>Ga0247773_1000279_pt1 | contig 23785 bp, 23 predicted proteins | sample UWRJL092311B6_FD_179934 | JGI IMG/M metagenome (GOLD analysis project Ga0247773, IMG submission 179934) | Plant litter microbial communities from Arlington Agricultural Research Station in Wisconsin, United States - UWRJ-L092-311B-6 | ecosystem: Environmental > Terrestrial > Plant litter >...
AGGTCGATGGCGCGCTCGTCTGCATACGTTAGCCCTCCGATGGACGTGACCCATCGGAGGGCTATCGTAATTCATCCTCCCGAATTGGACAAAGAGAAAAATTCGGGATGACTCATGTCGTGCGATCCCGGAGCGAGCCGCGGAGCGTCAGCGCCCCGGCGTGCGGACCCCCGCGGCGCGAGGCGACATGGGCTCGGGCCCGCCGCGCACCATCTCCTCCATCTCGCCCAGGAAGGTGGCATCGCCCGCGCGGCTCTCGCCGAACAGCCCCTGCGCGTTGTTCGCCGCGTTGCTCGCCGGGCGATACAGGTTCAGCCACAGGTCGAAGCGCTCGCCCAGCTCCAGCACCGTGTAGAAGTAGCTGCGCCGCCGCCCGGTGGTGAGCATCAGGATCATGTCCACGCAGAACGCCAGGATCCCGACCTGGATCACCACGATCCCCTTCAGCCCGTCGATCAGCAGCTTGATGTAGAAGAGCAGGAAGTCACGGGCGAGCACGCCCGGTGACGGCGCTTCCCTCTGGATCATCTTCAGTCCCTTCCCTCGGGCTCGGTCCCGCGGCGCGCCGGGTTGGCGCGCTCCCGCAATACGGCTGGAGGATAACCCGGGTTTCGCATCCTGTCACCCATCCTCGCCCCCGGCGGAGCCGCGCGGCCCGCCGGGGAGGCAAACATGGCGAGAAGGGAGCGACAAGTGGCGGGAGTGGTAATGTACGAAAAGAACGGAGCCGTGTACGTTGCATGGGCCGGCGGAACCGGACTGGTCCCGCGCGAGCATCACCCTCCAATCCGAAGGAGCCTCCGTGAGAAAGACCTGCTACCTCCTGGCCGCGCTGGCGCTGGTCACCGCCGCCGCCTGCACCCGCGCCGACGACGTCACCGCCACCGGCCGCACCACTCCCGCGCGCCACGACCTGACCCCGGGCGACACCACCAACCACGCCGCCGGCGACACCACCAGCAAGGGCGGCTACATCGGCTCGGGGGCGTAACTCCGCCGCACGGATCAATCCACCAGGTGGTCGATCGGCTCGCCGTTGAGCGCGGCCACCAGGTCGGCGGCAAAGTCCGGCTGCTCCTCGCCGTCGGCGGCGGTCTCGCCGCTGGCGGCGCGGGGCGGCGGCGGGCGCGTGATCACTCCCACCCGCACCGTCCGCAGCGACTCCAGCACCCGTTCGGCCACCAGGCGGTGCTCGTTCTCCTTGCGCTGCACCGAAATCTTGAGCGCGTGGCCGGCGGCCAGCTGGCCGCGGTCGGGGTCGCCGAGCATCGCCGCGCCCTGCGCCAGCGTCACCAGCGCGTCGGGAACGGCCTCGGTGTCCTCGTACTCGTCCACCAGCTTCCAGGTCTCGTGCCACCACGAGGCGAAGGCCAGCCGGTCGCCCAGCCCGGCGGCGGCGCTGGCCAGGTTCGCCGTGACCATCCGCTTCTCGGGAACGCGCTCGATGTGCGGGAGCACCGCCTCGAACACCCGCAGCGCGTCGTGGAAGCGCCCCTCGTCGAGCCAGAAGCGCGCGGTGTCGTGCGCCAGCACCACCAGGCGCGGGTGCTGCGGGCCGTACGCCTTGAAGGCGCGGCGCGCCCAGGCGTCGGCCTCTTCGTGGTGCCCGCCGTTGGCCGCCACGCAGAACAGGTCGTGCATCGCCATGGGGCGCACGTCCCACAATCCCTTCCGCCGCGCGGTCCGCAGCGCCCGGATGAACCACATCCGCGCGGTGGGATAGTCGCCGCGCTGCCGGTGCAGGTTCCCCAGCCCGATGCACGCCAGCCCGTAGAAGCGCCAGTCGCCGCTGCGCCGCGCCAGCGCCAGCGTGCGCCGGTACCAGGTCTCGGCGCGGCGGTACTCGGCGTTGCGGCGCGACAGCAGCCCCACCATGTACGCGGCCGAGGCCCGCTCCGGCGTGGCCACCGCCGCGCTCTGCGCGAAGGCCAGCGCCGTGCGCGGCAGCCCCTTCTCGCCCGCCCAGCGCGACACCGCCTGGCACGCGCGCATCACCAGGATCCCCGACTGCCGCTGGCGCGCGTCGAGCGCGCGCGAGAGCGCCTCCAGCGGGCGGCGGATCTCGGCGGCGTTCTCCAGCAGGTGCAGCCGCTCGCGCCGGCGGCGCCCCGCGCGCGGCTCCCAGAGCGCCCGGCGCTCCTCCGGCGGCGTGGTGGACCACAGGTCGGCGTCACGCAGGAACTGCCAGAGCGCCACGCCCATGCCACTCCGCAATTCATCCAGCACGCGGTAGCCCGGAAAGGGCTCGTCGCTCGACAGCAGCCCGGGGGGCACGGCCCACCTCCTCAGGTTGCGGCGATGCCGCTTCTCGGACAGTCGCTTCTCGGACAGGGTTCGGTCCATTCCAGTGCTCTCCGGGCGGGGTGTGGAGGCCGCGTTTATGGCAGGGCGAAAAAGACACGATAATCGCTCCGCAAACGGACGGCAATTGGACGGATGAAACCTGATGGAGCGCACGGAGTATACACAAATGGACAAGACCGATCCGGCTTGTGGGATGCGGTACGATGTCGGCTCGGGGGTGGGCTGTCCGGCTTTGTCCAATCGGCTGCCGGAAACGACCGGAAGGTAAACTGGACAACTATGAATAAGATGGACAGCGGCGGAATCGGGGCGGAAACGGAGGGGCCATCGTAGTGGCATTAGTGGACGTAGCGGGATTCGGTGGAGCCCTCCGTCTCCCACGGTCCAGAATGCGATGGGGACGGGCGCCCACGATGCGCCCCGGAGTGGACGCGGGAGATGCGGAAGGACGTTCGGGGCGCAGTCCCTGGTCGCGCATCAACGGCTCGGCTGCCGAGGCGACGACGGTTGAAGAGATGAACCCGACATGCGCTGTACGAAACCACCGCCGAACGGCAGGCAGTTGCGGTCGGGCCTCGCCCCGTGGGAGAGCGAGCCCTGGCGCGACGCGCGAAGCCCCTCCGCCCGGGAAAGGCGGAGGGGCTTCGAAGAACTTCGGAAGAACGGCGGCTTACTTGCCGAACACGCCCACGCCGTAGCGGCAGGGCTCGGCCGAGCAGCTGGCCATCACCACCTTCACGCGGTACTGGCCGGTGCGCGTCGGCGTCACGGTCACGATCGGGAAGTCGTCCATCTCCACGTCCTGGCTCACCTGGTTGCCGCGAGCGTCGTACAGCGTCATGTCCAGGTCGCTGCAGTCGGTGTCGCAGGCGCCCATCAGCGCGTACTGCGTGCCGATGTTCAGCGTGACGGTCACGTACTCGTTGCTGTCGTCGTTCAGCGAGCCGGTGAAGATCTGGTGCGTCATCTCGAAGCCGCGCTCCTCGAACTTCTGGCCCGCCTGCTGCAGCATGCGGCGCACCTGCTGGGTCCACTCGTCCTGCGGGGCGGCCGCGGCGGTGGTCACGACGAGGCCGGCGAGGGCGGTCAGGGCGAGTGCCATGCGCTTCATGGGGGGTCCTCCTGTGGAGACGGATGTGGGGTTTACCGGTGCCACCGGTCGGCGGCGTTCCAGGCGGGGAGCACTCGCCCGTCCAAATCGTGGACGCGCAAGCGGCGATTCAACTTGCATCACCCGACGGGCGCTGTCAACTGCTCCGTCTTCCCGGCGCAGATGGATACGGCGGCCTCCCCGCGAAGTTTCAGCCGCGCATCCTCCCGTCCAGCGCGCGGCGGGCACGATCCGTGCTTTACAATGCAAAGCACTTGACACGAGGGCACCCGGACGGCATCATCATCACCATGGCCGAGATCATCCCCTTCCGCAGGGCTCCGGAGCCGGAGGAGCCGCCGCTCGAGCTGCACGAGCGGGCGATGGACAACCTGCAGTTCATCCGCCGCACCATGGAGCGCGCGGGGAGCTTCACCGCGGTCAGCGGGTGGGGGCAGGTGGTGATCGGCATCACCGGGGCGCTGGCGGCGTGGCTGGCCTCGCGCCAGGGGAGCCCGGACAACTGGCTGGCCACCTGGGCGGTGGCGGCCGTGGTGGGCGTGGCGGTGGGCGTGGTGACCACGGCGATGAAGGCGCGGGCGATCGGCGAGCCCATCCGCTCGGGGCCGGGGCGCAAGTTCATGCTCTCGCTGGCGCCCCCGCTGGCCGCGGGCGCGGTGCTGACCGCCGTGCTCTTCCACGCGGGCGACGTGCGCCTGCTGCCGGGGATGTGGCTGCTGCTGTACGGTGCCGGGATCATCACCGCCGGCACCAACTCCGTGCGGGTGGTGCCGGTGATGGGGATCAGCCTGATGGCGGTGGGTGTCGCCGCGCTCCTTTCCCCCGCGGGGTGGGGCGATGCGTACATGGCCGCCGGCTTCGGCGGGCTGCACGTGGTGTTCGGAACCCTGATCGCGAGGAGGTACGGTGGCTGAGGCACGGCGGGCCGCGCGCCCCGCGCCGGCCGGCGAGCTGCGCCCCCTTCCCGGTGGCGCCGAGGCGGCCGCGCCCGAGCTGGACCGGCTGATCCACGAGCGCGTGCGCCTGGGGATCGTGAGCGCGCTGGCGGTGAACGCGTCGCTCACCTTCAACGAGCTCAAGGACATGATGGGGCTCACCGACGGCAACCTGAGCGTGCACGCCCGCAAGCTGGAAGACGCGGGCTACCTGGCGTGCAGCAAGAGCTTCGAGGGGCGCGTCCCCCGCACCGAGTTCCGCCTGACCGAGGGGGGCCGGCGCGCGCTGGAGGCGTACCTGAACCACATGGAGGCGATCATCCAGGCCGTCCGCGACCGCTGACGGCCCGAGATCGCAGATTTTTTTTGCGGGGGCGCTTTACGATGCAGAGTGCTTTGAGTGTGGGAGCGGGCGGAATGCACGTGGCCGTGATCATGGACGGCAACGGCCGCTGGGCCAACGCGCGCGGGCTCCCCCGCGTGGCCGGCCACCGCCAGGGGGCGAAGGTGGTGCGCCGCATCGTGGAGGCGGCGCCCGGGCTGGGCGTCGGCACGCTCACGCTGTACGCCTTCAGCAGCGACAACTGGCAGCGGCCGCCGCGCGAGGTGGGCGCGCTGATGCGCCTCTTCCGCGGCTACCTGGCCAGCGAGACGGCGCGGCTGGTGGAGAGCGGCGTGCGCCTGACCATGATCGGCCGGCGCGACCGTCTTCCCGACGTGCTCGCCCGCGCCATCGCCGGGGCCGAGGAGGCCACGGCGGGGGGGACGCGCCTGCACCTGCGCCTGGCGATCGACTACTCGGCGCGCGACGCGGTGATGCGCGCGGCGGCGATGGCGGCCGGCCGCGAGGTGGACCGCGACGAGTTCACCCGCCTCCTGGGCGCCGCGATGGGCGCCGCCGGGCCGGCGCCCGACGTGGACCTGCTGATCCGCAGCGGCGGCGAGCAGCGGCTGAGCGACTTCCTCCTCTGGGAGTGCGCCTACGCCGAGCTGTACTTCACCCCCCGCATGTGGCCCGATTTCGACGCCCGCGCCCTGGCCGAGGCGATCGAAGAGTTCCGTCACCGCGATCGCCGGTTCGGCCGCGTGAAGGAGCGGGCGACGGCGTGAGGGACGGTGCGAAAGTGCGAAAGTGCGAAGTGCGAAGTGCTGAGTGCTGAGTGCCAAGTGCCCAGATGCGGTGTGCTGGATAGCGTGGCGTCGGGCGGCGCCCGAGGTGAGCAGGCAGGTGTTTCTGGCGTGTCATCCTGGGGCCGACCACGGCGAAGCGGCGGAATGAGCAAAGGGTCGCAGGCCGAAGGGTCTATGGCGTCGGATCGAGCGGCGGGCCGCAAGTCGGGTGGATGGTCGAGAGCGCAGGGCGGGACCATGCGTGAGCGAAGGGCGGGGTCGGGGACGAATCGTCCGGTCGCGAGATGGGGCCGGGTACGATCAACCGGAAGGGATGAGGGAGCGATGATGGGGAGCGACTACGACGTGGTGGTGATCGGCGCGGGGCTGGCCGGGCTGGAGACGGCGCGGCGGCTGGGCGAGCGCGGGCTTCGCGTGCTGCTGGCCGACGCGAAGCACTCCGTCGACCGCGCGGTGCACACCACCGGGATCTTCGTGCGGCGCACGCTGGAGGATTTCGAGCTGCCGGAGGAGTGCCTGGGGCCGCCGGTCTCCCGCGTGGTGCTCTACTCGCCCGCCGGGCGCGCGCTGCCGCTGGAGAGCCCGCGCACCGAGTACCGCGTTGGGCGGATGGGGCTGCTGTACCGGCAGATGCTGGAGGGGTGCGTGGCCGCCGGGGTGGAGTGGGCGCCCGCGACCCGCTTCGCCGGCGTGCTGGATGATGGCGAGCGCTCCATCGTCCTGCTGGACCGCGGCGCGAGCGGGCGCACCGTGCGCACCCGCTGGATCGTGGGCGCGGACGGCGCCACGTCGCAGGTGGGGCACGCGCTGGGGCTGAGCGAGAACCGCGAGTGGATCGTGGGGGTGGAGGAGGTCTTCCGCATCCCCTCCAGCGAGGTCCCGGCGTTTCACTGCTGGCTCGATCCGGTGCTCGCGCCCGGCTATCTCGCCTGGGTCGTCGCCGACGGCGAGGAGATCCACCTGGGGACCGGCGGCTACGCGGACCGCTTCCGCCCCGCCGAGGCGCTGCGGGCCTTCCGGGCGCGGGTGGAAGACCGCTTCGGGGTGCGCGGGCGCGTGGCCGACGAGCGGCGTGGCGGGCGCATTCCCGTGGGCGGCGTGCTGCCGCGCATCGCCTGCGCGCGCGGGCTGGTGGTGGGCGACGCGGCCGGCTCGGTGTCGCCGCTCACGGCGGGCGGGCTGGACCCGTGCATCCGCCTCTCCGCCCTGGCCGCGCGGGTCACGGCGGAGTTCCTGGAAACGGGCGATCCCTCGGTCCTGCGGGCGTATTCGGGCGATGCGTTCCGGCGGCGCTTCCGCTCGCGGCTGATGCTGCGGCGCGCGCTGGGCGCCATCCGCTCGCCGCTGCTGGCGGAGCTGGGGTGCGCGGCCATGCGCACGCCGCTGCTGCGCCCGCTGGCTTCACACGTCTTCTTCGGCCGCGGCTCCTTCCCCGACACCGGCGAGGAGCGCGGCTACACTCCCCTTCACCGCCGCGATCCCGCGGCGGCCACCGAGACCGACGAGCGAAAGGCCGTGGCATGAGCGTGGAATCGATCGCCGTTCCCCTCACCCGCAGCACGCCGCTGTCGCCGCGCACGCGGCACGGGCTGGGCGTGGCCGCCGTGGCGCTGGCGCTGGGCGCGCTGGGCGACGCGCTGCTGCGGCCCATGCCGTGGGGGGTGAACCTGACGCTGTGGGCAGCCGCCCTGGTGGCCGCCGCCGCCGCGCTGCAGCGCTGGGCCGCCACGGAAGACGCGCAGACCGGCTGGATCCCCGTGGCGCTCACCGTGAGCGTGCTGATGGCCTGGCGCGACTCGCCCACCCTCAAGGCGCTGGACCTGGCGGCGCTCGCGGTGGTCCTGGCGCTCGCCATCCATCACGCCCGCGGCGGGAGCGTGCGGGTGGCGGGGCTGGCGCGGTACTGCGCGGGGATGCTGGAATCCGTGGGCGAGGCGGTCTTCGGGGCGATGCCGCTGCTCTTCAAGGACGTGAAGTGGGGCGAGGTCCCGCGCGAGGGATGGACGCGGCACGCGCTGGCGGCGCTGCGCGGCGTGGCCATCGCCCTCCCGCTCCTCCTCCTCTTCGGCTCGCTGCTGGTGGCGGCCGACGCGGCATTCGACACGCTGGTGAGCAGCACCTTCAACATCGACGTCCCCCGCACCATGGGGCACGTCCTCCTCACCCTCTTCTTCGCCTGGGGCGCGGCGGGGGTGCTGCGCGGGCTGGTGCTGCCGCCCGAGCGGAAGGCCGTGGCGGCGCAGCCGGGCGCGCCGGCCATCCCGCTCCCGCGGCCGTGGGAGCCGCGGATGGGGATCGTGGAGGTGGTCACGGTGCTGGCGCTGCTCGACGTGCTCTTCCTCTCGTTCGTGATCGTGCAGCTGCCGCACTTCTTCGGCAGCTACCAGCACCTGCTGCGGCCGGGAACGGGGAGCTTCGCCGAGTACGCGCGGCGCGGCTTCTTCGAGCTGTGCGTGGTGGCCGGCCTCGTCCTCCCCATGCTGATGGGGCTGCACTGGCTGCTGCGAAAGGAAGGCGGCCGCGCCGAGACGGTGTTCCGCGTGGCGGCGGGGGCGATGGTGGCGCTGGTGTTCGTGATCATCGTGAGCGCGCTGCACCGGATGCGGCTGTACCAGAGCGCGTACGGGCTCACCGAGCTGCGCGTGTACACCACGGCCTTCATGTTCTGGCTGAGCGCGGTGTTCGGCTGGTTCTGCTGGACGGCGCTGCGCGGCAGCCGCGAGCGCTTCGCCTTCGGCGCGCTGACGGCGGCGGTGGAGACGGTGATCCTGCTGCACGTGGCCAACCCCGACGCGCTGATCGTGCGCGTGAACGCCGGCCGCCAGCAGTCGACGGTGCAGTTCGACGCGCTCTACGCCACCACCCTCAGCGGCGACGCCGTTCCCGCGCTTCTCCGCCGGCTGGACGCGGTCCCCGCCGACGCGCGCTGCCCCGCCGTGGACCGCCTCCTCCACCTGTGGAGCGGCGAGGGCGAGGACTGGCGCGCCTGGAGCCTGGGCCGCTCGCGCGCCGTGGGCGCCGTCCGGGCCCGCCGCGCCGAGCTGCGCGCGGTGTGCCCCGCCGCCCCGAAGACGGTGACGGCCGCGGTCGTCAAGCGCGAGGTGGTGAAGGTCGAGACGACCACGTCTCCGTCATTGGGCGCGAGCGGTGGCGCGGTCGAGGTCGCGCGGCCGGAGACGCCCGCCGCCGCCACGTTCCCGGCGGGTCCATCCGCCGCCTCGAACGCGACGGACGACGTGCGGGGGCGGCCGTGAGCACACCCCTCGGCGCGCTGGCGCTCCTTCCGCCGGAGCCACCACGGCCGTCCTCGCCCGCGGTGGGGCGCGCGCTGAAGTCGATCGAGCGGCCGGAGCGCCTCCGCCGCACGCCGCTGGCCGTGGGCATGTTCGGCGCGCTCTTCCCGGTGGCGTGCGTGGCGGCCGCGCCGTACCTGGACGACGTGGTGATCGTGTTCATGGTGATCTGCTGGGCGCTGCTGGTGCCCGGCTGCGGGGTGGCGCTGCTGCTGCTGGCCGGCTTCAACCGCACCCGCGCGGATCTGAACGCCGTGCTGGCGGGCGTGCTCACGCTCGTGGCGGCGGCCGCGCTGGTGAAGCCCGCGGCGCGCGCGGGCTCCGAAGCGTTCGTCTCGTCGCACGCCCCGGAGCTGGAGCGCGGCGCGGCCAGATGGAGGAGGGAGTGGAGGCCGATGAGCGACACGCCGGTCGACGGTGGTCTGCGGGTGCTCGGCATCCGTGCCGCCGCGCCGGGGGAAGGCGGCATCCGCTTCACCACCGACGCGCCGTTCGGCCCCGACCTCTTCTACGCCGATCCGATGATGAACGGCCAGGGCGAGAGCTGCGACCGGCTGACCCCCATCGGCGGCCGCTGGTACCTGTGGGAGTGCCCCGACGCGGAAGCGAGCGACTGATCCGGCATCCGCCCGGATCGGCGAGAAACACCAGCGTGCGACACGAAACGCAAAAGGCCCGCGATCCACGCGGGCCTTCTGCTTTTCGTCCACCGATTGATGGAAGGCTATGCCGCCAGCGTCAGGTGCCGCGCCGGCGGATTCGGCGCCGTCTCGCCGGATGCCGGCGTCTCGCCGCCGTCGGCCTCGGTGCGGAAGCGCGTGGTCTCGCGCTGCAGCTCGCCCGCGATGCGTGCCAGCTCCTCGGCGCTGGCGCTCATCTCCTCCATGCTGGCGCTGATCTCCTCCACCGCGGCGGCCGCGTCTTCGGCGGCGGCGGCGTTGGCCTGCGAGAGCGCCACCAGGCCGCGCGAAGAGCCGCCGTCCAGCCCCGCCACCGCCAGCACGCCGCGGCTGCTGGAGACGATCTCGCGGGCGGCGCGGTTGATGGCGTCGACCTCGCGCACGGTGCGCTCCACCACGCCCATGATCTGCTCCAGCGCCGCGCCGGCCCCCGCCGCGCGCTCGGAGCCGGCCTCCACCTCGGCGGTGCCGCGGCGCATGATCTCCACCGCGCGCGCCGTGGTGCCCTGCACGCTGGCGATCAGCTCCGCCGCCTCGCGCGCCGAGTCGCCGCTCTGCGTGGCCAGCTTGCGCACCTCCTCGGCGACCACCGCGAAGCCGCGGCCGTGCTCGCCGGCGCGCGCCGCCTCGATGGCGGCGTTCAGCGCCAGCAGGTTGGTCTGGTTGGCGATCGCCGCCACCGCCTGCGTGATCCGCCCGATCTGCTCGCTGAAGCCGTTCAGCTCGCCGATGCGCGCGGCGCTCTCCAGCACCGTCTCGCGGATGCGCCCCAGGCTTCCCACCGCCTCGCCGATCACCCGCGTGCCGTCGCGCGCCACCTCCTGCGCGCGGCGGCTCTCGTCGGCCACGCTCTCGGCGCGCCCGCTCACGCCGTCGATCCCCTGCGTCATCGCGCCGAGCGCGTCGGCCAGCATCTGCGCGGTGCGCGCCTGCTCCTGCGCCCCCGCCACCACCTGGGTGAGCGCGGAGGCCAGCCCCTCGGAGGCATGCGTCACGTGGTCGCTCGCCGCGCTGAAGCTGGTGGCCACGTCCGCCACCTGCCCGGCGCGGCCGCGCACCTCGCGCAGCGCGCTGGCCAGGCGCCCGGTGCCGTCGTTGATGGCGCCCACCGCGTTCCCCACCGCGCCCTCGCCCCGGCCGGCGCGGGCGGTGAGGTCGCCCTCGCCCACGCGGCCGGCCAGCTCCACCAGCGCCTGCGCCTGCAGCGTCTCGCCCGCCAGGATCCGCGACATGTACACCAGGATGGTGACCTCGAACACCACGAACGCGGCGTGCAGCGCCACGATCCCCCAGCCGAAGTGGTCCTGGAACACGTGCAGCCCGCCGCCGTGCTGCTGCACCAGGTTGCCCAGCGCGTGGTGCACGGCCACCACCGTGGCGCCCCACACCGGCACCCGCCAGTCACGGTAGATGAGGAGGAAGGCGAGGATGGCGAAGATGTGGAAGTGCATCTCGATCATCCCGCCGCTCTGGTGGATGATCAGCGCCGAGGTCAGCAGCAGGCAGGTGCCGATGGTCATCCGCGCGGCGAACGACCCCCGGAAGCGCCACGCCACCAGCACGCCGATGGCGATGCACGGCACCCCGAAGAGGAGCGCCGCCCCCCAGGTGCCATGGAGGAACGCCAGCCCCAGCACCAGCGGCAGGTGCCCGGCCAGGATCCACGACAGCAGCCGGTCGGCGCGGGCGTACGTCTCGTTCAGCAGGCTCGCCGCGGCGGGGCGCGCGTCCGCGGCGCCGCCGCCGTCCTGGCCGCCGAACAGGCGCGCGGCGCCCAGCGACACGTTGGGAGAGGGGCTAGGGTTCATGCGGAAAGATCGGATGAGTGGTCCGCGCGCGCGGTGCGAGGGCGCGCGGGCCGTGTGAGCGCGTTCAGAGTTGGTGGAAGGTACGCGAGCCGCGCCGGTAGCGGATCCATCCGGGTAGAAGAGGCAGCAATGTGCGACACCGTGCTGTTCCGGCCGCAACGCCCGCCACGACGAAACGGCTTATCAACAACCGGATACGGCCGTTAAAGCCGAGGTGGATCTGCTACGTCCTCCTCCGTGATCTGCCGCCGTCGCGTTTCGGGCGACGGCGTCGCGCGTAGCCGAGACGCGGAACGGAGAACGACCCGGATGCCGGGCCGTTCTCCGTTCACCCACTCCCGAGCGTCTCCCGCCGTTCAGGGCGTCGGCGGACGCGGATTGGTGCGGTCCCACAGCTCGCCGCGGGCGGACCAGAGGAAGGGGAAGAACGACGCCCGGTGGCTGGCCATCCGCTCCAGGAAGCGCACGCCGGTGGTGTGCCCCGTTCCCTCCGTGTCGGGCCCGATGGTGCGCTCCGCCGTGCGCGCGTGGATGAAGCGCCAGATGCGCACCTCCTCGTCGTACTCGAGCATCGCCTCGGCCAGCAGCACCAGGTCCCAGTGCTCGGCGCCGGCGTGGCTGGCGGCGTACGCGTCGGCGGGAGATACGCCGCGGCGCTCGAACAGCGCCTGCGCGGCGCTGGCGACGGAGGGAGCGTCCCACAGCTCGGCCAGGCGCGGCGTCCACGCGCCCACCTGCGGGCCGGTGGGGTCGCCCGCGCGCGGCTCGGCCTGCAGGTAGCGCAGGAACTCGGGCTCGCGCGCGCCCGAGATCAGCTCGATCTGGTGCCACTGCCCGCTCTCGCCTCCGCTGGCGGGGACCAGGTGGTGGCGAAAGGCGTAGAAGCCGCCCAGCGTCATCGTCTCCAGCACCCGCATCATCGGCGAGAGGAGGCGCACCACGGCGGTGCAGCGCTGCATCAGCCAGGTCGCCATCCCCACGTCGTCCCGCTGCAGGCTGTCGATCACCCGCGGCAGGTCGGTGAGCAGCTGCGCGAACCAGAGCTCGAACGCCTGGTGCGTCACCACGAACAGGTGCTCGTCGGGGTGGCGCGCCTGGCCGGGCCCCGGCTGCAGCGACAGCAGCTCGGGAAGATGGAGGTAGGTGCAGTAGTGCGTCTGCCCGGGGTCGGCCAGGCGGTGCCCGCAGGCAAGCGGTTGGGGCGCGGCGGTGCTCATCGGCGGTGTGATCCGGCTGGATGCGTCATGGTGCTCTCGGCTGGCGGCAATCTGCGCGCGCCGGGCCCCGGCGGAAAGCCGCCGCATGCATCCGGCGACGAGAACGGGGCCCGCCTGGGAAGGCGGGCCCCGCTCCGTCTCACCGGAACGCGGGGGCGGTCAGTGCCCCGCGTGCGTCTGCCCGGAGAAGTAGTTCTGGCACGTCTGCTTGCCGCGCGTGGGATCGGCGGGGTCGTAGACGCACACGTTCATCATCATCCCCTCGTCTTCGTGCTGCAGCACGTGGCAGTGGAAGACGAACGGACCCTCGGCGATCGGCTCGAAGGTGAAGCGCACCACCACCGTGTCGCCCACCGTCTGCCCGTTCACCTGGTGGATGCCGACCGGGACGTTGTCGCGCAGCATGCTGTCCGTCACCGCCACGCCGTTCAGCTCGATGATGTCGAAGTCGGTCTGGTGGATGTGGAAGGTGTGAAGCGCCGTGCTCTCGTTGATGATCGTCCACTCCTGCACCTGCCCCCAGGGGATCATCACCGGCGCGTCACCGGGCGAGTACACCACGCCGTTCACCGCCGCCGTGGTCTGCGACGGGAACGAGTAGCGGAAGGTGTCGCGGTTCACGTTGGTGGCGTTGCGCAGGAAGCGCAGCGTGTCGACCACCGCCGCATCCAGCCCCGCGCGCCGCGGGCGCGGCGTGCGCAGGGCACGCGCGCGGGTGGCGGCGGGAACGACGTAGCCCAGCGTGGTGGGGGTCTTGGGGCCGCCGGGATAGGTGTCGGTGATCAGCTGCACCGGCTGGCCGTTGGTGGGCCCGGTCACGATCACCTCGGCGCGGCTGCCGGGCGGAATGTACAGCGAGTCGATCTGCTCCTCGGCCGCGAGCGGGTTGCCGTCCATGGCCAGCAGCGTCCACTGCGCGCCCGTCAGCTTCAGGTTCACGAAGCTGTTCGCGGAGAAGTTGCCGATGTGCCACAGCTGCTTCTCGCCGGGGGCGACGGGGAGCCGCGCGCAGGTGCTGCCGTTGATGTTGAAGAGCAGCGGCGAGCCAAAGGTGAACAGCATGTCGCGGATCAGCAGCGTGCGCTCGCGCACGCCGTCGTACTCGGGGAAGTAGGTGAGGATGCTCCCCACCATCAGCGCGCCGCTGAGCCCGCCCGCCACCTGCGAGCTGGTGAGCTCGTGCGGGTGCGGATGGTACCAGAACATCCCCTGCGTGTGGTACGCCGGCACGGGAAAGTTGTACGCGTTGCGCCCGCCGCCGTTGGGGATGGAGACATTGGTGACGTTGTCGCCGTAGGTGGGCTTGGGCGTGACCACCAGGCCGTGCGTGTGGAAGTTGGTGCGGCTCACCTGCGTGGCCGGCTGCACCGGCGTGGCCGACATGTTGTTCACCACGTTCAGCGCGAACGTCTGCCCCGGCAGCATGGTGAGCGTGGGCCCCATGAACTGCCCATTGTACACGTTGGTCGCGTACTCGGTGGTGCCGACGCGGTACCGCGCCGCTGCCATGGTGAGCGTGGTGCCCTGCACCGGCCGCCGCGCGGGATCCAGCACGGGCCTGGAGCTGGTGGCGGTGCAGGCTGCCTGTGCCGCCAGCCCCTGCGAGGCGAGCGTCGCGGCGGCCAGCACCCCGGCGAGAAATGTGTGTCGCATGTGTCTCCGGTGGGTCAAAAGGAGTGGAACGGCGCGAGACGGCGGCGAATCCGGGCGCGGCTTCGACTGCTGGGGAGAGTGCCGACGAGGACGAACGAGCCCGGTTATCGCGAGAAGCTAATGCACCTCGGTGAAGACTGCAACGTTTTTGCGTATCAGTTTGCGAAGTGGGTGCAAAACACATAAGGGCCGGCGCGCGGCGCCAGCCCTGATGTGTTGGATGTTCGATCGAATACTCCGGCTTTCCGAACCGTTTCGATGGGAACTTCGCGCAGTCGACGCATCCGGGAACCACGGCATCGCGGAATGTTCTTCCGCGACGTTCGCCTCGTTCGAGCCCGGACTCTCGTGCGGGTTTGGGTTCTATCGCCGAACAGGCGCCACGAATTCTTTGGTCGTTTGCGAAGTGCTCGCGGATGCGATCACCGACGATCATGGGGATCGAGCGTCGGGATGCCTGCGCCGGTACTTACTTCAGCCGTGCGGGACCGATGGGCTTCGGGCGAAGCGCGAGGATCACCTTGCGCAGCCCGAGTTTCAGGCTCGCGGCAAAACCATGGCGGCCGGTCCGCGGATGATCACGCGTGAGTTCCTCCCACTCGGCATCGGTCGTCGCGCGCCTCAGCGTCTGGAGATACTCTTCGTCCGTAGCCTCACCGAAGAATCTCTGCAGCCGGCGCCCAGCATCTTCAGGATCGAGCATCATCTACTCCTTCCGAATGCAACCACGTGCGCGAGACGGCCGAGAGGTCGCGCACGGCAATCTGCACATGTGACCGGTCTCGCAGCGCGGATCCGGGAAAGATGGGCCAGCCTTCTTCGAAGGCGGACCTCACGCTGCGTACGAGCACGCCCGTCGTCAGCAACGCCTCGGCGGCAAAGTTGATGACGACACGGTCCAGCCGGTGAGCCCCTCTCGACTGTACCGGAAGCGAGTACGGACGGCGCCCAGCCTCTTCGACGAATGAGTCGTACGCATTCGCGATCACCCTCTGCCAGCGCACGTCCATCAGGTCCAGGCAGCCGTCCAGGTCGATCTCGGCGCCGAGGACGGCGGCGTCGGCGCCGAAGCGCTGGCGAGCCCACTCGGCGGCGCGGGCGGGGGCGTCCTGGAAGAAGTATGCGCCGTCGCCCAGCCAGTCGTACTCGTTGCGGCTGATCTCGAACCCTTCGGCCAGGATGCGCTCGGCACTCGCGACACTCGTCCCGTGATATCCGATCGCCCGCATCCCCGTACCCCAGGTTGTCAACTTAGTCCCGAGCCGCGCCGAAACCAACACCGAACGCAACGGTGCCAATGGATCGGAATCTACACGTACGGCACAAAATGTAAATACTGTACGGAGGAACGAGAACGGGGGCGCGGACCATCGTCCGCGCCCCCCGCTCCGGTGAGGTGTGATGCCGCGAGCGACCGCCGGTCAGCCGCCGCCGGTCAGCCGCCGCCGCCGCCGGCCACGCCGCCGCCGGGGACGCCGGGCTCGGTCATCTCGCGCACGTTCAGCACGGTGTCCAGCTGCTCGTCGGTGAGCAGGCCGCGGCGCTTCACCACGGTGCGCACGCTCTCGCCGTTCTTGGCCGATTCCTTGGCCACGGCCGCCGCCTCGTCGTAGCCGATGTAGGCGTTGAGCGCGGTGGCGATCGCCGGGTTCTTCTCCAGCAGCTCGCGGCAGCGCTCGCGGTTGGCGCCGATGCCATCCACCGCGTTGGTGCGGAAGGCGTCGCAGGCGTTGGCCAGGATGGCGACGGACTGCAGGAAGTTGTGCGCCATCACCGGCATCATCACGTTCAGCTCGAAGTTGCCGTGCTGGCCACCCACGGTCACCGCCACGTGGTTCCCCATCACCTGCGCGCACACCATCATCATCGCCTCGCTCATCACCGGGTTCACCTTCCCCGGCATGATCGACGAGCCCGGCTGGATGGCGGGGAGCGTGATCTCGGCGAGCCCGCTGGTGGGTCCGCTCGCCAGCCAGCGGATGTCGTTGGCGATCTTCAGCAGGCTCACCGCCAGCGTGTTCAGCGCGCCGCTGGCGCTGACGTAGGCGTCCTTGGCGCCCTGCGCCTCGAAATGGTTCTCCGCCTCGCGGAACGGGAGGCCGGTGAGCTCGCCGATCTTCTGGATCGTCCTGGCGGGGAAGCCGGGAACGGCGTTGGTGCCGGTGCCCACGGCGGTGCCGCCCAGCGCCAGCTCGGCCAGCTCCTCGCTGGCGTTCCGCAGCCGGCGGATGCCGTGGTCCACCTGGCTGGCGTAGCCGCCGAACTCCTGCCCCAGGCGCACCGGCGTGGCGTCCATCAGGTGCGTGCGGCCGCTCTTCACCACGTCGTCGAACTCGGTGGCCTTGGCCAGCAGCGAGTCGCGCAGCCGCTCCAGCGCGGGGATCAGGTCGTGGTGGATGGCGACGCGCGCGCTCACGTGCATGGCCGTGGGGATCACGTCGTTGGAGCTCTGCCCCATGTTGACGTGGTCGTTGGGGTGCACGCGGGTGCCGCCGCCCACGAGCTGCGTGGCGCGGGTGCCGATCACCTCGTTGGTGTTCATGTTGGTGCTGGTGCCGCTCCCCGTCTGGTAGATGTCCAGCGGGAAGTGCGCGTCCAGGTCGCCCGCGATCACCTGGTCGGCGGCGCGGAGGATGGCCTCGGCCGCCTCGGCGGGGAGGAGGCCCATCTCCTGGTTGGCCAGCGCGGCGGCCTTCTTGATGGTGCCCATCGCGTGGATGAAGCGGCGCGGAAAGCCGATCCCGCTGATGGGAAAGTTCTCCACCGCGCGCTGCGTCTGCGCGCCGTACAGCGCATCGGCCGGCACGCGCATCTCGCCGAGCGAGTCCTTTTCGGTGCGGAAACCGGCGGTGTTGCTATCGCTCATCGTGATCCCTCGTCGGTTTGTCAGTCATGTCCCCTGCTTGACGAACGCAGGGCGGCAAGATGGCGGGGTGGAGGGCGGGGCGAAAGTCCGGAAGAAGGTGGATCCCCGTGAACGGCGGTTGAATCTCCCGCGACCAGCGGCTGAAGCCGCCGGCCAGGCACGGCACGAAGCCTCGCGAACAGCCGCCAGGGTGTGGGGCTGCGTCGTGGCGGATGGCCGGCCGTAGGTGAGATCTGCATCTTGGCCGGGATGGAAGGCGCGTTCGCACGAGGATTGCGCGGGGGCGATAGATTCACCGCTCTTCGGTCGACGTGCGCAGGGCATCCTCCGCCGCGCCGGTCCGCCGTGCTTCGCCACGCCGCAAAACCCCGCCGTACGCGCTGATGCTTTCTTCCGAAGGTCGTGCCGTGAATCGAACGAAGGCGCCGTTCCCGATGGCACGTCGTGGAGCGGCGGCCGCGCTGCTGATCGTGGTGGCGGCGTGCGGGCATCGCTCGTCGCCGGCGCCGGTGGACGAGAGCGCGATGGGGCCGCGCTTCGTATCCACCGACACCGTGCGGGACGTGCCGCCGGTGATCCGCATCTCGCCGGTGATGGGGGCGCAGCTGCGCGTGAGCGTGTGGGGAGCGGACACGGCGCGCGCGATCGCGGCGATCGAGTCGGCGCGCGCCGCCGTCGCTCGCGTGGACACGCTGATGTCGCTCGCGTCGCCGCGGAGCGAGCTCTCGGCCGCCAACCGCCGCGCGGGGACGGACAGCGCCACCGTGCTGTCGCCGTGGACCGCGGAGGTGCTGGCGGGCGCGCTCCGGATCGCGTCGGAAAGCGGCGGCGCGCTGGACGTGACGGAGGCGCCGGTGCTGGACGCGTGGGGGATCTCCGCCGGCCGCGGCGCCGTGCCGACGCAGGCGCGGCGCGACTCGGTGGCGTCGCTGGTGGGGTGGCAGAAGGTGCGCTTCGACGTCAGCACCCGCGCGCTGCGGCTTCCGCTGCGCGGGATGCGGCTGGATTTCGGCGGGATCGCGCGGGGGTACGCGGTGGACCGCGCGGTCGAGGCGCTGCGCGCGGCGGGGGTCACCCAGGGGCTGGTGGACCTCGGCGGCAACTTCCGCGTGTTCGGCGCGCCGCCGGTGGGCCCGCGCTGGATGCTGGGCCTCAAGGATCCGCGCGACGACGACGAGGTGTTCGCCTCGGTGGCGGTGGACAGCGGCGCCATCAGCATGAGCGGCGACTACGGGGCGTTCTTCGAGGCGGGCGGCGCGCGCTACTCGCACATCATCGATCCGCGCACGCGCCAGCCGGCCGCCGGCATCGTCTCGGTGACGGTGATCGCGCCCAGCGGCGTGCTGGCCGATGCGCTCGCGCGGCCGCTGTACGTGCTCGGCATCGCCGACGGCTGCCGCTACGCCCGCCGCCATCCCGGCGTGGACGCCATCTGGGTGCGCGACAACGGCGAGCGCGAGGAGAAGGAAGATGCGGACGAGGGAATGGACCCCGAGCTCGTGGTGATCACCGACGGCCTGCAGGGCCGCTTCGAGCTGCTCAGCGAGGAGCCGCAGGAGGGCCGGCCGACGACCTGCAGCGAGGTGCTGGCCCAGGCTGGCACGTCACGGTAGATGGAGATGCTGGTGATGCGCGGCGATTCCGGCGAGTCCCTCCGCATCGAGCCGGGCGGGTGAACCCGCGCAGGATCAACGGCACGAAGCCTCGCCAACTGCCGCGAGGCTCTTCGGTGTGGGGGCCGGTTCCAGCGGCTGAAGCCGCCGGCCAGGTACGGCACAAAGCCTCGCAAACAGCCGCGAGGCTGCTGGTCTGTGTCTCTGTTCATGTCCGGCTCTGCGTCACCGGCACATACAGGCCAGAGGCTCGCGCGAGTTTCCGCAGGCCGAGCGATTCTCCCCCTCCTCCAAACCGCCTGGGGGAGGGGATCGGGGGGAGAAAGGCCGCTACGCCCCGCACCCCACGCTCACCAGCTTCCGCGCGGTGGTGCCGCGGATGCGGTGGATGCTGGTCCAGCCGCCCTCGTAGTAGCTGCCGCGCAGCACCACCTCCATCACCCCGTCGCCATCCAGGTCGTAGGCGCCGGCGATCGCGTACTTGTTGGGCGTGGTCTCGCCGGCGGCGCGCGGGTGGTACTCTTCCTCGAGCATGATGGTGCGCACCGAGCCCGCCACCAGCTTCCGCACGAACACGATCGCGTAGTCGCCCGCGCCCACGTGGAACGATCCGTCCGCCGTCTGCCGGTGCGCGGTGACGATCACCTCCTCGGTGCCGTCGCCGTCCAGGTCCGCGCGCACGGCGCCGGTCACGCGCGCGTCCGCGTTGCGGATGCCGTGGCGCGCCACGATCTCGCGCACCGCGCCGGCGTAGCTGGCGGCCGCGGCGGACTGGCTCATCCAGGTCACGCGCCGTGGCAGCACGTTCCAGCTCGCGTCGATGGCGATCTCGCCGCTCTCGCGCCTGGGCTCCAGCGTCACGTCGAACGTTTCGGGGCAGGGAACGTCCAGCGACACCGCGCGCGTGCCGGTGCGGGTGCCGATCTCGGCGGTGCCGCTGAACACGCGGTAGCGGCGGCCCGCGCGCACCTGCCGCGCGATCGCCTGTCCCTCGCGCCAGGTGCCGTTCACCGGCGCGCCGACCAGGTATCCGCCCTTCACGTCCAGCACCGGGTGGATCGTCTGCGCCGTGGCCGACGCCGACGCCGCGAGCGCGCAGGCGAGGGAGAGCAGGGTAGGGTGGGCGAGTGGGCGCATCGGGACCATCTCCATCGGAACCGGTGAGAACGACGGCGGCCCGGACCCAGGGTGGATCCGGGCCGCGATCCGTTCAGATCCAGCTTACTCGGTGGGTGTCGGGCGGGCGGGAACGGATTTGATGTACATCCACATCGCCCGCAGCTCGTCGTCGGTGCTCTGGCCGGTGAGCGCCCACGGCATCGGGGCGCGAAGGGCCTGGCCGTTGGGGCGGATGCCGGTGTGCATGGCGCGGAAGAACTGCGCCTCGTCCCAGTTCTTCAGCTCGCCGGCGGGGGTGAGGTTGGCCGCGGGGGGCATCCCCGGGCCCTCGCCCTCGGCGGCGCCCGCCAGGTCCTTGCCGTGGCAGCCGCGGCACCCGCCGATGGTGGCCAGGTACTCGCCGTATTCCCGCGTGACGCCGGCCGGCACGGGCTCGCCGCGGCGGGCGGCGTGGTTCAGCCGTTCGGCGGGGAAGAGCGGGAGCTTGCCGGCCATGTACAGAACGCGGCCCAGCGTGCGCACCGTGGTCGGCGGCAGCTCGCGGTCCACCCGCGGAACCGTGCGCAGGTAGGCGATCAGCGCCTGCACGTCGGCGTCGCTCATCACGCTGAAGTCCTCGCTGGGCATGATGGCGAGCGCGTGGCCGTCGGCGCCCACGCCATGGCGGATGGCGCGCTCCAGCTGGCCGTCGCTGTACTCACCGGCCACGCCGCCGCGCCCGGCGGTGAGATTGCTGGCGACCACCGTGCCCAGCGGGCCGGCGTCGAAGAACACCTTGCCGCCCAGGTCCGCCCCGTGGCAGTCCACGCACTTGCCGATGGCGGTGGCCAGGTGGCGGCCGCGCTGCACGGCCGCCGCGTCGCCCGGCGCGCGCAGCGGCGAGATGGCGACCTCGTCGTACGCGCGGCGGAAACGGGCCTCGCTGGCGGCATACACCATCGCGACCCCAAGAATCAGCGCGAGCGCGATCGACCCCAGGCCGATGCCGGTGCGCTTCATCCACTTCTTCATCAGCGGGAACTCCGGACGGGGAGAGAACGAGCAGTACCGAGCCGCGGGGTACGGCCGGCGGAGGGACCAGGTTTCAGCGGGATACAGCCGGCGGAGGGAACCACGCGTCTCCACGCGGAGACGGCCGGCAGGGAGAACTGTAGGCCCGGCACACCCTTCCGTCAAGCGCGACGATCGCCGGATCTACCGTATCGAACAGCAGTTGCGCGCGTTCGAAGGCGATGTGTGCGGCCGGTCGGCGATCGGCGAGACCGATGCGCCGTCAACCGGTGAACACGGAGCAACGGAGGAACACGGAGCAACGGTGAGCCGCGAAACCGCAGTTCGACCGTTGATCCGTTCTCTCCGTTGCTCCGTGTTCACCTGTTGCTGTTCGTTGTTTGCACTTTCGCACTCTCGCACTCTCGCACTCATTTACAGCAGCGGCCCCAGCCCCGCCTCGATCTCCTCCCGCCGATCCGCCAGCCACGCGGGAACGCGCAGCCGCGTTCCCAGGCGCCCGGGCTCCTCGTCGATGCCGAAACCTGGGCCGTCGGTGGCGATCTCCAGCAGCAGTCCGTCGGGCATGCGGAAGTAGATGCTGCGGAAGTAGTCGCGGTCTTTCACCTCGCTCACCGCCGCGCCGATCGACCGGAGGTGGTCGCGCCAGGCGAGCAGCTCCTCGTCGTTCCGCGCGCGGAAGGCCACGTGGTGCGTCTGCCCCACGCCACCTTGCGCCCACTTCCCATTTTTCGGGAAGCCGAAGAGAGTGAAGGCGCTGTGCGGGGCCACCGACTCGCCATCGTACCGGGCCCAGAACCAGTGCGGCATCCCCGGCGCGTCCTGGTTGAAGGTCTTCTTCACCAGCCGCAAGCCCAGTGCGCCCTGCAGGAACTCGTCGGCCTCCACCACGTCGCGGGTGATGCCGCTGATGTGGTGCAGCCCGTCGAGCGCCATGTCCGGCGTGATCACCGGCACCGGCTCGGGCCAGGTGGCCGCCGCGATCGCCGCTTCGTCGCGCTGGCCCGCCACGTTGCCGGCGCCGAGGGTGATCACCGTCTCCCCCAGCGCCTCGGCCGGCTCGTCGAGCGTGTAGCCGGGCCCCTTCGTCGCGATCTCCAGCACCTGCCCGTCGGGATCGGTGAAGTACAGGCTCTGGAACCAGTGGCGGTCGTACGGTCCGGTCACGTGCACGCCGGCATCGGTCAGCCGGCGCTTCCACTTGAGCAGCCCCTCTTCGGTCGCCACCGCCATCGCGTTGTGGTGCACGCCGCCGATCCCCCACCGCCCGCGCGGCACGTTGGGCCACTCGAAGAAGGTGAGCACCGTTCCCGGCCGTCCCTCCCCGTCGCCGAAGTACAGGTGGTAGCTGCCGGGATCGTCGAAGTTGACCGTGCGCTTCACCAGCCCCAGCCCCAGCACGTCGCGGTAGAACTCCAGCGTGCGCTGCGCGTTCGACGACACCATGGTCACGTGGTGCAGCCCCTGCGTGGTCAGCTCCATCCCACCCTCCGATCGTGTAAGAATCTCACTGGTGAGATTGTTGTCCAAACGAAAGCGGCTCACCCCTCCGCGGCCGGCCGCGTCTCGGTCCTGTACAGCTTTCGGGCGATGCGCAGCATCTCGTCCTTCTCCTCCGCGTTGAGCGCCGACATCGCCTGCCGGATCGCCTCGGCGTGCTCGGGGAAGATGCCGGCCAGCAGCGTCTCGCCCTCGGGGGTGAGCGCGGCCAGGCGGGCGCGGCGGTCGCCCGGGCAGTCGCGCCGCTCCACCAGGCCGCGCTTCTCCAGCCGGTCCACCAGGTAGGTGATCCCGCCGCTGGAGACCAGGATCCGCCGTTGCACCTCGTTCAGCAGCATCGGCCCCTTGTGATACAGCGCCTCGAGCACGCCGAACTCGGCGCCGGTCAGCCCATGCCGCGCCACGTCGGTGTTCGCCACCTGCGAGAGCGCGCTGTACGCCCGCGCCAGCGCGATCCACGTGCGGAGCGCCTTCGCCGTATCCTCGTCGCGCACTGCCGGCGCGCGTCCCTGAGTCTCAGTTTGCGTATTCATCTCAGCACTAAGGTAATAGCCCCGGCGACCCTGGGCAAGCCCCTGGCCGTGCGGAGCCCCACATCAACGAGAGATGACGGGGGCGAGTCGGGCGGATTCCTGCACGTACGCCGCCAGGTCCATCCACCGCCACGGCGCGGCGCGAGCACCGTAAACCAGAGAACACGGAACCACAACGGAAAGAACGGGAACGACAACGGTTGGACCGTGAGATGCGCCAACCGTTGTCGCTCGGTTTCCTCCGTTGTAGTTCCGTGCTCTCTTCTTCCTGCATGCTCCCCACCCGCACCTCACATCCGAGCCGGGGGGCTCGCTTGTGTCCCCTTGACCGCCGGGTTATCATTGATCAACAAATAGGGTAGGGGGGTATCCTAACGGGATCGGAGTTGGCGATGACCGCGGACATCGAATCGCACGACGAGCAGCGGCACGCGGCGCACGTGGAGCCGGAGACCAAGGAGCGGGTGCTCGCGCGGCTAAAGCGGATCGAGGGGCAGATCCGCGGGCTTCAGCGCATGGTGGAGGACGAGCGCTACTGCGGCGACGTGCTGGTGCAGGTGGCCAGCGTGCACGAGGCGCTGCGCGGCGTGGGCAAGATGCTGATGCACAACCACCTGCGGCACTGCATCACCGGCGCGCTCCACTCGGGTGACGAGCAGGCGCGCGAGGATGCGTACGGCGAGGTGCTGGACCTGATGTACAAACACGCCCGCTGAGGGAGGCGGAGATGGATATGAGTGAGAGCATCGGACACGGTCTCGCCATCGATCCCGTGTGCGGGATGACGGTGGACCCGGCAACCGCCGCCGGGAGCAGCGAGCACGACGGCCAGACGTACTGGTTCTGCAACCCGGGATGCAAGCAGCGCTTCGACGCGAACCCCGACGCATTCCTCGCCTCCGCGGACGACCACGCGGCGCACGCGCGTCACGAGCACGCCGCGAAGGCACGGGCACGGGGCGGCTTGACGGTCGTCGCCGCGCCGCCGGTCGTGCAGCTGGGGATGAAGCG
>Ga0247773_1000280_pt1 | contig 23784 bp, 20 predicted proteins | sample UWRJL092311B6_FD_179934 | JGI IMG/M metagenome (GOLD analysis project Ga0247773, IMG submission 179934) | Plant litter microbial communities from Arlington Agricultural Research Station in Wisconsin, United States - UWRJ-L092-311B-6 | ecosystem: Environmental > Terrestrial > Plant litter >...
TCGCCGGTCACTTGGACGTCGTCCGCACGGTGCATGAAGGCCCCGCGCGCATCGAAGGTGACAAGCTGTACGGCGCGGGCGCTGCGGACATGAAGAGCGGGCTAGCCTTGATGCTCGACATCGCCGAAAATCCCACTCGGCCCAATGTCGACCTCACGCTCGTGTTCTACGCGCGTGAAGAAGGCCCATTCGCAGAAAACGAGCTCGGGCCGGTGCTGGCTCAGGATCCCGAGCTCCGCAAGGCCGACGTGGCCGTTGCGCTCGAACCAAGCGACAATCGGCTGCAACTCGGCTGCAGTGGCTCGCTGCACGCCACCGTGCGCTTTCGCGGTCGCACTGCGCACAGCGCCCGTCCCTGGCAAGGCGAAAACGCGATCCAAAAGGCGGCCGGCGTGCTCACGCGGCTTTCAGCGGAGGAGCCGCGCGCACATCTGATCGACGGCCTCGAGTGGCGTGCGGTGATCAGCGCCACCATGGCCAGCGGCGGCCGCGGTCGCAACATCATTCCCGATCTGTTCGAGCTGAACCTGAACCATCGCTTTCCGCCGCTGCGTAGCGCCGAAGAAGCACAAGCGTACGTGCGCGCGCTGGTCGGAGACGACGCCGATCTCGAATTCACCGACGTCTCGCCCTCCGCGCCGCCCATGCGCAATCACCCGTTGATCCGCGCCTTGGCCGAAAGCGGCGTGGTCGCGGTCGAGCCCAAGCAAGCCTGGACCGACGTCGCTCGCTTCGCCGGGCTCGGCATCCCCGCCGTCAACTTTGGGCCGGGCACCAACGCCCAGGCGCACCAAAAGAACGAATGGACCGAGCTGCCGCTGCTCGACGCGGGCCGCGATATCCTGAAGCGCTGGCTCGACAAGGTCGCGCAGGGTGTGGCTTGATTTTCTGTTGATGGTCACGCTCAAAGGCCGTTCGCGTCGCAGCCTTCGGCGTCGAGCGGCGGCTAGGCAGAGCGAGAGTTCGATGAGCGAGTATCTTTGCGCTCACAGCGGCTGAATCGCGCATCCCGGCCTCACCCCTCAGCGATGTCCGCTGCGAAAATGCATGGCGCGTGTGGTATTGTCGACACATGACCAGGGGTCTCCGTTACCAACCCGCCGCCTTGATCTTGAGCGTTTTGCTCGCCACCGCCTGTGGCGGCTCGACCACACCGGCCGTGGCGCCGAACGAGAACAGCAGCCTGGTCGTCCCCGACGAGCAAAAAGCCGCTCCGCCCGCGGACGAGACCGCGACGGCGGAAGAAGCTGCCCCCAAGAAGACGCCGAAGGAAGAAATCGTCGAGCCGACCTTCACTCCGGACATGTCCGTGGAAGACGCGATCAAAGCCATTCCTCAATCTGCGGAACGCATGAACGTGGATCAAGAGACGCTCAGCAAGCCCTTGCAGGAGGAGTCGCTGTACGCGCCGTGCAAGCCGGGCACTTCGCACTTCACCTTCCGCATCGCCGTCTGGCGCGGCAAAGCCGTCGCCATCGACATGAGCACCACGCCGAAGAACCCGAAGCTGGCCGAGTGCCTCAAAGGGCGCATCCGTGAGATCACCTGGCCCGCCAAGGTGCCCTCGCTGAACACCGTCGAATACTCGATGTAAGCGCCTTCGCGCGTCGCCGCGCGCCGAGCTCGCTTCACGCTGACCGGCAGCGCGGTTCGTGCTCGCGCCGTCAGGACCAGAGCGCGCCCGTCATTGCGCGAGCCAGCTGCGCCGCCCGCGCAGGTCCGGGCAGACCGACCACGTCGGCGAAGCTTGATTCCGCGTCGTTCGCCAGCGAAGCCAAGAGCTCCCGAACCGCGGTTTGCCTGGCGACTTCGACCTGCTGCTTGGCCCTATGCTCGAGGCGCGTTTCGAGCCAACGCCCGACCTGCCAGGACAGCGCCGCATGCCTCGTCTCGTCGCGCGCGATGCGCGTCATGACGGCGCGCACGAGCGGATCGCGCGCAGCGCGCGCTTGCCACGTGGCCACGAGCGCCCCGTACGTCTCGCGCACACAGCCTTCGACAGCGTTTTCGAGCGCCATCGCCTGAATCGAGCGCAAGGGGCCGCGTGCGACCGCGGCCACGTCGAACCGTGCGCCGAAGCGACGCGCGAGCGCGCCAGTGCTGCGCGCGTGGCGAACTTCGTCCCGAGCTGCGCGCGCGGCCGCCTGTACCAGCTTCTTGGGTGCGCCGTAGGCGCGTAGCTCGTCCCGCAAGATGCGAAAGGCATCGACCGAGGCGGCCTCGAGGCGTGCCATGGAGGCAAAGTAGGCACCCGCACTGCTCACGTCGAAGGCGAGTGGTGTGCACAACCCCGCTGGCCGACGCCCCACCAGGCAGCTAGAAGGGCAGTTCACGGTCAGCAACGCTTCGTCGACGAGCACGACCGTGCAGGATGTGCCAACGCTCTGGCCGCAGAGCGTCCGGCACGTGTCGCTCGGCAGCGGCGTGCCGACCGTTTCCAGTGCGCTATCCACGCAAGCTTTCGGCACTGTCGCTTGGCGATACATACCGCACGGGATGGGCGCCAGGCTTGCGTCTGCCGTACACACGAGCTGGCCTCCGCCGCCCCCGGCCCCTGACGTGGCAACGTCCGCACCGCCACTCCCAGCGCTCGCACCGCCACTCCCAGCGCTCGCGCCGCCACTCCCAGCGCTCGCGCCGCCACTCCCAGCGCTCGCGCCGCCACTCCCAGCGGTAGCTCCGACACGGCCAGCAGTGCCGACGCTCGAGCCACTGCCCGCGGCGGAGGCACCGGAAGAACCCTGTGGCTCACCGTTCAAGGTGCTCCCACCGCAAGCGCTGCCGACCATCGCCAGTGGCAGCGGGGAGCTCAGCAGCAGCAAACGCTTCAGGAGTCGTCGCAGTTCGCGTTCGTTCACGGGCAAGGCTCTCCGGGTTCGGATCTCGAAAATCGAGGCTCCGGACAGACCTCACTGCATCCGACATGCCAAGCGGCTCTGACACTCCATCTGCGCGTATTCGCTGAAATCGTGGAGACCGACGGGTGGCTCGAGCTTCACCCTGGCACAGGTTGAGCCGCGCCCGGACAATCGCCGCCGGAGGATAGTCAGTCCAAGCGTGACCGCAGCCAGGTCACGCTTGATCCACCCTGTTCCGCTATTGGGCGACTTCAGCCCACGCGATCCAACGGATCGAACGCGGCTTGAGCCATTTGGACTTGCTCGGAGGTTTTGCCGAAGCGGCGCTCTTTGTGGCTGTAGTCGGCGACGGCCGCGGTCAGCGTCTCGGGGCGGAAATCAGGCCACATGATGGGCAGAAAGACGAGCTCGGCGTAAGCGGACTCGAACAGCAGGAAATCACTGACGCGAGTTTCGCCGCCGGTGCGGATCAACAGGTCGACGTCCGGCAGCGAGTGCGTGGTCATTTGGCGGTGGAAGAAGGTCTCGTCAATCTCTTCCGGTAGCACGAGGCCCGCGCGCGCGCGCACGGCGAGCGAGCGAGCGGCTTCGACGATGTCCTGGCGACCGCCGTAGGACAGCGCGAGGGTCAGGGTCATGCGGTCGCCATCGCGAGTGTAGGCCATCAAGTCTTCGACCGCGTGGCGAGTGCTGGTGGGCAGATCTTCCAGCACGCCGATCACGTTCACGCGGATGCCGTTCTGGCGTAGGTCGGCGCGTTCGTTCTTGGCGAACTCGACCAACAAGCGCATCAGCGCTTCCACCTCGGGGCGCGGGCGCGCCCAGTTGGCGACGCTGAACGCGTACAAGGTCAGGTACTTCACGCCAATACGGGTGGCGGTCTCCACCGCGTCACGCACGGCGCGCGCGCCCTCGGCGTGACCTTCTGCGCGATCCAAACCGCGGGCTTTCGCCCAGCGCCCATTGCCGTCCATGATGATCGCTACGTGACGAGGAAGCGAAGCGCCGTTCGACCCGTTCTTGCCGCTGACCACTCAAGACTCTCTTTCCGCTGCCCGGACGAACCGGGCGGAGCACGATAAAAACTTCAAGCAATTCACGAGTCGGCTATACGGCCGAGAGTTCCCGCTTGGTTAACCTTTTCCCACAGCACGCGCCGGACGATTGTGGAGCTTTCGTGGAGATTCGGGACCCACGAGCTTATGCCGTTGATTTTATTAATCTATTTTGGACGAGCTCACCAGCTCTTGGCGAGCGTCTTGGACGGCGTCCAGGATTTGCAGTGCTGCGCGACGCCGCGCGGGCGGCAAGCTGACGAGAAACACCACCTCCGGCGGACCTGGGTTCAAGAGCTCCACCTGGCCGCCATGGGCTTCCGTGACCGCGCGGACGATCGCTAGCCCGAGACCCGTGCCGCCCTTGTCAGCGCGGGTGGTCACGAAGCGTCGGAATAGCCGCTCCCGCACGTGTCGAGAAATCGAGCCTTGGCTGACCACGCGCAGCTGCACCCACTCTTCGCTACGTGAAACCTCCACGCTGAGCACCGAGCCACGCTCGCCATGGCTCAAACCATTTTCGATCAAGTTGATCAATGCGCGCGCGATCCACAGCTCGTCGCCGCGCACGCGCGTGTCACCCGAGACGTGCAAGGTGATGCGCCCCTCCGTGTCAGCGAGTGAGTCGACGGTCCGCCGAGTGAGCTCGGCGAGATCGACGGGAGCAAACGTCTCGACACCGCGCGCCTCGATGCGGGCCAAGCTGAGCAGCTCGCTGAGCAGGCGTTCGATGCGCGCGGTTGCTTCGCGAATACGGGCCACGAAGCGGCGCGCGGAGGCGGGCTCCTCCAAGGCGCTCTCTTCCAAGACCTCGGCGCTGGCGCGGATTGCGGCCACGGGGTTTTTGAGCTCGTGCGAGAGATCGGAGGCAAAGGTTTCGACGAAGGGTCGCCCCTCGAGATCGCGGCGCATCGAGTCGATCGCGCGCGTCAGGCGCGTGACCTCGCGGCCAAACGCAATCGGCGGCGCGCCGCGCCGCTCGCCCAAGCTCACGCGCTCCCCGAATACGCTCAGCGCCTCGATCGGCGCCGCGATCGCCCTCCCGATCCAGGCCGCCGCGAGCGCCGCCGCGGTGCCCAAGACCAGGCTGATGACCAACACCGTGGGCGCAAAATCTGCCAATAAGTTGCGCATGCCCACGGTCGGTTTGACCACGCGCACAGCGCCCACGCGCACTCCTCGCACTCGAATCGGAGCATCGACCGACACCACGTCGTGTTCCTTGGCGGGCGCTTCGTTGGGGAACAGCCGTGCACCGCTGTCATCGAGCAGCCTCAAGCGCAAGTCCGCGCCGCGACCGCGTTCGTGCTCGAGCCGCGCGGCCAAGTCGACCATGCTGACACCCGTGCGATCGAGCTCACCGGCCATCATGCCGGCCAAGGCCACGGCCTCGTCTTCTGCGGCCTGCGAGGCAATGCGCACCGCGCGCGCTTCGATGCGATCGATCACCATCAACCCCAGGCCGAACGCGAAGGCACCGATGATCACGGCCAAGGCCAAGAAAATCTGCATTCGGATCGACATGCCGCGCGTACGCGTGCGCAGCAGGCGCGAGACCACGAACGCCACGAACAGCATCAGCCCCACCGAGGCGGCGGCGACGACGATCAGGCGGATCACGGCTCTTTCAATGCGCTCGGCGCGTCCGTCACGCGATAGCCGACGCCGCGCACCGTTTCGATCAGCCCGGGCTCCGCGCCCGCTTCAGCGACCTTTTTCCGCAAGGCTTTGACGTGCGAGTCAATCGTGCGGTCGGTGATGGCAAAGCCGTCACCCCACACGCGGCCAATCAGCTCGACGCGGCTGTACACACGACCGGGCTGCTCGAGCAGGCACGAAAGCACGTCGAATTCGACGCGTGTGAGCTCGAGGCTCGAGCCGTTGGCACGCGCGCGACGCGTCGCGGCGTCCAGCGAAATCACGGGGGCGGGAGCGCCCGAGCCCGCGGCGAGCTCGGTCTGCGAGCGACGCAACACGGCGCGCACGCGCGCGACGACCTCACGCGGCGAGAAGGGCTTGGTGACGTAGTCGTCCGCGCCAGCTTCGAGCGCCACCACACGGTCCGCTTCGCCGTCACGACTCGAGAGAACGATCACCGGAATTTGCTTGTTTTTGCGCCAGCGACCGATCAAGTCGAAGCCGCTGCCATCCGGCAACATCAGGTCCAAAATCACCAGATCAGCGCCCTCGACGAGCAGGGCGGCATCCGTAACCGTGGCGGCCAAAACCACGCTGAAGCCATCACGCCCGAGCGCATAAGCGACGGATTCCGCGATCGCCGGCTCATCCTCGACGACAAGAATCCGCTGGGCCATCCGATCCTCATTCTTGCATGCCCGCGGCGATCCGACGATCTTATGCGCACATGAGAACTTTGCTCATCCTGCGCCATGGCAAGGCCGCTCCCGAGGAAGGCGGCACGGACGCGGCGAGGCCGCTCACTCAGCGCGGAAAACGCGAGGCGGAGCAGATGGGGCAGCTGCTCCGCGCCGAAAACCTCGTGCCGGACCGGATCCTGGCTTCGAGCGCGCGCAGAGCGCGTGAGACCGCACGAAAGGCTGCGGCTGCCGCACGCTTCAGCTGCTCGATCGACGAGCTCGACGAGCTCTACTTGGCCGAGCCGGAGGCTTATATAACGGCCGTGCGGCGGGATGCGCCGGACGCCGAGCGCGTGCTGCTGGTCGGCCACAATCCGGGCCTCGAAGCGTTGGTGCTGATTTTGACCGGCGAGCCCGTGCCGCTGCCAACGGCAGGTCTCGTGGTGTGCGACTTGCCCATCGCGAGTTTTGCCCAGCTTGCAGCGCAGGTTCGCGGACAAATCGTGAGGCGCGCAGTGCCCACGGAGCGGGAAGATTGAGGGCGCCGTGCCCATCGCTGGCAATTTGGAGCGGAGGGCGCTAAGTAACGGGCTGAATATGGCTCCGACGGCTCGGCTTCCCCCGAAGAAGGACGTCGCATTGGCGTTGCTCGAACAAGCGTCAATGTACATCCACCTCGATCCGCGCGCGGATTCGGTCAAGGTGCCTGTGGGGTTCAAGAATCAGCCGCAGCTCGTGCTGCAAGTCGGCCTGAACATGGCCGTGGCGATTCCGGATTTGCATGTCGACGAGCACGGCCTGTCGTGCACGTTGAGCTTCAGTCGCACGCCTTTTTACTGCGTGATTCCCTGGCCCGCCGTGTTCGCCTTGGTCGGTGAAAACGGGCAGGCCATGGTCTGGGCAGAAGACGTTCCCGCGGAAGTCGCGGCCCAAGCCCAAGCGCAAAAGGCCCCCGAGAAGCCGCGCCCGCATTTGCGTTCGGTGGGCGAAGGCGAGAGCGCCGCGCCGCCCAAAGCCGAGCCCGCCCCGGCCGCCGACAAGAAGCCGGCAGGCAAGGCCGGCAAAGCGCCCGCTAAGGCCAGCGGGCAAAAGTCGGTCGCCAGCAAAGGCGCGCCGAAGGCCAGCTCGAAATCCAAAGCGGCGGCCAAGACCGCAGCGCCCAAGTCCGTCAAACCCGCCGCCAAATCGCCGTCCAAGGTTGGTAAGGGGACAGCGCCCGCGGACAGCGAGCAGCCCAAAAAACCCGCGGCCGCAGCGCCGGCGCCCCAGCCTGAACCGGCAGCGGCTCGGCAGGCGTTGCCGGCAAAGAAGCCTGCGCCCTCGAAGCCGGAAGCGGCGCGAACCGCGAGCGAGTTGGGCAAGCCCAAGCGTGAATTGCCGCCCTACCTGCGCGTAGTGAAGTAAGCGGGCTGCAACCGTTCAGCCGCGTTGCCCGGCGGCGTCGAACGAGCCGCTGTTGCCTGCCGGGGCGCTATCCTCGTTGGAGGCGCCCGCGGCTCCGCCGTCCGAGCCCGGCGCGCACTCCCACCGGCCGGTACTGGACTCACACTGAAAACCAGTTACGCAGCCGTTGAAGGAGCAGTCCCCCGGAAGGCAGGCTCCATTCTTGCCGCACGTGTAACCCGGATCGCAATCCGTCGGCGCGCGGCACGAACCGTCGCCAGCATCGGATGGCGCGACACAGGCGCCGGAATTGCCGTCACATTGGTAGCCCTGCCCGCAGTCCACATCGGCGTAACAGCCACCGTCCCTCATCGTTGATGGACAACCGCCGAGCGCAGCGACCGCGCCCAAGAATATTACCGTAGCTGCTGCTCGCTTCACTGGGTACCGGTAGCGAAGGTAGCAAGCAGCGTGCCCGGGACAAGGCTGGCGCGGCAGCGAATACGCGCCCGGCAAAGAATGTCGCTGGAAAATGCAGCACCATGCTACGTTTTTCGCCCTTCACCCCAGTCGATATGGACGTTCGTTGTAACCGCTGCGATACCGAGTACGAGTTCGACGACGCCCTGATTTCCGAGCGGGGCACGACGGTCAAGTGTACGAACTGCGGGTTTCAATTCAAGATTTACCCGAGTAAGGGCACAGGGCTCGCGCCCGAACGTTGGCTGGTGCGCTCGGCCTCGGGGCGCGAGCTCGTGTTCACGTCCTTGCGCGAGCTACAGCGCGGCATCGCTGACAAGAAGGTGATGCCAAGCGATCTGCTCTCGCGTGGCAAGCAGACTCCGCGACCGCTGGGCTCGATCCCCGAGCTCGAACCGTTTTTCCAAGTGACGCACGCCAGTCCGCCGCGCAAAGCCGGCGCAGGCGAACGCGTTCAGCGCACGCTGCATGGCGTTGCACCACCGCAAGCCGAATTCCGTGCGTACCGGAGCGTGCCGCCACCAGCCACCCAACCCTCGCCAGTCGCCACGGGCAGCGCTCCTCCGCCACCCCCGCCGCCAGCCCCGGCTCCGCCGCCAGCCGCGCCTGCTCACGCGGCGACGGAAGAGGCCGCCCCCGCGACGCAGCCCGTACCCGGTGCGTCAGCGGCCGGCGAGACCGCTGCCTCGCCGCCTACGTCGCAAGCGGTTCCCGATACCGGGCTGATGCCGCGGCCGCCAGCGCCTCGAGAATCCGCGGTCAGCTCGTCGACACTCGTAGCGAGCGCCGCAGCCAAACCGCGCCGCGCAGGCGAGAGCGTACCGGACTCCGCACATAGCTCATTCGTGGGTACCCCGATGTCGCCGCGAGTGGGCGCTTTCGACACGACGCTGGAAGTACCGATGGCGCGCGCGCCCGTCTCTTCGCCGCGCAATTTGCCTCCGATCGAGGTGGCGAGCATCAGGGACAGCTTTAAATCCTACGACGAGCTGCCCATGGACAGCTCGCCCGAGGACCACCATGCGCGCGTGGCGCGCTCTCGCTGGATCGCCGGGGTGGTGGTGGTGGGTGTGCTCGGACTGCTGGGCGCCACGGTGGGGCGCCGTTTCATCGCGCAGCTCACTGGCATGGCGGAGATCAAAACTTCGAGCGACGCGCGCGTCGCGAAGTTCTTGCGCGAGGGCGCGAGGCTGGCCGACGAAGGTGACTTCGAGGGCGCCAAGGCAGAGTTCGACAAAGCCACCGCGCTAGCCGAGAAAGATCCGGCGGTGCTGACGGCGCTAGCGCGCCTCGAAACGCTACGTGCGGATGCTTCATGGCTCGAGCTGCGAATCATCGATCCGAGCTCGGCCGATCTGGTGCAGGCCACCTATCGAGAGCTCGGGCGACGCGTGGGCAAAGCGCACGTCGCGGTCGATCGCGCATTTGCCGTTTCGCCGGAAGATCCGGCCGTGTTGCGCGCGCGCGTCGATATTTTGCGCCTGAGCGGCGAAGCCGACAAAGCGCGCGAGTGGCTCGCCCCGCTCAGCGCGAACGCGAGTGTGCCGGAAAATGCCTATGTCCTGGCAGCACTCGATTTGGCCGATCCGGCTCCCGTTTGGCCCTCGGTCATTGACCGCTTGCACACGGCCGCCGCCGCGGAGCGCGACCCCGGTCGCGCTCGCGCCGCGCTGATTTACGCATTGGCGCGCGCCAGCAGAGTGAGCGAAGCAGAAGCCGAATTCGCGAAAATCGACCGTCGCCCCAAGCCGCACCCGTTGCTCGAAGAGCTGCGTGCCTTCCTGTTACGCGCCAAGCGCTCGGTCGAAGCCGCCGGCGATGCTCCGGCAAAAATCGCAGCGGTCGATACGAGCAAGCTGCCCAAGCTCGATACGTCGCCCGCTCCCGAAGACGCACGCCCCGTGAGCGGTGACTTCCGAACGCGTCTGGCGCAGGCGTCCGTCGCGCTCCGACAGGCCGATCTCGCGCGCGCTGCCCGACTGTACGAGTCGGTGCTGGCGGAGCAACCGCACAGCACTGAAGCACTGTCCGGGCTCGGCGACGTGGCAAGGGCGCGGCACGACCCGGCGCTCGCTGCCACCATGTACGACCGGGTGCTGGCCGAGAACCCCAACTATTGGCCGGCTATTTTGGCGAGCGCGGATCAAAAGTGGGACGCGGGAGACAGGGCCGGCGCGCTTTCACTCTACCGTCGCTTGGTCGAGCAAGCCGGGCCGAATTCCGAGTACGGCGCGCGTGCTGCCGCGCGTCTCGCACAAGGCGACGCGCCGAGCGCCAGCGCGACGGCCGCGCCGGTCGAGACTGGCGCCACGATCAAGCCCGACGCTCCGGCCGCGCCGTCCGCTCTGCCCCCAGGCACCGACACGCGCGATCTTCCCGAGGCAAAATGAAAGTCGTAGCCCGTTGGCTGCTCCCGATACTGCTACTTTCGGCCTGCCACGCGCGGCCGAGGCACGTGGACGCCGCCAAATCCCATGACGCGCCGAAGGCCGACGAAGCGCGCCTGATCGAGCTCGACTTGAGCGCGGGCGCGCCAGAGAGCACTGACGGCAACGCGCTGTTTCGCACTTCCGCGGCCCAAACTTATACCGGCCTGGTGCGCCTGATCGGCCGCGCGGCGAGCGACGACAAGGTGCGCGGCTTGTTCGTGCGCCTGGGCGAAGCCTCCTTCGACTTGGCCGAGAGCGAAGAGCTGTCACGGCTGCTCGGGAGCCTACGCAGCAAGGGCAAACCCGTGGTGTGTCATGCGCACACGCTCAACAATTCGAGCGCACTTTTGACCGCGCGCGGCTGCAGCCGGGTTTGGCTGAGCCCCGCCGGGGACGTGTCGACCATCGGGATCGCCGCGCAAATGGTGTATCTGCACGGCATTTTCGAGAAGTTGAAGGTCGACGTCGACTTCTTGCACATGGGCAAGTTCAAGAGCGGCGCCGAGCCTCTGACGCGCGAGGGACCGAGCGAGGAGGCACGCGCCTCGCTCGTGGAAACCCTGGCCGCGATTCGCGGCGCTTGGCTCGAGGAGAGCAACGAGGTCAAAAAGAGTGACGCTCTGCGCAGCGCCCTGGAGCACGGTCCATGGAGTCCGGGCGAAGCGCTCGAGCGCGGTCTGATCGACGAGATCGGCTTCGATGCCGAAGCACTCGACGCGGCCAAAAAGTCAGCCAAAGTCAGCGCGGTCGAGGTCGGCTTCGGACCGCGCGCCAAGACCGGCGGCGGACTCGGCATCGGCGATCTGTTGCGCGTGCTCTCGGGCGCGGGCAGTTCGAGCGACGGTCAGCCTCACATCGCCGTGGTCCCGGCCGAGGGTGCAATCACGATGGAAGCGGGCGGACCGCTGCAGCGAGGCGGGATCACGGCCCGCGCGCTGGGCAAGACCCTACGCCGGATGCAACAGGACGACTCGGTCAAGGCCGTCGTGCTGCGCATCGATTCGCCCGGGGGCTCGCCCTTGGCCAGCGATCTGATCTGGCACGAAATGATGGAGCTCCGGAAAAAGAAGCCGATCATCGTCTCGGTCGGCAATATGGCGGCGAGCGGCGGGTATTACATCGCTTGCGCCAGCCAGCGCATCTTCGCCGAGCGCACCAGCATCGTCGGTTCGATCGGGGTATTCGGGGGCAAGATCAACGTCGCGCCGGCGCTCGATCAGTTCGGGATCCACGCCGAAACATTCGCCGCCAGCCCCGAGCCCGGCGCCGCTCAGCGCGCCGCCTTCAACTCGCCGCTGACGTCCTGGGACGACGCAACGCGCGAACGCGTGCGCGCACACATGCAGGGGATCTACGATTTGTTCATCGCGCGCGTGGCGCACGGCCGACAAATGAGTGTCGAGAAGGTGCGCGCGTCGGCTGAAGGGCATATCTGGAGCGGCGATCAGGGACGGGAACGCGGCCTGGTCGATGAAATCGGCGGCCTATCCGAAGCGCTGGCCTCCGCGCGCAAAGCGGCCCACCTGGACGCAGACACACCGGTCACCGTCGAAGGCGGGCGCGAGGGGCTGCTCGACAGCCTGCTGGTCAGCGACGATGCGAGCGATGCCGACGCCGCTGCCGCATTCAATCGCCTCAGCGCAGCGCCGGCCACGCGCTTGCTCTCCGAGGTCCCCGAAGAGCTGCGCTCGTTCGTGAGCGGTGCAGCGGCGCTGTCGGAACGCGAGCACGTCGCGGTGGCGCTGCCGTATGGGCTCTTGATCCACTGAGCGACGAAACCAGATAGACACTTTGCCCGGCGAGGAAAGCCTCGAAACCGACATTTCCCATTTCGGGGCTCGCAAAACAGCGCGTTTTCGATTGAACTAGACTTATGTCACCAGGGCGTCGAGGGCCGCTTTCTTTTCTGGATACGGAATGGCGCGCTGCGCTTTGGCGACGCTGGCTCGCGAGCCATTTGACGGAAGCTGCCGCGCCCGTCGCCGCAGGGCCGAGCGCCACCAGCAGCGTGCCTGTTGCGGGCGTGCCTTCTGCGAGCGTGCCCACCCCGACGCAAGCCGTTGACGCTCGCGAAGCGCACGAGCCAGCCGAGACCAGCGTGGACGTGCTGCGCGCCGCACAGGCCGCGCCTCCTCGAGCAGCCGTGGTCGACGAGCACCGCAACGAGCGGCGCGCCGACGTGCGTGCCCGCTTCGATGCGCTGTCCGAGCGCCTGCAGGGGCTCGAAGACGCGCTGGACGTGATCGCGCGACGCTTGTCGCACCGCTCACGCCGTGAACGGCGCACCGATCGCCGCACCGCCGAGCTCGTGGAGAGCATCGCCGAAGGCGTGGATGCGCACGCGCTCGCCCTAGACAACTTGGGCTCCACCTTGGAGCGCATCGAGCGTCGCTTGGATCGCATCGAGCGCCCGAGCGCGAGCACGAACGTCCGCGAGGAGCTCGAACGGCGCGAGACGCGCGCGCCGAAAGCGCGCAACTCCGAGCCCCCGCGCAGCGTCCACCCCCCGCGCCTGGACGACACCGGCGACTTCTCGATGGCGCGTGAGCCTGCGGAGGACGACGAGGCGTCGATCTCGGGCTCTTCGATCCGCGGCAGCATCGGGGACATGTCTCTTTCCACCGTGCTCGCCATGCTCGAAATCGAGCGCCGGAGCGGCAGGCTCAAAGTGCAGGGTGAAGACGGCTCGCTGGTGGCTTTCGAGCTGGAAGAGGGCTCGGTCGTCGGCAGCCGAGTCAGCGAGAACGACGTCGACGCGGTCGAGTCATTGCGTGAAGTGCTCGGTTGGAAAAATGGCAGATTTTGGTTCCGCCAGAACCCGAGCGAATCGCAAATCTCGCCGCCGCGTTCGGTCAATTCTTTGCTGCTCGAGGCCACGCGCCAAATGGACGAAGCAGTGCGCGTGGGCTGACGCCGAGATCCTGGTCAACGTTGCGCCGCGCGATTAGCGAGCGCCAGAGGACGCGAAGCTCGACTCGAGCGCGGCGCCTGATGCTAGCGTTCCACGCATGCGTAGCCGCAGTCGGGTCCGAAAGCGGTGCTGGCGAGGATGGCTGGCATTTTCGCTCGCAACCGGTTGGAGCGCGAGCGCCGCCGCGGAGCCCAGTGCTGCAGTGACGCCGATCGCACACTACCAGTTGCAGAACGGGCTACGCGTGGTGCTGGCGCCCGACAGCGTGACACCCGGGGTCAGCGTCGTCGTGCGCTACGATGGCGGTTCAGCCAATGATCCGCGCGGCTATCGCGGTCTGAGCCACTTGCTCGAGCACCTCACCTTTCGCGGCTCCCTGCACGTCGCGCCGCTGCAAGGCATGGGCATCTTGCAAGAGCTGGGCGCGGGCTTCAACGCGACCACCGAGCTCGAGGCGACCGAGTACTACGCGCAGGTCGCCGCTCCCGCGCTCGATACAGTGCTCTGGCTGGAGAGCGAGCGAATGGCGTTCACGCTCGCCCGCCTCGACCAAACGGCGCTCGATGTGGAGCGGCGCATCGTCGACAATGAGCAACGCGAGCGCCAGCGCACTTTCCGCCGCTTGATCGATCGCTACTGGCTGCGCGCATTGTACGGCGAGGGGCATCCGTTCGTCGGCGATCCCGAGTCGGTCGCAGACCTGAGCGGCGTGACGCTGCGCGGGGTGCAATGGTTCTTTCAAACGGCGTACCGACCGGACAACGCGACGTTGACTCTGGTCGGCCAGTTCGACAGCGCGCAGGCGCTCCGCTCGGTCGAGAAGTACTTTGGGCCAATCGTCCCGCCCCCAGTGATACGGGCCCCGCGCCAAGCGGGCCTGCCGCGGCTTTGCGGTGTGCATCGGCTCGGTTTGAGCCACGCCGGCTTGTTCGGTCATGTGCTGCGCATTACCTGGCCTTTGCCGCGAGCGAGCTCGGCGCCGGAGCGCGCGAGTGTCCAGGTGCTGGCGCGGCTGCTATCTGGCAAGCTTCACGCTTTGCTGGTCGAGCGCGGGGTGGAGGTCGCCAACGTCAACGCTTACGTGAATCGCTTTGCCACGCACGAGCTCCTGAGTGTGGACTTGGAGCTGCTCGAGAAATCCGACGCGGCCGCGGTCGAACGAGTTGCGCTGGCCGCGGCGAGGGAGGTAGCAAGCCTGCCGCCCCCTCCGCGCGCACTGCGAACGATTGTCGCGAACCTCGTCAGTAACGCGGTTTTTCAGCGAGAAGATGGCCTGCGGCGCGCCAGGCAGCTGGCCGCCGGAGGCGACCCGGACGCAGACGCCGCGGCGCTGCGCAAGCTCGAGGCTCATCAAGTCCAGCGCACTGCGCAGCCGCTCGCGGGGCCGGTGCTGGTGCTTCACGTTTGGCCCTCCAAGCGCACGGATGGCGGTCAGCAAGTGGAAGAAGAAGAGAACCCATGTCACTGAGGCGCCGCGCTTCGTCTTCCTGCATTTTCGCCTGCTTGGCCATCGCGTGCAATACGCCCGAGCTACCCGCACCAGCGCTCCCGTTGTTCCAGACTCCGGACGCACCTTTCCGAACGGCGCGTCCGCCGCTGAGCGTGCCCAGTATGGAAAGCAACAGCGCACCCGCCGTGCAAAGCACGACACTCGGCAACGGCGTGACCCTGTGGGTGGTGAATCGGCCCAACGTACCCTACGTCGCGCTCAATTTGGTGGCTCGAGATGCGGGCACGGCGTCAGGGGCTGCGCCGGGCGAGCGGATCCACTTGACCGCGCGCTCGGTCGTAGAGGGCGGCACGCTTTGGGAAGCGCAAAAGGTGGTGAAGCCACCCCTGATCAACGGCGAGCAGCTGGGCTACTGGTCGGGGCCGGCGCATAGCGCGTTCCAATTGCGGGTGCTGAGCGAAAGCTTGCCGCAGGGGCTTCAGATCTTGGGGCGCACGTTGAGATCGCCCGCTTTCGGGCGCGGGAACCTGGACGAGATGCGGCTGGCCGAGCTGAAACAGATGCAGGACATGTCGAACAGCATTAGCGATGCGCTGTTCGAGGTCACGCTGCGTGCCGCACTCGGAAAGGTCGTCGCTGCGCAGGTTCTGGGCGAGAACATGGAAGAAGTGCGCAGCGTGACCCCGGAGGCCATTGAGCACTGTTACCATCAGCTATTTCGGCCGGAGACGAGCGCTCTGATCGCCGTCGGCGACGTCACGCTGGAGGACTTGTTGCCGCTCGCCGAGCGCGAGCTGGGCGCTTGGCAGACCCCGCTTCCGCGACCTTCCATGCCGGTACCCGCGGCACCGCAGCGGCTCTCGACCAAGGTCCGCGTGCACTTCTTACCGCAGTCCGCCATGGCACAAGGGCGCGTGATGCTGCTCCAAGCCGCACCGCCCACGCGAGGAGCGACGCAAGACGCGATCGCCTTCGAGCTGGCAGCCGACATCGCCGCGGGGGCAATCAGCTCCCGCAGCAACGTGAGCTTACGCCACACAGCCGGCATCACCTACGGCATCGAACCTGCGTTCTGGAGCAGTCCCGCGCTCAGCCTGCTGCGAATCGAGGCGTCCTTCGAAACCGACGAAGTCGTACGCGCAGTCTCTGATTTGCAGCGAGTGCTCGAGGGCCTGCAAGAAAGTCCGGTCAGCGAGCCAGAGCTTTCGCTGGCCAAAGTCGCGCTGCTGGCAAGTCTCGAACGGACCGAGCACAACAACGCCGAGCTCGCCCACTACTTGGGCTTCGTCTTCGCGGAAGGCAAGTCGCCAGAGTGGCTGGCTCAATTGCCAACCTTGATCGCCGCCATCTCGGCGGCGGACGTGCAGAGCGTGGCGCGCCGCTACCTACGGCCACGACAGCTCGAAATCGGCGTCGCGGGTCCGGTCGGTTTGGCGCCCGCTTTGCAGGAGTTGGGCGAGCTCGAGGTTTACCAAGTGCATATCAAACAGCCTGTCCCGCCCGCCGATTGAGTTGAATCGCAAACATCTAGGCCAAGCTGGGCTGGCGGACAACACGCTGTGTGCGCTCAGTGCCGGTGAGGTTCGTGTGCGTCGTGCGGGCCGTGGACGTCGTGCGGACCGTGGGCGCCGTGCGGGCCGTGGACGTCGTGGGCGTGTTCGTGCTCGTGCGGTGGGGAGCGCACGATGGTCGATAGCCACAGGCGTGCGCTGCGTTGCCAGATGCCGAACAAGAGCAGCACGCCGAGGGTGATGGCTGCACGTGGTCCCAAATCGCCCTGTGAAAGCGCGCCGTCGAGCGGCGATGCGGTCAAGCCGAGGCGATTTGAGCCGAGCGCGAGGGCGAGGCAAGCGGCGGTCACGAGCAGGCGCACCTTGAGCGCCGAGCCTAGTGAATCGGCAATCGGCGCGAGTGTCGCGAACAGTAAGATGGCGCCGGGCGACAGTCCCAAGCCGGCAAGGCCTGCCGCGATCAGCACCGCGGCGGGGGCTGCTACGGGCGTGAGGTTGGCGACCAGCGCCACCACCAGCACTTCGAACAGCGCACCGGAGGGCCGCCGACTCAAGACCGAGATCGGCACGCTGGTCAGCAGCGCACCGATCAACAGGCCGAGCACCAGCCAGGGTCCGGAGGATTCGAGAGCCTCGGAGACGCGGGCGCGCCAATGCTGGCGCGGCGGGGGCGCGCTGCCCTTGGCTTCCGGCTCGGTCTCGGGCTTGGCCAAGAATGCCAGCGCGAGACTCGTGATCACGAGCCGCAGTGCGGCAGCCGCGAAGCCGAACAAGGCGATGCTGAGCAGCACGCTTTCGGCGCCCAGCGTGCCGGCGGGCAACGCGGCGCGAGCCCATTTCGAGCGGCGATCGGGCGTGCGCAATGAGAAAGCCGCAGCCAGCAGCGCGACCAAAATCACGAGCGAGGTGCGCTCGGTAAGCTGCAAAAGGCCGCGTACAAACTCACGCGTGCCGGGATCGGTGCTGCGCCAAACACCGAGCAAGCTGACGGCGACGCCCAGGCCGGCGACGATCAAGTCGAGTGAGCGTGCTAGCGGACCGTGCGCCGGGTCCTCGGTCAAGTCGTGGGTGACCACATGCAGCAGGAGACCGGCGGCGACCGCTGCGATGACCGGGGCAAAGCCTTCGATGGTCGAGGCAGCAGCAAGGTTCGATAGGCCGATACCCACCACGCTGGCCGCGGCCAAACCGAGCGAGCGCAAGACCGCAGAGCGCGCGCCGAAGGTGGTGCGATAAGCCAGGGAGACGACGGCGATCAGCGGCACGGTATGGGCGGCGAGCGCGATGATCACGTCCAGGTGCGAGCCCTGATCGGCCGGCAGGCGCGTGTAGGCACCGAGGCCAATGCCGTCCGCGACGTGGTGCACGACCAGGCCCCAGTAGCCGGCCTCGAGCACCGCGTGCTGCGTGCGGCCGCTGGTCGAACGCCGACCAATGAAGTGCGCCAACGCTGGCGCGAACCAGCCAGCCAAGAACAGCAGGATCGAGAGCGGGCCGAGCTCCCGCAAAGCTTCGGGTAGTAAATGCGTGACCACCACCGCCACGGCGGCCAAGGTGGCGAAGGTCCGCATGTAGCCGAGCAATGCACGCGACGTGCTGGGCACGAAGGACAGCGCCGCGCCGAGCAGCACGGAAAAGACGGCAACGAGGAGGGCGAACAGCACGCGCGGGCCCCGGGTCTAGCCCAGCCACTCGCCTTAGCCAAAGCGGGCGGCAATTTGTAGCAAAAATGCGCTGAATCTGTAGCCAGGGGCGGAAACTTATCGACACACGCGCGTCGCTTGCAGCCCGTGAGATGGGCGTACACTACGGGCCATGTTCATTCGAATCGCAAAGCTAACGTTTGCAGGTGCCGTGTGCGCAACCCTGGCCGTTGCCTGCCACACGTCCTCGTCTTCATCCTCGAGCGAGCAAGGCGCGCCCAACGCGGCGGCAGAAGAGAAGAAGATCGCCGAAGTGGCCGTCAGCGACGTCCAGCGCTTCGTCAAAGACAAGAGTGCCACCATCATTGATGCCAACGACACCGATACCCGCAAGGAGTATGGAGTCGTGCCGGGCGCGGTGCTGCTTGCAGACAAGGAATATCCGCTCAACGTGTTACCTGCCGCGAAGACGGACAAGCTCGTCTTTTATTGTGGGGGCACGCAGTGCCGGGCGTCCGACAAAGCGGCTGCGCGGGCGGCATCCGCCGGCTACAGCGACGTGAGCGTGATGCGCGCTGGCATCCGCGGCTGGAAAGAAGCCGGGCAAGCGACCAGCCCCGCCCCGCAGAGCTGAGCTCGACTCACGCCGCGTTGCGCTCGAGCTGCGGCGTGACGGACAACGACATTGGTTGTCCGTTGCGCCACACACGCAAGACGGTCTCGCTGCCGCGCGAGAGCACGAGCACGCGCTCGTGACATCTCAAGATCTCTCGCCCAGGGGCACCGATAGCTCGAGCAAGCTGCCCGCCCGCAGCAAGCGCAGCGAGACCGTGCGCGTCGCGCGCTCTTCCAATGCCGCTTGCAAGTCGGCGATGCTCTCGAGCGCTTCGCCGTCCAGGCCGAGCAGCACATCACCCAGGAGCAAGCCCGCTGCTTCCGCAGGACCATTCGCTTGCAGCGCCGTCAGAACCAAGCCAACGCGCTGTCCAGCGCTCTCGGCGAAGGCTAGGGGAAGGCGGGCGGCGGTCGAGCTAACCCCCAGATAACCGCGTTGAATCTGACCATGCGCGAGCAGAGCGCTCACCACACGCTCGATGCTGACCGTCGACAGCGAAAGCGCGGCTCCGCGCAATAACCCCGCGCTATTCATGCCGATCACGCGGCCCGAGGCGTCGACCAGCGGCCCGCCCGAGAAGCCTTGCTCCTGACTCACGTCGCTCTGGATGTAGCGCTCGATTTTACCGCCAGCGGGCGCGCGCCATTGCTCGGAAAGTGCGCTGATCACGCCCAGGTTCGAGCGCACCGTGCGCCCCGGTCGACTCAACGCAAGGACTAGCTGCCCCCGCCGGAGGCTATCGCTCGGTGCGCGTTCGGGCGTGGCCAAGCTGGTCGCATCGACGCGCAATACGGCGATGTCGCTCGAAGGGTCGGCGCCCACCAACGCCGCGGGGTGCGACGCGCCGGACTCGAGTGACACCTCCAAGCCCTCTTCCCGCTCCAAACTGTGCGCGCTCGTGACGATCACGCCCTCCGCCGACCAAACCAAACCCGACGCCGGGCGCCGGCGGCCGGTCTCGACGCGCACGACGCTGACGCTCACGCGCTCCACGGCATCCGCCAGGGCATTCGAGAAATCTTGTGCTGCGTTGCTGCTCATACAGCAAACTTAGGCCCGGCCTCGCGCTTCGGGTATCGCCCGATCAGTCAGGCCGAGTCCCCTGCCCGATCGGGTAGCCTCGCTCACAACATCAACAGACCGCGACGCGCGGCGCTGACCACGGCTTCGGTGCGAGTCTCTGCGCCCAACTTGTTCAGGATCGCGTTGACGTGGAATTTCGCGGTGTGATCAGTGATTTTTAGGCGATCGGCGATGAGCTTGTTGGACAAGCCTTCGGCCATCAGGCTCAGCACCTCCGCCTCGCGCGGCGTAAACAGCAGAGCATCGCGTGGCGCTGCGCGCGCGGCCAGCGGCGCTCGCAGCCAGGCTGGCTCGAAGACCGCCAGACCTGCTCCGAGCGCACGCAGCGCCGCGAGCAAGCGCTCGGATTCGCTGCCGCGCGAGAGCACACCCAAGGCGCCCGCGCGCAGCAGCTCGAGCGCGGTTTCTTCGTCGCGCACCAGGGCCAAGGTCGGAACCCGCTCCAGCAGCGCGCGCGCTGACGCTGACGGCCCCCGTGGCCCTACGTCCCACAGCATGAGCTCCGCGCTCGAGACAGCGCCGAGCAGATCGTCGAGCGTGCTTGCCTGAGCCACGACGGCAAAGCCCTGCTCGGACCCGAGCAGCGACGAAAGGCCACTCTGCACGAGTGGATCTTCCGCAATGACGGCCAGGCGCAGGAGTTTGGGCAGATGACTGATGTAAGGCCCGCGCCGCGCTTGTCCAGGCCGATGCAGATCTCATGCTTGGCGGCGTCACTCCTGTTACAAGTGCCCGAGTGACTAGCAGCGCCGACCCCACGCAAGATCCGAGCGACCCCGAATACGGTGTACAATTGCCCGCGGGGCTGCGTCTAGAGCGGCCCGAATCTGGTGGCGTGCGACTCGAACTGCGCTCGAGCGCCGTGAGCCGCGCACTCTCCGCGTTGCCCCGAATGCTGCTCGTGGGCGCCATGGCGTTTGGCCTGCTGCAGGCCGTTCGCCACCACGTGTTCATTTTCTTCTGGTTCCTCGGGCTGCCCTTCTTGGCTTGGCTTCGGGCGCCCGCACGGCGCTCGGTGCTGATCGGTGAGCGCGCGCTGGAAGTCGAGAGTACGCGGCGCCTGGAACGCGCGCTCGTGCTGCCGCGCGCGCAGATCGACCGCATCGAGATCGGGCGCTGCGGGGTGTTTCAGCTGTATCAGCGCGCGCTGTTCGTGACCTTGGTCGACGGGCGCACGATGCCGCTGTTCGTGGGCGTTTCCGCCGTTCAAGCAGAGTTCATGAACGGCGGACTGCAGCGCTGGCTAACTTCTGCCGACTGACGCTCAGATCGCGTCGGTCAGCGTTTCGAGTTGAGCATAGCCGCGCTCGAGCCACAGGCGAACGCGTTGGCGTTCGAGCGGCTTGAGGCTGTCTTCGCCGTTGCTGTGGATCGCACCCCAGAAGCTCGAGCCCAGCCGATCGACCTTGTACATGGCCTGACCGTCGAGCTCCGGCAGATCGATGGTTTTGCCGCCGAGGCGATCGAGGTGACGCTTGGCATTCGACTCGTCGAACTGGGTGAAGTTCTTGGAGCGGCCCAAGTTCCTGACCACCTTGTGCTCGAAGCGATCACCGAACAAATCCAGCGCTCGCTCGATTTCCCCGACCGACGCGAAGCCACCATCGGTCACGTGCCAGAAGCTCATGCGAATGCCGGCCTCTTTGGCGAACGCGAACACGTTCGCTTCCGATAGCCAAGTCCACAGCGTACGCACGCTCTGCGCGGGCAAATCGATCAGCACGCGGCGATCCGCGCCCAAGGCGCGGTCGACGATCTGATCGGCGCTCTCCGGATTGCTCAAATCCACGGGCTGCGAGTAGTCCGCGTACATGCGAACGAGCGCACCGTGCGAAAGATCACCGTCGACTGCCGCGAACTGAAGCGAGCGATCGATGAACCATTGCGCCAGTAGGCGTGCCAGCACGCTCTTACCAACGCCACCCTTCTCACCGCCAACGAAATGAATGTGACTCACGAAGCTCGTAGAATCCAACGGCGGCGCGGGGTCAAGCGGCAAGGCTCGCAGCAGGCTAACGAACGGCCGTTCGTTTGCTACACTCGCGTCATCGGGCACTTGCGTAAGTGTCGGCAAGTCACAACTTTTGGTGACTCGTACTCTGGAGTAGCGCCATGAACGCAGCTGGGTTTGCTCTGTTCGACACCGCCATTGGCCGCTGCGCAATCGCCTGGGGGGCAAGCGGCATCCGCGGAGTTTACTTACCCGAGAGCACTGCCAGCAAAACCCGGCGGCGCCTGAGCTTGCGCCATCCGGAGCTGAACGAGAGCGTGCCTCCTCCCTTCGTGCTGCGTGCGCTCGATCGCATGATCGCGTTGCTGCGCGGTGAGGGCACCGATCTCAGCCAAATTCGGCTGGATATGGCGCTCGTGCCCGCGTTTCAACGACGCGTCTACGAGCTCGCGCGAACCATCCCCGCGGGCCAAACGCTGTCGTATGGTGAAGTCGCAGCGCGTATCGGCTCACCCGGCGCGGCGCGCGCCGTCGGGCAAGCGCTCGGCAAAAATCCGTTCGCGATCGTCGTGCCGTGTCATCGCGTGCTGGCCGCAGGCGGCAAGCCCGGCGGTTTTTCGGCCAACGGCGGGGTCGAAACCAAGCTCCAAATGCTTCGCATCGAGCAAGCGCAGCGCGGCCTATTCGACGGTGATGGCGAGCTCGGTTTCGACCCGGCGCTGGCCGAGGATACGTTGCGCGGCGCGGATCCGAAGCTCGCGCGCTTGATCGCTCGTGTCGGCCCCTGCCGCTTGCAGCCCAAGAACACGCCCAGCGTGTTCGCGGCGCTGGCCGAGTCGATCGTCTATCAGCAGCTGCACGGCAAGGCGGCAGCCACGATTTTCGCCCGCGTGCGGGCCTTGTTTCCGCGCGCGCGGGGCGCGCTGACTGCGGCGCAAATCATGAGCGCGAGCGAAGCCGATTTGCGCGCTGCCGGGCTCTCGAACGCGAAGTACTTGGCCTTGCGTGATTTGGCCGAACGCTGCCAAAATGGCTCGATTCCGAGCCTTGCACAGCTTAGAAAGCTGGACGACGAAGCGATCATCGAGCGTCTGACCGAGGTGCGCGGCGTCGGTCGTTGGACGGTCGAGATGCTGCTCATGTTCCGACTCGGCCGTCCCGATGTGCTGCCCGTCGACGACTACGGCGTGCGCAAGGGTTTCTCGATCGCGTTCGGCACGGCAGAACTGCCCTCGAAGGCCGAGCTCGAGGCACGAGCCAAGCGTTGGAAGCCCTACCGCACCGTCGCGAGTTGGTATCTGTGGCGCGCAACGGACTCGTTCTAGAGTCCCCGTGCGGCGTGTGACGGAGCGCGATGCGCGTCGCACCGAGCAACGAAGCTCAGCGAGCGCGAACGCCCACGCTTCTCAGCGGGGAGCTACCGCCGGCGGTACTACCCAATCCTCTTCGCCCTCGGGCTTGGGCTGCGGGCCCGCAACGATGCCGGCGAGATCGGGGTCTTCACCCTCTTCACCTGGCGCTCGCGGAACCTTGGTCGCCTTGCGCTCTTCTTTCTTGGCGGCCTTGTCGCGTGCGTAGCCCTGACGAGCTGCTTCACGTTGACGTTTCTTGGCGCTCTGGGGTCCTGGCATGCAAGCGATGCTTTCAGTGGCTAGTTGGAAATGTCTGGACCCCGGTCAGCCACGATGAGGGGGCCAAGCGCGACGCGCGCGAGTGCGCGTCGCGCAGCCTGTGGGTCAGCTCACCAACGGTCGCGACGATCGCCGCCGCCGCCGCCGCGGCCGCCGCGACCACCGCCGCCGCCGCCACCGCCGCCGCCGCCGCCACCACCGTAGCCGCCGCCGCCACCACCGCCGCCACCGGCGCGGGGCTTACGTTCCTCGGCAATGCTGACGCGGAGCGGACGACCTTCGAGGTCCGTACCGTCGAGCTCGGAAATGGCTTTCTGAGCGTCTGCATCGCTGCCCATCGAGACGAATGCGAAGCCGCGCGAACGGCCCGTCTCGCGGTCAATCACCAGCTTGGCTTCGGTGACTTCACCAGCCTGGCCGAACGTGCGCAAGAGCACGTCTTCGGTGGTGTGAAAGGAAAGGTTG
>Ga0247773_1000282_pt1 | contig 23720 bp, 21 predicted proteins | sample UWRJL092311B6_FD_179934 | JGI IMG/M metagenome (GOLD analysis project Ga0247773, IMG submission 179934) | Plant litter microbial communities from Arlington Agricultural Research Station in Wisconsin, United States - UWRJ-L092-311B-6 | ecosystem: Environmental > Terrestrial > Plant litter >...
CGCCGCCCCAACCACCGCCGCCCCAACGCCCACCCCCGCCCCCGCGCATGCGCGCGAGCACGAGTGGCACCAAGATCGGCGAAATGAACAACAGCAGCACCAGCCAACCGAAGGGGCTCGAGCTGCGCCGCCGAGATTGTCGATCAGCCGCGCCCTCGGGCGCGGCGACGTCTTCGCCCGAGGCCTTCTGCATCAATAGCGAGAACGCTTGATCGAAACCAGCTGCGGGATTGCCGGCGCGCATGGCGGGGACCAGCACGTTGCGGATCACCCGTGCCGAAAAAGCATCGGTGATGTCACCCTCCAAGCCGTAACCGACCTCGATGCGCAGCTTGTGTTCCTTGTTGGCCACGAGCACGAGGAGCCCGTCGTCCTTGCCTTTTTTGCCCAGTTTCCAAGCTTCGACCACGCGGATCGAGAAGCTCTCGAGAGCGTCTCCCTCCAGCGAATCGATGGTCAAGAGCGCGAACTGTTGCCCGCTCTTCCGCTCGTACTCGCTGAGCTTTTGCTCCAGCCGTTCGCGCGCTGACTGCGAAAGCAGCTGCGCCGTATCGTTCACGTGCGCCGTAAGCGGCGGCACCGCGCGCTCCTGCGCGTACGCCGGCCAGGCGATGAGTAGCGCGACCGTCAAGCAAGGCAAACACAGCAGCCAGCGCAGCGCCCGAATGGACGCGCGCTCCGGCAAACTCAGCCGAGTCATGCGCTCACGACGCCGGCTCAGAACTTCACTTGCGGAGCGTTTTCGGCGCCCGGTGCGGCCTCGAAGGTCGGGCGCACGGCACGGCCACGCATCGAGGCACCGATGCTGGTCGGAAACTTTTGGACGAGCGCGTTGTATTCAGCCACGTTCTCGATGTAGCGCTTGCGCGCAACGGTGATGCGATTCTCCGTGCCCTCGAGCTGCGATTGCAGGTCGCGATACGAGTCCGTCGCTTTCAACGTGGGGTATTGTTCGGACACGACCAGCAGGCGCGACAGCGAGCCAGACAACTCGTTTTGAGCGGCCTCGAACTTCTTGAGCTTCTCCGGATCGTCGATGGTCGAGGCGTCCACTTTGAGGCCGGCCACCTTGGAGCGAGCCTCCACGACCTTGGTCAGCGTGTCTTGTTCGAACTGACCGGCTCCCTTGACCGTGTTCACCAAGTTGGGCACCAAATCAGCGCGGCGCTTGTATTGGTTTTGGACTTCCGCCCAGCTGGCCTTCACCTGCTCGTCACGGTCGATGACCTCGTTGTAGCCGCAGGCCGTGGTGGAGCCGGCCAACGCCCCTGCCAGGAGCACGCCGCTCAGCAGTCGAAAGCCCGGCCAACCCGCAACGCGCCCTAGAAATCGATCCTTGTTCATGGCTCACCTGTGCATAAGTCGTCGCCAGGCGCCGAGCAAGGTGCACTTTCATGAAGTTCTTTGATGCAGGTTCCGTTGCGGGCCGGTACCGGACTTTTTCGCGACTCCAGCTGCAATATTTCTGCGCCCTTTGCGGTTGAGGCAGCCCGGCTAGCTAGCTAGTTTCCGCGTCTTTCGCGAAACGCGCGGCTCATTTACAGTCTCTCGATGTCGCTGCCCGAGCACGCCGTCATTCAGGCGGTCCTGAACTTTGCACTGGAAAAGTCGCGCCGAAACCGCGAGGGAGAGCCCGCGACGTACATCCCCGAATTGGCCTTGGTCCCGCTCGAGCGCACCAGTGCCGCGCTGGTGCTCAGCAACGGCGATACGCTCCACGCTGGCGAAGCGCTGAGCCACGAATTCACGTTCCAGAGCTCGGCCAAGCTGCTGACCTTGATCGGTCTCTTGGAGGAGCGTGGTCCGGTCGAGGTCTTCGACATCGTGGGCTCGGAGCCTTCCGGTGACAGCTTCGGCTCGGTGGCGCGGCTCGAGACACATGGCCCCAAGCCCGCCAACCCGTTGATCAACTCGGGCGCGATCGCCCTGTGCGGCCAGCTGCGCGGCACGGTGGAACGCCGCATCGCTTGGCTCCGCGGCTGGGCCGAGCGCTTGTACGGCAAGCCCATTCCGATCGACGAGAAAGTGCTCGCCAACGAACGCAGCTCCGCCGATCGCAACCGCGCCATCGCTTACTTTTTGAAGCACGGCGGAGTCCTTACGGGCAGCGTCGACGAAACGCTCGACGTCTATTTCGCGCTCTGCTCGCTCTCGGGAGGCGTGCGCGAGGCCGCATTTCTGCCGGCCATTCTCGCGCATGGGGGGCTCCGCCCGGGCACGACGGAGCGCGTGCTATCGAAGCAAACCGTGGCCATCGTGGTCTCGATCATGGCCACGTGCGGCATGTACAACGAGTCCGGCAATTACTTGATGGCCACCGGCATGCCGGCAAAAAGCGGCGTCAGTGGCGTGATCGTCGCGGTCGTCCCGGGCATTGCCGGCGTGGCCGTCTCGAGCCCGCGCTTGAACGACAAGGGCGGCAGCGTCCGCGGCCACCTGATCTTGCGCGAGCTATCACGTCAGCTCGGCTGGCATTTCGCCTTGGCTGCGGAGAGCACGTAGCGCTCAGCGAAGAAATGCCTCACCGCGCTCGCCTGTCCGCCACACCGGGCCTGGTGGGTCGGTCAGGGCTCCCGCCCGGCAGCCGCAGCTCGACGCCGAAGGCTGCGACGCCGTTCGGCGGACGCGTGACCATCAACCCCAATCGAGTCACGTGGGCACGCGGTTTGCCTTTCGTTTGCGCAAGGAGTTCCCAATGCCCAAACCCTTCACGACGTGGACCGTTCTGCCACACAGCAAGCTCTCGCGACTGGACGATAACTTGCTGTCGGTCACCGGGGATTTGCACATGCCCGTGGGCGACTTCCCACGGCGAATGACGGTCGTGCGGCTGCATGATGGCCGCTTGGTCGTGTACAGCGCGATCGCGCTGGATGAGCTCGAAATGCAGGCGCTGGAGGCGTTCGGGGAGCCGAGTTACCTGGTCGTGCCCAACGACATCCATCGCATGGATGCCAAGATCTGGAAGGATCGCTATCCGCAGCTGCGCGTGGTCGCGCCGGCAGGCGTAAAAAAGCAGGTGGAAGAGATCGTGCCGGTCGACGATACGGCGCCGAGCTTCGGTGATCCACAGGTCCAATTCGTGACCGTGCCAGGTACGCAAGAGCGTGAAGCCGCGCTCTTGGTCCGGACTTGGAGCGGCACGACTTTGGTGGTCAATGATCTGATTTGGAACCTGGACGATCGTTCGGGCTTCGGCGGTTGGCTATTTCACGTGTTGGGTTTCACTGGCCAGGAGCCACGCATCCCTGCGCTGGTCGAGCTTCGCGGCGTCAAGGACAAGAACGCCTTGCGTGACCAGTTGGAGCGCTGGGCGCGCATTCCGGGGTTGAACCGCATCATCGTCTCGCATGGCAAGATCGTCAGCCGCGACGCGCCTGCGGTGCTCGATCGCTTGGCCGAAAGCTTGGCCGCCTGAGCGCCCGCAGCTGTGTAAAACTGCGCCCATGTTCGTGATCGAGCTCATCTACAAGGCGGACCTTTCGGAAATCGACGCGCACATGAAGGCGCACGTGGCGTTTCTCGATAAGTACTATGCCGCGGGCAACTTCCTGGTCTCCGGCCGCAAGATCCCGCGCGATGGCGGGATCATTTTGGCAGTTGGCAAAAGTAAGCAGCAGCTCGAAGCGATCGTGAAAGAGGACCCATTTTACGAGCGTGGACTAGCCGACTTTCGCATCATCGAGTTCCGGGCCAGCCAGCGGGCGCACGACATTCAAAAGCGCATCGAAGGCTGACCGGAGCTAACTTTTCTTGGCCGCCGAAAGAGAGCAGTCCGCGGCTCGCTCCAGCAAGCGCTCCCGCTGGCGCGCGTTGCGGGTCAGCGCCGCGGCCCGTTCGAATTCGACCTGAGCCTCTTGGAAGCGTCCCAACTTGCGCAGCAGGTCGGCGCGCGCGCTCGGCAACAAGTGGTAGTTCTGCAATGAAGGGGCGGCACTCAGCGCGTCGACCAGCGCCAGGCCCGCCGCTGGGCCATCGGCCATCGAAACCGCGACCGCGCGATTCAGCTCCACTACGGGTGAGGGTACGAGCGAGGAAAGCTGGCCGTACAGGGTCGCAATGCGTTTCCAGTCGGTGTCTTCAGCCGCCCGCGCTCGGGCGTGACAGGCGGTAATGCTCGCCTGAAGCAGGTATGGCCCGGGCGCGCCGCCCAAAGCCTCCGCGCGAGCCAAAGCAGCCAGACCTCGCTGAATCAAGATTTGATCCCAGCGCGCGCGATTTTGCTCCAGCAGCAGCACCGGCTCGCCAGAAGCGAGGGTACGCGCCGCGGCGCGCGAAGCGTTGATCTCCATCAGTGCCACTAGGCCATGAACTTCCGGCTCGTCTCTGGCGAGCTCGGCCAAAATGCGGCCCAAACGCAGGGCGTCTTCACACAGAGCGGGGCGCAGCAAATCCTCTCCCGCGGTGGCTGAATAGCCCTCGTTGAAGATCAGGTAGATCACTTCCAGCACCGAAGACAGGCGCGCGGCCAGCTCAGGCCCGCGCGGGACTTCGAACGGGGCCTTGGCCTCGGTCAGTGCCCGCTTGGCGCGCACGATGCGCTGCGCAATCGTCGGCTCGCTGGTCAAGAATGCGCGCGCGATCTCCTCGGTGGTGAGCCCGCCCAGTAGGCGCAACGTGAGCGCGATGCGCCCTTCGGTGGGCAACACCGGGTGGCAGGCGATGAACACCAAGCGCAGCAAATCATCCCCGAGCTTGTCGTCGAGCTTCGTCTCCAGCTCCAAAACGGCTTGCTCCTGCTCGGCGTCCGCCTCGTGCCCGAGCTGCGCGTGCTTGCGCTCCAGCATTTTTTCGCGACGAATCAGGTTGATGGCGCGGTTTTTCGCGGCAGCCATCAGCCATGCCCCCGGGTTCTTGGGCACGCCCTCACTCGGCCACTGAGCAAGGGCCGCAAGCAGTGCGTCCTGGGCCAACTCTTCGGCCAAGCCGACATCGCGCACGATGCGCGCAACGCTAGCGATCAGCTTGGCCGATTCGATTTTCCAAACGGCTTGGATTGCGCGCTCGGTCTCGGTTGGCGTGGAAGTCGTCACGCCCGCTACCACAGCATGCTGCACGCTTTCTGCAAGCGCCGAGCTACCACGCTTATTTGGACGGTATTTCCGCGGCGTCGAAGACCTTCAACACCTCGGCCTCGCCGTCGCCAGCGATCGCCATGAAGCTCTGCGCGTGCTCGATCGCTTCCGCCATCGAGTTTGCCCGGATCAGCGCGAAGCCGTCGATCAATTCCTTGGTCTCCGCATACGGCCCGTCAGTGACGGTGAACTTGCCTCCCGACAGCGAAAGGCGCGTGCCGCTGCTCGGACGGACCAGGCCGCCGGTCATCAGCAGCACGCCGGCCTCGCTCATCTCTTTGCCGAATTTGCCGATGGCGGCCATCTTCTCGGGGGTCGGCGGGGCCTTGGAATCGGCGGCGTAGGTCATCAGGTATTTCATGGCGCTGTCCTTTTTCTAGCGGCGTCTACCGGAACGTCAAAGCAGGCAGGGACAGATCGACAGCGCCTGGACGTTTTTTTCGCGCGCTGCGAAACGAATGAAATTGCTGATGATTTCTGTGAGCAACTGGCCCTCAAACGCGAGTCATCCCGCCGTCCAGCACAATCTCCTCACCGGTCATGAAGGACGAGTCATCGGAGGCCAGAAAGAGCGCGGCCTTGGCGACCTCCTCGGACGTGCCGAAGCGCCGCAGCGGGATTTGCGCAATTAGACCCTTGGCGAACCCCTGCACGACCTCGGCCGACATGCCGAGCTTGCCATACAGCGGGGTTTCGATTGGCCCCGGACTGACGGCGTTCACCCGTACGCCGGCTTCGGCCAACTCCGTCGCAGCCACGCGCACCAGCGATCGAACAGCAGCCTTGCTCGCGGCATACACACTCGAGCCTGCCATGCCGAGTTGATTGTTGATCGAGCTGTTGAAGACGATCGACCCACCTCGGCGGAGCAGCGGCGCAAAGTGCTTGATGGTAAGCCAGGGGCCACGCACGTTGACGCGAAAGGTCTCGTCGAACAGAGCTTCATCCAGGCTTTCGATCGGGCCGAACTTGGCCACACCGGCGTTCAGAAACAGCACGTCCACACCCATGCCGCGCGCTTCGAAGCTCTTGGCCAACGCCAGGATGTCCGCGCTCGAGCCGGCGTCCGAGGCGACCACATCGGCGATGCCGGCGAGCGTTTGGCGCGCCGCAGCCAGCGTCTCGGGGTTGGAACCCGTGACGGTGACCTTGGCGCCTTCTGCCGCGAACAGCTTGGCGGCCGCCAAACCGATGCCCGTCGTGCCACCCGTGATCAGAACCACCTTATTCGTCAGCTTGCCCATGATTCGTACTCCTGCTTTTGCGGTGCACCGTGCGCCGCTTCGATGAGTTGAACTTAGGTGGTCGGCGGCGCCCTGGGCAGGCGGCACGGCTGCAAGCCACTATTGCAAAAAGCTCAACAATGCCATGCTAGCGCCATGGATTTCCTGGCCAAAGCCGAGACCTTCGTGCGCATCGTGGAGGCTGGCTCGTTCTCGGCGGCGGGGCGCTCGCTGGGTTTGTCGCTGGCCGCCATCAGCCGCCAGATGGCTGCGCTCGAAAGCGAGCTGGATGCCAAGCTGCTGCTGCGCACCACGCGTAGCCTGCATGTCACCGATGAGGGCCGGCGCTTTCACGAACACGCAAGCCGCCTGCTGCGCGACGCAGAAGCGGCTCGCGCCAGTGTTCGACCCGAAGGCGCAATCGCCGGCAACATCGTGGTCTCGGCCTCGGTCACGCTCGGCATTCTGCGCATCGTGCCCAGCTTGCCGAAGTTGTTCGCAACCCATCCGGCACTCGAGCTCACGCTTCGGCTCGAAGATCGCTCGGCCGACCTGGTGAGCGAGGGTGTCGACATCGCCGTGCGCGCGGGCCTCGATCTGCCGGACACGACCAGCCTCGTCGGCCAGTCGTTGGCCAGCTTCGCCCGCGTGCTGGTCGCCTCTCCCGCCTACCTACGCAAGCACGGCACCCCCCGCAGCATCGCCGCGCTCGCCGAACATCGCGCCATCCTCGGCCTGGACAGCTCTGGCAGCTGGAGCTTCGTCGAAGCAGGCACAGCACGCTCGGTCACGATGTCCGCGCAACTCCGCGTGGGCACCCTGCTCGCCGTGCGCAGCGCAGCGCTCGCAGCTCTCGGGCTCGCAATCCTGCCCGATTTCGTAGTCGCGAAGGAGCTCAGCGAGCGCAGTCTCAAGGCGCTGCTTCCGACGGCCGAGCTCGCCCCGGTTAGCGCACACGCGCTGTATCGCGTCGAAAACCGGGGGAGCGCGCGCATTGACGCGGTTGTCCGCCATTTGCGCGCGAGCGTGCCTATGGTTCACGCGGGCGTGGAATGAGCGCGTGCATGACGAAGTTGCTCACGACTAGGCGAGCACCCTGGGTGACGTCACTCGTGACCCAGGGTGCACCGCTCCGCTACTTGGTGATGAACATCGTGCAGCTCGACGAGCACTCGATCCCGCCGTTCGCGGAGCCCAAGTCGCAAGTCTCGGGGGCCTGGACGACCTTGTCGCCGCAGCGCGGGCCGAACTTGCAGTCGCCGCCGCACTTGCCATACGAGCCGTCGTTTACGCCGTCGTCACACAGCTCGCTGCCGTTCTTGATACCGTCACCGCAACGGGGGCCGTACTTGCAACCGGGCGCGCACTTGCCATAGCCGCCCAGGTTCTTGCCATCGTCGCAGTCTTCGCCGTCTTGCAGCTTGGCGTCGCCACAGCGAGCGTCGAAGGTGCAGGAGGCCTTGCAGCCGCCATAACCGCCCACGTTCTTGGCGTCGCCCAAGTCGCATTGCTCGGTACCGTTCTTGATTCCGTCGCCGCAGCGAGCGCCGGGCTGACAATCATAACCGCAGGCCTTGCCGTAGCCGCCGTTGGCCGATCCGTCGTCGCAGGTCTCTTCCGGGGACTTGACGGCCCCGTCGCCGCAGAAAGGCCCCGCCTTGCAGGTCGAGGTGCAGCCACCGTAGGCGCCCGTGTTCTTGGCCGTGCCTTCGTCGCACTCCTCCTTGAACGCGAAGTCGACCGTGGCGTCACCGCACTTCGGCGGCAAGACGCAGCCCGCGGCACAACCGCTGCTGGCGTTGTAGCCGGCGAGGTTCACGCCGTCGTCGCACTTTTCCGGGCCACTCTTGAGACCATCGCCGCAGAACTCACGCGCTGAGCAGGTCGCGTTGCAGTGACCATAAGCGCCAGTGTTTTGGGCTGTGCCGTCATCGCACACTTCACCGATCACCACTTTGCCGTCGCCGCAATTCGAAACGCACTGCGAGTGGGCGGGCAAGAAATTCTGTAGCGTGAGTTTGAAGTTCGAAGCGTCGGTGTGGCGCTCGGCCTGGAAAAACGAGATCTGATAGATGCCGCCCTTGACCAGACCAAAGCGAGCATCAGCCGCGGCATTGATGGTGGTCGGGGTGCAAGCGGGCAGAGTGGTGCCCCCGCCGTGAACGGAGCACTGGCTAGCCTCATCGCCCAAGACGACGCGGCCAGTCTGGACCCCGTGAATGCCGCCGATGTCGACCGCGAGCTTGCGGTTGATGAACACCCACACGTCGTCGTCACCGCGGAACGTCAGCTCTTCGCCGCCGTTGTACTGAAAGAAATAGTCGAGCTCGGTCGTGAAGTGGAAATCATGACCGCTGGTTTTGTACAGACCGAAGCCGTTCGGATCGTTGTCGAGCGGGAAGAACGAGGGATTGTCGAACGTGTAGGAGGCACCGGTCGTGCCTTGTCGGGTCATGCGAATGCTGCCATCGACGCCCTTGTTCACGCCTGTGACGTCTTGGTACCACTGCTGGAAAGACGCCGCAGAATTCACGTATCCGGTGTTCAGCGTGGTGTCGAGCTGCGGTTTACCGTTCGCGCCCAACTTCCCACAGGTCGCCTGATTGGTCTTGGTACAAGCCGCACCGGCCAGGCCCAAGCGGTTAGCGTTCTTGTCCTCGAAGTCGGGATGGCCACACGGCACCGGCGCGCCCACCTGGTTGCACTTGATGGTCGTTTCGTCGAAGCCTTTGAAGTCGTGGTAGCGGACTTTGATGTCGATGAAGGCCGGGGTCGACACGACATCACCGCACAGAAAGCCCGTTTCGACCTTGCAGCTGGCATCGCAGCCATCACCCGGGTTCTTGTTGCCGTCGTCGCACTCTTCGCTGCCGACGTGGATGCCATCCCCACAGGCCACATTGGGCGTACCGTCCGCCGCGAACGTGGGTTCGTTCTGGCACACGCCGCTGCAGCCGTCGCCGTACACGGCGTTGCCGTCGTCGCAGCCTTCGTCGGCTTCCTTGCCATTTTTGCCGCAGATGGCCTTGGTGCAGGCCGTACCTGGGGCGCCGCTGCAGACATAACCCGGCTCGATCAGGCAGGCCGCGCTGCAACCGTCACCGGATACCGCGTTGCCGTCCTCGCACTTTTCGTAGCCTTTGAGCACGTTGTCGCCGCACTTCGGGATGCAGGCTTTGCCTTGCTCCGGGCAAACGAAGCCCGCGTCCACGCTACAGACTCCGGTTTTCAGGCTGCAGCCGTCGTTGGCCACGGCATTGCCGTCGTCACATTGTTCGTCTGGCGTGCGCACGCCATTGCCGCAGCCGAGCGGCAAGCACGGAGAACCGGGCGTCGGACACACCCAGGTTGCCTGCACCTTGCAGGTCGCGCTGCAGCCGTCGACCGTCGCCGAAGTATTGCCGTCGTCGCACTCTTCACCGGCGTCGAGTGAACCGTCTCCGCACACCGGGATGACGACCTTGTGGCACGACGTTTTGCCCGGTTTACCGCAGATGAAGTTGGGCTCGACGGTCAGGCAGTCTGCGGCACAACCGTCGCCACTGACCTTGTTCGCGTCATCGCACACTTCGTCGCCGGTGACTTGGCTGTCGCCACAGACGACCGTGTTGATGCACGCTTGGTTGAGTGTGGAGCAGTCATACAGTGGGTCTTTGACCAAACAGTCTGACGAACAGCCGTCGCCGTCCTGATCATTGCCGTCGTCGCACGCCTCGGAGGCTTGGATCGCGCCGTCACCGCACTTGATCGTGGACATGCACTCGCCGCCGTTCGGCGGGCACTCGGAGTAGTCTTCCGTCGTACATGCGCCGGAACAGCCGTCACCGGGCAAAGTGTTGCCGTCATCGCATTCCTCTTCGGCCTGGTTGACCTCTCCGTCACCGCAGCCGGGTCCGGCTTCGGGAATGTCCTCGGCACCGCCCTCCTCCCCGCTGCCGCCGTCGCCGACGCCCACGTTCAAGCTCGAACCGCTTCCCCCTCGACTCGTGTCGCCAACGCCGCCCGAGCCCGCGTTCAATAGCGGGTCGTCGCCGTTGTTCACTTCTGGGGAGCCACCGCACGCGGCCAGGCAAGAGCCCAGGATTACGACCGAGAGCCAACGAGTGACGGAGCTGGGAGAGCGCATATCTGAGTGCAAACGGGAAGATTTGCATGACGCGACAGTCCCCCCTGCAAATTAAGTGGCAGAGTGTGCGCGGCCTCGTGCTGCGCGCGCTGCGCTGAGCGCACACACCTAGACAGTGAAGCCGACTCTGCACGACACCGCCGCGCCCCCGAGACGCGCCTGCGCTATCCCCCCAAACAAGCGTCTCAATCGGGATTTTCGCGCAAGAAGTCTTGCAAGCGAGTGACTGCGGCGTCCCATTGCTCGGAGATTTGCGCCAGGTGTTGGCGGGCCTTTTCGAGGCGCTTGGGGCGTAGCTCCCAGATGCGCTCCCGGCCCTGCCGGGTGTCGTGGACGAGGCCAGCATCGGCGAGGGCTCGCAGGTGCTTGGTGATCGCTTGGCGAGTGACGTCGCTGCCTTCGCTCAGGCGCACGATCGAAAGTGGACCTTCGTGGCACAGCCGGGAGACGAGCTTGAGCCGCGTTTCGTCGCCCAGCGCGGCGAAGAGCGGGGCCGCTTCACTCAGCTTCAGCGCGCTGCTGGGCACGGAACTACGATTGGCTGACATGCCGCTCGATGTTCTGCAGCTGCGCGGTCCAGCCGCCCTCGTTGGCGCGGAAGGCTTGTGCGCGGCGCGCGGCGGGCAGGCGAGCGAAGCCTGACTCGACGATGGTGAGCAGCGTGCCTGAGCTGCCCGGCGCCTCCTCCAGCGTAAACTCGACCAAGGTCATGGGCTCGGCCGAGTAGTCTTGGCTGGGATCCACGGCGTTGGGGCGCCAGCGATAGGAAAAGTAGCGCTCGGGCACGAGCTCCACGATTTGCATTTCGACCTTCAGGTGCTCGTACCCGGGGTAGGTGATTTGTCCCACGATCGTAGTGCCGGCATGGAACGCGCCCTCCAGGCGGACGCGAAACCACTGGCCGAACTCCGCGGCGTCGCTGAGCGCACGCCAAACCCGGGCGCGCGGCGCGGAAAGTACGATTTTCTTCTCGATTCGATCGGCTTCGGGCTCGTTCATTGGCAACTCCTAGGTTGCATATTAAGCAGCCCAGGCTCGATGTGCAACCTAGAAGTTGCATGATGCCGGCGCACGGATCAGGGCTGGATGAGCGCCTGCACCCCGGAAAGGCGCGCGAGCGCCTGCGCGAAGGCGGCCGGTTCGATCGGTTTGGCCACGTGCAGCTGAAAGCCCTCGGCCAGCGCGCGACGCTGGTCCTCCTGCCTGGCGTAGGCGGTGACAGCGACCGCGGGAACGCGCTGCGCGCGTTCGTCGGGGAGCGCGCGCACGGCGCGCACCAGCTCGTAGCCGTCCATGCCGGGCATGCCGATGTCGGACACGAGCACATCCGGATAATCGCGCACGATAATCGACAGAGCCTGCTCCGCCGAAGACGCGGCCAACGTGATCGCCTCGCACCGTTGCAAGATGCTCACCACCAGATCGCGCGAGTCGTCATCGTCATCGACCACCAAGACACGCAGGCCACGCAGTTCGGGCGCCGAAACACGACTCGGGGGCTCGAAGTCGAGGATGGGAGCGCTGCCAGAGCTGGATGCGCGGGCGTTGCGCGAACCAGCGTACGGCAAGCGCACGACGAAGCGTGCGCCGCAGCTCGCGCCTGCGCTTTCGACCTTGATCGTTCCGCCATGCAGCTCGACGAGGTGTCGGGCGATCGCCAGCCCCAGCCCGAGCCCGCCGTGCCGTCGCGCGAAGCTGCCATCGGCTTGCCGAAAACGCTCGAACACGAACGGTAAGAACTCCGGTTCGATGCCCTGGCCGGTATCGCTGACCACGATCTCGACGCTGCCGGCCACGCGCGCCACGCGCACCGTGATCTTGCCGTGCTTGCCCGTAAACTTCGTGGCATTGGACAGCAAATTCCAGACGATCTGCTGCACGCGCGTGGCATCACCCAAGATCTGTCCAGCACTCGGATCGAGGTCGACCTCGAGCTGGATGTGCTTGGCTTCGATGGCGGGTTTGGCGCTCTCGATGGCCGCGCCCACGACGCGAATCGGTTCGACGGGTCGTACGTCGAGGCGCATTTGGCCCGAAACGATGCGTGAGACGTCGAGCAGGTCTTCGACCAGCCGCGATTGGGCGAGCACGTTCCTTTGAATTACTTCGAAAGCGTGGTCGAGCTTGTCGGCTGGCAAAGTGTTGTTGGTCAAGAGCTGCGACCAACCGAGCATGGCGTTGAGCGGTGTGCGCAGCTCGTGGGAGACCGTGGCCAGAAATTCGTCCTTGGCCCGGCTACTGGCTTCGGCTTCGGAGCGCGCGTGCTCGGCCGAAGCGCGCGCCGCGCGCTCGGCGTCGAGCAGGCTGCTGCGTGCCGCCTCGACGCGCTTGCGATCGGAGATGTCGACCAAGGCCACGACGCACCCGAGTATTTTCGCGGTGTCGTCGAGCAGCGGCGCTGCAGTACACAGAAACGACTGCACCGGACGACCGCCCGCGGCCAAGGTCATTTCGCGGCCGGCCGTGGTGTGGCCGCGAAGCGCCGCCAGCACGGGATGCTCTTCGTCGTCATTTTCCGCTTGGAACGGGAAGGCGTGAAAGAAATGACGGCGCAACACGCGCGCACCAGCGATCGTGCGCGCGGCGCCGCTGGCGCGCATGATCACCCCGTTGACGTCGCACACGATGATCGGCTCGGCGCTCTGCTCCAAGATCGCGTTGGCCAGACGCTCGGAAGCCACGATCTGCTGATTTTTCTTCTGCTCCGTCAAATCGGTCACGATCACCGACAAGCCGGGCTCCTCTCCCGGGCTACTTCTAGCCACCGAGAGGTACACGGGGCGCTCGGTGCCCAGCGGATCACAGAGCATCAGCTCGCCTGCTCGAGGGCGAATAGCAACGCCCTCCAGCAGAGCACCGAGCAAGTGCTCCTGGCGGTGGACTACGAATTCGGCAAGCGTTTTGCCGATCACGCGCTCCAAGGGTGTGGCCACCATGTCTGCGAACGCCGCGTTCGAATACAGCACGACACCGTTGCTGCTGACCAGCAACGCGCCTTCGCTCATGGTCTCGACCAAGCGTCGATAGCGATGCTCGGCGCCCTCCAATGCGTACACCTTTGGCCCATCGGCGCAAGACACGACCAAAGCTTCGACGTGGCCGTCGCGAATGGCGGAAAGCGTCGATTCGGCTTCTTCGAGGCGCGCCAGGAGCGCCGCGATGTCAACTTCGGACTCAGCCGCTTGGGGAGGGGGCGCGTGCTTGACCATGTTCCTTCGGCTTCAAATCGAGGCCCACGAGTACTCGGTGTTCGTTGGACAGATCACCCACGATGCGCCTGATTGGCGCAGGCAACTTCTTGATCAGCGTGGGCACGGCGATGATTTGTTCGTCTTTGGCCAGCACGGGCTGCTGGAAGACGTCGATCACCATCAGCTCGTAACGACCCTTGAGGTGTTCCTCGCAGATCGCGCGCAGATTTTCCACGGATTTGCTGGAGGCCGGGGTGGTGCCAGCAATGTACAAGCGCAACTCGTAGCGTTCCGCGCCCGCGCGCTCGGCGGCGGTCTCGAAGGCTGCGGTCGACGGTCTGGTTTTCGTCACTTGGCACGTCGCGTTTCTGGCTTAATCGGGATCAGGTTCAAGCCGACCACGACTCGCTCGGTGTTGGTCAGATCGCCGATGATCTTCTTGACGGGTGGCGGCAGCTTTCGAACCAGAGTCGGGATGGCGATGATTTGATCGCCCTGGGCCAGGGTCGGATTTTTGAGCAAATCGATCACTTCGATCGAGTAGCGGCCCTGCAGATGCTCTTCGCAGATTTGCTTCAGATGCTGGAAGGCTTGCACGCATTTGGGCGTTTCGCCCGCGACATAGAGACGTAAATTCCAACGCTCTGCGTCGTCAGGCAGGACGGGTGGTGTTCGCGCGCTGAAGGGGCGAGGCGTTTTTGTTCGGAAGGGATTGTCGGTCATGCTCACGCTCGCCCTCCGTTGCTGCTGCTATTGCGATTGCCCAAGTCGGTGCGCAGTCGCGAAAGCGCTTCGCGGTCGAAGCGTGCTGCCTCGGCGCTCTCATGGGAGCTGCGCAGACGACGTTGTACCTCCTCTTCGTGGGCCGCGTACTCCGCGCGCAGGGCGGCGATCTGCGCTTCCACGGTCTCCCGCTTCAGCTGCAGCAGGCGCTCGCTGCGGGCCACGTCGACCGCGTTTGCATGCTCTTCACGAGCGCGCCTTCGGATCTCGGCCAGCTTGGCGGAACCGATCAGCACGCCGTCAGGGCTGGAGTAGACGTCCGCCAGCGACACGCCGGCGTCCGAGATGAGCAGTTCCCGTACCTGGTTGGAGTGACTCATGCCTCTGGACTTCAATAAATAGAGAGCGCGGTTGCGTTCACCGGCGACTTCGAGATCTCGCACTTCGATCCAAGTGTCGATCAGAGACGAGATACCGATGTCCGTCTCTTCGCGGCTCGCGGGTGTCGTCAAGTAAGTGACGAGGCCAGTGATCTGTTGCGTCTTCAGCCAGTCGAAGAGCCGCACCAGCATGGCCTTGATCTGATGGGCCGTGCCAGCCGACATGAAGCTCGAGACGGGGTCGAGGATGACGGTCTGCGGTTTGAACTCCGAGATGGCCTTGTGCATGCTCACCAAGTGCATCTCCAGCCCATACAGGCTCGGGCGCGTCGCGCGCAGCTCCAGCAGCCCTTGCTCCTGCCACTTGAGTAGGTCGAGCCCGACCGAACGCATGTTACGTACGATCTGCGAAGGGGACTCTTCGAAGGCGAACAACATGCAGCGCTCGCCGCGCTCACAGGTGGCATTGGCCAAGTGCGCTGCCAGGATGCTTTTGCCGCAACCTGCAGCACCGGAAACCAAAATGGTACTCGTGCGAAAGAAGCCGTTGCCGCTGAGCATGGCGTCGAGACTCGGAATACCCGATGAAATGCGATCGACGCTGACCTGGTAATCGAGCTGCAAGCTGGTTGCAGGTACGACCGAAAATCCGCAATCGTCGATCAAGAACGGGTACTCGTTCGTGCCGTGGCTCGAGCCGCGGTATTTCACCACGCGCAGGAAACGCGTGGCCGATTGATCGGACACGCTTTGCCCGAGCAGCACCACGCAGTCCGAGACATATTCTTCGAGGCCTTGCCGAGTCAGGCTGCCAGTGCCTGCTTCCGCCGTCACTACCGCGGTCACGCCCCGCTCCTTGAGGAAGCGGAACAGGCGATGCGTCTCTGCGCGCACGACGGAGTCGTCCTTGAGCGTGCTGAAAAGCACTTCCAGGGTGTCGATTGCCACTCGCTTGGCGCCAACCGAGTCGAGCGCATGCGCCAGCCGCACGAACAGGCCATCGAGCGAATACCCGCCTGCCTCTTCGATTTCTGCCGGATCGAGGTGAACGTAGTCGAGGGCGAGTAGCTTCTGCTGCTGCAGCCGCGCTAGATCGAAGCCCAGCGACGCGACGTTGAGCGTCAGATCGAGCGCGGATTCTTCGAAGGTGATGAACACGCCCGGCTCGCCGAGCTCAGCGCCCCGCACCAAGAACTCGATCGCGAAAATCGTCTTGCCCGAGCCGGGACCGCCACAGACCAAAGTCGCGCGCCCCTGGGGCAGCCCGCCGCCAGTGATTTGATCGAAGCCAGCGATGCCGCTCGGTGTCTTGGCGACCGTCGCGGGGCTGACCAGATGACCCAAAGCCATGGGCGCCCGTTATTGCAGAATGCGTGCCGCCAAATCAGCCGACGAGATCCGCATTTCAGTCGCAGTATCCGGTACTTGGCGCTGTGCTGCTCGTGTCAATTCGCCACAGGCGGGCGCGCCGATGAGCATTCCTGCCATCGCTCACGGCCCAGCGGCGGGTCTCCCCGGGGAAATTGATTTGCACCCCACCCGCACCCTTCCGTGACCCTCGATCGTTGTCGCAGGGAAGGAGCGAAGCCGATGCAAAATTTACAGGGTCAGAAGGCCGTCGTGACGGGGGGCAATCGCGGGCTCGGGCTAGCCATGGTCGAATCGCTACTGGCGCGCGGCGCGCACGTGACGGTCGTCGGCCGCGACGCCGAGCGCTTGAAACAAGTTTCGAACCGGCTCGGCGTGGACACCATTCGCGGCGATGTGACGGACGAGGCGCTGGCAAAAAGCGTGATCGGTGACATCCGACCCACACTGCTCTTGCTCAACGCGGGCGCGACGCCGGGACTTGCGCCGCTCCACGAGCAGACTTGGGATGGCTTCAGCCGTAACTGGAACAACGACGTCAAGGCCACCTTCCATTGGTTACAGCACGCACTCCGACTACCCCTCGCGCAAGGCAGCCGAGTGCTCCTGAGCTCCAGCGGCGCGGCGGTCAACGGTTCGCCGCTGTCCGGGGGCTACGCGGGCGCCAAGCGCATGGTTTGGTTGATGGCGCAGTACGGAAGCGGCGTGTCCAAGGAGCTCGAGCTCGGCATCACCGTGCAAGCGCTCGTACCGCGTCAGATAGTCGGCGACACCGAGCATGGCCGACTGGCAGCGGAGGCCTACGCGAGCAAGAAGGGCGTGAGCGTCGGCGAGTTTTTGGCGGGCTTCGGCGCGCCGATGTCACCGAAGCAGGTCGGTGAGCACGTGGCGACCTTGCTCAGCGATCCGAAATACGCCAAGGGTATCGCGTATGGGCTGAAGGGCGACACGGGCATCGTCTTGCTCGACAGCTGATCCGCCATGACCATTCCCGATCCGGTGGTTTCCGCGCTGCATGAAAGCATGCGCTGCTTCTTGCAGCTGGTCTCCGGAGTTCGCCCGGACCTCCATCGCTATTGCGCGCGCATGACGGGCTCGGTGGCGGACGGGGAAGACATCGTGCAAGACACCTTGGCCCGCGCTTATTACGCGTTGTCCGAAATGGAAAGCGTGCCGGAGCTGCGACCCTGGCTGTTTCGGATCGCGCACAACCGCGCGCTCGATCATCTGCGACGCTACGAGCGGCGCATGTCCGAGCCGCTCGACAGCGTGCTCGAGAGCGCGCTCTCGGACGCGAGCGATCCGGAAGACTTGCTCGCGCGAGAACAAGCGACGCGCGCCGCGATTTCTCGCTTCATCGAGCTGGCCCCAGCCCAACGCAGCGCCGTGATCTTGAAGGACGTCCTAGGTCACTCGCTCAGCGAGCTGGCACAGCTGATGGCAATCAGCGAAGCTGCGGCCAAAGCCGCACTGCACCGCGGCCGGGAGCGTTTGCAAGCATTGAGCGAAGGTGCGTCCGAGCAACCGCTTTCGCCCAACGTGGTGTCGCCGGGCATCGCCCGCTACGTGGCCTTGTTCAACGCCCGTGATTGGGACGGTGTGCGCGCACTGCTCGCCGAAGACGTGCGCCTCGATTTGGTATCCCGCGCCAAGCGCAGCGGGCGTCGCGAGGTATCTAGCTACGTCGTGAACTACTCGCAGGTCAGCGATTGGCATTTGGCTCCGGGCTCGGTCGACGGCCGCGAAGTCATCACCGTTTTCCGAAAGCGCGATGACCCACGCCCCAGCTACTTCATCGAGCTCGAATTTTTCGCTGAGCGTGTGACACGGATCAAAGACTTTCGCTACGTGCCGTATATCTTGGCAGAAGCCGCTCAGCTCTCATGGCGCTAGGCATGACTCACCTGGCCCTCCAGGTCACGAGCCGTGCACATCCTTACAGCGCGCTCCGACGCTGCGTCGTGGTCCTGATCACCAACTTTGCCGAGCTCACGAGTCCGCGATTCATTCGATATTCCAGGTACGCGAGCGTCACGGCGGCGAGCTCTTGACGCCTCAGCTCGAGCTGCACTTGTTGGAGCTGCCCAAGGTGCCGAGGGCCGTAGCTCGAAACGACGAGCCAAATCTAGCCATATGGGCTAAATTTCTGTCCGCCAAAGCTGACGAAGAGCTGGAGAAGCTAGCGATGGAACACCCTGTGCTCAAGCGTGCCAAAGCCGCCCTCGACCGCCTCAGCGCGGACGAGGTGGCGCGGCTCCAAGCCGAACACCGCGAGATGGCCCTGCTCACCTACGAAGCCGGCATCGCTGCAGCGCGCGAGGAAGCCGAACAGGAAGGCCGCACCGCGGGCATTCAGGAAGGCCGCACCGCGGGCATTCAGGAAGGCCGCACCGCGGGCACCTCTGAGGTGCTGCTGCGGCTGCTGACCGTCAAGTTTGGCCCACAGCCAGCGAACGTCGCGGAGCGACTGGCGGGCGCAAGTCAGGAAGAGCTACTGCGCTGGTCGGAACGACTACTATTGGCGGAAACGCTCGAAAGGGTGTTCGCGTAGACCGCAGACTCGGCGGCTGCTCACTCTCGGGGCCGTGCGCGACGCCGAAGGCTGTGACGGTTCCGACGTGACGCGTGACCATCAATCAAAGAATCAACGAGTCGAAATCGGCGTGACTCGATCCAGGATCACGATTTTTTGCCAGATGGCGCGCGAGAGGTTGACGGCCAGGTCTTCGACAGCGCTGGCGGCCGAGACGGTGATGGGGTCGGCGAACTCTTGCACGTAGAGCGCGGCCACTTTGCTGATGATGGCCAAGAGCTCGGTCGAATAATCGAGGTAGCGCGTCAGCTCGAAGGCGCTCATGTTACGAGCGGGCGATGATGGCGTGCTGGGGCCGCCGGAGACGATGCGCTCGGGATCTTTGGTGAGCTGGTGCAGGTCGACGATGTGCGCCAAGGAACGGAGTACGTGCAGCGCGCTCAGCGCGCGGGCGCGCTTGCGGCGGGTCTCGAGACCGAGCAGGAAGTAGACCGCGACGCCCACGAACACCGCATCGTTCACGATCGCTTCCAGGCTTTGCACCCAGACCGCCCAATCGCGCGGGCCGGTTTCACCGCGCAGTGTGGTGGCAGCGGCCAGAACCACCGCGAACAGGCCGAGGATTGCCACGATCACGCCAAGTCGCAACGGCTTGTTTGGCGCAGCCAGCCAGGTGGACAGCGCGTGCGCTTCGCGCGTGACCTCAGTTAGCTCCTGAGCGAGCTGGCCGAGGCCCGCTCCCGGAAAACGCTCTTCGATGCGGCGTTCGAGTCGACTCGCGGTGGCCACGATTTGCTCGGGGTCGAGCTTTCGGAACATAGCGAGAAAGCGTACTCCAACGTCACACTGACAGTGTAGGTCTGCAGCGCTTCGGCCGCCGGGTTGGGCCGGGTGGTAGCCGTTGCCAGTGGCAAGGGGCACGAGCTCCTTTGCTACTGGCAACGGCCTTCGGCTAGCTTCAGGCTAGAGGCAAGATGGCTGAACGAATCCAAACGGCAGGGGTCATCGGGGCAGGCGTGATGGGCAGCGCGATTGCGGCGCATTTCGCGGGCGCGGGCATTCGCACGCACCTGCTCGACATCGTACCGCCCAATCTGAAGCCCGAAGAGGCGACCAGCCCCAAGGCGCGCAACCGCTTCGCGGACGGCGGGCTGGAAAAGGCGCTCAAGGCCAAGCCGGCGCTGTTCTTTACGCCGGACGCTGCGCGCCTGGTGACCACGGGCAACCTGGAAGATCACCTGGAGCGCTTGAAGGAGTGCGACCTGATCGTGGAAGCCGTGGTCGAGGATCTGGAGATCAAGCGCAAGCTCTTCGCCAAGATCGCAGCTTACGTGCGGCCGAACGCGATCCTGGCCTCGAACACCAGCGGCCTCAGCATCGCCAGCATGAGCGAGGTGTTGCCCTCGGAGCTAAAATCGCGTTTCTTGGTTTTGCACTTCTTCAACCCGGTGCGCTACATGCGCTTGCTCGAGGTCGCGAAAGCGCCCGAGACGAACCCGGCCGTGATGGAGCGCATGACCGCGTTCGGCGAATTTTTGGGCAAAGGCGTGATTGACGCCAAGGATACAGCCAACTTCGTCGCCAACCGCATCGGCGTGTATTCGATGATGCTGACCATGCATCAAATGCTCGACGCCGGGCTGAGCTTGGAAGCCGTGGACAAGATCACGGGCAAGCCGATGGGCAGGCCGAGCAGCGCGGCCTTCGGCACGGGTGATTTGGTGGGCATCGATACGCTGGTGCACGTGGCCAAGAATTGCTTCGAGGCGCTCGCCCACGACGAAGCGCGCAGCACCTTCGAAGTGCCCGAGTTCGTCCGTGATTTGGTGGCGGCAGGGCGACTCGGGCGCAAGACCTCGGCGGGCTTTTACCAGAAGACGCCGAACGAACTGCTGGTCTACGACGTCAAGAGCAAGAGCTATCGCAGCCAAGAAAAGGTGCGTTTCGATTCGCTGGGCGCGATCAAGAACGAAGAAGACCCGAAGAAACGCATACTCAAGCTGGTCAACACGCCGGACGTCGCGGGCAAGTTCGCCTGGGCGGTGCTGTCGCGCACGCTCATCTACAGCGCGCGTCGCTTGGGCGAGATCGCCGACGACATCGTGAGCATCGATCGCGCCATGCGTTGGGGCTTCAACTGGGACCTGGGGCCGTTCGAGGCCTGGGACGCGATCGGCGTGCCCGAGTCGGTGGCTCGCATGAAGCAAGAGGGGCTCGCCGTTCCAGAGTGGATCGACAACATGCTGGCGTCCGGTCGGACGACCTTCTACGCCGGCGGTCCTGCCGCACCGACGTTCTACGATGCGCGCACGAAAGCGGCCGAGCCCATCATCAGCGACGAGAAGCAGATCAGCCTGCCCGCGCTGAAGAGTGACTCGAAGCGGCTGATCAAAAAGAACCACGGAGCATCGCTCGTCGATCTGGGTGACGGGGTGCTATGTGTCGAGTTCCACACCAAGCTGAACACCCTCGACAACGACGTGATCGGCATGCTCGGCGAAGCGGCCGAGGTCGCCGAACGCGACTTTCAGGCGGTCGTGATCGGCAATTGTGGCGAGCACTTCTGTGCCGGCGCGAATCTGATGCTGATCGCCATGGCCGCCCAGCAAAAGGCCTGGGACCAGATCGAAACCGTGGTCACCAATCTGCAGAACGCGATGCAGCGCTTGCGCTACGCCAAGGTGCCCGTGGTGGCCGCGCCTTTCCAATACACCTTGGGCGGCGGCGCCGAGGTGGCGATGGCCGCAGACGCTTGCCAGGCGCACGCCGAAACCTACATGGGCTTGGTCGAAGTCGGCGTCGGCCTGGTTCCGGCGGGCGGGGGTTGCCTGCGCATGGTCGAGCGTTACACTACGGATCTCAGCTCCGTGGGCGGCGTCGATTTGCTGCCGTTCATCGGTCAAGCGTCGCTCAACATCGCCATGGCCAAGGTGGCAACCAGCGCGGAAGAAGCCAAATCGCTGAAGTATCTGCGGCAAACGGACGGTATCTCGCTCAACCCGGCGCGGCTCTTGTTCGAGGCAAAGCAGCGGGCCTTGGGCTTGGCCGGCTCAGGCTACCGCCCACCCTTGCCCCCGCTTCTGCCGGCCGCCGGCTACGATGCAGAGAAGACCATTGGCGCGCGCATTTGGGCCATGGTCGAGGGCGGCTTCGCCTCGCCGCACGATGCCTTGATCGCCAACAAGGTCGCCCACATCTTGTGCGGCGGTCCAGTCGCGGCAGGTACGCTCCTGCCAGAACAGCATTTTCTGGATCTCGAACGTGAAGCGTTCCTCTCACTGTGCGGCGAGCCCAAGAGCCAAGAGCGCGTGCAGTTCATGTTGATGAACAACAAGCCCCTGCGGAACTGATCAGTTTCACTGATTAGAGGTAAGAAAATGGCATTCCCCCTCAACGTGATCGTTGCTTCGGCCGTGCGCACTGCCGTCGGCCGTGCGCTCAAAGGAACTCTGCGCAGCACCCGGCCGGAAGATCTGGCCGCCGCCGTCATGGTCGCCGCGCTCGAGCGCGTGCCGGGCCTGAAAGCCGAGGACGTGGACGACGTGATCCTCGGCTGCGCCATGCCGGAGGCCGAGCAGGGCCTAAACATTGCAAGAAATGCCGTGTTTTTGGCAAAATGGCCGAACAGCGTGCCGGCTGAGACCATCAACCGCTTCTGCTCGAGTGGTCTGCAAGCGATCGCGCACGCGGCGCTCAGTGTACAGGCCGGGCTGACTCAGGTTTCGGTCGCGGGCGGTGTCGAGTCGATGTCCATGGTGCCCATGAGCGGTAACAAGGTCAGCCTCAACCCGAAGCTGATGGACTCATATCCGGAGGCGTACATCGCCATGGGGCACACCGCCGAGCGCGTCGCCCAGCGCTTCGACGTGAGCCGCGGCGCACAAGACGAATTCGCCGTACGTTCACACGAGCGCGCTCTGGCCGCGATCGCTGCGGGTCGCTTCAACGACGAGATCGTGCCCGTCAAAGCACGCATCCTGGAGGGCAACGCAGTCTCCGAGCTCGCCTTCGCGATCGACGAGTGCCCACGCCCCGGCACGACGCTGGAGGTCTTGGGCAAGTTGAAGCCCGTGTTCAAGCAAGGCGGCTCAGTGACCGCTGGCAACAGCTCGCCGACCAACGACGGCGCGGCGGCAACGGTGTTGCTTTCGGAGCGCAAGGCCGCAGAGCTGGGCGTGAAGCCGCTCGGTCACGTGCGCGGGTTCGCGCTGGCAGGCGTCGATCCGGACATCATGGGCATTGGCCCGGTGCCTGCAATTCGCAAGTTGCTCGCCCAAACCGGCCTAAAAATCGCCGATATCGATCTGTTCGAGATCAACGAGGCCTTCGCAGCGCAAGCGGTGTATTGCGGACGCGAGCTGGGCGTCCCGGACGACAAGCTGAACGTGAACGGCGGCGCGATCGCGCTCGGGCACCCGCTGGGCTGCACCGGCGCCAAGCTCACCGCGACGCTGCTTCACGAGCTGCGTCGCCGCGGCGGGCGTTTGGGCATCGTCTCGATGTGTATCGGTGGCGGCATGGGCGCGGCTGGGCTGTTCGAGGCCTGAGGCCCGGCGCCTCGCCTCACCAAGTGCCGGCACCGAGCGACAGCGCGAGATAGCCACCGCGCAGGCCGAAGGGGGGACCGCCGGTGACGGCCTCGCCGTTCGAGCGCCAGCCTCGGATTGGAAAGCCGTACAGCCCGCCGATACGCACGCCAAGGGCCCAACCGGAGCGAGCACCGGCAACCTGCGTTTGCTTACCGATGATGATGGTCTTCGCGACCAGCGAAATGCCGGTCAGAAAGCCATTGTTGGTCAAGGAGACATTGCGCGTGGGGTTCGCCAACGCTTCGTCGAACCCGACCTCGCCCTTGGACGCCACGGTCACGTTCATGCCGTAGCCGCCCAGCGACAGCACGGGGGCGATCAGGAAGCCGTTCACGCGCAGCAGTTGATAGCCGAAGTCGAAGGTACCCCAGGCACCGCTCGCCCTAATCTCGCGGTTATCGGCGGCGTCCACGCTGCGCGAAAGCAGACCCGCCCCGGAACCGCCGATCAAGAAGCGCTTGAACAAGCCGAAGCCTTGCCCGCCCAAGATCGGAAAGACGATCGGCAAGTCC
>Ga0247773_1000283_pt1 | contig 23701 bp, 25 predicted proteins | sample UWRJL092311B6_FD_179934 | JGI IMG/M metagenome (GOLD analysis project Ga0247773, IMG submission 179934) | Plant litter microbial communities from Arlington Agricultural Research Station in Wisconsin, United States - UWRJ-L092-311B-6 | ecosystem: Environmental > Terrestrial > Plant litter >...
TGCAGCTTGTTGCGCAGCGAGTTGACGCACACGTCCACGATGTTGGTGCCGGGGTCGAAGCGGATCCCCCACACGTGCTCCATCAGCGTGGCGCGGCTCAGCGGGCGGTCGGCGTTGCGCATCAGGAACTCGAGGAGCGCGAACTCCTTGGGCGTCAGCTCCACCGGGCCGCCGTCGCGGCGCACGTCGCGCGTGGCGGGGTCCATCTCCAGGTCGCCCACCTTGAGCGACGCGGGCGCGCCGGTGCCGGCCGTCCTGCGCAGCAGCGCCCGCAGCCGCGCCGTGAGCTCCGAGAACTCGAACGGCTTGGTCAGGTAGTCGTCGGCCCCCGAATCGAGCCCCGCCACCTTGTCCTCGGTCCGGTCCTTGGCGGTGAGCAGGAGGACGGGGAGGGGAACGCCGGCCTGGCGCAGGTCCCTCACCAGCTCGAAGCCGGTGCGGCCGGGGATCATCACGTCCACCACGGCGGCGTCGAAGCCCTGCTGCGTGGCGCGGTCGAAGGCGGTGTCGCCGTCGCCCGCCACGTCCACCACGTACCCCTCCTCGCGCAGCCCCTTCTGCAGGAAGCCGGCGATGCGCGGGTTGTCTTCGACGATCAGGATTCGCATGGCGGAAGATTGGGAGAGTGCGAAGAATACGAAAGTACGGAGTGCGAGCGTGCGAAGTACGGCGAACGCGGCGGACGGCAAACGCGGAACCATCCCTCCGCCCATCTCCCCTCCCGCGTGCCGCAGCGGTTGAGGAAGCCCACTGTCTATCGGTCAACCCGGCCGCGGACCGTTCCCGCTCGTGCCCCTGTACACGCGACATGGCGTTTGGGGCCGCCCTGGGGCGCGGATTAAGACCGGCTAATCCTCGTCTAACCGGCGTCTAATGGACCTTGCGAACGGGTCGGGGACAAATTGGGTACCGAGTGCCAGCACATCCCACAACCGTTCCTGGACACGGGATAGAACAGACCGATGAACACCAGACTTCGCAAGCTCATCCTTCCCGGCGTTCTGGCCGCCGGGCTGGGCGCCGGCGCCACGCTGGCCGACGTGATCAAGGACCCCATCCCCGATGTCGGCGCGCAGGTGCCCCGCACCGGGGCCGCGCCGCTGGTGCAGCCCGATCCCTCGGCGGCGGGGCTCAGCACCGCGTTCCGCGCGGCCAGCCACGCCGCGCTGGGCGCCGTGGTGCAGGTGCGCGTGGAAACGGCGGCGCGCACCGTGTCGCATGGGATCCCGCCCGAGTTCCGCGGCACGCCGTTCGAAGACATGTTCGGCGGCGGGCGCATGCGCGTGCCGCCTCAGCAGGGTTCGGGCTCCGGCTTCATCCTTTCGGCCGACGGCTACGTGGTGACCAACAACCACGTGGTGGACGAAGCCAGCCGGGTCAAGGTGGTGCTGAGCGACAAGCGCGAGTACGACGCCCGCGTGGTGGGTCGCGACCCCAACACCGACGTGGCGGTGATCAAGATCGAAGCGCGCGGCCTGCCGGTGGCGCGCCTGGGCGACAGCGACCAGCTGGAGACGGGCGACTGGGTGCTGGCGCTGGGCTACCCGATGCAGCTGGGGCAGACCACCACGGCCGGCATCGTGAGCGCCAAGGGCCGCAGCATCGGCATCATGGACCGCACCAACGGGGCCGACAACCCGCTGGAGCACTACATCCAGACCGACGCGGCCATCAACCCCGGCAACTCGGGCGGCCCCCTGGTCGACCTGCAGGGCCGCGTGGTGGGCGTCAACAGCGCCATCGCCAGCCCCACCGGCTACTACTCGGGCTACGGGTTCGCGGTGCCCATCAACCTGGCCCGGCGCGTGGCCGACGACCTGGTGAAGTACGGCGTGGTGCACCGCCCCAAGATGGGCGTGGAGATCCGCGACGTGACCACCGCCGACGCCGAGGTGTTCCGCCTCCCCTCGCCCGACGGCGCGGTGGTGGCCAGCGAGCCGCAGGAAGCCGCCCGTGCCGCCGGGCTGCAGATGGGCGACGTGATCGTAGGGATCGACGGGCGCCCCGTGCAGACCCGCGGCGACGTGATGGAGACGGTGATGCGCAAGGCGCCGGGCGAGACCGTGAAGGTGGACTACATCCGCTACGGCGACCGCCGCCAGGCCACCCTGCGCCTGGGCGAGATGGCCCGCGAGGCCACCCGCCGCGGCGGCGACGGCGCCGATGCCGCCTCGGCCGACGCGAGCGACCGGGTGGGCTTCCGCGCGCAGCAGATGACGCCCGAGATCGCCGCGCAGCTCAAGGCGCGCTCGGCCGACGGCGTGGTGGTGAGCGCGGTGGACCCGCAGGGCCCCGCGGCGGGGCAGCTCTTTCCCGGGCTGGTGATCGACCGCTTCAACGGCCGCGAGATCGCGACGGAGGCGGATCTACGGGCGGCGGTGGCGGCGGTGCGGCCGGGCCAGGTGGTGTCGATCACCGCCCGCCGCCCCGACGGCACGCAGACCATCGTCAACTTCCGCGCGAGGAGCTGAGCGTGGCGCAACTCCAGAGGCGCCACACCATCCTGGTGAGCGGCGGCCGCACGGGCGAGCGGTAGTCCTCGCCTTCGGTAGATGTCGGTAGATTGAGGGGCGGCGCGGGCCGGGAGCGATCCCGGCCCGCGCCGTTTTCCGTCCAGCCGACGCGCGCCGCGCTGCCGGATCGAGACGCTGGGCGGGATCGATTCGGTATGGAGCGATGGCGGTGTGGAGCGATGCGTCCGAAGCGGCTCGATGCGCGGGCGGCGATCCCAGTGCTTTGCAACGATACGTTGCATCGCGCGTCACACTCCGTGGCTCGTCACGGGATCTGCGCTTTGGTGCGCAAATCGTAAGCGGTTGATGTCGCTTCTCTTACCCTACCGGGGCGTATCTGGCCCTGCCCATGCCTTTCTCGTGGGCACCCGCCGCGGACAATTCGCCATCCACACCGCGCGCCAGCCACCTCTCATCCACGAGAACCGGCATGAGCACCCAGATCGACAGCCCCGCCCGCGCCACCCGCTTGCCGCGCCGCCGCAACGGCGTGGCCGCCACCTCCGCCAACGACGAGATCGGCCGCGCGCTGCGGGCGGCGATGCGCGCCTACGTAATCTCGCTGGGCGGCACGCCGATGATGTACCAGATCGGCTCGCTCTCGCTGGAGCCGCTCCGCGCGGGCCGCGTGCGGGTGGACGGCGGGCTGGAGTCGTGCATGGTGACGGCGCTCTTCCCGGGCGTGCAGGTGCGCGCATTTTCGAACTCGCCCGGTGGCTGGTTCTCGCAGACGCCCACGGCCGGGTACCGCCCCGAGGGCACCTCCGTGATCTGCGGCGGCGCGCGCGAGGGCCGCGCCGCGAAGTCGCCCGCGGCGAGCCCTCGCGCGGCGCTTCCGGCGCTGCTCTGAGCCGGTCGACGCGAGCGCCGGTTCCACCGTTGCGGTCGCGCCAGTGCTCGCGGAAAGTGTTGGGAAGCTTCAGCGTGCGCTGTGGATCAGTTTTTTTGAAACTGGACAGCACTGACTGATTCTGTCCTCATCAATCCGGAAAGAGCACGATTCAGCTCGCTCCATCCATCCCGTGGTCGGTGAAGCGATGATCGTCCGCTGATGCTGGTGATGCCGTGATCTCGCCCTGTCGCCAGGAGCGGTTCGACACCCGTCGCAGGATGGGTGTCGTTCGCGCGTTGAGCCCTCGGCATGGTGGATTCCCCCTGATCCACGCAGTTGACGATGGCCACGTGTGCGTCTGAACCCGTCGAAGACGCGGCTGCATGGGGTGATCGATTGCACGCGCCCAGACCGCTAACTGCGTGGCTCAGGTGGAGCATTCCTCCACACTTTCGCGCGTTTCTGGAAGCCGCGAGTCGTAGAGGTGTCCACTTTCAAAAAAATTGATCCACAGCGCACGCTGAAGCTTCCCAACACTTTCCGCGCTGCTGGCGTTGCTGAGATGGCGTTGGTGGGATGCGGCGCTGGCTTGGGGACGAGCGCGAAGGAATGATTCTGGTCCAACGACGATGCGGCGCGGGCTGGGAGATGATCCCGGCCGCGCCGCTTCGTCATCCCGCAAACGCGTTGACACGGCCGTTCGCTGCGTCTACCTTCGCGCACTTCACCGTTCACCGATCACGCCATCACGAGCGAGCCGAAGTGCTTCTGCTGGGAGCCCACGTGTCCACCGCGGGCGGGTGCCGCAACGCGCCGCAGCGCGCGGCCGACATCGGCGCCACCGCTATCCAGATCTTCACCAAGCAGCCCAACCGCTGGGCCGAGGTCGAAGTCGCCGACGAGGAGTGCGACCTGTACCGCGGCGGAATCCACGCGCACGGCGTGGCCTACGCCAACGCGCACGACAGCTATCTCATCAACCTGGCCACGGCCGACCCGGTGCTGCGGGAGCGCTCGCTGGCCGCCTTCCGCGGCGAGCTGCGCCGCGCGAACCGCCTCGGGCTCGACGCGCTGGTCACGCACCCCGGCAACGCCACCGACGGCGACTTCACCCGCGGCCTGTGGCAGAACGCCGAGCTGATCGAGCAGGCGATGGTGGAAGAGGGCGGTACCGTGGAGGTGCTGCTGGAGACCACCGCCGGCTCGGGCAAGGTGCTCGGCTCGCGCTTCGAGGAGCTGCGGCAGATGATCGACCGCATGAGCCCCGCGGTGCAGGGACGCGTGGGCGTGTGCGTGGACACCTGCCACGTCTACGCCGCCGGATACGACCTGCGCGAGGACTACGACGGGGTGATCGCCCGCTTCGCCGACACCATCGGGCTGGAGCGGCTGCGCCTGTTCCACCTGAACGACTCGGCCACCCCGTTCGCCAGCAAGCGCGACCGCCACGCAGGCATCGGCGAGGGCTCGCTGGGCGACGAGCCCTTCCGCCGCATCATGAGCGACGAGCGCTTCGCCGCCGTGCCCAAGGTGATCGAGACGCCCAAGGAGCTCCCGGAAGACCCCAAGGACCAGGTGACGCTCGACCGCCGCAACATCGCCAAGCTGAGGTCCTTCGCCGACGGCTGAGCCCGGCGAACCGTCGGATGGACCGAAGGCGAACGGGCGGGAGATCCCCGCCCGTTCGCGCGTTCGTCAGCCAGCCGCGTCAGCTCGCGGTCACCACCACGTTCTGCAGCACGATGGTGGGCGAGGTGCCGGTGGCGGTGTACACCCAGCCGCCCTGGTTCTTGAGGACGATGGTGTTGGTGTAGCCCTGCGACACCAGCCCCGTCACGTCGAAGTTGTAGCTGTACGCATTGCTTCCGGAAACGTAGTAGTAATCGCTCGACGAGTTGTTCTGCACGAAGTCGGGGCTCCAGAACAGGCCCCACAGGTTGGACGGCTGTCCCCACGAGTAGCCGCGCCAGTCGTAGTAGCTCTCGGTGCCGCCACGGTTCGGGTACGAGTACGTGGAGCCCTTCGACAGGTTGCCGGTCACGGTGTAGCCGTTCACCGTGATCTCCAGCACGTTGCTGTTCCCCGTGGTGCTCCCCGACGCGATCCGGGCGTCGAAGCTCAGCCGGATGGTGGACGCGCCGGTGGGCATCGACACGTTCCAGCTCCCCGACGACCCCACCGACAGGTTCAGCGACCCCGCGAGCGTCTCGCTGCCGCCCAGCACCACCTTGTGCACCGTCCCGGGCGACCGGGCATCGGTGGGGCTCTGGTCCGAGCAGGCCGCCAGGGCCAGCACGGCGGCGGCCGCGATGAACCGGCTTACGGTGTTCAGCGTTGCTCTCATGGCACCCTCCTGGTGGATTGGTGGAGCCGCTGCTTCCCGCGCGTAAGTGTCCGGGCGCAACGTCTCCGGAACGTGTCACAACGTTTAGTGCGCTCCTTTAAGGAAGTCAAGATTTTAAAATCTGATCGTCGATACATGCCAAAATGATTCATCAGATTCCTAAGCAGACTTTAAAACCAAAGGTCTCCGTGACGGAGCAAGGGGCGGCGTAACGCTTCGGCAGTGTCGCATGTGGGGAACCGGGGTGCGACGGGTTCTCGATCACGCCGCTGGCCGGGAACCTCCGCAACCCGTTCGCCGTACCTCCATTCCCTCAGCCGACGAGCGGCCGTCGCAAGCGCGGTGATGTCGGAAAGATCTGGATGTCGGAAGGATCCAACGGAGAGGGCGGATGACGGACGAGGCGTTGGAGCGGATCGAGGGCAAGCTGCGCCTGGCGCGCGAACGGGGCGCGCGGCCATTCGGCGTGGAATCGCACGAGTTGCGGGTGAGCCCGCCGCTCTCGCCGGACGAGATCGAGGCGGCGGAGGCGAGGCTCGGCGTCCGCTTCCCGGAGGAGTACCGCGGCTTCATCGCTCGCATCGGCGATGGCGGCGCGGGGCCGGCGTTCGGCGTCTTCTCCCTGGCCGCGGCGCTCCGGCAGTCGCGGCTCGACCTCGATCCCACGCTGCTGCGCACTGCGTTTCCACACACCGCGAGGTACAATCCCGACAAGGACCCGGAGGTGATCGCGTTCTGGCGCTCGATGGACGGCGAGAACGCGACCGACGCGGAGATCGAACTCTACCTGGTGCGCGAGCGGCGCGGCGCGCTGGTGCTGTGCGACGAGGGATGCGGCTACCTGCACTTCTTGGTGGTTACCGGTCCGGCGTGCGGAACCATGTGGATCGACGCGCGCGGCAGCGACGGCGGCTTCGTGCCGCTGGGCGTGACCTTTCTCCAATGGTACGAACGCTGGCTCGACCACCTGCTGGCGGGCGGGCGCGGCACCTGGTGGCTCGACGCGCCGCCCGCCGCGGAGGCGCCCGCGTCCACGGCCGGCGCCTGAGCGAGCCGGATCCCGGCGCCCGCGCGCGGCGCCGGATACCGTATACCGGAACACCCCGGGCCGCCGGGGTGTAAGCGGCGAGCCATGAATCCGTCCGGAGCCTCCACTCGCCTTCGCCGGGCCGCCCTGCTGCTGGCGGCAATGCTGCACCTGCTCGGCACCGTTGCCGGGCCGGCGCTGCACGGCTGGCTCCGTGCGGACCCGCACCTCCCCGGAATCTCGGGCGAGCGGCACGAGGTCACCCTCTCGCTCCACGACGAGCAGGCGTGCACCCTCTGCCAGGTGGCACACGGCAACGCGGTGCCCGAAGCGGCCGCGTCGCCCGTGCTCACGGCCGCGCCGCACACGGCGCCGGCCGCCCCGCTCGCCTCGCTCCATGCCGCGCCCGCCCGCTCGGGCCTCAACGCGCGCGCACCCCCCGTCTCCATCGTCTGACAAACCCCGCGGCCGCGGTACGGGCCGACGGGAATGCTCCGCGTCTCGTGATCTCGCGCTGACCGGCCAAGCTGGCCGGCGAGCGTCGAATCCGCGGCGTGGGGCGGACGATTGAAGCGGCTCCGGACCGTCCGGAGCCCGCGAACGAGACATCGTACCCGGACCCAACCCATGAGGACGACCCTCTGTTCCGTCGCGCTCGCGCTGCTGGTGGCGCGGGGCGCGGCCGCGCAGCAGGACAGCACGCGCACCCAGGCCCAGCGCGACTCGGCCGCCGCGGCCGACAGCGCGGCGATCGTGCGCGAGCTGCAAGGCATGCAGGCCGCCGGTGACACCGCCCCCGGCACCTCGGCCGCCGCGGAGCCCGCCGGCAATGCGGGCGGCGGCCCGCCGCAGCGGCTCCTTCCCGACATCAGCGTGGTGGGCGACTTCGTCGGCGACCTGTCGCCCCAGGGGAGCACGCAGGAAGGCGGCGAGCGCTTCGGCGTGCGCGAGGTGGAGATCGCCATCCAGGCCGCCGTGGACCCCTACTTCCGCGGCGACGTGTTCCTGGGGATCAGCGACCTGGAAGGGATCTCGATCGAGCAGGCGTACCTGACGGCCACCGCGCTGCCGTGGAACCTGGACGGGCGCGTCGGCCGCTTCCTGATGCCCTTCGGCAAGCAGAACACCACCCACCGGCACGACCTGCACACGGTGGAATACCCCTGGGTGATCCAGAGCTTCTTCGGCCCCGAGGGGCTGAAGGGGACGGGGCTGTACGCCGGCCGCGTGTTCTCGCCGTTCGGCTTCTACCAGGAGATGCAGGTGACCACGGTGGACCACCTGGGCGAGACCGACGGCGACCTGCGCACCGCCGACCCGGTGAACAAGCGCCTGGGCGGGCTGGGCTACTCGGCGCGGCTGCGCAACTACGTCGACTTCTCGCAGGCGGCCAACATGGAGCTGAGCTTCAGCGCCATGACGGGCAAGGTGGCGCACCCGCTCGCGGTCGTCGGCGAAGACGTGGTCAACGCCTTCGCCACCCGCCAGACCACGCTGGGCGCCGACCTCACCTACCGCTGGCGGCCGCTGCAGCAGGGGCTCTACCACTCGGTGATCGTCCAGGGCGAGGTGATGCACCAGCTCAACAAGGACCCGGGCGAGACGGTGCTGCTCCCCGACGGCACCACGGCGCTGTTCGAGGGGCCGCGGCGCAGCTACACCGGCGCCTACGCCTTCGGCCGCTACCAGCTCTCGCAGCGCACCTTCCTGGGCGCGCGCTTCGACTGGGTGCAGGACCCCACGACGGCCGACGGCGACGCGTTGACGGCGGGGAGCGGCTACCTGGAGTTCTTCCCTAGCGAGTTCAGCAAGCTCACCGCGGCCTTCGAGCGGCTGAACCCCGCGCTGGGCGACGGAATCAACCGCATCCTGCTGCAGGCCACCTTCGCCCTGGGGCCGCACAAGCCCCACCCGTTCTGACCGACTTGCGTTCCGACCGACCGGAGTTCCCGCCGCCGCCCACCCGGGTGGCGGCGGGGGCCGAGACGATTTCTTTCGTTCGAGGAGACGTACGATGCATGGTTCGATGAAGAAGACGGCGGCGCTCGCCGCGGGGCTGCTGGCGCTGGCCGGCCCCGCCGCGGCGCAGCGGCCGCTCAAGGTGGTGACCAGCACCACCGACCTGGCCGACCTTGCCAGCGAGGTGTGCGGCAACCGCTGCCAGGTGGTGCACATCAGCGAGGGCTACCAGGACCCGCACTTCGTGGAGGCCAAGCCCAGCTTCATCCTGCAGCTGCGGGGCGCCGACGTGTTCGCGTTCGTGGGGCTCGACCTGGAGATCGGGTGGATGCCGCTGCTGGTGCAGGGCGCGCGCAACCCCAGGATCAACCAGGGCGGCACCGGCTACCTCGACGTGTCCACCGCCATCCGCGTGCTCGACCGCCCCGGCGGCAACGTGGACCGCAGCCAGGGCGACGTGCACCCGGCCGGCAACCCGCACTACTGGCTCGACCCCGAGAACGGGCGGCGCATCGCCCGCCTCTTCCGCGACCGCTTCAGCCAGCTCGCGCCCTCCGACGCGCCCACGTTCGCGCGCAACTATGCGGCGTGGGAGGCGCGCCTGAACGCCGCCGAGCGCGGCTGGGCGCCGCAGATCGCGGCGATCCGCGGCAAGCCGGTGGTGGCGTGGCACACCAGCTGGCGCTACTTCGCCGAGTACAACGGGATGAACATCGTGGGCTTCATGGAGCCCAAGCCGGGGGTGCCGCCCTCGCCCTCGCACCTGGCGGGGCTGATCGCCACCATGCGCCGCACCGGCGCCAAGGTGATCGTGATGGAGCCCTACTACGACCGCCGCACGGCCGACTTCGTGGCCCAGCGCACCGGTGCCCGGGTGCTGGTGCTTCCTCCCTCCGTAGGCGGGGTGCGCACCATCACCGACTACATCCAGCTGATGCAGAACGACGTGGGCCAGCTCGCCGCGGCGGTGCGATGAGCTCGCTGGTGACCTTCGACCGGGCGGCGCTGGGGTACGGGCGCCGCGCGGTCCTGTCCGGCCTCACCTTCTCGGTCAACGAGGGCGACTTCCTGGGGATGGTGGGCCCCAACGGGGCGGGGAAGACCACGGTGCTGCGCGCCCTGCTGGGGTCGCTGAAGCCCCTGGACGGCACCGTCACGCGCGCGCCCGGGCTGCGCTTCGGCTACGTGCCGCAGCGCGACCAGGTGGACTACAACTTTCCGCTCAAGGTGCTCGACGTGGTGCTGATGGGGCGCTACGACCGCATCGGCCTGGGGCGCCGCCCGGGGAAGGACGACCGGGCGCGGGCGATGGCCGCGCTGGAGCACGTGGGGATCCCCGACCTGGCCGGCCGCCCGCTGCGCGACCTGTCGGGTGGGCAGAAGCAGCGCGCGCTGATCGCCCGGGCGCTGGTGGGCGAGCCCAACATCCTGGTGCTCGACGAGCCCACCAACGGGATGGACCTGGTGTCCACCACGCAGATCCTCGGGCTCGTGCGCGAGCTGCACGAGCGCGACGGGCTCACCGCCATCATGGTGAGCCACGCGCTGAACGAGGTGGCCAACTACGTGGCGCGCATCGCCCTGGTGGTGGGCGGCGGCTTCCGCATCGGCACGGTGGACGAGATCATGACCGAGCCGGTGCTCTCCGACATGTACGGCATCCCCGTGGAGGTCGACTCGTTCGAGGGACACCGCATCGTGCTGGCGCGGCGCTTCGCCCCGGGCGAGGAGGTGCGCCGTGTTTGACGCCGTCCTCCTCTTCCGCGAGTCGCTCTACGGGGCGCTGGTGATCGCGCTGGCCTGCTCGGTGCTGGGCGTCTACGTGGTCCTGCGCCGCATCGTGTTCGTGGGCGCGGCACTGGCGCAGCTGTCCTCGGCCGGGATCGCGCTGGCGCTCTTCCTCTCGGGCTTCGGCGCGATGCACGCGCTGGGCGCGCACCCGGTGGCCCTGGCGCTGGTGGTCACGCTGGCGGGCGCCGCCTTCTTCGGCGCCGAGGGCGGCGGCCGCGGCCCCGTGCCGCCCGACGCCACCATCGGCGTGACCTACGCGGTGGCGGCCGCGGCGGGGATCCTGCTCGTCGCCAAGGCCAGCACCGGCGAGGCGCACGACATCTTCCTGCAGGGCAACATCCTGGGCATCACCCGCAAGGACACGCTGGTGCTGCTGGGCGTGTCGGTGCCCGTGCTGCTGCTGCACGTCCTCTTCTACAAGGAGTTCCTCTTCGTCTCGTTCGACCGCGAGACGGCACGCACGCTGGGCTACCGGGTGGGCGGCTGGAACCTGCTGCTGTACCTCACGCTGGGGCTGGTGATCGCCTTCGCCATGCAGTTCGCGGGGGTGATGCTGGTGTTCAACTTCCTGGTGCTCCCCGCGGTCACGGGGCTGCTGCTGGGGCGGGGGATGGCGGGGGTGTTCACCTGGTCGGTGGTGTCGGCGCTGCTGGCCGCCCTGATCGGCTTCACCCTCTCCGTTCCGTACGACCTGCCCACGGGCCCGGCGATGATCTGCGTCTCGGGCGTGCTGGCGCTGCTCGCGTGGGGCGTGCGCAAGCTGGCGCGGTAGACCCGGCCGGCTGGACGATGACGAAAGCCCCCGGTCCGCTTTGCGGGCCGGGGGCTTTCGTCGATTTGGAAACCAGGTCCGAGCTCTTTCAATCACGCAGTGCGAGGACGGCGCCCTGTTTTTGTCCAGTCGAGGTGACGGGGAGGACCGAAGTTGGACGACTTGTAACGCCGGTGGCCGCTTTGGCGCCGATGCCTGCAAAACCCTTGCGTCGATCGCAGTTTCGTTGCACCGTTGAGGCGTCGCGCTGCACGTGGGTTCCTGAAAGGCGCGGGCGTTGCGGTTCCTCGCAGCGAGCGCCGCTTGGGTCACCGAGAGCAATGGATTGATGCCGATGGCCACCGACTACCTCTTCGCCCGACCGTCGCTGCTCCGTGGGATCGCCCGTGTCGTCGACCTCTGCGGCGTCCTCGACCTGGGTGCCTACGCCACCAGCGCCACCCCCGAGGAGGCCGATCGCACGGCGATCCTCAGCGACTGGCAGACGGTCGCGGGCGACTTCGGCGCCGCGTTCGCCGAGACGGGGCACCGAGTGAACGAGGCGCGCCGGCATGCCCAAGCACAGGAATAGCGCCTCTGCACCCGTCGTGGCGGTGGTCGCACCCGCCACGAAGCAGACGGCGCCCAAGCCCCTGAGACCGCGCGGCCCCCGAGTGATGGTCGCGCGGTCGATGTTTTCGGGCCCCATGCCTTCGCCGGAGCTGGTCCGCGAATACGAGCAGATCCTCCCTGGCGCGGCGGAGTTTTTCTTCGCCACGATGGACCGGCAGGCGCTCCACCGGCAGTCGCTCGAGCAGAGGGTGATCGCCGCCAACATCGCCAACGAACGCACGGGGATGTGGCTGGCCTTTTCGCTGGCGGTCATCGCCATCGTCTGCGGCACGCTGCTGATCCACGAGAACCGCGACCCGCAGGGGGCTGAGCCTGATCGTGGGGACGATGGTGTCGCTCTGCGCCGTGTTCGTCTACAGCCGAACGCGGGCGCGCAGGGAGGTGCGGGAGAAGTCACCGGAAGCTGCCGTGGTGCCGCAATAAGCCGCTTCCTCTCGATCTGGCGACGAGAATGAGCCCCGATCCGTGACTCGGATGGGGCCTCTCGTTGCTGCGACCGGCGTGGTCATGCGTACGCATTCCAGACGAATCGGATCGCCGTCCCTGCTAAAGAAAGCGATCGGATACGCCGCGCGCGCCCTACAGCTCCGCGGGGATGTTGCGGGTGGCGAGGACCTTGTCCACGCGGTTGCCGTCCATGTCCATCACCTCCAGGCGCCAGCCTTCGTGGTCCACGTGCTCGCCGGGGGTGGGCACGTGGCCCATCATCGTGAACACCAGGCCGCCCACCGTGCGGTACTCGCGCGGCTCGCCACGGCGCTCGGGAAGCTCCAGCGCCTCGCGGAAGTCGTCCACCGGGTACGAGCCGTCCACCAGCAGCGAGCCGTCGTCGCGGCGCACCACGGGGGGCTGGCCGGTGCCCGCCACGGTCAGGTCTCCCGCGATCTCCTGCAGCAGGTCGTTGAGCGTCACCACCCCTTCCACGCCGCCGTACTCGTCCACCACCACGGCCAGGTGCACGCCGCTCTCCCGGAAGCGCTCCAGCAGGTGCAGCGCCCGCATGCTGGCGGGGATGAACAGCGGCGGCCTGGCCTGATCGGCCAGCCCCACCTCGGCGGCGGCCAGGCGCGCGGCCCATAGGTCCTTCACGTCCACCATCCCGCGCACCGCGTCGAGGCCGCCGTCGCACAGCAGGTAGCGCGAGTGGCGGTGCTCCACCATGCGCCGCCAGTTCTCTTCCGGCGCGTCCTGCAGGTCGAGCCACACCAGGCGGTGGCGCGGCGTCATCACGGCGCCCACGCGCTGGTCGCCCAGCCAGAACACCCGCTCCACCAGCTCCTGCTCCTGCTCGTGGAACACGCCGGCCTGGGTGGCCTGCTCCATCATCACCGAGATCTCGGCCTCGCTCACCGGCGTCTCTTCGGCCCTGCGCACGCGCAGCAGCTTCAGCAGCAGCTCGGTGCTCACGGTGAGCATCTTCACCGCGGGGGCGGCCAGGATCGACACCACGTTCATCGGCCCGGCCACGGCGGCGGCGATGCGCTCGGGCGCGTTCAGGCCGATGCGCTTGGGCACCAGCTCGCCGATCACCAGCGACAGGTAGGTGATCACCAGCACCACCGCCCCCAGCGCCAGCGTGTGCGCGTAGGGCGCCAGCACCGGCGCGCGGGCGATGGTCGGCGCCAGCTCTTCCGACAGGGTGGCGCCGCCGAACGCGCCGGCCAGGGTGCCGATCAGCGTGATCCCGATCTGCACGGTGGAAAGGAAGCGCGTGGGCTCGCGCGTGAGCGCCAGTGCATGGCGCGCGCCCGCGTCACCCGCCTCGGCGCGCTCCTGCAGCCGCGTGCGGCGAGACGAGACCACCGCGATCTCCGACATGGAGAACACGCCGTTCAACACGATCAGCACCAGGATCAGCGCGATTTCCAGCCCGATTGCGGACATGGCCCTTTCGTTCGCCAGAGGGGCGTGGCGGGAGTGCCACGGCGCTGAATCTAACCGCTCCACCGCGCTGGTGGGCAGCGACGGGTGCATAGGACGCGCGGTGGGGATCGAGACGCGGAGACGAGGACGGCGGATGGAGGCCGAACGCCGGCTATCCCATCCCCCGTCTTCTCGTGCTCGGGGAGGTGAATCAGCGGATTTCGGGCAGGGCGGGGGGGCGGACGACGGGTCGAACGGGGTGTGGCGGGCGGGTCACGCCGCGGAGCAGTCGGCGCAGGTGCCGCGGAAGGTGACGGTGTGGTCGGAAACGGTGAAGCCGTGGTCGCGCTGGATCCGGGCGGCCGCGTCGCCGTCGAGCCCGCAGGCCGGCACGGTGAACACGCGCCGGCACCCCTCGCAGCACAGGTGGTGCGTGTGCTCGCCCTCGCACGCCAGCTCGAAGCGCTCGGCGCCGCCCCCGGTGGCCACCTGCCGCGCAATCCGCAGGCTCGCGAGCCACGAGAGGGTGCGGTACACGGTTACCAGGTCGGCTTCGGCGCCCAGCGTGGAGTGCAGGTCGCGCACGGTCACGGCGCCACCCGCGGCGTGCAGCGCGTGGATCACCGCGCGGCGGCTGCTGGTGATGCGGTGGCCGCCACGCGACAGTCGCTCGAATATTTCGGCAGGAGAGGGAAGCATGATGGGGTATGCGAATGGAAAGGGTCGTGCGGAGGCTCGCGAACATGAGCAAAGTGACAATATATATTCGCCCGGCGTGAAGTCCATAGGGTAGAGGCCGGCCGCCGGGGGGCCACGGGGTCGTCTTGACCCGACTCCAGAGGATTGCTATAGTTTCCGCAATCGGAAGTGGCGGGGAGAACCATCTCTGAGCCGACAGTTCAGAAGCCGGGGCCTTCTTCCAGGGCCGACGCCACGCCCCCAGCGGGAAGGCGAAAGCTCGACGAGGGGGCACCCACAGTGTCTTGCACACGGCTTCAGAATCCTCCCCGCCGTTTCCGATCCAGGCCGGCCTCCGATTCACCTCGGGGCTGGCCTTTTTTCACACGCCAGCCCAGGAGATCCGGCGTGCCGACCGTCCGCGTGACCCGGCGGGTGCACTTCAACGCGGCGCACCGCCTGCACAACCCGGCGCTCTCCGACGAGGAGAACCGGCGCATCTTCGGGCCCTGCAACAGCCCGAACTGGCACGGGCACAACTACGACCTCGACATCACCGTGGAGGGCGAGCCCGACCCGGCCACCGGCTACCTGGTGGACCTGGGCGCCGTGCGCGACGCGGCCGGCCTGGTGTTGAGGGACGTGGACCACCACAACCTGAACCTGGACGTGCCGTGGCTCGCGGGGGTGATCCCCTCCACCGAAAACCTGGTGGTGGAGCTGTGGAAGCAGCTGGCGCCGCGCATTCCGCGCGGCCGGCTCGCCCGGCTGGTGTTGTACGAAACACCCCGCAACTGGGCGGAATACTGGGGAGAATGAAGGCATACGCATGAGCACCGACATCGACAGCATCGTGCACGGCCGGCTGGACGGCCGCCCGGTGGACCGCCCCGGAGGCGAGGAGCGCTTCCGCGAGACGGTGCGCGAGCAGCTGGCCGCGCTGGGTGAGGACCCCGACCGCGACGGGTTGCTGCGCACCCCCGAACGGGTGGAGAAGTCGATGCGCTGGCTCACCCGCGGCTACGAGCTGTCGGTGGACGACGTGATCCGCGGGGCGATCTTCGAGGAAGACCACCACAACATGGTGATCGTCAAGGACATCGAGATGTATTCGCTGTGCGAGCACCACCTTCTTCCTTTCTTCGGCAAGGTGCACGTGGCCTACATCCCCAACGGACGCATCGTGGGGCTGTCCAAGATTCCGCGGGTGGTGGAGGTGTTCGCGCGGCGGCTGCAGGTGCAGGAGCGGCTCACCGAGCAGGTGGCCAGCGCCATCATGGTGACCCTGGAGCCGCACGGCGTGGGCGTGGTGATCGAGGCGGCGCACCTGTGCATGATGATGCGCGGCGTGGAGAAGCAGAACTCGCGCACCATCACCAGCGCCATGAAGGGTGTGTTCCTGGACGACATCCGCACCCGCGAGGAGTTCCTGCGCCTGGTTCACCCGTCGAGCGGGCCGGGGATCTAGGCGCGGCGTCAGTCGAATCGCTCGATTGGACGGGAGCACGCCGCCCCGCGGTTCGGGAGAAGCGGCCGGAGGATGAAGGCTCGCCATGGTCGCGCCGTACGTGCGGCGCGACTATGTTGTGCGCCCCTCGCCGGCCGGACGGTGGTGTTCGCGCCCTGATCGCCGGGGGATGGATCGCGCGCGGTCGAGCGGCGGGCGCGCGGTCGGGTTGTGGCGAGCGGCGGACGGGTGACGACGGAGGCGGCGAATGGCGGAGGAGCTGGCGGGGAAAACGGTGGTGGTCACCGGCGCGTCGCGCGGCATCGGGCTGGAGGTGGCGCGGCTGATGGCGGGGGCCGGCGCGTGGGTGGGGATGGTGGCGCGCGGGGGCGACGCGCTTGCCGCCGCGGCGGCCGAGGTGGGCGGCCACGCGATTCCCGGCGACGTGGGCGAGCCGGCCGGCGTGCATGCCATCGCCACCTACGTGAGCGAGCTGCTGGGCGACGCGCCCGACATCCTGGTGAGCAGCGCCGGCGCCTTTGCGCTCGCGCCGATCGCCGAGACCGACCCGGCCGACTTCGAGCGGCAGATCGCCGTGAACCTGCGCGGCCCGTTCCTGCTGATGCGCGCCTTCCTGCCGCCCATGCTGCGGCGCCGCTCGGGGCACCTGATCCACCTGGGCTCGGTGGCCGGCCGCGTGGCATTCCCCGAGAACGGCGCCTACGGCGCCAGCAAGTTCGGCCTGCGCGGGCTGCACGAGGTGCTGCTGCACGAGGTACGCGGCACCGGCGTGCGCGCCACGCTGGTGGAGCCCGCGGCCACCGACACCGCGCTGTGGGACCCGGTCGACCCCGACACGCGCCCCGGCCTGCCGCCGCGCGCGGCCATGCTCCGCGCCGAGGACGTGGCGCGCGTGGTGATGTTCGCCGCGAGCCAGCCGCGCCACGTACAGATCCCCACCATCGCGGTCGAGGCCGCGGGCTGACGATGTTTCTGCTGAACGTAAAGGCGCACTACGACGCCGCGCACTTCCTGCGCAACTACAAGGGCAAGTGCGAGAAGCTGCACGGCCACCGCTACGAGGTGGAGGCCGGGATGGCCTTCGACGACGTGGGCGAGGGCGGGATGGCCTATGACTTCGGCGACGCCAAGCGCGTGCTGCGCGAGATCGCCGGCCGGCTCGACCACGAGAACATCAACGACCTCGAGCCGTTCACCACGCTGGAGCCCAGCGCCGAGAACCAGGCGCGCTGGATCTTTCAGCAGATGCAGGAAGGGCTGGGCGAGCTGGGCCCGCACCTGGCCTACGTGCGCGTGTGGGAAACGCCCAACCAGTACGCGCAGTATTCCCTCAAGCCCACCTGGTAGGCCGGTGCTAGCGGAGATCTGACTCCGCTAACTCCGCTGACTCCGTGTGAAACGCCGTTTCCGTTGGATCTCACACGGAGGCAGCGGAGTCAACGAAGTGAGCGGAGAAGAGGGTTTCGGGCCGGGCAGCGGCCCCCTCGCCAAAGGTGCGGGGGCTCTCGTGTGACGGCGACGGCGGAGAACCTGCGGCCGGCGTGCCGTCCAATGGAATAACGAGGACGATGCACATCCTGCTGACCGACATCCTCACCTGCCCGCGCTGCGGGCCCGAGTTCGGGCTGATCCTGCTGGCCGACCGCATCAGCGAGCGGCGCGTGCTGGAGGGGCGGCTGGGCTGCGCCAACTGCCGCGAGCAGTATCCGGTGCATGGTGGCGTGGTGGACGTGCGGCTTCCCGGCACCCCGCCTGCCGACGCCGACCGGACGGATGCCACCGCGGCTGCGGGCGATGTGCCGGCTGCGGGCGGTGAGGAGGCGGCGGTGCGGATGGCGGCGCTGCTGGGGCTGGCGGGGGCGCAGGGGAAGGTGCTGGTCGCCGGGCCGGGCGCCCTCGTGGCGGCGGAGGTCGCGGCGCTGGTGCCCGAGGTGGAGGTGATCGCGCTGGCGGCGGAACCGGGTGACGTGGACGGGCACCCGGGCGTCACCCGGATGGTGGGTGCGAACGCGCCGCTGCCCTTCCGCGGGCAGAGCCTGCGCGGCGTGGCGTTCACCGGCGGCGCGGGCGAGGCGGCGCTGAGGGAGGGGCTGCGCGTGCTGCAGCCGGGGGCGCGGCTGGTGGTGGAGGGCGCCGTGCCCGGCACGGCCGAAGCGCTGTCGGGCCTGGGCGCGCAGGTGATGCTCGACCAGGAGGGCACCGTGGTGGCGCGCTGGGTGGGCGAGCCCGTTCAGCTGCGGGTGAACGCGGTGCGGTGAGCCGTCGTTTCGGTTGCCATCGCGCGGGCGTGCCGGTAACTTGACCTGTCTCGGGCCGTGCCCGCGCGCCCGGGGAATGGCCCCGCTCGCACGCTCCGCCGGCAGGCCCCCTGTAGCCCCGCGACCACGCCTGACAGCCGCGAAATGTCCTGGTTCACCAAGCTGATCAACGGCCGCTCCGGGTCAGCGGCGAAGGACCCGGATTACTATGAAGAAGGGTCCATCCTTCTCCACGAAGAGAAGTTCCACGAGGCGCTGACCTCGTTTCGCCTGGCGTTGCGCGAAAGCCCCAACGACACCGATGTGCTGCAGCAGATCGCGGTGGCGTACACGCGCATCGGGATGACCGACGAGGCCATCCGCACCTATCGCCGGGTGCTGGAGCTGAAGCCGCACGCCAGCGGCGCGCACTACGGGCTGGCCTTCCTGCTGATGCAGGGCGGCAACACCGACGAGGCCGTGGCGCACCTGCGTGCCTTCCTGGCCCGCCCGCCGCAGCACGCCAACGCGCAGCGGCACGTGACGCACGCGCGGAAGACGCTGTCCGAGCTCACCGGCGACGGCGAGCCCGACGAGGCGCCGCCGCCCGCCGGCTCGCCCGACCTGCGGCTGGACCTCTGAGCGGCGCGGCAGGCGCGCTGCGCGTGGTGCTGATGACGGCGCCCGACGCGGAGAGCGCCGGGCGCGTGGCCCGGGGGCTGGTGGAGGAGCGGCTGATCGCCTGCGCCAACCTGCTTCCCGGCGCCACCTCCATCTACCGCTGGCAGGGCGCCGTGCAGGTGGAGGCGGAGTGCCTGGTGGTGATGAAGACGCGCGAGGCCCTGGTGCCGCGGCTGCTGGAGCGCGCGGCGGCGCTGCACCCCTACGACGTGCCCGAGCTGCTGGCGCTGCCGGTGGATGCAGGCCTGCCGGAATACTGCCGCTGGGTGCTGGACGAGACGGCGGAAGAGCTGGACGATCGACGCGAGACGCAGGACCCGAGCAGCACGGCATGACCCCGCGATACCCCGGACGTACGATGGCCCGCAAGACGCAGGAGCAGGATCCTCTGGAAACCCCGAACGCCGCGCCCGCCGAGGCCGCGCCGCCGCAGACCGCGGCCGCGCCCGACAACGGCAAGCCCGCGCGCGCCGGCCGCCGCGCGCGCGCCGCCGCGCCCGAGGTGCCGCTGGACCCGCAGCTGGTGGAGAAGCTGGAGCAGGGCGACGCGCTGGCCGAGGCCGGCAACCACGCCGCCGCCGCCGAGGCGTTCGCCGCGGTGGTGGCCGCGCGCCCCGACGGCCTGCGTGGGCTGATGGGGCTGGCCACCGCGCTGGCCGCGCAGGGGAAGTACGAGGCCGCCGAGAAGGAGCTGCGCCGCGCCGAGAAGCTGGCGCCCGACCACCCGCCCGTGTTCCTGCAACTGGGGCAGGCGCTGTTCAAGCGCGGCAACTACCCGGCGGCGGTGCTCAGCCTGCGCCGCGCGGTGGAGCTGGCGCCCGAGAACGGCGCCGCCTACCTGCTGCTGGGCGAGGCGCTGAACCAGACCGCCGACAGCGACGGCGCCATCGAGGTGCTGGAGGCCGCCGTGCGCATCGTGCCCGAGAGCAGCAAGGCCTACTACGCCATGGGCATCGCCTTCGACCGCAAAGGCAACCCCGAGCGCGCCGCCGAGATGTACCGCCTGAGCCGCGAGGTGGCGTCGCGGTAGGACTCACAGATGTCTGCAAGACGAAAGATCTCGCCCGCCCAGACGTCAGCCTGGGCGGGCGAGGTGCGTTGGTGGCCTTCAATGACGCTCCCGCGATCACGTTGCCGATGATATGAGTTCCTTGACCTGCTAAACGTGCAAGATCATTGTTGGAAAGGTACTCGTGCTCACGCCCGTTACCGGCGGCAGTCATACTTCCTCAATGACGAATGGCCAATTCAAAACCTGACGACTATGCGGGACTGCTCTTGCAGCACCTGCCATTCATCGAACGTCAAGCCATTAAACTTGCACATCGCGATGCGTTATCTGATGACGATGTGCAAGATTTCATCTCGTGGGCTACGGCCAAATTCGTGGAAAACGATTATGAAATCCTGCGTAAATTCAGAGGCGACGCTCAGCTTACGACCTACTTAACCGTGGTTCTTCGCAGGTTATACGAGGATTTCCGTGTTGCACTACACGCGCGCTGGCGAGTGTCAGCGGATGCGAGGCAGCTTGGTCCCACAGCAGTTTTACTCGAAGAACTTATCAGGCGGGATGGATATACGGCGGACGAGGCCATCCACGTGCTTCTTTCCCGTGGTGATACGGCCAATCTTACTGAGCGGGATTTGAGGGAAGTTCTTGCGAAACTCCCACTTACTGGTCGCGGTCGGCCGAGGTATGTGCCTGACACGGCTCTCGAGAGCACTTCAGACGCAGTTGAGACAGATGATGATACATCGGCCTCTGAACAGGCGCAGCGCGCCGCTGTCCGGAGAGTTCTCGAAAGAGCGATCTCTGAGCTTCCAGCAGGAGACGCAGCAATACTCAAGATGCACTTTTTCGATCACGTCGCGTTTGCAAAGATCGCACGCATTCTGGATTTGGAGCTAAAGCCATTATACCGCCGCGTAAACAGGCTTCTGAAAAGGCTCCGTCCAGAGTTTGAGGCCGCTGGGGTCACACGAGATCTTATCGAGCGGCTCGATTTCGATTGGCTCGAAGAAGGAAAGACTCAGGAGCTTCCGTCCGCCGAGCCATCGCGTGTATCTGTCATAGCGGACCTGAACACGCTACCGCTCGAAGTCGTCGCAGAGTTGATGGCTTCTCTCGATGACCTCCACCGCGCTTATGGTGGAGGCGGACTCCGGATTCTACGCGCAAATTCTGGATCGGCGGTTCCGGAAGGCGTGTCCGTATGAATGCTAATTCTTGGGATACTCCCGAAGATGAGGAGAATGGGGATGTTTTCGCCGCCGAACTAGAAGGTGAGCCTGGGCCGGAGGGGGCGAATCCCGTCGCTCGCGAGATCGGGGGTTGGATCGCTCGTGCGATTGAGTCCGTGCGCGACAAGCTGAGGAGGAGGAAGGGTCTGCCGCCCACGGCCGAGCCTTCCCAGGGGAGCGTCGTCGCCGAACGTGCAACGGCCACCGCTGTTGGTGCCCTAGAAGGGAAGTTGAAGAGTTCAAGCCTCGAAGGAGTGTTGAAAGAAGCAAGTATCTTAGATGCCTATGCGAGTGCTCGGCAGAAAAACGCAGAAGCCGAGAAAACGGAGGTAGAGACATCGAAGCTTCGACAAGACATGGCTTTCGAACGGCTTGAGCGAGTCATCGAGTTATGCGAGCGACTTGGCGCGCCCGTAAAGCTTGTGGAACTCCCAAACGGTCATTGGGGGATCGCGGCGGGGAATCGGGTGATAACCGACCTACCCGATGAGATTGGGCTAGGCGAGGCAGCGTCACTCCTAATCCTTGGCGAGATTGGCTCTGGCGATCAGGAGGGTCGCAGTCCTGAACAGCAGGCGCGCGATCCCGACCGATGATGAAGGTGTGAACGGTTAAAAGACGACGGGCCGCGAGAATCCTCGCGGCCCGTCGTTGTACCCGTCGAGCGATGGTGTCGCCGCGATCAACTGGCGGCCCCGGTTCCCTCGGCGCAAAGGATAGCCCAGGCGGCGAGGGCGCCGTTGTAGCTGGTGTAGAAGCCGTAGGTGTTGTACAGGATCTCGCCCCAGTTCCCCTGCGTTTCCGCGGGAAGGTCGGCGTTCTGCACCGGGTCGCTCACGTTGCGGACGGAGCCGAACGCTACGTTCCGCGGTTGGCAGACACTCCATAGCACCGCGTCGTCCATCTCGATCACCGCGTAGGCGTCGTACTGCCCCGAAGTGGTGCCGGTGACGAAGGAGTTGGTGGTGAGCAGCGGCGTTCCGGCGGGCGTCAGGTCGTTCACGGCGGGCGGCGTCTGGCCCGAATCGAGGCCGCCGGGGTCGAGGTCGGCCAGCGAGAAGGTGGTGCCGCAGGTCTCGTTGAACTGCTGGGCCAGCGACTCGAGGTCGGCCAGCGTGGTGGGGGTGGGGAAGAGGAGACCGTCGAAACCGCTGGCGCCGAGCACCGCGTGGTTCGGCTGCCACCCGTTGGCGTAGGTGGGCCAGGTGGACGGCTGGCCGCCCACGTCGAGGGTGGCCGCGTTCACGATGTTCACCGTGCCGATCGCGTCCGCGAGCCGCGACCCGCCCGCGGTGCCCAGCGAAAGGACGAGCCGGGGCTGCACCTGGTCGAGCAGCATCCCCATCATCTGCTCCAGGCACGGCTGGCCCGTGCCGCCCGACTCGTCGAGGTGCACGTTCGACTTCCACAGCAGCACGCTGCGCCCCGCGACCTGCACCAGCCGGTAGTATCCCCAGTAGCAATCCTTTCCGCCGTAGCACCCGCACCCGCCTTCGCTGGCGCCCGCCACCAGCTGCTGCCACCCCGGCCACGCGCTGGTCTTCCGCTGAGCATAGGGCATCGACTGGGTGCCGCCGCAGAACACCTGCTGCAGGGCCGCCCACTCGGCGCCGGCCCAGGTGATCACCACCGCGTCGGCCTGCGGCAGGGCGCCGGCGGGGGTGTCGAGCAGCACGGGCGCCTGCTGCCCCACCGCCGCGTAGTCCACCGGCGGCAGCGCCGGCCCGTCGCCGATGCCGACCGCGCTCACGCTGCACTGTGCCGCCGCGTCCAGCCGTCGCGGTTTCGTTGGGTTGCTCATGAATCTCCTGAGTGTGGATTGTCGAGAGGGAGGATGATGCCGAACCGTCGGACGAGGCAGGACGGAGGCGAGAAAAACGGGGGCGGCATGAACGATGGTGAGTTTGCGTTCGCGTGGAGAGGGTGTCAACCGCCTCCTCGTGACGGGAACTGCGGGGAAGCGCGGTTCTGCCGATCAGCTGTTCATTCTCACGAGCATTCCTCCGGTCGTCTGATTTCGTCAACAGGCCGGACCTGGCCTCGGATGGACCGTGATGATCTCGATGGCGTCCCCGGGATCACGATGGATGCACAATCCATCGGCCGATTCGGTAGAAGCACGGTTGCGTGAGGGATGCGCGCCCGGAGGGCCGGGAACGCGGCGGACCGCCCGCACCGTCGTCTCCGCTTGCAGAGGAACCCGGGCGGGCCGCCGTGGGCCCGGCGCGGTTGGCAACGGCGGTATCGTTGCCTACCGCGCGCGCAGCCCGGCCCGGAGCGCAGCGGAGGGACACGCCCGGGCCCCGGCCCGTTCCCCATCCGTTACAGCGCCGTCCCCGTCGATCGAGCCCACGGAACACGCGCGTAACGGCACTTTCCCACGGGTTCCGCGCCTCGCCGCCGCACCCCGGCGATGAACCATCACACCACCATGGCACACTCGTGACGCGACGGTGACGAAACGGAGCGCGGGCCGATGCGGACGGCCGGTAGACTCCGGGTCGACTCGCGTGCCGGAGCTCCCGGCCCGCCCGTTCACCCGCTTCCGAGGGTACCGAACCCATGCCAGGCCGATCGCTCAGGCTGACGCTCGCGGCGTTGCTCCTGACGCTTGCTTCCTTCCCGCTTCGCGCTTCCGCCCAGGGTACGGGCCAGGTGGCCGGGCGGGTGCGCGATCCGC
>Ga0247773_1000284_pt1 | contig 23608 bp, 21 predicted proteins | sample UWRJL092311B6_FD_179934 | JGI IMG/M metagenome (GOLD analysis project Ga0247773, IMG submission 179934) | Plant litter microbial communities from Arlington Agricultural Research Station in Wisconsin, United States - UWRJ-L092-311B-6 | ecosystem: Environmental > Terrestrial > Plant litter >...
CTCATGGGATGGGCTCCTTTTGTCACGGTTCGTGATTGGCGTCTCGTACCAGGGCAGCAGCTTGCTGCCTCGCACGAGAGGAGTCCATCCCATCACTGCAGGGGATGCGGGGCCTTGCATGCTTTCGCGCGGAGGAAAGCCGGCGCGCCGGCCCCGCACCCCTGACCCTTGTGTCGTTAGGCCGCAAAAGCTTCTCTCGTATGACTATCCAATACGTTAATCCCGCAGTGATGGCTCGGTTCGATGAGCTGATAGCCCAAGGGCAAGCGGAGTACGCCGCCCTCCAAGCCGGCCCCAAAGGACTCTCGTTCCGAGACCCGACCTGGGGTTTGGCCGCTTGCAAGGCGATCAGTTGAACCTTGCTCTGCCGCTCGGAGTGCTGCAGGCAGCGCGCACTGAGTACGAGCGTGGCTTCGCTGTCGATTACCACTTGGGCGTAGCCGCGACGGTGTTTCGCGACCTCCTCGAGCAAGCGGAGTATTTGCTTAATAGATCCTATCACCAGGCCGCAGCTGTCCTGCTCGGTGCGGCACTCGAGGAGGGTCTGCGTTCGCGTGCACGTGCTGAGCAGTTGGAACTCGGAAATCGGGAAACGCTGAGTCCACTCATCGATCGACTGACGAAGACTGGAACGCTGTCACCGTTTGAAGGGGATCGGCTGCGCGCTATTGCGAAATTGCGCAACGACGCCGCTCACGGAGGATCTTTGCGTACGGCGAGAGCGAGGTACGATTAGCTCTCGACGATACCACGCGAGCCCTTGCCCGCCTCTTGGGGGCAGGCTGACCCCCCTCCCGCCCTGCGGCGTAGCAATCGGCTGCAGGGAATGCGGGACCGTCCACGCTTTGGTGCTGGCCGAAAGCCTTGCGCGGCGGCCCCGCACCCCTGATATGACCTGTGTGCGGAGGCCTGTTCGTTTCTGTGACCCCAGACTGCCGGGCTTTGCCGCTACTTGGCCGTCACGCGTTGTTTCGCCTTCCAGTCTTCTTCATGCGTAGAATTCCAGCGGGTTGGTTCGCCCTCGTCGCACTTGCCCTCTCCGCATGCGACCCTAGCTACTGCGCCAGTGTGTATGGCGACGTCCGCACGGCTGGGGGGCAGCCCGCGCCTGCCAGCACGCCCGTCGTGTTCTACTCGGGAACTCCGCCACGCGGTGGGAGCTCTGATAGCACGTACGCAGGGCCGCCCCCCATCGACTCGACTCTTACACGGGCTAATGGAACGTACGAGATGACGATACATTCATTCTTGATCGAGCTATCCTCCGTGGGCATCCGAACTCTCGGCAAGGACACAGTTGCTCGCATTCGCAGCAGCTCGCGGTGCGGCCGCCCCCCTCGCACACGTGTGGACCTGGTTGGGGTTGGGCCTACCTGAGTCCTCGTGGCAAGGAAGTGACAGGCATGCTTCCCCTCAGCGATCGGGCTCATCGTCGCCGCCGCGGAACCAGGCGTTGCAGCCGACGGCGGACCGAGGCTACCGTGCATGGGCAGGCGTCAGCGCAGGCCCGCTGCGGCTGAACTTGGTGTCAGGCGACTCCTCACCGACCCGGCTACGGTCTTGATGGCGAACAACAGGCGGTCCGGAGGGGCGGGATGGCGAACAGCGGTTGCCATCGCGGCTCTCGGCGCCCTGGCCGCCGGATGGGCTGGAGCGTTGATCGCGCCGGCGGTCGCGATCGGCTACGGCGTACTGAGCTGCATCGCCTTCATGCTGTACCGCCATGACAAGAATGCGGCTCGAGCGGGCATGATGCGCACGAGAGAACGGACACTCCACCTGATCGATCTGCTCGGCGGCTGGCCCGGAGGACTTCTCGCTCAAGATCGCTTGCGGCACAAGACGCGGAAAACGACGTTCCAGCTCGTGTTCTGGGCAACCGTGGCGATCAATTGCGCGCTGCTCGGCTGGCTGCTCACCGCCGGCCGCCCCACCTGACACCGCTTGCACTCTTCGCAGGCCAACGAACCGCGCATCACCATTATGTGCGACGAGCCATTCCGATGAAAACGCGTTTCCGTGGTGAGGATGACGACTGGATCGCGTACGGCCTCAATATCACTTCTCCAGAGTCGTTCGAAGCCATCCGGCACTGCCTGGATGAGGCGGGTCCGGTCGTTGTCGAGCACCGGTTCTACCGCGCGTCCTCCGCCCCAGAGCGGATGGTCTTCAACGACCTGGGGGCGTTCTCGGCGTATCTGGAGGCGCATGCCTCTGCCGGGGACGCTATCTACGTCTGGAACTTCGCCGCCGTCTGCCGAGACGACAACACGCTCGTCTTTGGTAAGTGCCCAGACGAGCACGGGCTGGTTCCAATCCGGGGGGCCTACTGACGATCCAAGCAGGCTGACCTGCGCGAGTCCGCAAAGCATCATCTGGCACCATGGAGTTCGGTGGCACCGATGAGTACTTCCAGGCTCACTCCCCCAGGCGCATGCGACCTGACACCAACCCGAGCGTTCGGCCGTTGAGGTACGGATAAGTCAGTCACCGCTTGCCTGGCGGGTGATTGCCTTCCAGATTGAAATACATGTTTACATGAGGTCCCCGCACGCCCGTCCGTGTTCCAACGCTCCACCTCCGTCACTCTCCACGATCCTCATTCTACCGTGTCTCGACTACTCCGCGTAATTTCAGTCATTTTGTTTTCGGCCGCCGCGCTCGTCGCGTGCAGCGACAGCGCCGGGCCTGCTCCCGAGGTCGCGTCGGTCACCGTGAGCGGGGCCCCCGCGACGCCGCTCCGCGCGGGCAGCACCGTGCAGCTGGCCGCGACCGCGCTCAACGCCACCGGCGGCGTGGTGTCCAACGCGCACATCCAGTGGTCCTCCAGCGACAACTCGATCGCCAAGGTGAACGGGGCCGGCCTGGTCACGGGTGTCACGGCCGGGCAGGCCACCATCACCGCCCGCTCCGGCCAGGGCGAGGGCACCGCCACGCTGGTGGTGCTGGTCTCGCGGCAGATCGGCCCGGAGGGCGGCGTGATCACCGCCGGGGACGGCGCCGCGACGCTGACCGTGGCGCAGGGGGTGCTCCCGGGCCCGGTCGAGGTGACGCTGGGCGCGGCCACGGTGCCCGCCAACGTGCCGCGCATGGTGGCCAGGACCGCGTGGACGGTGGGTGGCGTGGCGCCGGGGACGCTGGCGGTCCGCTACGCCGCCGCCGACGTTCCGGCCGGGATGCCCGAGGGGAGCCTGCAGCTGTACGTCTTGAACCCCAACGCCAATACGTGGATCGTGGTGCGCGGGAGCAGCGTGAACCCCGCGACCCACACCGTGACGGGCCCGGCGTGGCCCGGCACCTACGCGGTCATGAGCACCGGCGTGAGCACCGTGACGCTGAGCGGCCCCATCCTCAACGGCGCGCTCTACACCAGCCGCGGCGGACAGCTCAGCGCCGTGGCGCTGGCCGCCAGCGGCGACACGGCGCGCGGCTACCGCGCCACCTGGACCAGCTCCAGCCCCGCCACGGCCACCGTCGACAGCACGGGGAAGGTGACGGCGGTCGCGCCGGGCACGGCCACCATCAGCGCCGCCATCGGCGACCAGAACGCGAGCACCACGATCTCGGTGATCTCGCGGCCCACGCCCACCTGGTCGCAGACCGCCGACTGGTCCACCTACCAGGGGAACAACCGGCACACCGGCGCCATCGATGCCAGCGTCGATCCCTCGGCCTTCGCGGTGGGGTGGACGCGTACCTTCACCGCCCGGGCCACGTCGGCGGTCACCGGTGGCGGGCGCGTCTACACCACCATCGGCTCGCAGCTCCGCGCGCTCAACCCCGCGACCGGGGCCGACGTGTGGAGCTACGACCTGGGCGCGCGCGACAGCTTCGACCCGCCGGCGTACGGCAACGGGCGCGTGTACGCCGTCACCGGCGGGCACTCGAACTCGTTCCTCTTCGGGGTCGACGCGGCGAGCGGCACGCTGCTCTTCCGTTCATCGTACAGCAACCAGTGGAGCTCCTGGTTCGCCCCGGTGGTGGACGAGCAGAACGTCTACATGGCGGGTGGCTACTACGGCGGGATGTACTCGTTCGACGGCGTCAACGGCACGCAGCGGTGGTTCGTGAACACGAACCAGTACGACGCGTGGACGCCGGCGCTGCACCAGGGGCGGGTGTACGCCTACACCGGCGACTACTCGCCGAAGCTGCAGGTGGTCGACGCGGCCAGCGGCGCGGAGCTCTTCTCCATCGCCGACCCCAACTTCGCGTGGAACGGCTGGAGCATGTACATCGCTCCCGTGGTGGGCGGCCGCAACAACGTGCTGGCCACGCAGGGGGGACGCCTCATCAGCTTCGATCTCGCCGGCAAGCGGATCGGGTGGGAGATGAGCGGCGGCTTCGCCGGGCCGGTCACGGTGGTCGACGGCACGATCTACGTGATCAAGAGCGGCGCGGTAGAGGCCCGGAGCGAGGCGAACGGAGCCCTGCTCTGGGCGTGGGCGCCGCCGGCGGGCGCCGTGGGCGGCACCTTGGTCGCCACCAACAACGTGGTGTTCGCCAGCACCGAGTCGGCGACGTACGCCATCGACACGTCGGCGCGGCGCCACACCTGGTCCTACCCGTCCGGAGGGAGCCTGGCGGTGACCCCGGATGGGCGGCTGCTCATCGTCTCCCAGACGAAGATCACCGCGATCGACATCCGGTGAAGACGCGAGCGGCGGAGTGGCCCTGGCCACCCCGCCGCTCTCTTTTCATCCCCCGCGGATGCGGAGTGGCAGCCCCCGTCACTCCGCTTGCTCCCCTGCCCTCCCGCCACGTTCGCATCTTCCCCTGAGCGACGCGAGCGACTCGCCGCCGGATCAGGTCCGGCGGCGCCCGAAGCAACTCAGGCGAGCTGGTGGAACAGGTCCAGCCGGCTCCGCGTGAAGGAGTGGAAGTCGCTGCACGATCCATCCACGATCGCCTGGATGAACGCGGCCTCGATCTTCCGGCGGCCGAGGAGGAAGCGGCGGAAGAGCCGGCGCGAACCGGCGTCGCGCAGCTCCAGGTCGTCTCCCAGGTCCATCCGCCGCACCAGGTCGTTGGCCCAGGCCAGGTACTCCGCGCCCGTCTCGGGACGGTTGCAGATCGACCCGCTCACGCGGTGGTAGCGGTAGAGCGGTTCGTCGACGTGGTACAGAGCTTCGAGATCATCGAAGCAGCGAACGTAGAAGTACACGTCTTCCCACCGCTGCATCCACTCCGGCCAGCGCGCGGTCACCCGGCCGCGGTCGAACACGATCCCGGCGTAGGTGTGGATCTGGCTGGTGAGGATGTCTTCCAGCCGCACCCGGCCCGTGCGCAGCCGGCGATCCAGGCTCTCCAGCTCCGTTCCGTCGCCCTGGTCGGTGAAGCTCGCGCGGGAGTAGGCGGCGCCGTGAAGCATCGCCAGCGGCGCGAGGACCTCCAGCGCGCGCGGCGCGAGCAGGTCATCCGCGTCGAGCGTCGCGATGATCCGTCCGCGGGCGGCGTCCAGCGCCTTGTTGCGCGCGGTGGCGGGGCCGGTCCCCACATCACCCGTGGAGACGCACCGGATCCGCCCGTCCACCAGGCCATGCTGGCGGAGCAGCGCCGCGTAGTCCACCCCATCATCCGACGCGATCACGATCTCGTCGGGGGGATGGGTCTGCGCGAGCACGCTCTCCACCGCGCGGTGGATGAACGGCTCGGCCCGGTACGCGGGGATGGTGACGGAGATGCTGCGGTCCACGGCTGCGCGCCTGATGGTTCGAGGTGGACGTGAGACTTCGGTGAGCGCCGTGGCGCGCGGAGGTGAGACCCAGAGTCCGCGCCGATCGCGCCGACGGACGATCGTGCCCGCGCCCGCGTGGAGGGAGGTGCGGGCGGCGGCACTGGAATGGCTCCGGGGTCTTCCCGATGACCAGAAAGGCTCGGAGACACCCAGATCATCGCGCAAGCCTCGGGTTCAGTCAATCGGCTCCGGATTCGCGACGATTTCTTCGCGGGGCCGTTCCACAGAACAGCAGAAGCAACTCCCTGTTACCGGTGGATCACCGCAGGCGTTCCGGGCGATCTCGATGAGGAAATGCCTACGCGGAGCCGCAGCGGCCCGGCAATCGCCTGAAGCCCCTCGGACGGATGTTCGGGCGCGCGTGGCGGATCACCTGGCCGGCGCCGGTGCTGGCCGGGACACGACCAATGGGAGGAGCATGAAGCTGATCGCAATGATCTCCCTATCAGTACCGCCCGGGCGGGGCGGGGCGAACTTTCGTGGAGGAGGCGGCGCTCACGCTGGAGCAGAATGAGCTGTTCGCCCACGGCAACTGGGAGCGGCTGACGCAACGGACGACCGGGTGAAACCGCAGCGGCATCCAGCCATGGATTTCAGGGGCCCTCCCGGCGACCGGGAAGACCCCTGAAATTCCCTCGAGCATCGTCGCTCCGCCTCAGTCGATCGGCTTGAGGTTGGCGACGATCTCCTTGCGGCGCGGCTCCAGGAACGGCGGGAGCACCACGCTCTCGCCGAGGGTCGCCGGGTCCTCGTCCACCGCGAAGCCGGGGCCGTCGGTGGCGATCTCGAAGAGGATGCCGTTGGGCTCGCGGAAGTACAGGCTGCGGAAGTAGTAGCGGTCCACCTCGCCGCTGTTGGGGATCCGCAGCTCCGTGAGCCGCGCGGCCCAGGCGTGGTACTCCTCCTCGTTGGGCGTGCGGAAGGCCACGTGGTGCACGGCGCCCGCGCCCTGCCGCGCCACCGGCAGATCCGGCTCCACCGCCACGTGCAGCTCGGCATGGGGTCCGCCCTCGCCCATCTCGTACACATGCACGTTGGGCTCGGCCGCGCCGTGCGCGTAGGCGCGCACCCGGCGCATCTCCAGCACGCGTGTCAGCACCTGGTCCGTCGCGGCCAGGCTGGGCACGCTCATCACGATCGGGCCCAGGCCGCGGACCTGGTGCTCGGCCGGCACGGGGCTGCGGTCCCACGGCACGGTCGCGTCACCCGCGCCGCCATCGTCGATCAGCGCCAGGCGCTGCCCCTCGCCATCCTCGAAGTCCAGCACCGCCCGCCCGTCGCGCTCGGTCACGCCGGCGTGCGCCACGCCGTGCTCGGCGAGCCGTGCCGCCCACCATTCGAGCGAGGCGCGGCCATTCACGCGCAGGTGCGTGCGGGTGATGCTGTGCGTCCCGCGCCGCTCCGCCGGTACCGGCCAGTCGAAGAAGGTGAGGTCGTTCCCCGGGCTTCCCACCGCGTCGGAGTAGAAGAGGTGGTAGGCGCTCACGTCATCCTGGTTGACGCTGCGCTTCACCAGCCGCATCCCCATCACCTGCGTGTAGAAGCGGTAGTTGTCGCGGATCTTCGCCGAGATGGCGGTCAGATGGTGGATGCCCGTCAGCTGCATGGTGCCTCTCGTTCGGTTCGCGCTCATGTCGGTTCCTCGCCCGGTAGGATGCAACGCGGACGCCGCGTTCCGCTACCCGCCGAGGTGTCGTGTGTGCTGGATGATTGGATGAGAGCGGGATACAGGGATCCGGCGCATGCCGCGGCCGGCTCCTCTCCCCCCTTCGACCCGGCCAATCCCCCGACCGCGCCCAACACTGCCTCGTCACCTCAGGCGCCCTGGAGCCCGGCGGCTGAAGCCACGGCAACAACCACGGGAAGCCTCACAAGCTGCGTGAGGCTTCGCTTCGGCTCGGGCTCCAGCGCGGGCGGCATGCGTCGCAGCACACGAGGGACTGGCGAATCTGCTCCCTCGCGGCGTATCGTGCGGCGAGCGAGGGAACGATGCTGATGCCGCGCACGGATCTCGCCGCCAGGACGAAGCCGGTAGTCCGCGCAGGCGAACTTCGTGTGGTCGTTGCCGCGGATTCATCCGCCCGGCCTCCAGCCTCGGCCACGACGATGCCGGCCCTGAACCAGTCTCGCCGGCGCACTCGCAATCACGCAGGGAACCGGGATCGGGGCGATTGGACGCGCGGTTCGTGACGGCGGGCGGAAAGCGGCTGGAATGCCTGTGGACCGGGCCACCGCCCGGGCAGGCGCCGACGATCGTGTTCCTGCACGAGGGGCTGGGGAGCGCGCGGCTCTGGCGCGACGTTCCGGCGCGGGTGGCGGAGGCGGCGGGGTGCGGCGCGCTGGTCTACTCGCGCGCTGGCTATGGCGCGTCCGAAGCCGTGCCGCTGCCGCGGCCCGTTCGCTTCATGCACCACGAGGCGCGCGTGCTGGGCGAGGTGCTGGACGCGCTCGGCATCGGCGAGCACCTGCTGTTCGGGCACAGCGACGGCGCGTCGATCTCGCTGATCCACGCGGGGAGCGAGGCGCGGCCGGGGCTGCGCGGCGTGATCGCCGAGGCGCCGCACGTGTTCACCGAGCCGCACGGGCTGGCGAGCATCGCCGCCATCGCAAACGTGTATCGCACCACCGAGCTGCGCGGGCGGCTGGCGCGGCATCACGCGGACGTGGACGGGGCGTTCTGGGGATGGAACGGCGTCTGGCTCGATCCCGGGTTCCGCGCGTGGAACATCGAATCGTATCTCCCGCAGATCCGGGTGCCGGTGCTGGTGATCCAGGGCGAGGGCGACGAGTACGGCACCTGGGCGCAGGTGGAGGCGATCCAGCGGCAGGCGGGCGGCGGCGTGGAGGTGCTCGGCATCGCCGCCTGCGGGCACTCGCCGCATCGCGAGCACCCGGATGCGGTGGTGGCGGCCTCGGCCGCGTTCGTGCGGCGCTGCCTGGGGGCGGCGTAGCGCATCGTTCACATCGGTTTCACCGGAGGCGGGGATGACGGAGCTGCAGCCCACCGCGAAGGACGCCCGGTTCGTGGATTCCGTCCCCGCGCTGTACGACCGCTACCTGGGCCCGTTCCTCTTCACCCCGCTCGCCGCCGACCTGGCCGGCCGCCTGATCCCGCCGGAGGGCCGCCCGCCGCGCATCCTGGAGCTGGCGGCGGGGACGGGACGATTGACCGAGCAGCTGCTGGCCACGCTCCCCGCGGGCGGCTCGCTGGTCGCCACCGATCTGAATCCCCCCATGCTGGAGCTGGCGCGCGACAAGATCGGCGCCGCGCCGAACGCGGCCGCGGTGGAATGGCGGGCGCCGGTGGATGCGCTGGCGCTTCCCTTCGGCGACGGCGAGTTCGACGTGGTGGTCTGCCAGCTCGGGGTGATGTTCTTTCCCGACAAAGGCGTGGCCGCGCGAGAGGCGCTGCGGGTGCTGCGCCCCGGCGGCCAGTGGACGTTCAACGTGATGGCCAGCCTGGACGAGAGCCCGGTTGGCCGCATCGTCAACGAGGTGGTCGGCCAGGTGCTGGACGATCCGCCCACCTTCTATCGTGTCCCCTTCTCCTTCGGCGAGCCGCGCGCGCTGATGGCGCTGGCGCGCGACGCCGGCTTCGAAGACGCGGACGTCTGCGTGGTCGACAAGGTCGCCGAGGCGCCGTCTGCCAGGGATGCGGCGTACGGCTTCGTCTGCGGCAACCCCGGCGGCGTGGCGTTGCGCGAGCGCGGCATCGAGCCCGACGCCGTGGTAGACGCCGTCGCCGAGGCGTTCGCGAGCGAGTTCGGCGACCATCCGCTCCGTATCCCCGTGCGCGCCTTCGTCCTCTCCGCGTGCAAGCCGCGGGGAGCACGGTTGGCTGGCTGATCTCGAATCGGCGAATCTCGCGAAGCGCGTGAGCTCCGGGGGAACCGGTGAATGGATCGCCGCGCATCCATTGGACAGATCGCGGCCTGCGGCCGGTGCGCGGATGAGGGTGACGCGATAGACTTCCAATCGGTTTCCGCACGCCCGGCACCCGCCTCCGCAGCACCGCCGTGATCCGCCGCATCCTTCTCCCTGCCTTGCTGCTCGGCGCCTGCAGCATCGACAGGCCCGCACGGTCGCCTGGCTCCACGCCCGCGACGGCGCACGCGACAGGCGACTCGAACGCCGCCTCCCCGCCCGCATCCGCCACAGCACCCGCACCCGCTCCCGTGCCGCAGACCGAGGCCGGGCGATCGCGGCTGATTCCGGAATACGTCGCGGCGCGGCCGGTGCCGCCGCTTCCGCCCGCGCCGGCATACCTGGTGTGGACGGCGGATTCGTCGCACGCGCCGGTGACCGCGTGGATCGACAGCGTGGGCCGGCCGATCGCCCGTCGGCGCGGCGTGTGGGTGACGCACGGCGCGCGGCTCTGGCGCTGGTCGCAGGGACAGCGGACGGTGGTGGGGCTGGATTGCGACTGTTACCATCGCCGCAACTCGGTGCGCGCCTGCCCGATCCGGCGATCGCTGGAGAAGGCGGAGCTGGTGCAGGTGGGCGGCGCGCGCCGGCTGCCCATCGTGCGAGTGGGCGACGACAAGACCTACGAAGGGGTGGATCCGGGGATGCAGCACCCGTATCCCACGGCCGGCGCGGGGCCGTACCTGTTCAACGAGTGGACGTTCGAGGGGGATGGTTGTGGCGCGCACGGCTGGTGGGGCACCGTCCGCCAGCTGGCCGACGTGCGGCGCGATGCGCTGGTGCCCACCGATACCGTGCGCTACACCGTGGCCGACAGTGCCGCCGGGATGGACAAGATGATCGCCACCGACTGGGGCGATCCCGAGGGCGTGGGCGGGATGAACCTGGACGACGTGGAAGCGGAGTTCCTCTCCGATTCCGCGCTCAGCGTCTCGCTGCGCTTCCGCACCGACGCGCCGTTCGCGATGGGAGACGGCACCTACGGCGGCCGCACGGAGACGGTGCCGGCGCACCATCCGCCACGGTGGCTGGCGCCGTACGTCTCCACGCCACATGCCGTGCGGCGCTTCTGGCGGACGTCGCCGCGCCGCGAGCACGCCGGCTGGAGCGCGGTGGATGGCGAGCACGCCGCCGCGCTCCTCGCCCGCTTCCGCGCGAGGTGAGCCGCGGCGCGGTCAGACGAGATGCTTCTTCTCGCGCGCCTGGTCCACCAGCTCGGCGAAGAGCTGAAGGTCCATGTGCGGCGCCCACTGGCCGAACTTCATCTTCGTTCGGCCTCCGTGCTCGTCCGAGTGCCAGTACGGAAGCCAGGCGGTGAGCTTGGGCGTGGCATCCAGCGTTTCGCCGATCGCAAGGTAGGGATGATACTCGATCCGGTGCCCCGTGCCCGGATCGGTCCACACGCACGACGTCTTCGGCTTGAAGATGTCGACCATGCGGACCCGGCCGTCGGCGCCGAATGCGAACGGGAAGGTAAGGTAGAAGTGATAGGGAGCGTCGCATTCCTCGCACGTCCATGCGCCGCCCTCACGCGTCCAGCGCGCGAAGACCTCGTGCAGCCCGCCGGGCCAGTGGCCTTTCCCGCAGGTGGGACATTGGAAATGATAGTTCGTCGCCATTGTCGTCGGCCTTTCGTGAGATGAACGGGGAAGATGGATCTGCAGCTACACGGTAAGGTCGCCATCGTGACGGGTGCCAGCCGCGGGATCGGAAAGGCGATCGCCCAGATGCTGGCGGGCGAGGGGATGCACGTGGTGCTCGCGGCGCGCTCGGCGCAGGCGCTGGAGGACGTGGCCGCGGCGCTGCCGACCACGCCCCTGGTCCACGTGGCGGACCTGCGCCTCCCCGACGCGCCGGCGGCGCTGGTGGAGGCGGCCGTGTCGCGCTTCGGGCAGCTCGACCTGGTCGTCAACAACGCGGGGGCGACCCGGCGCGGCGACTTCCTGGCGCTCCCCGACGACGCGTGGGCCGACGGGTTCTCGCTCAAGCTCTTCGGGGCGATGCGGCTCTGCCGCGCGGCGTGGCCGCAGCTGGTGGCGGCGGGCGGATCGATCGTCAACATCGCCGGTGTGGGTGGACGGACGGGATCGGCGGAGTTCACCATCGGCGGGGCGGTGAACGCGGCGCTGCTGAACCTGACCAAGGCGCTGGCGGACCGCGGCGTGCGCGACGGCGTTCGCGTGAACGCCATCAACCCCGGCTCCATCGCCACCGAGCGCCTGCAGACGCGCATCCGCACGCTGGCCGGGCAGCGCGGCGTGGAGCCCGCCGCCGCGTCAGCCGAGATGGCGCGGGCGCTGAAGGTGGCGCGCTTCGGCGACCCAGCCGAGATCGCCAGCGTGGTCGCGTTCCTGGCATCGCCCCATGCCGCGTATCTCCAGGGCGCCGTGATCGACGTGGACGGCGGGCAGACGCGCACGTTGTAGGATCGCCCGTGGTTCGAGCGGCGGGCGGAGTGCGCTCGCGCGCCGGCGTTCGATCCTTCGTCGCCGCCAGATGACGGTGTGCAGAAGCGTTGGAGCGGCGGCTCCTCGGGATGACAGGGGCGCGCTTGGGGCCGATGGAATGGGCCCGGCCAATGCTCCAGATCGACGGGGAGCGACCGATCGTGATCATCGACCGAGACAGGTGTGGAACGGACGAATGGAGCCGACTTTCTTCGAGACGCCGGAGCACTTCCGCGAGTGGCTGCACGCCAACCATCTCACGGAGAAGGAGTTGATGGTCGGCTTCCACAAGGTGGGGACGGGGCGGCCGAGCATCACCTGGCCGCAGTCGGTGGACGAGGCGCTGTGCGTCGGCTGGATCGACGGGGTGCGCAGGCGGCTGGACGACGACCGCTACGTGATCCGCTTCACGCCGCGGAAGGCGGGGAGCATCTGGAGCTCCGTCAACATCCGCCGCATGGGCGAGCTGGCGGCCGAGGGGCGCGTGCTCCCCGCCGGCCAGGCCGCGTTCGACAGGCGCCGCGAGGACAAGTCCGCCATCTACTCCTACGAGCGATCCACCGAGGCCGCGCTCCCGCCGGAGTACGAGGCGCGCTTCAAGGCCGACCCCGCCGCGTGGGCGTTCTTCCAGGCGCAGGCGCCGTGGTACCGCCGCACGGCCACGCACTGGGTGATCAGCGCCAAGAAGGAGGAGACGCGCGACAAGCGCATCGCCACGCTGATCGCCGACAGCGCCGCCGGCCGCCCGATCGCGCAGCTGGACCGCAAGGGCGGGAAGAAGGCGGAGTGAGGATGACCTCCATCGGTTCCCCGCGCCGGACACCGGCCGGATGAGCGGCTACGACGCGGGGGAGCTGGTTCCGCTCGGCGTGTACCAGGCGCGGGCGCCGATCAGCCGCCGGATGGCCGCGCTGATGGGAGTGCTCTGGGGCGGGACGATGCTGGCGTTCATCGCGTGGCTCACCCGCCCCGCCGCGGGGATGCTGATGTACGAGGTGGCGATCGTCGCGATCGCCGCTGCCTTCTTCGCGGCCGCCAACCGGCGCGCCATGGTCCGCAAGACGCGCGAGATGCAGGCGCGGCTGCACGGCGGCGATCCGGCGCTGGTGCCGCCGCAGCCGGCCGGCCGCTTCGACGCGCGGGTGCTTTCGACGCTGGTCCGCGGGCGGCTGGGCGTGTCCGGGCAGCTGTACGTGGGCGAGTACGAGTGGGTGTTCGTGCCGCACCTGCGCAACCTCTCCGCGAATCGCGCCCGCATCGTGCTGGGCCCGGCGGACGAGATGAAGGTGGACGTGGTGGAGCAGCGGCCGGGCGTCGTCTCGCGGCTGCTGATCGACGGGCCGTTCCGCCGCGTGCGGATCGCCGGCCGCCAGGGCGAGCTCCTCTTCATCACCCCCGACGCACCCTTCGTGGCGGACGAGCTGAACCGCCGCGCCGCCGCCGCCCGCGCCAACGCGGCCCGGCTGGAGCAGGGGTGATGCGGGGATCACCGGACCCGGCCAGCACGCTTGGGATGATGCCGGTCCAGCGACAGGTTCCACCCGCCACGCCACCGCGATGCCCGTGACCGAATCTCCCGCCGGCACCTTCACCATCCGCGACGCCACGGCGGAGGATGCGGCCGTGCTCGCGCATCACCGCGCCGCGATGTTTCGCGACATGGGCTCGCTGCGGCCGGAGCTGTACGACGCGCTGGTGGCCGCCGCTCGGCCATGGTTCGCGGAGGCGGTCCCGGCGGGCGAGTACGTGGCCTTCCTCGCCTCGCCGGCGGAGGCGCCGGGAGAGATCGTGGCGGGCGCGGGGGTGCAGCTGCGGCGCCAGCTTCCGCGGCCGGCGGCGGATGGCGGCGGGATCGAGACGCGGCCGCAGGGGCTGGTGCTGAACGTGTACACCGAGCCCGCGTTCCGCCGCCGCGGCGTCGCCGCGCTGCTGATGCGCCAGGTGATCGCGTGGGCGCGCGAGCACGGCACCGGCGGCCTGGTGCTGCACGCATCGGACGAGGGGCGGCCGCTGTACGAGAGCCTGGGATTCGTGCAGACCAACGAGATGCGCTTCACCGGACCGCTCTGACGCACCCGCGTCGACGCATCGTCCCACGCTGCCGCGCATCTCCCCCGAATCTCTCCCTCCGAATCTCTCCGCCTTCTCTCGCACTCTCGCACTCTCGCACTCCCGCACTCCCGCACTCCCGCACTCCCGCACTCCCGCACTCCCGCACTCCCGCACTCCCGCACTCCCGTAGACGCATTTCGCGGCACCAGGATGCACATGCGCGCCACCGCGGTTGAAATTCCCGCCCTGATGTCACAGATTGTAGCACTCCATCCGTTTCCCACGCGGCTCCCCCGTTCCACGCACACCTGGACGTTCGGCAGGCATCGCCCGGACCCACCTCCGAACCTTTCCGCCGCGCACCGCCATCACCCGGCATGCGGCGGCGCCCGACCCGTGCGCACTCCGGACTTCCGGCCGATCCATCCCCCAACGCCTGGCCCAGGCGTGAATCCCTGATACGAACGTGAACGAATCCATCCACTCCGCTCCCGCCGGAGCGCAGGCCCGCCGCATCACGCGCACCGCGGTCCGGCTCGGCACCCTCACCGCGTTGTTCGCGGCGTGCGAGCACGTGCCCACCGCGCCCATTGCGCAGCCCGGGGTGCCGCCCATGCGGGGCACCCCCGTGACCGTGGCCGCCGTGACCTGCCGCGGCGACATCCACGCCTCCACCCTGGAGTGCGCCCCGGCCGACCCCGCGAAGGGCGGCGCGCGGGGCGACATCATCCTGGGCGGCCAGGGGACCAACGTGAAGCTCACCAGCAGCAACGTGGTGGTGACCGACGTTCCCAATCCCGCCGTGCAGGACACCTTCGCCTTCCGGGTGGACGTGCAGAACCTGCTGCTGCAGTCCATCGGCACGGTGGACGGCGTGCACGCCGACCTGGACGTGGGCGTGCGGGTGTTCTTCGCGCAGGCGCCCGAGGCGGTGGCTGGCTACGGCGCGCTGGAGGTGGCCAACGCCACCGGGCTCGATGCGTTCACCGCCAGCGCGCAGCCGTTCTTCGCCTACCTTGGAACGATGATCGCGCCCGGCGGGCACACGGGGACCAAGCTCTGGAAGATCTCGTACGACGCGACCGTCACCAACTTCGCCTTCACGGTCTACGTGGCCACGGTGGTGCAGTTCCCCCGCGGCTGGGTGGACGTGGCGGAGAGCGCCGTTCCCCTGGCGCCCGGCGGCACCGCGCAGCTGACGGCCGTCGCCCACGATGCGCTGGGCGCGGTGGTGGCCGGCGAGCCGGTGAGCTGGAGCAGCGCCGTGCCGGGCGTGGCTGGGGTGGATGCGTCGGGGGCGGTGGCGGCGGCGTGCGGCGGCGTCACCACCGTCACGGCGAGCACGGCCACCCGCCCGGCGCGCAACCTGGCCACGGTCACGGTGGGCGCCTCGTTCGCCGCCTTCTCGCCCAATCCATACGGAGCGGCGGGGAACGCGGTGGACCGGTCCGCCTCGCTGGCGGCGGGCTTCACCGGCTGCGTGGTGCCGGCGGCGGGGGCGCTGGCGGTGCACGGGCTGCAGAGCTCGGGCGCGCGGCTGGGGGGAAGCATCGCGGGCGGCGGCACGCAGGCCGCGTGGAACCACGGGCAGCCGTTCTTCCCCGGCGAGGAGGTGGAGATGACGGTCACGACCCGCCTCGCCTCGGCGCCGCGGGTGGCGCGCTGGCGGGCGGCGGCGGGCGCGGCCACGGGCACGGTGGCGGGGCGGCTGATCCCGATGGGGAGCACCAACGTCAACGGCATCGCGACCGGCGACCTGAATGGCGACGGGCGGATGGACATCGTTGCGGCCGTGACCGGGCCCGGCGCCGTGCGCGTGCTGCTGCGCAACGCGGCCGGCGGGTACGACACGGCGAGCTACAACGTGGGCACCTTCGCCAGCGACGTGGCGGTGGCCGACATGAATGGCGACGGCAGGCTGGATCTGGCCGTTCCCGACCGGATCGGCGCCGTGAAGCTCCTCTTCCGCAATGCCGGGAACACCGGGTACGACCCCGCCGTGAGCTACACCATGGGCGGCATCCCGTACGAGGTGGCCCTCGGCGACCTCGACGGCGACGGCAAGCCGGACCTGGTGACCAGCGGGTCCAACAGCGCCTCGGTGAGCGTGCGCCTGCACGATGCCACCGGCGCCGGCTACGGCGTGGAAACCACCTACACCGTGGGCTCCAACCCGCAGGGCGTGCTGGTGGCCGACGTGACGGGCGACGGAAAGGCCGACGTGGTGGCGGTGAACCGGGTCTCCTACAGCGTGACGGTGCTCCCCGGCAACGGCATCGGCGGGCTGGGCGCCGGCAGCGCGTACACGGTGGGCACCGCACCCGCCCAGGTGGCCGCGGGCGACCTGGACGGCGACGGGCGGGTGGACCTGGCCGTGTCGAACCAGTCGCAGACCACCGTGAGCGTGCTGATGGGCACGGCGGGCGGGTTCGCGGCGGCGGTCCCCTACACCGTGGGTGCCGGCCCGCAGGGCGTGGCCATCGCCGACGTGAACGGCGACGGGCGGATGGACATCGTCACCTCGAACAACTCGGCGACCAGCGTGGGCGTGCGGCTGCGCAACGCGGCCAACACGGGATTCGACGCGGTGCAGAACTACGTGGCGGGCCCGAGGTCCGGCTCGCTGGCGGTCGCCGACCTGGATGGCGACGGCCGGCTGGACCTGGCTACGGGGAACGAGGGCGGCACCGTGTCGGTGCTGCCGCGCAATGCTAACAACACGGGGTTCGGGGTGGCGCCCACGTTCGCGGTGGGCGCGGGGCCGGCAGGGGTGGCGGCGGGCGACCTCGATGGAGACGGCACGCTGGACCTGGTGACCGCGAACACCACCGCGGGCACGGTGAGCGTGCTGACACGCAACGCCGGCGGCACCGGCTACGCCAACGCGGCCACCTACACCGCCGGCAAGACGCCGCGCGCCGTGGCGGTCGGCGACCTGAATGGCGACGGGATGCCGGACCTTGCCGTGCTGGACCTGGCCTCGAGCACGGTGAGCGTGCTGATGCGCAACGCCACCAACACCGGGTACAACACGCAGACCAAGTACGGCGTCGGCACGCTTCCGGTCACCCTCGTGACGGACGACCTGAACGGCTCCATCGCGCTGGGCGACCTGAACGGCGACGGGATGCTCGACATCGTGGCCCAGAACGCCGGCTCGAGCAACGTGAGCGTGCTGTACTACAGGAAGCGCCTCACCCTGGACTTCGATACCGCCGTGAACTACGCGGTGGGCACGGGGCCGGTGTCGGTGGCGGTGGGCGACGTGAACGGCGACGGGCAGATGGACATCGCCGTGGCCAGCCGCACCGGCAACAACGTGGGCGTGATGCTGCGCAACGCCGGCAACACCGGATTCGACGCGCCGCTGAGCTACGCCGTGAGCACCGCGCCCTACGCCATCGCCATCAGCGACCTGAACGGCGACGGCCGGCCCGACATCGCCACGGGCGGAACCGGCGGTGTGAGCGTGCTGATGCGCAACGCGGGCAACACCGGGTTCAACACCGTCTCCACCACCGCCGTGACCTCGGCGCCCGTTTCCATCGCCATCGGCGACGTGAACGGCGACGGAAAGCTGGACGTGATCACCGGGAGCGCCGCCGGCTACAACGTGAGCATCCTGCTGCGCAACCCGGCGAACACGGGCTTCGCCGCCAGCACCTACTCCGGCGGCCTGGGCACGCAGTCGATCGCCGTGGCGGACCTGAACGGCGACGGCCGGCTGGACGTTGTGACGGCGAACTACACCGCCAGCACCGTGACCGAGCTCGACAACATCCCCTGACCCGGCGCACCGGCGCGGATCTCCCGAACGGCGGCGGCCCCCATGGCCGCCGCCGTTTGCGTCGCCGGCACGGGGCAGGGCGTGGCCAGGCGCGGCCGTCGCGGGTGGGCACTGGCGCCGGCGAGCGCTCCATCGCATATGTCCATCGTGCCCCATACGCCCGGACCCTCCGGGCCCACGGCCCGTCGTCCGCCACACGGGCGCGCCGGTCGGAGGTCGCGCGCCGCCCGCGTGATCGTGTCCCAGCCACGGGGCCCGTTGCTGCGTCTCCACGGGTTGTGTGTGGGGAGGCGTTCGCAGCGACGCATCGTCCCACATCCCCCGGACAGCGCGCATGAACGAGCCCGAGCTTCCGCTCCGCATCATCATCGATCGTCCGCCGGCCGGCGTCGCGTGGGCGCTGCAGCGCGGGCGCCACGCGCTCGTCCCGCCGGTCTCCTCGTCCGCCGCTGCGATGGTGTTCGAGCTCACAGCCCGCGTGGGCACCACGGCGGAGGGCGCGCCGAACTTCCTGGGCGAGTTCGCGCACGGCACGGTGGCGGATCGCTTCGTCTACATCACGGTGGGAGAGTCGGCCGGGCAGGCGGGCTCGCCATGGAAGCGCCGCGCCAAGGTCAGGCTCGGCACCATCACCCGCGAGATGGTGGATGCCGCGCTCGCCTCGGGCGGCACGCTCGAAGCGCGCTTCGCGGGTACCGGCCGCGACGGCACGCCCGCCTGCGCCACCGTGCCGCTGCTGGACGGCGGCTGGCGCATCGTCCCCGACGGTTGAGGATCTCGATCGACCGAACCGCCTTTCATCAACCGGCCTCGCGTGGATGCCGTGCGCTCCCGTCCCGCGCCGGCCATCGTTACACGCGTTCGCTTGCGCCGGGCGGGCCCGTAGCACCACACTGAGCGGTTGTGCACGGTGATACGGATTCTCCGGGGGATGTGCGAGATGCCAGCGAATGCAGACGGCAGGCGAGAGGTGGGGAAGACGCGCGACGCAGGATACCAGGTGGGGATCCGGCGCACGCTGCCCCTGGGGATCGACGATGCGTGGCGGCTGGTGACCTCGCCCGAGGGGATGCGCGCATGGCTGGGCGAGGGTGCCGCCGTGGAGCTGTCACCCGGGAGCGAGTACGCGCTGGCGGACGGACCGAGCGGGATGGTGCGCGTGGTGGAGCCGGGGAGCCACCTGAGGCTCACCTGGCTCACGGAGGGATGGCCGCGCCCGTCCACCATCCAGGTGCGCGTGCTCCCCGCGGCGCGCGGCAGCACCATCGCGCTGCACCAGGAGCACCTGCCGAACGCCGCCGCGCGCACGGAGCGCCGCGCCCACTTCGCCGCCGCGCTCGACGCGCTGGCCCGGCTCGCCGGCTCCGCCGCGCTGTCCTCCGCGTCCTGACCTTTCACCCGAGGCGAACCCCACGCATGAGCCTCCCCCGTCCCATCATGCTCGCCCTGGCACCCGTGCTGGCGCTGGCCGCCGCGGGCGCCGTGCAGGCCCGCCCCGCGCAGGACCCGCCGCCGTACCGCCTCACGCTCAAGGCGATGCTCTTCTACAGCGACAGGGGCACCTTCTCGGGCGACCTGATCGCGCGGCCGGTGGACCTGTGGAACACCCCGGCGGGCGAGGGCCGCGCCGGTGGCTCGTCGAACCAGCTCCTGGTCGTGGCCGACGTGCGCGGCGAGGGCGGCAGCTACGTTCCCTCGCGGAAGGTGGAGCTGACCGTGACGGAGGGCGGCCGGCAGACCTACCAGCACGCCGAGGAGACGAACATCGTCAACACCAACGGCCACACCTACGTGGCCTTCTGGCTGAACGGCACCGGCTGCCGCCGCCTGCGCCTCACCGCGCGCATCCGCGGCCAGACGCCCTCCACGCCCGTCACCGCGACGATCCCCTTCGCCTGCGGGGAGTAGCAGACCGGCTCCGTCGCGCTGCGAGGGAGAGGGAAAAGGACGTAAACGGTTGAAGCCGAACGAGAAGCGAGCCGGGCGCGATGGGATGCGTCGGCTCGCTTCGTGCTTTTCAGGCGGCGCATACACACAATCGGGAGATGCGATGCGCATCCGGATCACCTGGCGCGGGGCGATGGTGGCGGTGGCGCTGGCCGAGGCGGCGGTGGCGCTGGCGGCGCTCGTGTACCTGGGCCTCAGCGGGCGCGAGCTGGTGATCGCGTTCCGCCCCCGCGCCGTGCCGGCCGTGCCGGCGGCGGAATCGGGGCTGATCGTTCCGGTGGCGGGCGTGCGGCGCGCGGAGCTGCGCGACTCGTTCCACGCGCCGCGCTCCGGCGGGCGCGCGCACCTGGGGATCGACATCATGGCGCGCGACGGCACGCCGGTGATCGCCGCCGCGAGCGGGGTGATCGTGAAGCGCGACTCCAGCGCGCTCGGCGGGATCTCCCTCTACCAGCGCGGGATGGATGGCGCGACCATCTACTTCTACGCGCACCTGAGCCGCTACCAGGCCGGGATCAAGGAAGGCGACCTGGTGCGCCAGGGCGACGTGATCGCCTACGTGGGCCATACCGGCAACGCGCAGGCCTCCGCGCCGCACCTGCACTTCGGCGTGTACACGGTCACGGACCCGAACCGCTGGTGGCACGGCCGCGACTTCAACCCATACGAGCTGTTGAAGGAGCCGGCGGCGGGGAAGGCGGTGAGCGGGAAGCCGGCGGGGAGCAAGCCGGCGGCGGCGAAGCAGTGACGCGGTGATGCGGTGACGCGGTGACGCAGTAAGCGTGGAGAGGGCGGAGATTCGTGGTTGGGGGATGCGCCGGCCGAGGGCGGGCGGTCCCCGCGCTCCGTGGGGGAGGGGGCGACATTCGTGCGGGGAGAGGCGTGGGTGCGCGACGCCGCCGTCTCGGGCCACCTGCCACGCGGAAGCCGCGTCGCGCGTCATGGACCGCTGGGCACGCCTGAACGAAACGTCCCTCCCCTGCGGTTCGGGGGAGGGACAGGCGCTCCCGGGCGCCAGGGAGAGGGCTGCGGGGAACTCGGCTACGCCACCGGGCACGTGGGGTTGAAGTGCCACGCCTTGGGCTGCACGAACGCGCGGATGCCGATCGTCCCCAGCGTGGAGCCGATGCCGGAGTGGCGGCGGCCGGTCCACGGCAGGCGCGGCGAGACGCGGTCGCAGCAGTTCCAGTACACGGTGCCGGCGTCCACGCGGGCCAGGATGCGCTCGGCGCGCGCCCGGTCGGGCGTGTAGACGGCGGCGGTCAGGCCGTACTCGGTGTCGTTCATCAGCCGCACCGCCTCGTCGTCATCCGCCACCTGCATGATGCCGATCACGGGGCCGAAGCTCTCCTCGCGCATGATCTTCATCTCGTGCGTGACGTTGGCCAGCACGGTGGGCTCGTAGAACGATCCCTCGCCCTCCACCGCCCTGCCGCCGCACAGCAGCGTGGCGCCGAGGCGGACCGCGTCGTCCACCTGCTCTTGCAAGATGGCGATCTGCTGCTTGCGGGCGAGCGGGCCCACGAAGGTCCCCTCCGCCATCGGATCGCCGGTCGCGTAACCGCGCACCGCCTGCACGAACGCGTCGGTGAACTCGCGGGCGATGGCGCGGTGCACGTACACGCGCTCCACGGCGCAGCAGCTCTGGCCGGCGTTGTAGAAGGCGCCCTCGGCCACCGCCGCGGCGGCGCCGGCGGGGTCCACGTCGTCGCAGACGTAGCCGGGATCCTTGCCGCCCAGCTCCAGCTGCACGCGGATCAATCGCCCCGCCACCGCCTCGGCGATCTTGCGGCCGGTGCCGTAGCTGCCGGTGAAGAACACGCCGTCGATCGGCTGCTCCAGCAGCGCCGCGCCCACCGGCCCGCCGCCGATCACGCAGGCGAACACCTCGCGCGGCACCCCGGCGCGGTAGAGCAGGTCGGCGATGGCGAGGCCGGTGAGCGTGGCGAACTCGCTCGGCTTGTACAGCACGGCGTTCCCCGTGAGCAGCGCGGGGAGAAAAACGTTGCTCCCCACGAAGTACGGGTAGTTCCACGCGCTGATGTTGGCCACCAGCCCCAGCGGCTCCCAGCGGATGCGCTCCTCGGCGCCGCTGTCTTCCCGCAGCACCACCTCGTCGGCGATCGCCTTCTCCGTGTTCTGGATGAAGAAGCCGATGCGGGCCGCCATGGCGTTCAGCTCGTTGATCGCCTGCTGCAGCGGCTTCCCCATCTCGCTGGTGAGGGTGGCGGCCAGCGCCTCCTTCTCCCCCGCCAGCAGCTCGGCGAAGCGGCGGGCGCACTCCACGCGCTCGGCCACGGGGCGGGCGGCCCACGCGGGCTGGGCCTCGCGCGCCACCCGTGCCTTGCGGGCGAGCGACTCGGGCGTGTCCTCGTCCAGCTCTTCCAGCAGCCGCCCGTTGGCGGGGTTGATGATCTGCAGCATCTGCGTCCGGTCGATGGTTGCGTCAGGAGAAATCAGGCGCGGGCCCGGCGCGCGTCCACCGCGCGGAGAAAGGCGTCGAGCACGGGGCGGCCGTCCAGCAGCGAATCGTCGGCCTGGTCCTGGAACTCGGGGTGCCACTGCACGCCGTATGCGAATGGCGCGGCGGCATCGGACGGTCCGTCGCCCGAGGGATCGTAGCGCACCGCCTCCACGATCCCGTCGTCCACGCTCACCGCCTCGGCGCGCAGGCCGCCGCCCAGCGCGCGGACGCCCTGGTGGTGCACGCTGTTCACGCGGTGCTCGCCCGCCACGCCCGTCCACTCCGAGAGCCAGGAGCCGGGGTCGATGGCCACCTCGTGCACCAGCGTGTCGTACACCTCCCAGTCGCGGTGCGTGCGGCAGGCGGGGTTCTGGGTGACGATGTCCTGCCAGAGGGTGCCGCCCAGCGCCACGTTCAGCACCTGCATCCCCCGGCACACGCCCAGCACCGGCCTGTCCGCCGCCATGCAGGCGCGGACCAGGGCGATCTCGTACGCGTCGCGCACGGGGTCGCCGCACCACTCGGGGCGCAGCGGCTCGTCGCCGTACGACCTGGGGCACACGTCGGAGCCGCCCTGCAGCACCAGCCCGTCGAACTCGCCCAGCAGCTCGTCCACCGTGATCCCGCCGGCCAGCGTGGGGAGCATCAGCGGCATCGCGCCCGCCCGCTGCAGCCAGTGCGAGAGCGACTCCTCCAGGTACAGAAGCGTCTTCCCCTTGAAGATCGGGCGCTGCGGATCGGCGTGGAAGAAGCACGGCGGCAGGCCGATGCGCGGGCGGCGAGTCATGCGTCGGCTACCTCGGCTGCGGGTGAAGCAGATCCGGCGCGGAGGGACGGGTGGAGCCTCGCCGGGTTCGCGAGGCTTTTCGTCCCTGTTGCCGCGGCTTCAGCCGCCGGCCCGGTCCACGCCGCCATCCAGCTCAGAAGTAGTTGCTGGTGATGCCGCCGTCGAGCACGATCACGGCGCCGTTGGTCCACGTGCTCTCGTCGCTCGCCAGGTAGATGCCGCAGTTGACGATGTCCTCGGGCTTGCCGAAGCGGCCGCTGGGGTTGCGCGCCAGGCGGATGCGCTTGGCCTCGGGGTCGCTCAGCAGCCAGGCGGTCATCAGCGGCGTCTCGATGGGGCCGGGGCACACCGCGTTGCTGCGCACCCCCTGCGGGCCGAACTGCACCGCCAGGCTCTTGGTGAGCGCGATCACCGCGCCCTTGCTGGCCGTGTAGGCGTCCTGCGGCACGCTGCACCCCACCAG
>Ga0247773_1000286_pt1 | contig 23566 bp, 26 predicted proteins | sample UWRJL092311B6_FD_179934 | JGI IMG/M metagenome (GOLD analysis project Ga0247773, IMG submission 179934) | Plant litter microbial communities from Arlington Agricultural Research Station in Wisconsin, United States - UWRJ-L092-311B-6 | ecosystem: Environmental > Terrestrial > Plant litter >...
CCCCGAGCGCGCGTACGAGATCGCGGCGAAGGCGTCGGCCGCGCCGGGGCCCGGGGGGGTGCCGCTGTCGATCCCCATCGAGGTGCGGCAGGTGATGAGCGCGCCCAGGCCGGCCGACGCGTGAACGGCGAGCTCGACCCCGCCATCGGGCGCCTGCTGCGCGATCTCGCGCCGCAGGTGCTCGGCGCGGTGGCCCGGCGCCACGGCGACTTCGCCTCGGCCGAAGATGCCGTGCAGGAGGCGCTGATCGCCGCGGCCACGCGATGGCCCGCGTCCGGAATCCCGTCCAACCCGCGCGGCTGGCTCTACCACGTAGCGTTGCGGCGCATCACCGACCACCTGCGCAGCGAGATGGCGCGCCGGCGGCGCGAGGATGCCGTCGCCAGCGAGGTGTGGGCCGACTGGGCGTTCGTCCCCCCGGCAAACGCGGAGGTGGGCGTGGACGCAGACGACACGCTCGTCCTCCTGTTCATGTGCTGCCACCCGTCGCTCACGCCGCCCTCGGCGATCGCGCTCACGCTGCGCGCCGTCGGCGGGCTCACCACCGCGGAGATCGCGCGGGCGTTCCTGGTCCCCGAGGCGACGATGGCGCAGCGGATCAGCCGCGCCAAGGCGACCATCAGGGGATCCGGCATCCCCTTCCGCATGCCGTCGGACGCGGAGCGGGGCGCGCGTCTGGCGGCCGTCTTGCACGTCCTCTACCTCGTGTTCAACGAGGGGTACACCAGCAGCAGCGGCCCCGAGCTGCAGCGCACCGACCTCTCCAACGAGGCCATCCGCCTGGCCCGCGCCGTCCACGCGCTGCTGCCGGGCGACGGCGAGGTGGCCGGCCTCCTGGCGCTGATGCTGCTCACCGACGCACGCCGCGCCGCCCGCAACGGGCCTCACGGCGAGCTGATCCCCATGGACGAGCAGGACCGCGCGCTCTGGGACCGCGCGCGGATCGACGAGGGGACGGCGCTGATCTCCGCCGCGTTCTCGCGCAGGCGCGTGGGCCCGTACCAGCTGCAGGCCGCCATCGCCGCCGTGCACGACGAGGCCGGGCGGGCGGAAGAGACCGACTGGCGGCAGATCCTGGCGCTCTACGCGCTCCTGGACGGGATGTCGGACAACCCGATGGTGTCGCTCAACCGCGCGATCGCGGCGGCGATGGTGCACGGCCCGGCCGCCGGGCTGGAGCTGATCGGCGCGCTCGATGCCGACCCGCGCATCGCCGGGCACTACCGGCTCGACGCGGTGCGCGGCCACCTGCACGAGCGCGCCGGCGACACCGCGCGCGCCATCGCCCACTACCGCGCCGCCGCGGAGCGCACCACCAGCACCCCCGAGCGCAACTACCTGATCGAGAAGGCCGCCCGCCTGGCGCACGCTTCGGTGGACGACTGATCTCGCCGATCCGCATCCCCTGAAAAGAAAGTTGTCCGGTCGCCCGCCGCTCACGCGTCTCATGCATCGAAGGCACGGGCGAGAGGCGGACGGCCGGTCCGCGGATGGCGCCGGCCACACACCAGGAGATCGATCCGATGAGCGAGTTCGTGTTCCTCTTCCGCTCCACGCCGCAGGACCAGCAGTCCGCGATGAGCACCCCCGAGCAGGCGCAGAAGAGCCTGCAGACCTGGCTGGCGTGGATCGGCCGGCTCGAGGCGGACGGCGTCCTCAGGAGTCACGGCCAGGCGCTGGCCAACGGCGGCGCGGTGGTGCGCGGCGCGTCGGTGACCGACGGGCCGTACGTGGAGGCGAAGGACATGGTCCTCGGCTTCAACATCATCGAGGCGCGCGACCTGGCGCACGCGGCCGAGATCGCCGGCGGCTGCCCCATCGCGCAGGGCGGCGGCTGCGTGGAGGTGCGCCCCGTGATGACGCTGGACGTCTGATCCCCATCCACCGAACACCAATGGGAGGAAACGAGATGCGGCGGATCGTGGCGTTCGACCGGGTGTCGGCGGAGGGGTACTTCGCGCGGCCGGATGGGGGGCTGGACTGGGTGGTGCCCGAGGACGAGCTGGACCGGGCGGCGGCCGACAACCTGGAGGGGAGCGGCACCATCCTCTTCGGCCACCGCACCTACCAGATGTTCGAATCGTTCTGGCCCCACGCGGTGGACCAGGACCCGCACGCCGCCGGGCGGCACTCGCCGCAGATCCGCGCGATGGCCGAGTGGATCAACGCGGCCGAGAAGATCGTGTGGTCGCGCACGCGGACGGCGGTGACCTGGACCAACTCGCGCCTTCTCGGCGAGTTCGACCCGGCGCGGGTGCGTGCGCTCAAGGCCGGGCCCGGCAAGGACATCATGATCTTCGGCAGCGGCTCGATCGTGTCGCAGCTCACCGCGCACGGCCTGATCGACGAGTACCAGCTCGTCGTCAGCCCCCTCCTCCTCGGCACCGGCCGCCCCCTGGTCGCCGGCGTCGCCGATCCCGTCCGCCTGGAGCTGCTCGAGGCGAAGGCCTTCCCCTCCGGCAACGTCCGCCTCCGCTACGGCCTGGCGGGGCAGGGTGGGTGATGGGTTCGCGCCGCGACTCGGCCACGCGGTTCAGCCTCGCGCGGTTTGCGAGGCTTCCCGTGGTTGTTGCTGCGGCTTCCAGCCGCCGGTGCGTACCGGGCGACGGGAGGTCCAATTCGCGTGACCGGCGATCCATGCCCGCGGAGCTGAGCGAGCACCTGTTCCGGCGCGAGTCGGGGCGGATGGTGGCGGCGCTCACGCGCGTCTTCGGCGTGCACAACCTGGCGCTCGCCGAAGACGTGGTGCAGGACGCGTTCTGCCGCGCGCTGGAGGTGTGGAGGATGCGCGGCGTGCCCGAGAACCCCTCCGCGTGGCTGATGGCGGCGGCGCGCAACCGCGCGCTCGACGTGCTGCGCCGCGAGCGCACCGCCCGCGCGTACGCGCCCGAGCTGGGGCGCCTGCGCGAAGACGAGTGGGCCGCCGCCCCCGCGATCGACCAGGCGTTCGCCGAGCACACCATCCGCGACGAGCAGCTGCGGATGATGTTCTCGTGCTGCCATCCGCGCCTCGCCGAAGAGGCGCAGGTCGCGCTCATCCTCAACCTGCTCTGCGGCTTCGGCGCGGGCGAGATCGCGGCGGCGTTCCTCACCGGCCGCGCGGGGGTGGAGAAGCGCATCTCGCGCGGCAAGAAGGTGCTGGCCGGCTCGCGCCGCCTCTTCGACCTGGCCGGCGAGGCGTTCGAGCCGCGGCTGGACGCGGTGCGCCGCGCGCTCTACCTCCTCTTCAGCGAGGGCTACCACGGTGCCTCGGCCGATGCGCCGGTGCGTGCCGAGCTCTGCGCCGAGGCGCTGCGGCTGGTGGCGCTCCTCCGCGAGCTCCCCGCCGCCGCCACGCCCGCCACCGACGCCCTCGCCGCGCTGATGTGCCTGCACGCCGCCCGCCTCCCCGCGCGCCTGGACGCCGCGGGCGAGCTGCACCCGCTGGTGGAGCAGGACCGCGCCTCGTGGGACACGCGCCTGGCCGCCGAGGGGCTGGCGCTGCTGGAGCGCTCCGCCGCGGGCGCCGAGGTCACCGCGTATCACGTGGAAGCCGCGATCGCCGCCGCCCACGCCGCCGCCCCGCGCGTGGAGCAGACCGACTGGCGCGCCATCGTCTCGCTGTACGACCGGTTGATGGAGATCGCGCCCTCGCCGGTGGTCGCGCTGAGCCGTGCCATCGCCATCGGCCAGCGCGACGGGCCGGAGCGCGGGGTGGATGCGTTGCGCGCCATCGCCGGCCTGGGCCGCCTCTCGCGCTACCCCTTCCACGCCGCCGCGCTGGGCGAGATGGAGCTGCGCCGGGGCCAGCCGGCGGCCGCGCGGGCGCACTTCGGCGCGGCGCTGGCGCTCGCGCGCAACGACGCCGAGCGGCGCTTCCTCGCGCGCCGGCTGGAGCGCTGCGCCTGACGGTTTCGGCGGATCGGCCGACGTCCCACCGTCAGCCGATCTCCTCGCTCCGCCGATGTCCCTCGATCAGCAGATTCCTCGCTCCCGCCGGTCTCCCCCGATCAGCAGGCGCCGCCCGATCGCCCGACGCCGCTCGAGTCGCCCGATCACCGGGCCGCGAACCGCGCCAGCAGCGCGCGGATGTCATCCACCGACGCGCCGGGGTGCATCTCCAGCAGCCGCGCGACGATTCCGCTCACCCCGCCCGCGGCCACGCTCGTCCCCGCCGCGCCGCGCCTGCGCCCGTTCAGCGTCACCACGGGAACGCGCATCGCCAGCGCCTCCACCTCCAGCGCCGCGTTCGCGTGGTAGCGGAAGTCGAACGGCGACGCGAACTCGCCCGCGGAGACGCCGATCACCGGGTCGAAGACCGCGGGGTACGCCGTTTCGCCGATGTTTCCACCCGCCGCCACCAGGATCGCGCCCGCCTGCCGCGCGCGGATGCACGCGGCGTACAGCGGGCGCAGCGCGTCCTCGCTGTCGGTGCCCAGGCTCAGGTTCACCACACCGGCGCCCAGCCGCATGGCGGCGTCGATCCCCGCCACCAGCACCCGCGGCGACGTCTCGATCGACTCGCCGAACACGCGCACCGGCAGCACGTGGCACCCGGGCGCGACCGCGAGGAGGTGGTGCGCCACCCCGGTTCCGTGGCCGGTGCGATCCCGGTCGTCCTCCGTCTCCCGCACGGTGCCGTCGCCATCCACCTCGATGGCGATGCCGGGGAGCACGCGCGCGTCGTTGCGCTCGCGGTGCCAGCCGCTGTCCACCACCGCAACCGTCACCCCGCGCCCCGTGGCACCCGCGGCCCACGCCGGCGCCTGGTAGACGGACGGGGGGACGAGCGGTGCCGGGCCGCCGGACGCGCCGGCGGCTCGGGAAGCGCTCACCGGCTCACCGGCGCGCCGGCCTCGAACCTCGTGAATTCGATCTCGTCCATCCGCAGCTCGATCTCCATGACGATTCTCCGGGTCCATCGGCGACGAGCCAGCCGGGAAGCAGATCCGGCCGGCTCAATCGTCGTCCACGAAGGGCGAGGGGCGGCGCGACCTCTCCTCGGTGTGGGCGAGGGCGGTCGTCAGGTGGCGCGCGGCCTCGCGCCCATCGTCGTCGCGGCGGAGGACGCGCTCGGCGTCGGCCAGGGCGGCGGCGACCCGCGCCTTCGCCTCGTCCGTCGCCGACGACGCGGCCACCTCGCGCGCGAGCGGGGCGAGCCGGTCGGCCAGGTGATCGGCGCGGAGCGGGCTGTCGCCCACGCGCAGCGCCTCCTCGCGGGCGAGGTTCAGCTTCTTCCGCAGCTCATCGGGGAACATCGCCGCCTCCGCCGTGGCTCGGCTGGACCTGCTCGGGCGCGGCCGGGTTCGCGCCGGCGGACGCGGGGCGGTACATCCCCAGCAGGTGCGTGGCCGTCTCCGGCGTGATCATCCGGCCGACCAGGCGGAAGCGGACGCGCTCGCCATCGACCAGCGCCAGCGTGGGCACCGTCTGGATGCGGAGGCCGGTGGCCTTCGCCTGGCCATCTTCCGTGTCCCAGTCGAGCACCTCCAGCGGCAGCCCGGCGTCGCGGGCGATGCCGTCCACCACCGGCGTCTTCTCGTGGCACACGCCGCACCACTCGGCGTGGAAGAAGAGAAGGCGGAACTCGGGCTTCGCGTTGCTCATGCTTCCCCCGGGGGAACGGGTTCCGGTCACCGGCGAAGGGATGGGGCGCGCACGTCGCGCGTGCAACCTCCCCGCCGGACGGACGAAGCCGCGCGGGCCAGGATCGTCGTCCGGCCCGCGCGGCTGTGCTCGATCGGGCGGACGCGGCTCAGCGCGTGGCGTACACCCGCGTCTTCCCGTCGGCGGTGAAGGCGATCACGTCGTAGTGCTGCGGGTTGGGGCCCTCCATCCCCGGCGAGCCCGTCACCATCCCCGGCACGCTCAGCCCGGCGATGTCCGACGGATGGTCCGCCAGCAGCTTCTTGATGAGATCCGCCGGCACGTGCCCCTCGATCACGTAGCGGCCGATGCGCGCGGTATGGCACGAGCGGCCGTTCAGGGGAACGTGGCCCTCGTCCTTGACCGGATCGACGTTCGCGGTGTCGTGCGCCTCCACCGTGAAGCCGCTCTGGCGCATGTGCTCCACCCACGCCCGGCAGCAGCCGCAGGTGGGGCTCTTGTACACCACGGCGACCGGGAGATTCGCGGCCGCCGCTTCGCCCGGCACCGCCTGGGCGACGGTCCGGGCCGGAGCGGCAGTCTGCGAGGGCGTGGCGGCCGACTGCCCGGGCGCGGCGCCGGACGCCTGCTGGCGGGCCTCGCCGCTGTTGCACGCGGCCAGCGCGGCGGTGGCGGACAGGGCGGCGTACGCCATCACCACGCGCGCAAGACGGATCGGTTGCATCACGAGCTCCGGGTCGGGTCGGGATTGGGAGAGGGCGGTCCACGCATCGGGCGCGCGGAGATACCCTCGCGCCGCCGCGTGGGTCCGCCGCGCGCGAAAGATCGCATCGCCCGCCGCCGCCCGCGAGGGTAAGCCGCCACGGCGCGCGGGGAGACGCGCCGGTCTACGCCCCCCGCTGGCGCCGGCGCCGCGCGCGCAGCACGATCGAGCCCAGGTGCTCGTCGACCTCGCTGCTGGTGAGGATCACCGCGAGCGCCTCGGCGGCGGCCAGGGTGCACGCGCCGATGGTGAGCCAGAACTGCGGGTGGCTGTAGCGCCCCGTGACCAGCAGCGGGATCCCGAAGCAGAACGAGAGGAAGACCGCGGCCTTCGCGCTGTACAGGTGCAGGTCCACCGCGCGGCGGAAGCGGATCCAGCTCACCGCCAGCACCATCAGCGCGAAGGCCGACCAGGCGATCAGCGCCCACTTCTGCTCGCGGAAGAAGAAGGGCCGCAGCAGCACCAGCCAGAGCGTCACCGAGATCGCCAGGAAGTGGTCGGCCACGCTGTCCAGCCGGCTCCCGAAGTCGCTGGTCTGGTGCCAGCGCCGCGACAGCCACCCGTCCAGCACGTCCGTGGCCCCCGCCACCGCCACCCCGATCCCCAGCCACACCGGGCGGTTCAGGATCGCCAGCACCCACAGCAGCGGGACCATCGCCAGGCGCGTGGCGGTGATCTGGTTGGGAAGGGTGCCGAGGTGGCGCCGGAGCGCGGCCCAGGTCACGCGTGGTTCACGGGTGGCGGGTCCGCTGCGAGAGTCGGTCGGGATCATGCGCGTGGCCGGGATGATGCGTGCGGAGACCGCTGCGCTCCGCTCCACCAATCTGGCGCATCCGTGCCCCGCGCGGGAGTCCGGCGGTGGCAAACTCTTGCGCACGGGCGGCTCCGGACGCATCGATTGGGGCACGGGCGCTGCATCCGCTCACGCCGATGCAAGAAAATCCCGTCCTGGTTCGTTCCATCGCGGCGTCACGTCTCCGCCGCTTCCTCCGCCCGGCCAACACCCACGCCGGGCCACCGCACCCTTCCGCGGGAAGGCACGCCATGCGCCCGCAGTCGATCGCCCTCGTGTTGCTCCTTGCCGGCGCCGCGCCCGCCGCCGCGCAGACCGTGCACGGCCGCGTGGTGGAGCGCGGCACCGACACCCCCATCGCCGCGGCGCAGGTCGAGGTGCGCGCCGGCGACATCGTGCGCGCCCGCGCCCAGACCGACCAGGACGGGGATTTCGACATCGAGATCCCCGGCGCGGGCGACTACCGCATCGCCGCGGCGCGGGTGGGGTACGCGTCGCTCCTCTCCGAGCCGGTGCGCGTGGGAAGCCTGGATTCGCTGGACGTGCTCTTCCACATGACCTCCGACGCGGTGCAGTTGCAGCCGGTGCAGGTCACCGCCGGGCGGCGCTTCACCTCGCCGCTGATCGCCGCCTTCTACGAGCGCGCGCAGCAGCGGCGGCAGGGGCGGTTCATGACCCGCACGCAGATCGCCGCCGTCCGCGCGGTGCGCACCTCCGACGTGCTGCGGCGCGTGGCCGGCATCAGCGTGCGCCCCAACCGCCGCGGGCAGACGGCGCTGCGGGCGCGCGGCGGGTGCGAGCCGCTGGTGTTCATCGACGGGATGCAGGTGAGCATGTACGGCGGCGGCAGCTACTCGGTCGACGACCTGGTCCGGCCGGACGACCTGGAGGGGGTGGAGGTGTACAGCGGCGCCAGCATCCCCATCCAGTTCGTGCGCGACGGGCCGCAGGGCACCAACTGCGGCGCCATCATGCTGTGGACCAAGCAGCGGGTCTGACCCGGTTCCGGGGGATGGGGAGAGATGCGGGGCCCTTCACGCCGATGGGGCGGGGAAGGGCCCCGCCGCGTGCGGGATGGACCACGCGCGGAACGATCGCGCCGCCGGGCGGCGCGCCCGCGGCGAGGCGGGCGGGAAACACGCGTGGGTGCCGGGAAGGGGCGGATTCTTGCGCCCCGCCGTTCGCGGTGCGAACATGGCGGCCCGCATCCTGCGCTTTCCCGGGCGCAGAGCCGGCCCGTGGCCGGCGTTCAACGTTTTGGTGGACTGATCTCGGAGATCGGAATGGCGAAGACCACGGCGTCCCGGCGCAGGCAGGTGCTGCTTTTTGCGCGGAACTTCTTCAAGCACCCGCGCATGCTGGGATCCATCATCCCCAGCTCGCGCTTCCTGGTGAGCGACCTGATGCGCCAGGTCGACTGGCGCCGCGCGCGCGTGGTGGTGGAGTACGGCCCGGGCGTGGGCAACATCACCGCCGAGGTGCTCAAGCACCTCCGCCCCGACGGCCACATGGTGGTGTTCGAGACCAACGACGACTTCGTGGAGTTCCTCCGCGCCTCCATCCCCGATCCGCGCCTGACGGTGGTGCACGGCTCCGCCGCCGACATCGGCCGCGTGCTGGCTGAGATGGGGCTGGAGCACGCCGACTACGTGATCAGCGGCATCCCCTTCAGCACCATGCCCGAGGCCGTGAGCACCGAGATCGTGCGCGCCACGCGCCAGTCGCTGCGCCCGGGCGGCCGCTTCCTGGTCTACCAGTTCTCGCGCGAGGTGCTGCGCTTCCTCAAGGCCGAGTTCCAGGAGATCCGCGAGGCCTTCGAGCCGCTCAACATCCTCCCGGCGCGCCTGTACTACTGCTCCGCCTGAGGCTGCCGCGCCCGGCCATGCGCCAGGCATCGACCCGCAGCCCCGGACCCCGCGTCCGGGGCTGTTTTCGTGCATTCGCCCCCTTCCGCCGGCGGCGTACGCGACGTACATTTACGGGCACCCTTCACGCGGAGCGATCCTCGATGTCTGGCAAACTCCCTTTGGATGACGGATCGCTCACGGCGGCCGAGCAGTTCTCGTGTGATTCCGTCGACCCGACAATGGAGGAGCACGGTCTGACGCCCGCACAGCAGGCCGAGCTGACGCGCCGTTGGGAAGAGCATCTTCGCGACCCAGATGAAGGCGAGACCTGGGATGTTGTCGTGGCCGAAATCCAGGCCGTACTCGCTGCAGACCGTGCTTCGGCGGCATGAACGCCCTCAAGCCCCCTGGCCCTGTCTATGGACGTGCCGCTAAAATGGACATTCAGGACGCTGCGCGCTGGTATCAGTACGTGGTCTCGCCCGGTGTAGCACAGAATTTCCTTGCTGCCGTGGAGAAATGCGTCGCGGACATCTGTGTGTATCCTGAAGCCCACAACATCGTGTTCCTCGGTTTCAGGAAAGCGATTGTCCGTGGTTTCCCTTACTCGCTCTTCTACCTTTATGAGCGCGGCACCGTGCGCGTAAAAGCGGTGATGCACTTTCGTCGTAACCCCGAGGACTGGAAGCGACGCGCATGCTGAACCATTCGCGGCAGTACCGAAGCTCACGCGGACGCTTTGCTTGCTGATCCACAGGAACAAAGGACGGGTCGATGGAACGCGACGATTCAAATGACACCGGGCCGCACTTTGGCGACGAGGCGGAGAGCATCCCGGCCGACGATCCGCCGCTCACCGACGCTCAGTAAGCGGAACTTGATCGTCGGCTCGAACGCCATCGGCTCCACCCAAAGGAATGCAAACCGTGGGACGTCGTCGAAGCCGAGATCCTGGCGCTTCTGGAAGCAAAGCGAGCGGGTGGCGACGAGCAATCCGAAGCAGACCCTTTACCTGCAGACGAACAGCAGGCGGAGTTGCTCCGGCGGCTCGATGAATATGACCAGGATCCCGACGATTGCGTGGATTGGGAGGTACTGCGCGAGGAGTTGCACGAGGGGGTGCGACTGAGGCGAGCCGCTCCAGAATCGGAGACTGAGATGCAGCTCGCGCCGCGCGCGGACGCCGGCGAGCAGTTCGCGGAGGCGGACTTCGTGCCGTCGTAGCCGCGACTTTCAGTCGCATCGTCAACGGTGTCCCTGCCGGCGATCGGCCGCTCCCGATCCACGCCGCTCCGCCGCGCATGACGCGCGCGTCGTTTGGCGCTAGCACCTGGGCAAACGACAAAGGCCCCGCACCGGAATCCCGGTTCGGGGCCTCTGCTGTTGGATGCTGTCCGCTGCGCGCCGGCGTCAGTCCGGGAAGGTGACGGTGGACGCGGCGGCGGGGTTGGTGCTGGAGATCAGGTCGATGATGGCCTCCATCTCGGCGCGCATCTGCTCCAGGCGATGGAGCACCGCGCGCGAGTGGCCATAGTCGAAGTAGAGAGCGACCGCCTCCTCGTTGGCCGGGTGCGTCTCGATGATCTTGTCGTCCAGCCGCCGGTGCAGGTCCACGCAGATGAAATCCACGGCCTTGTGCACGCGGCGCTGGTCGTCGAGCGTCTCGATGCTCACGTCGCCGGTCAGGCGAGGGATGAGGTGCTCCACCATCACGAGCGCCTCGGCGGGGGCGGCCACGCCGCCGCCGGTGCCGTAACTATCCGCGACGATCAGCTCGGAAGCCGATGAGAGCGCGCGAAGCTCTTCGAAGTTGCAGTGAAGAATCACGGAGCCTCCTGGTGTCCCGCCCGTTCCCCTGCCGGGTTTGAAAGGCAAGGCACGGGCCATTTCCACACACGTTGTTACCCCGCGTGTCCCAGTATGTTTACGAGGAGCCGTCGCGAGGGGTTTCAGGGCTGCTGGCGCATGTGGAACGCGTTGCGTGGAGCGTTCCCGGCGGCGCGTTGCTCATCCCCAGGAGGAAGGGATGGACGCGCCAGGCTGGAGGGGGTGTGGCGTGTGACTGTGTCGTGGCTTCCTCTCTACAATTGCACCATACCGCCGTACCACGCAAGCCCCCGGGTCACCCGCCGGCCGACAGGAGGTCGCGGGCGCGCGTGACCCGCTCCAGCGCCTCTTCCGGCGTGTCACCCAGCGAGGTCAGGTGTCCCATCTTGCGGCCGGGGCGCGCCTCGGCCTTGCCGTACAGGTGCAGCGCCGTCGTCGGCACGGCCAGCGCGCCGAGCGCGCCCGGGCGGTGCAGCGCGGTGCCGGCGTGCTCGCCCATCAGGTTGGCCATCGCCGCGGGCCGGAGCAGCCCGGTCGACCCCAGCGGAAGGCCGCAGACGGCGCGCAGCTGCTGCTCGAACTGGCTCACGGGCGTGGCCTCGAGCGTGTAGTGCCCCGAGTTGTGCGGCCGCGGCGCCACCTCGTTCATCCGCACCCGTCCGTCCGCGCCCACGAACATCTCCACCGCCAGCAGCCCCACCACGTCCAGCCCGCGCGCCATCGTCTCCGCCACGCGCCGCGCCTCGTCCGCCACCGCGCCGGTCACCCGCGCGGGAACGATCGAAACGTCGAGGATCGCGTCCTGGTGGACGTTCTCGGCCACGGGAAAGCAGGCGATCGCGCCGTCGATCCCGCGGGCGCAGACCACCGACACCTCCAGGGTGAAGCGGACCCATTCCTCCAGGATCAGCTCCGCGCTCTCCTCCCCGCCGGCGACGGCGCCGAAGGCGGCATGCGCGTCCGCGGCGTTGCGGATCACCGCCTGCCCCTTGCCGTCGTAGCCGAAGCGGGCGGTCTTGAGCACGGCGGGGGTGCCGATCTCGCGCAGCGCCTCGCGCAGCTCCTGGCGGGTGGACACGGCGCGGAAGCCGGCGGTGAGGATGCCGAGCGAGCGGGCCGTCTCCTTCTCGCGCACGCGGTGCTGCGCCACCTCCAGCACGCCGGGCCCGGGGCGGATCGGAACGATGCGTTCGATGTCACGCAGCGTTGCGACGTCGGCGTTCTCCCACTCCAGGGTGATCACGTCGGAGCGCGCGGCCAGCGCGCGCATGGCGGCGGGGTCGGCGAAGGGGGCGTGCACGTGCTCGTCGGCCACCTGCGCGGCGGGGGCGTCGGCGGCGGGGTCCAGCACGACCACGCGGTACCCCATCCGCCGCGCCTCCAGCGCGAACATCCGCCCCAGCTGCCCGCCGCCCACGATGCCGATGGTGCCGCCGGGGAGCACCACCCGGCCCGGGTTCCTGTCGTCCGCCATCACGCGGGCTCGGGGCGGAGGGCGTCGTCGGCCATGCGCGCGGCGTGGGCGCGGAGCGCGTCGCGGATGCCGGCGTCGTGCGCGCCCAGGATGCGCGCGGCCAGCAGCCCCGCGTTCGCCGCGCCGGCCTTGCCGATCGCCACGGTGGCCACGGGCACGCCCTTCGGCATCTGCACGATGGAGAGGAGGGAATCCAGCCCGTTGAGGGTGGACGAGAGGACGGGAACCCCGATCACGGGGAGCACGGTCTTGGCGGCGGTCATCCCGGGGAGGTGCGCGGCGCCGCCGGCCCCGGCGATGATCACCCGGATCCCGCGCGCCTCGGCGGTCTCGGCGTAGTGGAACATGCGGTCGGGGGTGCGGTGCGCCGAGACGATCTCCATCTCGTAGCCGATCCCCAGCTCGTCCAGCAGGCGCGCGGCCTCGTTCATGGTCTCGCGGTCGCTGCGGCTCCCCATGATGATCCCCACCCGGACTTCGCTCAAGCGCTCCTCGTCTTTCCTGGCCTGTCTTCGATGACGACAACGATCATGCACGGCGGGCTGCGGGCGTGTTCGGCGCCCGGGGCGCCAAACCGGGCTGCGCGCGCCGTAGGGCACGATACCGCCGTGCCCAACGGCGCCGGGCCACCGCCGCGCCCGGCATCCCGGCGGATCCGCGGCTGCCATTCGCGCGCGGCGGCGTCCCGGCCCTGCGGGCGCGCATCCCTCACGCAACCGTGTGCGGGGCCATGCGTCGCGGGCGCGACCGGCGGCCTCTCCCGGGTGCCCCCGGCCTCCCGAGGCGTTGAAACCACGGCTACAACGGTCCAAAGCCCGCTTCGCGGACTCCCACGCCGCCATCCGTGCGCCGCGCCGGTGCCTTCCATCCTCTGTCCCGTTCGCCCTGAATCTAGACCACGCCCCAACCCCCTGCAACGCACGCCATCCATCTCCACCCGCACCTGGCACTCACGTCCCTGGCATTCACGCACCCAGCACTCACGCACCCAGCACTCACGCACCCAGCACTCACGCACTTACGCACCCTTGCACTTTCGCCCTCCCCCTTGTTTCCGTTTGGGAACATGAGTACCTTTGGAGCCGAATCCCCCTACAACACGACCCCCTCGGCACCGGCGCCCGGATGGATCTCCGCGACGTTCAGCGGCAGGTAGACGCGTACATCTCGCAGTTCAAGGAGGGGTACTTTCCCCCGCTGGTGAACCTGGCGCGGCTCACCGAAGAGGTGGGCGAGCTGGCCCGCGAGCTCAACCATCGCTACGGGCCCAAGACCAAGAAGCCCGGCGAGCCCGACCAGGACGTGGCGCTGGAGCTGGCCGACATCGTGTTCGTCTGCGTGGTGCTGGCCAACCAGATGGGGGTGGACCTGCAAGACGCCATCGAGCGCACCCTGCACAAGTACGAGGTGCGCGACGCCGACCGCTGGGAGCGGAAGTAGGGCCCCACGCCCCGTCCGCCGCTCCGCCCCGGATCCGGACCTCCGTTCGCACGACCACCCTCCTCCCGCGCTTCCACGACGCGGCGCCCGGCCGGTTCCGCACCCGCATCCGTCGGTAGACCTTCACACCCGGCAGCAGCACCGTGAACCCCACCGTCTTCATCATCGACGACGAGGCCGACCAGGTGGCGCTGGTGACCGCGCAGCTCGAGCGCGGGCGCCGCTTCGTCACCAAGAGCTTCACGCGCGCCGACGATGCGCTCGACGAGATCCGTGCCGACCCGCCCGACGCCGTGGTGTGCGACCTGACCATGCCGGGGCTCGACGGGATCGCCTTCACCGAGCGGCTGCGCGAGTTCGACCGTTCCCTCCCGGTGATCATCGTCACCACGCGGGGGATGGAGACGCAGGCCGAGCAGGCGCTGGAGGCCGGCGCCAACGATTTCGTCACCAAGCCGATCGAGCCCAAGGCGCTGGAGACGCGCCTGCGCCGCGCGCTGGAAGAGGTCCCCGCGCGCGAGCTGCTCTCCAGCGTCGCCCAGATCAAGTTCGACCGCCATGGCATCGTGGGGATCCACCCGCTGGTGCAGCAGGTGCGCGAGTTCGTGGACCAGGTGGCGCTGGTGCCGCAGGTCACCGCGCTGCTGCTGGGGGAGAGCGGCACGGGCAAGAACATGGTGGCGCGCGCCATCCACGGCGCCAGCCAGCAGAGCGGCTACCGCTTCATGGAGGTGAACTGCGCCGCCATCCCCGCCACCCTCCTCGAGGCGGAGCTGTTCGGCTACGAGAAGGGCGCCTTCACCGACGCGCGCCAGGCCAAGAAGGGGCTCGTGGAAGTGGCCGACGGCGGCACGCTCTTCCTGGACGAGATCGGCTCGATGCCGCTGGAGCTGCAGGCCAAGCTCCTCACCTTCCTGGAAAGCCGCACCTTCCGCCGCATCGGCAGCACCACCGAGCAGCGGGTGAGCATCCGCGTGATCGCCGCCACCAACGTGGACCTGGATGCCGAGGTGCGCGCGGGAAAGTTCCGCGAAGACCTGTACTACCGGCTGAACGTGGCCGCGCAGGTCCTTCCGCCCCTGCGCCAGATCAAGAGCGACATCCCCAGCATCGCGCGGCACTTCGTGAAGCGCGCGGCCGAGTACTTCGCCAAGCCCACTCCCGAGATCGACAGCCTGGGCGCGCAGCGGCTGCAGCGGCACGACTGGCCGGGGAACGCGCGCGAGCTGCGCAACGTGATCGAACGGGCGATGATCTTCTCGCGCTCGAACATCCTGGAGGTCCCCGAGCTCAGCGGCTCGCCCCGCGGCACCTCCGAGGCGAACACCCTTCCCGTGCCGCGCGGCCTCACGCTCGACGAGGTGGAGCGGCTGTACATCGAGGCCACGCTGCGCGAGGTGGGCGGCAGCATCAACGACGCGGCGCGCCAGCTGGGCGTGAGCCGCAAGGTCCTCTGGCAGCGCCGCAAGCGCCACGGCATGGTCGCCAGCTGAAGCGAACCCGGCGTCGGCGGGTGAAACGAAGGCGGGCATCCTCACGGGTGCCCGCCTTCGCGTATTCCTGGACCGTCTCAACCAATGAACATCCTGGAAAGACAAGGATCGGGATACGTCCGCCCGACGCGTCGATCATCGGACGTCACGCGGTTAGTCGCTGTGATGGTGCCCGCCGGAGTCGAAGCTGGAGCCGCTGTCGAACGAGCTCCCAGAATCGTACGAGCCGCCGGAGTCGTGCGAGTGATGGCTTCCGCTGTCGAACGAGCCGCCGCTGTCGAAGGTGCCGCCGTGGTCGTGCGAAACGTGGTGGCCGCCGCTGTCGGACGGGAAGCCGGCGTCCTGCGAGGTGTGGTGGTGGTGAGCAGTGGAATCCGAGCCGAAGTCCTGCTGTGCATGGTGATGATGATGGCCGTGCGAGGCGTGATGCTCGCCGCCGTCCCATCCGCCGCTGGCGCCCTGGCCGGAGCTGTGGCCCTGGCCGGAGCTGTGGCCGTGCGCCTCCGGCGGGTGCCGCCGGGCCTCGTCGCCGCGCATCGCCTCGTAGGCGACGGCGGTGCCGTACATCGCCGCCTGCCCGTCTGTCGAGGACGGCCACGCGGCATCCACTCCGTCATCCGTCCCCGACCGCATTCCCCCGCTGCCACGGAAGCGCCTGCGCGTGACGCTCCCCGAGCTCGCGTTCATCACCGCCACGCACACGACCACCGCGACGACCAGGAGGAGCAGGAGCGTGAACATCGGTTTACCCGGTTCCTGTTGGCGGCGGGTCGCTGGATGCGGACCCGCACCGGCGCCCGGCGGAATGCCACGGCGCCGCGGCGCATCGTACGCGTGGCATCACGCGGCGGTTTCGGGGGATTGGGCCGGAGGGTGTTCCGAAATGGGTACGCAGCCTGGGTGAGCGGTGTCGCAAAGGAGCGCCAGCGCGGGCGGTGGGGCGGGGAACACGGGTTTTCAACGGGAGGAGGCCGATGCATCCGCAATCCCATTGCATCTTGTTGTTCCAACAGGGAACGTGGCGCGTTCCCGAACGGGAACCCGTTTCTGGACCCGTTCTCCCTCATCCGCAGCTAAGTTGTTTCCCGATTCAGGTTTAGATATGGCGAGCGAATGGGCCGAAGATTGCGCTTGGGAGAGATGCGCGTAGCCGGGGCCTGACCCGACCCCGGTTCCCCACGCGAGCCAGCCCAGGGCGCACGCTGACGTGGCAGCCGCCGCACAGGTAACATCCTCACCCGCGCCCTCCCTTCGCAGGACAAACCCCGCCGCCCGCCTTCGGGAACCGCCCCGCCACCCAACCGCCTTCCTGACTGGCGCCGTCCAAGCGGCGCCACGTCAGCATTGCGGGGTGGATGCGATTCTTTCGCGCCTTTAGTCACGAGAAAAACATCGTGGGCCGCCGTCACTCCGGCGAGCGCGATGCTTCGGCTCGTCGGGCGTCGATCAGGGGGCCAGAGTCGCGCCACCTCGGCGAATCGCCTAACATCATCATCCGCAACCGGTTCGCTGGTCGCGCGCAGGTGCGCGGGCCGGGAGATGATGGGCAGCGGCGCATCTACCGAAGTCGTACGTCGTTGAGCAAGTCGGGGTTGGGGGGTATCGTACAGAAGCGCGGCACCGCCGGACGCGTTCCGGATGGCCGCGGCGGGTGAACCGGACGACCAACGGGACGTGTGGGGATGACGATCGAGGAGAACCTGCGCGCGCTGCTGGATGCGCAGCGCGCCGCCTTCATGCGCGGCGCGCCCGACCACCGCGCGCGGATGCGGGCGCTGGCCGCGCTGCGCGATGCGCTGCACGCCCGCGAGGACGAGCTGGTGCGCGCCGTGTCGGACGATTTCGGCGGGCGGGCGCACGAGGAGACGCTGCTGCTGGAGCTGTTTCCGCTCTACGACCAGATCCGCCACGCGCGCCGGCACCTGAAGCGCTGGATGCGGCGGCGGAGCGTGCCCAGCGCCTGGTTCCTGAAGCCGAGCCGCGCCTTCTACCAGTACCAGCCGCTGGGCGTGGTGGGGGTGATCGGCGCGTGGAACTACCAGCTGCTGCTGACGATGGGCCCGCTGATCGACGCGATCGCGGCGGGGAACCACGTGCTGGTGAAGCCGTCGGAGATCACCCCGCGCTCGGCCGAGGTGCTTCGCGAGATCATCGAGTCCGCCTTCCCGGCGGAGTACGTGGCGTGCGTGACCGGTGGCGCCGACCTCGCGAGCGCGTTCACCCAGCTCCCGTTCGACCACCTGTTCTTCACCGGCTCCACCCACGTGGGGCAGATGGTGATGCAGGCGGCGGCCGGAAACCTGACCCCGGTCACATTGGAGCTCGGGGGGAAGTCGCCCACCATCATCCACGAGAGCTACCCGCTGGCGCGCGCCGCCGACCGCATCGTGCTGGCGAAGCTGCTGAACGCGGGGCAGACGTGCGTGGCGCCGGACTACGTGCTGCTCCCCGCGGGGAAGGAGGCGGCGTGGGAAGAGGAGGCGCGCCGCGTGGTGAAGTCGCTGTACCCGCGGCTGGCGGACAACCCGGACTACACGCGCATCGTCAGCGACCGCCACTTCGCGCGGCTGCGTGGCGCCATCGACGACGCGGCGGCGAAGGGGGCGCGCGTGGTGGAGCTGAACCCCGGCGGCGGGCCGGTGGCCGCCGGCGACCGGGTGATCCCGCCGACGCTGGTCTTTTCGCCGACGGACGAGATGACGGTGATGCGGGAGGAGATCTTCGGCCCCGTGCTCCCCGTGGTCACCTACCGCACGCTGGACGAGGCGATCGCCTACGTGAACGCGCGGCCGCGGCCCCTGGCGCTGTACTACTTCGACGAGAACGACGGGCGCGTGGACCAGGTGCTGGCGCGCACGATCTCGGGCGGGGTGACGATCAACGACTGCGTGTACCACCTGGGGCAGCACAACCTGCCGTTCGGCGGCGTGGGGCCCAGCGGGATGGGGCACTACCACGGCTTCGACGGCTTCGTCACCTTCTCCAAGAAGCGCGGGGTGATGGTGCAGCGCCGGTTCGCCTCCACCGCCATCCTCCACGCGCCGTACAAGGGCCGCACGCGAAAGCTGATCGACACGCTGCTGAAGATCGCATTGCGGTAGAGCCCTGGCATCCTCGCTACGACGGCGCCCTTAAAAGAGAACACGGGAACGACAACGGAGGAAACGGAACTACAACGGTTGTCCGCGCGTGATCAACCGTTGTAGTTCCGTTCCTTCCGTTGTGGTTCCGTGTTCTCTTTTTGAAGAACGCCGAACGCGCCCGTCAGACCTTGCTCATCGCGGCGACGAAGGATTCGTTCTCGGCGACGGTGTTGTAGTAATGAGGCGAGACGCGCACGTAGCCGGCACGGTGGTCGGTGATGATCCCGCGCAGGGCCAGCCGCTGCACCGCGCCCGGCGCGTCGGCGTGGCGCACCAGGATGATGCCGGAGCGATGCGCCTCGTCGGGCGCGCCCTTGAGCTCGAACCCGCCCGCGCGCAGCCGGCCGACCAGGTCCTCCGTCAGCGCCTTCACCCGCTCGTAGACCTTTTGCGGGCCCGCCTGCTCGAACATCTCCAGCCCGCCGAGCGCGGTGTAGACGGTCGGCACCGCGGGGGTGCCGAGGGAGAAGCGGCCGGCATCGTCGCGGTACTCCAGCTCGTCGGCGCGGAAGGCGAACTGGTTGGCGGCGCCGAACCACGAGGTGACCGTGGGCCGCAGCGTGGAGATCACGTCGTCGCGCACCCAGAGGAAGGCGAGCCCGGGGCCGCCCAGCAGCCACTTCAGCGGCCCCGCCACGTACACGTCGGCGCCGATCTCGCGCGGGTTCACGTCGATCTGGCCGGCGGCCTGGTATCCATCCACCAGGAAGAGCGCGCCCACCCTGCGCGCCGCGTCGCGGATCGGCGCCAGGTCCTGCACGTAGCCGGTGCCGTAGAACACGTGGCTGGTGGCGACCACCGCGGTGCGCTCGTCCACGTACTCGGCCCAGCGCGCGGGGTCCACGCTCACGCCGTCGTCGCTGGGCACGCGCACCACCTCGATGTCGGGGCGCGCGAGCCACTGGTACACCAGGGTGGGGAAGTCCAGGTCGGCGACCACCACCTTGTTGCGCTTCGAATAGTCCACCGCCGACGCGACGGCCGCGACGGCGGCGGAGACGCTGGGCGAGAGCGCCACCTCGTTGCGCTGCGCGTGCCAGAGCCAGGCGACCTTGTCGAGCACGTTCCCGATCCGCCCCATCCACAGCTCGTACCAGGCGCTGGCGCCCATGGTGTTCCACAGCGCCTGGTACTCGCCCAGGTACCCCATCGACCGGAGCGAGAGCGCGCCCAGCGAGCAGGAGTTGAGGTAGGTGCGCGTCTGCAGGATGGGGAACTCGCGGCGGAACGCCTCCAGCTCCGCATGCGGGATGCTCATGCCTCCACCTCGTCGGCTCCGCCGGTGAGCTCCTGCGGCGCGCCGCCGTCCTCGGCGGCGCGCGCGTTGATCTCGTCGAGCGTGTCGACCGCGCGGCGCAGGTGGGGGATCACGATCGACCCGCCCACGATCAGCCCCACGCTGAACGCCTCGAAGAACTCGTCGTCGTCGACGCCTTCTTCCTTGCAGCGCACCAGGTGGTAGGTCACGCAGTCGTCGCAGCGCAGCACCATCGACGCGACCAGGCCCAGCAGCTCCTTGGTCTTCACGTCCAGCGCGCCGGCTTCGTAGGTCCGTCCATCCAGCGCGAAGAAGCGCTTGATCTCCAGGTTGCCGGCTTCCAGGATGCGCTCGTTCATGCGCTCGCGGAAGCGGCGGAACTCTTCCAGGCGATTGGCCATCGCTCGCGTGCTCCGGGGGTTGAGGGAGCGCGCAACCTGTCGCGCCGCCCCCCGCGCCGTCAAGCCGACGCCCGCGCCCGTCCCGGGATTCGCCGAAGCGGTGGACACGGAGCCACGGCGGAGAGCCGGTCTCCATCGCCTGCCGGTCGTCAGCGCCCGGGGAAGTAGCGGGCGAGGAGGATCTCCACCATCTCGCGCGCCTGCGGCTCCGCGTCGGCCCACGGCACCCAGCTGTCCAGCGGCTGGGCCATCCGCAGCGCGATCACGCCGTGCAGCGCCGCCCAGATCATCTGCGCCACCGTCTCCGCGTCGGCGGGCGAGCCCGTCGCCGCGACCGCGTCCGCCACCGTGCGCACCAGGAAGGCGTAGCCATCCTCCGCCTCGTCGCCGCGCCGGGGCGCGCCCAGGGCGGGCACATCCTGCGGGTTGGGGAGGCCGGTGGTCATGAAGAGGAGGCGGTACGTGGCCGGGTTCGCCCGCGCGTACTCCACGTAGTCCGCCGCGAAGCCGCGCAGCCGCGCCACCGGGTCGGCCACGCCCGCGAGGCGCGCGTACAGCCACGCGTTGAGCGCGCGGAAGTCGTCGGCCAGCAGCTGGCGGATCAGGTCGGCCTTGTCGCTGAAGTGCAGGTAGAGCGTGGCGGGCGCGTAGTGCACGCGGTCCGCCAGCTCGCGCATGGTGAGCGCATCGTAGCCGCGCGTCACCAGCAGCTCGCGCGCGGCGGCCAGCACGGCCATGCGCAGCGCGGCCCTCCGCTCCTCGCGTTTCCCCGGCTTCTCGCTCTTCTGCGCCATCCGTGGATCATCCCTCTTGTAATTTATGAACGATGTTCATAATATGAACTACGTTCTTGAGCGGCAACTCCGAGCGGGACTTCGATCTCATCATCCAACCCGAGACTTTCCGATGAGCAACGCTACGCTTCAGGCGCCCGGCGCCTTCATCAACCTCCCCGGGCAGGGGGAGCGCTTCCTGGACGTGATCCGCCTGGTGGCCGGCACCGAGCAGACCGGCGGCGCCTGCTCGATGCTGGAGTTCGACCTGCCGCCGCACTTCCAGGGCCCGCCGCCACACCGCCACGGCCGGATGACGGAGACCTTCTACGTGCTGCACGGCACCCTCACCGTCCGCGCGGACGACCAGACGCTTCGGCTGGGCGCCGGCGGGTGCGCGGTGATCGAGCCGGGCACGCTGCACACCTTCGGCAACGCCGAGGCCGAGGGCGTGCGCTTCCTTCTCCTGGCCACGCCCGGCGGCCACGAGGCGTTCTTCCGCGACCTGCAGGAGCTGGTCGCCCGCGAGGGCGTGTGGCCCCCGCGCGACGTGGCCGCGCTGCTGGAGATCGGCCGCCGCAACGACACGTCGTACGAGGTGGGGTGAGGCGGATCTCCGCTCGCCGCCGACCCTCGAGCACGCTCGCTGCCCCGGGAATGAGCAACCGGCGGGGCGCTGTGAGCTTGCCGGTCCTTGCGACGGAACATGACCGTTGTGGGACAATTGTTTCCGCACTACTGTTCGCAACCGCAGGGACAATTATGGGACAAGTTTTCGTGCCGCAGTCGTATCTTTCCCCAGGAGGTTTTCATGCCGGTCAAGCTCGACACTCCTGCCGAGGAGTTCGACACCGCAGATCCACGCCTCGCCACCATGCTGGGCAACCTGCAAGCGAACATCCTGAAGCCCCACGGGCGAGACTTCGCCCGCCACGTGTTCCTTCGCTTCACCGGGTCACCCTCGTCGGTTCGCGCCTGGATCCGGAGCATCGTGGCCCCTGGCGTCACGACCGCTGCCAAGCAGTTCGGCACGCCTCCTGGAACCGACGGCGGTGTGGTCGGAGGATTCTTCCTCTCGGCCAAGGGATACCAGTTCCTGGGTCTGAAGCTCAGCGGGTTCGGGAGCGGGGTGTTCCGCAAAGGGATGAAGGATCAGCACGATGGACTGTTCGAGCCGCTGCTCGACACCGACAACAAGGACCCCGAGCCAGGCCGCTGGGAGCCACCCTACCGAAACGAGATCCACGCTCTGGCGACCTTTGCCGATGACGACGTGAATGTGGCCGAAGCCGCGGCTGCGGCGCTGCGCGCCTCCGCGGCGGGGATCGCCACGGTCCTGACCACGGAGCACGGCAACACGCTACGACGCCACAACCCGCTCACGAACACGAACGACCCCGTCGAGCACTTCGGTTATTTCGACGGGATCAGCCAGCCGGTGTTCACCCGGAAAGACTTCCTGAAGGCCACATCTCGCCAGCGGTGGGAGCCCGGGGCGCGGCTGAGCCTGGTCCTGGTCGACGATCCGCTCACCGATGAGGTGGACGCGTTTGGCAGCTACCTGGTATACCGCAAGCTGGGTCAGGATACCGCGGCGTTCGCCGACAAGGTAAAGGCACTTGCCACCAGCATCGGTGTCACGCCCGAGGTAGCCGGAGCAATGGTGGTCGGCCGCTTCAAGAACGGTACTCCGGTTCTGCGTGCCGGCGCGCCCACTGGAGGAACCGAGAACGACTTCAACTTCCGGGAGGACGTGCCGGGTGCTCGCTGCCCCCATCACGCCCACATCCGCAAGGTGAACCCGCGCGGAACCACGCCCGCCACCTCGCTCGAGAGCGAGCGCAAACGCCGCATCGCGCGGCGCGGCATCCCCTATGGACCGCCGCTCCCCGGCGTGGCCGACAAGCCGGCGCCGGATCCCAATCCATCCCTGCCGCGCGGGCTGCTGTTCATGTGCTTCCAGTCCGACATCGGCGATCAGTTCGAGTTCCTGCAGCGCACGTGGGTTGACAATGAGCATTTCCCCACCGGCGTGCTGACGCTGGGTGCGTTTCACACCAACACCGGTGATGACCCGCTGATCGGGCAGAATGCCGACGCGGCGCAGAAGTGGCCTAAGAAATGGAACGACGAGCAAGCTGGCAAGAAGACGGTCAACTTCGAGTCGGCAGTCACCTTGGAAGGCGGCGAGTACTTCTTCGCGCCCAGCCTACCGTTCCTTACCGCGCTTTGATCGACGCTGGATCGGGGTGAAATTGGGATCGGGAGCGAAGGCGGGTGCCTCCGCTCCCGATCCGCATTCGCCGAACCCAACCAGAGTTCCACGGAGACGCATCTCCCCGCATCCCCCGAACCGCGGTTCTCCCGTTGTGGCGGATGCGGGGGCGGACGGGCACGCTCGCCTGAGGCCGGCGTGGGATCATGGCGGACGTTTCGCCGACCGGCGCGGACGGCGGATGTTGCCGGGCGGGCGCCGTCGCGTGCATGTTGGTGGCGCGCCCGTCCGCCGTTCCGTGGCGGATCCGCCCACCACCCGCCCCGATCGCGCGCGACTCCGCCCATGAGCTCGGACCTGCGAATCCTCCGCCGCCGGCTGGCGACGGGGGCGGCGTTCCTCGTCATCCTCGTCGTGGTGGGGACGGTGGGGTACCGCGTGCTTGCACCCGCGGCCAGCTGGGTCGACGCGCTGTACATGACGGTGATCACCCTCACCACCGTCGGCTACGGCGAGGTGATCGACCTGTCCACCAGCCCGGCGGGGCGGCTGT
>Ga0247773_1000287_pt1 | contig 23508 bp, 20 predicted proteins | sample UWRJL092311B6_FD_179934 | JGI IMG/M metagenome (GOLD analysis project Ga0247773, IMG submission 179934) | Plant litter microbial communities from Arlington Agricultural Research Station in Wisconsin, United States - UWRJ-L092-311B-6 | ecosystem: Environmental > Terrestrial > Plant litter >...
GCTGGGTGCGGGGTGCGGGGTGCGGGGTGCGGGGTGCGGGGTGCGGGGTGCGGGACGGCTGGAACCATCGTCCAAAAGAACAGAAGCGGATGCGCACGAAAACGGAGGAGGGGAGATGATGTCTCCCCTCCTCCGTTTCTTCAGTCCAACCTCGGCGCCACGCACCGGAATTCAGCTCGACGACAAAGCCAACCGTTGCCGTTTCCGTTTTCCCCGTTGCTCGCGCGAAGCGCCCCTCTTTTGCGGTTCGCCGTTCCCGTGTCGCGCGAACGCCCTAGCTTTCGCGCGCCAGCCGAACGCTCACCGGACGCCCCTTGATGGTGGCGTTGCGCATCGCCGTCACCACCTGGTCGGCATACTGCTGCGCGACTTCCACGATGGTGAACTGGTCGGCGATCTCGATCGCGCCGATCGCCTCGCCGGGGATGCGCGCCTCGCCGGCGATCGCGCCGACCACGTCACCCGGCCGGATGCCGCGGCGCCGGCCCACGCCGATGAACAGCCGCGTCATCGGCCCGCCGCCACCGCCGCGCGGACCACGCGACCGCGGCGGCCCGCCCTCGCCGGTGTCGAAGCGGTCGCGCCGGCCACGCGGCCCGCGGCTGTCGTCGCGGGCGCCGCGGTCCCGCGGGCCGCGGTCCTCCCACTGCGGGATGTCGATCTCGGCCTCGGGCTCTTCGCCGCGGGTGGCGTCGGCCGCCATCTTCGCGGCCGCGGCGGCGATGTCCACCGCGTCGAACTGCTCGGTCAGCGGCAGGATCACCTCGTCGCGGTAGCGCTCGAAATCATCCTCTTCGAGCGTTTCCACGATCGCGGCGCGCAGCAGCTCCACGCGGCGCGCGCGCAGGTCGGCCGCGGTAGGGACGCGCGCCTTTTCGATCGGCTGCCCCACCTCGCGCTCGATGCCGCGCAGCAGGAACTGCTCGCGCGGCTGCGCCAGGGTGATGGCCGTGCCCTCGCGCCCCGCGCGCCCCGTGCGCCCGATGCGGTGCACGTACACCTCGGGCGTCTGCGGGATGTCGTAGTTGATCACGTGGCTCACGTGCTCCACGTCGAGCCCGCGCGCCGCCACGTCGGTGGCGATCAGCAGGTCGGCGGTGCCGTCGCGGAACTTCTTCATCACCCGGTCGCGCTGGGCCTGGTTCAGGCCGCCGTGCAGCGCCTCGGGGCGGTAGCCGCGCACCTGCAGCGCCTCGGTCAGCTCGTCGACCTCGGTGCGCGTGCGGCAGAAGAGGATGGCGCTGGTCGGCGCCTCCAGGTCCAGGATGCGGGTGAGCGCCTCGAGCTTGTAGGGGCGCGGAACGACGTACGCCACCTGGCGCACCAGCGGCGTCTCGAGCTTCTCCTGCTTGACCGTGATGCGCTCGGGCTTGCGCATGTGCCGGTCGGCCAGCTCCTGGATGCGCGGCGGGAAGGTGGCCGAGAACAGCGCCGTCTGCCGCTCGCCCGGGGTCTCCTCGAGGATGGCGTCGATGTCCTCGATGAAGCCCATGTCCAGCATCTCGTCGGCCTCGTCGAGCACCACGTAGGTCACGCCCGACAGGTCCAGCGAGCGCCGGCGGATGTGGTCCAGGATGCGCCCCGGCGTGCCCACCACCACGTGCACCCCGCGCCGCAGCTCGCGCAGCTGCCGGTCGATGGCCTGGCCGCCGTACACCGCCAGCACGCGCACGCCGCGGCGGCTGCCGTAGCGGTGCGTGGCCTCGGCCACCTGCACGGCCAGCTCGCGGGTGGGCGCCAGGATCAGCGCCTGCACGCCGCCGTTGGGGTCCATCCGCTGCACCAGCGGCAGCGCGAAGGCCGCCGTCTTGCCGGTGCCGGTGGCGGCGCGGCCCACCACGTCCCTGCCCTGCAGCAGGATGGGGATGGCCTCCACCTGGATCGGCGTGGGCTCTTCGTACCCCAGCTGCTCCAGGGCCGCCAGCAGCTCGGGGGCCAGCCCCAGGTCGGCGAAGCCGACGGCGGGCATCTCGGTTTCCGTCTGGTCGGACACGTGCGTCTCCGTCTCGATATGAATTCGGGCGAACCCGTCTGATTCCGTTGCGAACGGGACAATGTCGCGCCTCGGGCCCTCGCGGACAATGCGGGCACACGCGCGCCGCGAAATCAGCGGCGCGCGCGGGCTCTCCCTGCCGCCGCGATCCACCCCGTCCCGGTGCCGCGCGTCGCACCGCGGAGGTGAGTGCGGTGCGCTCCGTCCGCGGATCCCCCGCCCTGGACTAGAAGCCGAACATCCCCACGTCGGGCTCTCGCGCGTAGGCGCGGAAGGCTTCGTCGGGGCGCGCGTGCTCCTCCAGCATCGCCCGCATGCGGCGGAACGACATGCGCAGCATCCGCTCGCGCAGGATGTCGTCCGTGGGCGTGGCGGGGAGGAGCCAGGTCGGGTAGTACTTGTCGGACGAGGGCTGGTCGTGCGCGTTGGCGATCCCCTCGGGAGGCGGCGCCACGCCCAGGCCGCTGCGCACCAGCTCGTAGGCCAGCACGGGGTCCAGCCCCTCCTCGCGCGCCACGTCGTACACCATCTCGGCCAGCTCGGGCGACATCCCGGCCTCGTGCGCCTCTTCCACCACGTCCATGCGGCGGCGCAGGCGCTCGGCCTCGTCTTCCAGCGCCGCGTCGTCGTGCGCCAGCAGGCAGTCGGCGCTGCCGAAGTAGGTGTCTTCCGCGCGCCGGCGGCGGCGCCGCTCGCGGTACGCCTCCAGCGCGTGCCCCGCCCGCTCCTCGCGCTCGGCCATCAGCTGCTCGCTGCCGGTTTCATCCGTAGTCTCCAACGCGATCCCCCTCACGCTCTGCATCACCGCGCGACGCCTTTCGTACCGCGCCGCTACACGCCTCCCCCATGCCGCCGCGCAAGCGCCGGACCATCATCCCCGCGCGGCGGGCGCACCGACGCATCCACATCGCCGCGAACCCGCGTATCTCCATCATCCGCATGGAAGTAGGCCGCTTCGCCCGCACGCGGTAGGGTATACGCGGCGACGCGTGTTGGAAGAGTGCGAGGGTGACGAGATTCCGTCCGCGCCGGCTCGCCCGGACGGGGGATGGGGGCGTGCGGGACGGGCGGGATTGCGCCCGCCGGAGACGCGTCTCAGCTTGCGCTTGGCTCCCCGATCGGCCGCAAAGTCCGCGTGAACACTTGGGTCTGGACGGGGCACGACTTCTGCGTTCCCGCTTCCCTTGCACCAGCGGCCTCGCCGGCCGCCTGGAGATCCAGATCATCGAGGGAGAGAACGGGTGGCTGATTCCGCCGGAGCCCGGCGCGGACCGGGCGCATGGCCGTGGGTGGCCGGCGTGATCGTGCTGGCGCTGCTGCTGTGGGGGATCACGCGCCTGCTCGACGACCCCGCCCCGGTGGTGGCCGAGCCGGTTCCGGCGCCCGCGCCGCGGCGGTAACGGCAGACTGTCCCGGCAGTTGCGGGCCGATGCAAGGAATCGCCTTGCACGCGCCTCGTCATAAGCTCGTCGTCACAAACGTTGTCACGGGCAAGGAGCGGCCGGACGCCCGCCCCTGCCCGGCCCGGCGCGCGGGCACTCCAGTGAGTAGCGGTCCCCATACACACCCGGTGGGTTGGAAGGAGCACCGATGTCCCCCATGGCAGCACGGTTCGCGCGGCTCGCCGCCGCTGCGGCGGCTATCGCGGCGCTGGCGGGGCCGCACACCCTGAGCGCGCAGTACTTCGGGCAGAACAAGGTGCAGTACCGCACCTTCGACTTCCGGGTGCTGCGCTCTCCGCACTTCGACCTCTACTTCTACCCCGAGGAAGAGGCCGCCACCCGTGACGCCTCGCGGATGGCCGAGCGCTGGTACGCGCGCCTGTCGCGCGTGCTCGACCACGAGTTCGAGGCCCGCCAGCCGGTGATCCTCTACGCCAACCACCCCGAGTTCCAGCAGACGGCCGCCCTCCAGGGCGACATCAGCGAGGGGACGGGCGGCGTGACCGAGGTGTTCAAGCAGCGCGTGCTCCTTCCCTTCGCGGGCCCCTACACCGAGACCGACCACGTGCTGGGGCACGAGCTGGTGCACGCCTTCCAGTACGACATCACCGGCCTGGGCCGCGCGGGCGGCGGGCTGGAGGCGGCGGCCGCGCGCTTCAACGCGCCGCTCTGGTTCACGGAGGGGATGGCCGAGTACCTCTCCATCGGCCCGGTGGACCCCAACACCAGCATGTGGCTGCGCGACGCCGCGCTCACCAACACGCTGCCGAACGAGGCGCAGCTCTCGTACGATCCGCGCTTCTTCCCCTACCGCTGGGGGCAGGCGCTGTGGGCGTACGTGGGCGGCCGCTGGGGTGACGCGGCGATCGGGCAGATCCTGAAGCAGGTGGGCCAGGGCGTGCCGTACCAGGACGCGTTCGAGCGGATCCTGAACTCGGACCTGGACCAGATCATCAACGACTGGCACGACTCCATCCGCCGCACCTACCTGCCGCTGCTCACCGTGCAGCGCGAGGCGCGCGAGACGGCCACGCCGCTGGTGGTGAGCCGCGAGAAGGTGGGCGGGTACAACGTGAGCCCGTCGGTCTCGCCCGACGGGAGCCAGTTCGCCTTCCTCTCCACCCGCAGCCAGCTCGACATCGAGCTCTTCCTGGCCGACGCGCGCACCGGGCAGGTCCGCCGCCGGCTGCTGCGCGGCACCGCGCTCGACGCGCACTACGGGAGCCTGCGCTTCATCAGCTCGGCCGGTGCCTGGTCGCCCGATTCGCGGCGCTTCGCCTTCTCGGCGCTGCGCAAGGCGCACGACGTGGTGGTGCTGATGGACGTGCAGAGCGCCCGGGTGACGCGCGAGTACACCATCCCCGGCGTGGGCGAGATCAGCAACCCCACCTTCTCGGCCGACGGCAACACCGTGGTGGTGAGCGGGATCAAGGGCGGGATCTCGGACCTGTACGCCGTGGACCTGAACAGCGGGCAGACGCGGCAGCTGACCAACGACAAGCTCGCCCAGATGCAGCCGGCGTTCAGCCCCGACGGCCGCACCCTGGCGTACGTGACCGACGCGGGCACCAACGTCAACACCCTCACCTGGGGGAACTACCGGCTGGCGCTGATGGACTGGCCCAGCGGCGAGAGCCGGGTGATCGCGGGGACCGACGCGGGGAAGAACATCAACCCGCAGTGGACGCCCGACGGCCAGTCGCTGTACTTCGTCAGCGACCGCACCGGCATCCCCAACATCTACCGGGTGGGGATCAACGGCGGCGCCCTCACGCAGGTGACCAAGCTGTTCACCGGCGTCAGCGGGATCACGGGGATCAGCCCCGCCATCTCCAGCGCGCAGCGGGCCGACCGGCTGGTGTTCACGGTGTACGAGCACAACGCCTACAACATCTACGCGATCGACAATCCCACCCAGCTGGCCGGGACCGCGCCCGAGACGCCGCAGCTGGCGCAGGGGGGCGACCCGCTGCCGTCGCTGCTGCCGCCCAGCCCGCGCCCGACCGAGCCCGCGTACAACCGCGTGTACTCGCTGCTGAAGGACCCGGCCTTCGGCCGCCCCGAGGCCGAGGCGCCGGCCACCTACGCGGTGGCGCCGTACCGCACGCGCCTCTCGCTGGACTACCTGGGCCAGCCGCAGCTGGGCGTGGCCGCCTCGAGCGGGGCCTATGGGCGCGGCGGGGTGTACGGCGGCGTGGGCGGCATCTTCAGCGACGTGCTGGGCTACCACACCATCTACGGCACCGTGCAGGCGCAGGGGCAGCTCGACGAGATCGGCTTCAACCTGGTGTACCTGAACCAGAAGCACCGCTGGAACTGGGGTGCCTCGGTGCAGCGCGTGCCCTACGTGGCGGGAGGCTGGCAGCAGGGGCTGGACCAGCAGGGGAACCTGCACAACCAGCTGGTCGTCTACCGCTACTTCGACAACAGCGCCTACGGGATCGTGCAGTACCCGTTCTCGCGGGTGCAGCGGCTGGAGCTGGCGGGCGGCGTGCGCCACATCGGGCAGGACATCCAGGTGCGCGACTGGACCTACCAGGGCGGCGTGCTGGTGAACTACGACGAGACCAAGCAGAGCCTGGGGAGCTGGAACCTGGGCGAGGCCACGGCCGCGCTGGTGTACGACAACACGATCAACGGCTACACCAGCCCGATCGCGGGGCAGCGCTACCGCTTCGAGGTGGCGCCCACGCTGGGCGACCTGCAGTTCAACAGCCTCACCGGCGACTTCCGCAAGTACTTCCTGGTGCGGCCGCTCACGCTGGCCTTCCGCGCGCTGCACTTCGGCCGCTACGGGCGCGACGAGGCGGTCCCCAGCGCCATCTTCCTGGGCTATCCGTCGCTGGTGCGCGGCTACAGCTACGGCAGCGTGAGCGACGGGTGCATCGCCGAGCTCGAGGGCACCACCGACATCGGCAAGGACTGCGAGGTCTACCAGCAGCTCTTCGGCTCGCGCATCGCGGTGGGGAACCTGGAGCTGCGCCTGCCGCTGATCCGCAACACCATCCGCGGCAACGTGCAGGTGCCGCCGATCGAGGCGCTCGCCTTCTTCGACGCGGGCGCCGCGTGGGGGAAGATCCTGCAGAGCGACGGCACCACGCAGAACACCAGCCTGCGCTTCCGCACCGGCCTGCAGGACGACGTGACGCAGCGCGGCTTCCTCACCAGCGGCGGCGTGGGCGCGCGGATGAACCTGTTCGGCTACGTGATCGTGGAAGCCGACTACGTGCGTGCCTTCGAGCGCGGCAAGTCGCAGTGGCAGTTCAGCTTCCAGCCCGGCTTCTGAGCCCGGCGCGGTTCGCGTGAACACGAGAGGCGGGGGCGCTCCGGCGCTCCCGCCTCTCTCGTTGCGTCCACCAATCGCGATCGACGCGAGACGCGCCGGGGCTGGTCCCGCTCTCCCGGACCCGTTCGATTCCCATCTCCCGACCGCGCGGCCGCGTCGAACGAGCGGCCTCGCGCACTCTCGCACTCTCGCACTTTCGCACGTTCGCACTCTCCCACTATTATCCCGCCCATGCCCACCGAGCCGCTCCTCACCGACAGCAAGGAAGCCCGCCGCCGCGCAATCCTCGACAGCGCGGTGCGCGTGTTCGCCGAGCACGGCTTCTTCGCCGCGCGCATCCGCGACATCGCGGCGGGGGCGGGCGTGGCCGAGGGGACCATCTACCTGTACTTCGACGGCAAGGACGACCTGCTGCTCACCGCCTTTCGCGACAAGGTGGCCGAGTTCGTGGCGTCGGTCCGCGACGTGCTCCCCTCGCACGCGCCCTTCGAGGAGCGGCTGGCCCGCTTCATCGCCCTGCAGTTCGAGAGCATCCAGGCGGCGCCGCAGCTGGCCACGGTGCTGCTGCTGGAGAGCCGGCAGAGCAGCAAGTTCTACGGCGGCGCCGTGCGCGACGTGCTGCGCACCTATGCCCAGGCCATCGACGAGCTGCTGGCCAGCGGCGTGCGAGACGGCGACGTGCGCGACGACGTGGAGATCTCCCTGGCCCGGCGGATGCTGATCGGCCTGCTGGAGGAGATCGAGCTGGAGTGGCTGCTGGGCGACCGCACCCGGCCGCTGGTGCCGCAGGCGCCCAAGGTGGCCGCCACCTTCTACCGCGGCCTCGATCGCTGACGCTGGTTCGGCGCGCCGGGTCGCCCCCGCCACCCTTCAGCTGAACCGCGTGCAGCGCGCCGGCGAGAGCGGGGGCGTGGCCGTGGGGGTCTCCAACCGCTTCCGATCCGGATCTTCCCGTGGAAATGAAAGGCGGCGTGCTCACCCGGGCACGCCGCCTTCTTCGTCGGTAGGATTCAGTTCGATCCTCGGTGGATTCACGGCCGGGCGGCCAGCATCTCCTCGGCCCAGGTGGCGTAGCGCTTCACGTCCTGGAACACGTCGCGCCCGTCTTCCAGCGTGTAGTAGTCGCCGCTGTAGGCCGCGACGCTCTTGCCGTTCAGCACGCGCTTCAGCCGGCGCACCTGCAGCTCGCCGGCGCGCTCGCCCAGCGCGTGCACCAGCACCTCGGCCGCGCGCGAGTGGTCGCCAGCTGCGCCAGCTCGGTGAGCGCGCGCTGGGCGCCGCCCATGGAGCGCACCCCCGCCTCGCGCCCCGACACCGCCGAGGTGAGCGGGAGCAGCGCGCGGAGGAGCCGCACCTTGGTGGTGGAGCCGAAGACGGAGTTGAGCGCGTCGTGCAGCATGGCCGTGCGGTGAACTCGATCAGGTGCGGGTGAACCAGATTTGGTTCACCCGTGCTCATTTGGTTCACCCCGCCGCGCGTTACAACGGGCTCAGAACGCGATGCGGTAGCCGGCCTTCCAGACAGTGACGATGTGGCGGGGGTCGGCGGGGTCTTCCTCGAGCTTGCGGCGGAGCTGGGCCACGTGCATGTCGACGGTGCGGGTCATCACGGCGGCGCGGTGGCCCCACACCTCGGCCAGCAGCTCCAGGCGCCCGGCCACGGTTCCCTTGCGGCGCACCAGCGCCATCAGCAGGTCGAACTCCTTGGGGGTGAGCGGCACCTCTTCGCCCCGCCGGCGGACGATGCGGGCGGCGGGGCTCACCTCGATCTCGCCGATCTGGAGGGTGGCGGGGGCGACGGCGGGCTCGGCCGCGGGGGCGCGCGTGCCGCGGCGCAGGAGCGCGCTCACGCGCGCGAGCAGCTCCAGCAGGCCGAAGGGCTTGGTGACGTAGTCGTCGGCCCCCAGGCGAAAGCCGAGCACCTTGTCGCTCTCGGCGCCGCGCGCGGTGAGGATCAGCACCGGCACGTCGCGCCCTTCCTCGCGCAGCGTCTTGAGCACGCGGTAGCCGTCCATCTCCGGGAGCATCAGGTCCAGGATCACCAGGTCGGGGTCGCGGAGGCGCGCCTCGCGCAGCCCCTCGGCCCCGTCGCGGGTGACGGAGACCTCGTGGCCCTCCAGCTCCAGGCTGGCCGTGAGCCCGTACGCCAGGTTGGCGTTGTCTTCCACCACCAGGATGCGGCTCATCGGGCGGCCATGGAGGGAGTGGTGGTCCGGGGATCGGGGGCGGGGCCGCTGGGGCCGGCGTGCATGGCGTACGGCAGCTCCATCCAGAAGCGGGCGCCGCCGCCGGGCACCTCGCCCACCCCCACGCGGCCGCCGTGCAGCTCCGCCAGGTCCTTCACCACGGCAAGGCCGATCCCGCTGCCGCCGGTGGCGCCCTCGGCGTCGCGGGCCAGGCGGCGGTACGGCTCCCACACGGCGCGGCGGTCTTCCCAGGGCACGCCGGGGCCGCGGTCTTCCACGGCGATGCGCAGCGACACGCCGCGCAGCTCGGCGCGCACCCGCACCGTCTGCCCCTCGGGCCCGTACTTCACCGCGTTGTCGAGAAGGTTGAGGAGCACCTGCCGCACCGCGTCCGGATCGGCGCGCACCAGCACCCCTTCGTCGGCATCCACCGCGAAGGTCACGCTCTTCTCGCGCGCCAGCGGGGCAAAGGCGTCCACGATCTCGCGCAGGAGCGGCGCGATGAGCACGGGATTGGGCTGCACGCGCCCGGCGCCGCGCTGGGCGCGCGAGAAGTGGAGGATGTTCTCCACCAGCCACGACAGCCGCCGCGACTCCTCGGCGATGATGCGGACGGAGCGGGTGCGCTGGTCGGGCGAGGCGAGGCGGCCGGAGTCCAGCAGGTCGCTGAAGAGGCGGATCTGCGCGAGCGGGGTGCGCAGCTCGTGCGACACGCCGCTGACGAAGTCGTCGCGCAGGCGCACCAGCTCCTGCTGGCGGCGCAGCTGCACGATGGCCACGCACACCAGGGCCAGCGTGAGCCCGAACACCGTGAGCAGCAGCGGGAGCCGCGACCGCGGCCCCTGCGGCGGCGCGCCCACCGCCCAATCGGGGCGCACGGCCACGCGCTCGGTGAGCCCGCCGAAGAGGCCGCCCAGCGTGTCGGCCACGTTGCCGCGCGCCAGCGGCTCGGGGGGATAGGCGCCGATCTTGGCATCGACCCACGCGCCCTCGCGCTGCGGCGTGCCGGGGAGCGCGGGCGAGCGCCACACCGGGAGCCCGTCGCCGCGCTCCAGCACGGCGGTGACCGCCCCGGGCGCCTCGGCGCCAGTGCTGGGGAGCAGGGTGCCCCCCTCGAATGCCTCGGCGAAGGCGCGGGCGGCCACGAGCGTGGGATCCACCACGAACCCTTCCGCGCGCCACCCCTCGTGCCCGGGCGCCAGGCGATAGACCAGGAGATGGCGGACACGCTCGATGTCCACCGGCTCGATCGTCACGCGCCCGTCGCCCCCGCCACGGGCGAGCGCCCGCGCGAGCCCCGATCCACGCGCGCCGCCGCGGAGCCACGCGGCCACCGCGCGCGGCGCCCCCCCCACCTGCGCGGACGCGGCGTCCGGCCCCACGCGAAAGGCGCCCAGCACCGCGCCCGCGCACCGGCACCACCCCGCGAGCGCGGATTCGGCGCGCGTGGCGATCTCGGCGGGAGCGGGGGATGCGCGGGTGCCGGCGAGCGCGGCGGTGGCGGCGGCCGCCAGGTTGCGGCGGAGCGAGGTGTCGGCGCGGCGCGCCAGCTCCCAGCCGGCGAACGATGCGTAGCCGCGGAGCGCGCGGTCGGTGGAGCGCGCCTCGGAGCGCGCGGCATCCACCCCCTGGTACGCCAGCACCGCCGAGAGCCCCAGCAGCACCAGCAGCAGCCCGACCAGGAAGGCCGAGCCGGGTGCCATGTGCGACGAGCGGCGGAGAGGGCGCATGCGGCGGAGGCGAAGGGGCGAGCGGACTTCGTCACTGGAACGTTACACCCGTCAGCGCCGAATGGGCCAGACGTGGGTGTAAGAGATTCGTAAAACACGCGAGCCGCCCCGCGGTTTCCCCGTCGGGCGAAATCGATGTCCGTGCCGCGCACCCGGCGGCCGGGCGCGCCGAAGCCGGTGGTCCGCGACGGCGGGCCCCGCGTGGTCGTCGCGGCGTTCCCGGTCGCCCTGCTCGCGTTTGCCGCCGCCGGGAACCGTGCCTCGCGCCAGCATCGTATCGAACCATCCACCGCGGGCGTAGATTGGCCCGGGCGGTGATGCGCCGGAGCGAGAAAACACCGCGCGCGTGCCCGCGGCTGAAACTTCCCGCGCGCGTTCGGCGTGGAGCATGCGTAACCATCACCTGCGCTTTCCACAGGACCGCCAGAGACCGCAACCGTGACCGATCCTTCGCCGCCGCCGCCGCCGAACGACCCCGAACGCTTCACCGCCGGCCCACCCCCGGAGCCGGTGTTCGACGAGCATTGGCAGCAGGAGGCGGCCGCGGCAGAGGCCGAGGCGAAGAAGGCCGGGCCGTTCAAGTGGCTGCGCTGGGTCTTCATCCTGGGGCTGCTGGCCCTGGCGGTGCACCTCATCATCCCGCAGCTCGGCAGCCTGCACGAGAGCGCCGCGGTGCTCAAGACGATGAAGCCGTGGGCCGTGGGGCTCGCCATCATCTCCGAGATGATGAGCTACGTGGCGCTCGGCTACATGATGAAGCGCATCGTGGGGCTCACCGGGCAGCACCTGACGCTGCACCGCGCGTTCGGGGTCACGCTGGCGGCGGGGAGCGTGGGGCTGGTGGCGGGGGGGCTGGTGGGGATCGGCGGATCGAGCTTTCGCTGGCTGCGCGACGCGGGGATCCGCGCCGAGGGCGCGCTGCTGGCGGGGTGGCTCCCCACGCTGCTGAACGCCGCCACCATCGGCGCGTTCGCGATGATCGGGATGGTGGAGCTGGTGCTGCTGCAGCGGCTCTCGACGTTCCTGTGGATCGCGTTCGGCCTGTCGCTGGGGTTCCTGCTCGCGGTGGGCGGCGCGGTGTTCTGGGCGTCGGGGCACCGCGAGGGGGCCAAGAAGATCCTCTGCCGCTGGCAGGAGCGCTTCGCCCGCCTCTTCCGCCGCGAGCCCAAGCCCGACGCGCTGATGGCCACCGTCGACCGGCTCTTCGACGCCTTCCACATCCTCAAGACGCGGGGATGGAAGGGGCCCGTGATCGGCGCCGTGGCGGGCGTGATCCTGGACATGGGCGCCATGTTCTGGCTGTACGTGGCGGCGCGCAACCTGGTGACGCCCGGCAAGCTGCTCTCGGGGTACGCGCTGCCGCTGCTGATCGGCAAGGTGGCGGTGATCCCCGGCGGCATCGGGGTGGTGGAGGGGGCGATGGTGGCGCTGTACCACGGGTTCGGCGTCCCCACGGCCACCGCCACGGTGGTGGTGCTGGCGTACCGCGTGATCGCCTTCTGGATGCCCAACCTGCTGGGCTTCTGCATCATCCCGTTCCTGCAGATCCCCACGCGCAAGACGGGGCAGGACATCCGCCCCGGCGGCCGCCGCCGCTCGGACCCGGCGCACGACGCGGAGCCCTCCGCGCGCGGCTGATCCGCATCGCCAGACCGAGATGATGAACGCCCCGCCGGCATGTGCCAGCGGGGCGTTCATCATCTGCATCTCCCGACGACCGATCGCCCGACGCCGAGCCGACCGGCGGAGGGGCGCACGACATCGAAGTCGTTGCCGTTCCTCCGTTTCTCCGATCCCTCGTGTGAGGCCGCGGTTGCGGTTCAGCGCTCGCTGTCGAGCTGCGCCATCTGTGGCGCGGCATAGCGGTCGCCGGCGGCGGCGTCCTTCGGGACGGCGCGCTCGATCTCGGCCAGGTCGTCGTCCGTGAGCCGCACGTCCAACGCGCCCAGCGCCTCGGCCAGGCGGTCGCGGCGGCGCGCGCCGATCACCGGCACGATGTCGCCGCCGCGCGCGGCCACCCACGCGATGGCGAGCTGCGCCACGGTGCACCCCTTCCGCTCCGCGATCGCCTGGAGCTCCCCGACCAGCGCCAGGTTGCGCTCCACGTTCCCTTCCTGGAAGCGCGGGCTGTGCGCGCGGAAGTCGGACGGCCCGGCGGGGCGCTGCCAGTGCCCGCTGATCAGCCCGCGCGAGAGCACGCCGTACGCGGTGATGCCGATCCCCAGCTCGCGGCAGGTGTCCAGGATCCCGTCCTCGATCCCGCGCGAGATGAGCGAATACTCGATCTGCAGGTCGGCGATCGGGTGCACGGCCGCGGCGCGGCGGAGGGTCTCCGACCCCACCTCGCTCAGGCCGATGTACCGCACCATCCCCTTCTCCACCATCTCCGCGATCGCGCCGACCGTGTCTTCGATCGGCACGGTGGTGTCCAGCCGCGCGGGGCGGTAGATGTCCACGTGATCCACGCCCAGGCGCTGCAGCGAGTACGCCAGGAAGTTCTTCACCGCCGCGGGCCGGGCATCGTACCCCACCCAGCCGCCGGCGGGGTCGCGCATCGCGCCGAACTTCACGCTGAGGAGCGTGCCGTCGCGCCCGGCCGCCCTCAGCGCCTCGCCGATCAGCATCTCGTTGTGGCCCATCCCGTAGAAGTCGCCGGTGTCGAGCAGGTCGATCCCCGCGTCCAGCGCCGCGTGGATGGTGGCGATGCTCTCGGCGCGGTCCGCCGGGCCGTACATCCCCGACATCCCCATGCACCCCAGCCCGATCTCCGACACGCGCGGTCCCGCCGCGCCCAGCTGCCGCGTCTGCATCCCATCCTCCCGTCCCGATTGGTTTGATCTCGCCGGTTCCGGTGGTCAGCCGGGCCGGTCGATGCCCGCTCACACCGGGGTTCCCGCCCGGCGTGCCGCAATGCTACCGGTTCGAGCGCGCTCGAAGTCAAGAGCGGGGATCGTCGCGCGCAAATTGCGGGCGACGCCGTGGCGAGGGCTTTCGCTTCGGGGGATGAGAAACGATTGTTCCCGTCCATGAGCGCCCGCGCTCACGCATCAACCCGAAGCGAAGACCAAGATGCCAGGCAGGATCCAGGCGGAGATCAAGCAGAGCAAGCCGATGGCGCTGCCGGTGGAGGCGCACCTGAACCTGCAGCGCACCGCCACCGCGCTCCGCGACCTGATCGAGGCGGAGACCTCGTCCGTCGGCGGGCTGAAGATGGTGGAGTACAACGTGCTGCGGATCCTGCGCGGCGCGGGTGCCGAGGGGCTGAACACCGAGCAGGTGCGCGAGCGGCTGATGGCGCCGGACCCGATGCTTCCCGCGGTGCTGGGGAGCCTGGCCAACCGCGGCCTGGTGGACCGCAAGCTCCAGAACCGCCAGATCAGCGAGGAGGGATTGAAGGTGCTCGAGGCGCTGCAGACGCGCATCGACACCGCGCTGGCCGAGCGCTTCGGCCGGCTGCGCGAGGAAGAGGTGCGGACGCTGATCGGGCTGCTGGAGCGGCTGCGGGATTGAGGTGCTGCGCGGCCGGGGGCGGCGCCAGGTGTCCCCCCATTCCGGGTACCGCCTTGGCATCGTTGGCCGGGATGGAATCCGCGGCAACGACTACACGAAGTCCGCCTCCGCGCCGCCTGCGCGGACTACGGGCGATGGTGTGGCCGCGGCGATCGCGCGCGAAGCATGGGGATCGCGCGGGCCGGGGTGAAAAGCGAAGAGCGCCGGCTCCCGTTCGAAGGGGAGCCGGCGCTCTCGCCATCTGCCGAAAAGCCGGTGCTCAGGCGGCCGCGGTCACGGCTTGCGAGGCGCTGGCGCTGCGGCGGAGCTTCTGGGTGAGGTCGGCGATCAGCACCTGGGCGAAGGCGAGCGGCACCAGGCGGGTGTCATTCCCCTCCTCGTCCATGTGGCGGCCCAGCTGCTCGGGAACGAAGGTCTCGGGGAAGCGCTCGGCGGCCCACGTGTCCACCAGCTCGGGGGGGAGGGTGGAATCGACCTTCACCACCAGCGTGTCGCCGTCTTCCTCGAAGCCCACGTGATCGCTGAAGCGGTGGGCGATGCCGTTGCCGCGCACCGCCTCGGCGGCGTTGCGGCGCAGCACCAGGATGGCGCGCACCTCGCTGTCCGGCGCGTCCCACTCGGGGATCTCGTAGCGCACCACCAGGTCGGCGCGCTCGGCCTGCGGCAGCACGTACTCCTTGCTGTCCAGCAGGTGCCGGGCGATGTGCTTCAGCACCTCGGCCTCGCTGTAGCCGCGGGTCTTCACGTCGCGCCGCAGCTTCCAGCGAAAGAGCAGCTCGGGCTCGGGCTGCAGGAACACCGCCAGGTCGTACGCGGCGCGCAGGTCGTCGTTGGGAAAGCCCATCAGGCCGCGCACCAGCACCACCTCGTTGGGCTCCACCGCGCGCATGGCGCCGAAGGTGCCGTTGCTGTGGTCGTACCGGCGGCTGCGCACGGGACGGCCGCGGGCCAGCAGCTGCAGGTGCTCCTGCATCAGCGGAAAGTTGTGCACGCTGGGGTTCAGCGCGGTCACGCCCAGCTCGGTGCGCTCGGCGCGCGTGTGCCGATGATAGTCGTCCAGCTCCAGCGTGCTGACCTTCTCGGGGCCGATCAGCGCCGAAACGCCGGTGGCCACGGTGCTCTTGCCGCTGCCCGAGTCGCCGACGATCCCCAACAGGAAGGGGAGATGGCTCGATTCGGGGAAGGGAACGCCGCTCACTGCGCGGCTGCCGCGGAGCGCGGCCTGCGGTCGTGGGTCATGAAGACCTCCCATTTGATGAATGGTCGATATTAGCGCATTGGACGGGGAAGCGAAAGAAATCCGTGGTTAGCGAGGGATGAAAGGGACAATCGGCGTGAAAGCGGACGAGAGCCCGTGCTCATCGGCCGAAGTATCCCCGCCTCCCGACCGCGACCGTGGAGAACACCCGTCCTTCGGGATCGTCCGCGTCGTCGGGGACGAAGGGGCGCCAGAACGCCAGGTCCAGCGAGGGGAAGGCATACGTCATCCCCAGCTCCGGGTCGTCGGCGTCGAACGGATGCTCGCGGGAGATGATCTCCACCACCTGCTCGGCCGGCAGCTCGAACACCGGGCCCGCGCGACATACGACGCGGTACGCGGGATCGTTCCAGAGCTCGATGAACTCGGCCCGCGGCTGGTCACCGGCATAGAAGACCTGGAACCCGCTTTCGTGGAACGCATCGACGCGGTACCCGGAGGTGGGCGACTTGTCGATCTCCCTGGCCGGCGCCACCATCACCCGGCGTACCTCGTCGCGGTGCATGCCGAGCCGCACGGGGCCGGCGCCCACGTGCGGGATCACCTCGTACTCGATCATCTGGACCGCCCTGTCCTACGGATTGATTGCGCCACCAGACGGACGCACATCGCGAGGTGCGGCGGCGCGCGGGGAGATGTTAGCTTGTGCGCACCGGCACGTCCGGGCAAGCTCCACGATTTCACCGAACCGATCCATGTCAGGCTACTGCGACGCGGCGCCCGGGCACGAGTGGCACGGGCCGTATCACGATCACCAGTACGGCTTTCCGCTCACGGGAGACGACGAGCTGCTGGAACGCTTGGCGCTGGAGATCAACCAGGCCGGCCTCAGCTGGCTCACCATCCTCAAGAAGCGCGAGGCCTTCAACCGCGCCTTCGACGGCTTTCACGTAGACACCGTGGCCGCGTACGGCGACGCCGACCGCGCGCGGCTGCTGACCGACGCCGGGATCATCCGCAACCGGCTGAAGGTGGACGCGGTGATCGACAACGCGCGGCGCATCCAGCAGCTGCGCGACGAGTACGGCTCGTTCGCGGGATGGCTCGACGCGCATCACCCGCGCTCCAAGGAGGAGTGGGTGAAGCTGTTCAAGCGCACCTTCCGCTTCACCGGCGGCGAGATCGTGGGCGAGTTCCTGATGAGCACCGGCTACCTTCCCGGCGCGCACCGCGACAGCTGCCCCGTGCAGGCGCGCGTGCTGGCCGCCGGCCCCGCCTGGGCGCGCGCCGCCGCGGGGGTGTAGGCGCGGCGACGACCGACCGACCGTTTCGAGAGGAGGAGACGACGATGGGTGCGTGGGGAGCGGGTGTGTTCGACAACGACACGGCGCTGGACTGGCTCGACGCGCTGGAGCGGACCGGCTCTGCGGCCGTGAGCAAGGCGCTGCGCGGCCTTCCCGACGACGCGGGCTACATCGACGCCGACCAGGCCTGCGACGCGCTGGCCGCGGCCGAGATCGTGGCCGCCTCGCGCGGGAACCCGCCCGCCGACTTCCCGGGCGAGGCGGCGGATTGGGTGCAGGCCCACGGCCCCTCCGTTCCCTACGAGCTGACGGAGGTGGCCGAGAACGCCGTCGCCCGCATCCGCACCGATTCGGAGCTGCGCGACCTGTGGGAGGAGAGCGGCGCGGAGGAGTGGTACACGGCGCTGGACGACCTGCTGGGCCGCCTACGCCAGGGATAGCTTCGCGCGGGCCGCGTGGGGCACGCTGCCCGCGGCGGTGCCGGGCGCCACATCATGCACACGGGGCCCGGGCGCGCATGCACCCGGGCCCCGCGCCGCTGCCACCGCGCTGATGCCACAGGCGGCCGGCACGTACCTACACGCAGGTGAATGCCGAGGTGTTCGGGCACGACGGCTGACAGCTCCACACGTTGCTGTCGTTGCAGGTGCCGTAGTACGCCGTCTCCTGGCCGCAGGTGTTGGTCGCGCCGCAGCCGGCCTCGCACGTCACGGCACCACACGTGTGCTCCGCGGCGGTGTCCAGGAGCACCACGGTCAAGGGCGGTTTATCGGTCGGGTTGGCCTCCCCATGCACGGTGCCCATTCGCGTGCTCCCGTCGCTGCCGAGATGGAACGTGTCCACCAGCAGCTCGTCCGGGTTCATCTTCAGCTTGCGCATGATTCGACGTTTCCTCCCTGAGTGGAGTCGCCTGCAACCGCGCGGCGGGCGCCGCGGCGGAACCGGAAGAGGCAGAACGGGCCGGACCGTACGGGAGCGGGTCCGGCTTCGATGAAGACCGAGCCGGGATGGCCCGCGCGATGCCGCCCCCATCGGTTCAGCTCCGCTCCCGCGCCGTACCGGCCACCTTCAGGGAGCTACTTCGTCTCGATCCAGCTGGTGCCGATGCCGCTTTCCACGCGCAGGGGAACGTTGAGCACGGCGGCGTTCTCCATCCGCTCGCGGACCAGCGCCTGGATTTCGTGCACCTTCGCCTCGGGCGTCTCGAAGAGGAGTTCGTCGTGCACCTGCAGGAGCATCCTGGTGCCGTCGTCGCGCGCCTCCAGGTCGGCCTGGATCTGGATCATGGCGATCTTGATCAGGTCGGCCGCGGTACCCTGGATGGGGGCGTTGGTCGCGGCGCGCTCGCCGAACGAGCGGATGTTGAAGTTGCGCGCGTTGATCTCGGGGATGTAGCGGCGGCGGCCGGTGAGCGTTTCCACGTACCCCTGCTGCCGCGCCTTCTCCCTCTGCTCGTCCAGGTAGCGGCGCACGCCGGGGAAGCGCTGGAAGTACGCCTCGATGAACTCCTTGGCCTCGGCGGTGGTCATCCCCAGCTGCTTCCCCAGCGCGAACGGGCCGATGCCGTAGATCACGGCGAAGTTCACCGTCTTCGCCCGGTCGCGCATCTCCTTGCTCACCTCTTCCACGGGCACGCCGAAGATGAGCGCCGCGGTGCCGCGGTGGATGTCGAGCCCGGCGCGGAACGCCTCCACGAACGCCTCGTCGCCCGAGTAGTGTGCCAGGATGCGCAGCTCGATCTGCGAGTAGTCGGCCGCCACGAAGCGGTTCCCCTCGGCGGGGATGAAGCCGCGGCGGATCTCGGCGCCCATCTCGGTGCGGATGGGGATGTTCTGCAGGTTCGGGTCGCTCGACGCCAGCCGCCCCGTGGCCGCCACCGTCTGGTTGAACGAGGTGTGGATCCGCCCCGTCTCGGGGTTCACGCTCCTGGGCAGCGTGTCGACGTAGGTGCCGCGCAGCTTCTCGATCTGCCGGTACTGCATCAGCAGCGTGGGGAGCTCGTGCCCCTGCGACGCAAGCTCCTGCAGCACGTCCACGTCGGTGCTGGCGCCGGTCTTGGTCTTCTTGATCACCGGCAGGCCGAGCTTGCCGAACAGGATCTCGCGCAGCTGCGGGGTGCTGCCGATGTTGAACTCCTGCCCGGCGGACGCGTAGATCTGCTGCTCCAGGTCGCGCAGCTGCCCGCGCATCACCTCGCCCATCCGCGCGAAGAACGGCTCGTCGATGCGGATGCCGTTCCACTCCATCTCGGCCAGCACGCGCACCAGCGGCATCTCGATCTCGCGGTAGAGCGGCTCCAGGTGCAGCCGCTCCAGCTCCGGCGCGAAGCGTTCGTGCAGGCGCACGGTGATGTCGGCGTCTTCGCAGGCGTACTCGGCCGCGCGGCTGAGCTCCACCTCGGCGAACTCGACCTGCGCCTTTCCCTTCCCGGCCACGTCTTCGTAGCGGATGGTGTGGTGGTTCAGGTGCTGCAGGGCGAGCGAGTCCATCCCATGCTCGCGGCGCCCCGGCTCCAGCAGGTAGCTCGCCACCATCGTGTCGAAGTCCATCCCCCCCAGCGCGATCCCGGTGCGGCGGAAGACCAGGAAGTCGTACTTCATGTTCTGGCCGACCTTCTTCACCGCCGGGTCCTCGAGCATGTCCACCAGCTCCTGCAGCTCGGGGCTGTCCAGCGGCGGCAGGTTCTGCGGCTCGGGCGCGGCGCCCTTGCGGTGCTCGGGCGATGGATCGCCCGCGCCGCCCAGCAGGTCGCCCTGGTCCGGCGTGGGAAGGCGATGGCGGAACGGGAGGTAGAACGCCTCGCCCGGCTTGAGCGAGAGCGAGATCCCGCAGAGCTCGGCCCGCATCGGGTCGGTGCTGCTGGTCTCGGTATCGACCGCCACCCACCCCTGCTCGCGGATGCGCCGCACCAGCGCGTGCACGCCGGCCGGCGTGTCGACCAGGTGGTACTCGGTGGGGACGCGCTCGCGCGACGCGGCTTTCTCCTCTTCGTCGGGCGCGTAGTCGCGCGCGAGAGTGCCGAACTCCAGCTCGATGAAGAGCTCGCGCAGCCGCGGCCGGTCGGGCCGGCCCACCTTGAGCGCCTCCAGGTCCAGCGGGAGCGGCAGGTCGCAGCGGATGGTGACCAGCTGCTTGGAGAGGAGCGCGTTGTCGCCGAACGCCTGCAGCGCCTCACGCGGGCGCTTGGCCTTGATCTCGGCCGCGTGCGCCAGGATCTCCTCGATCGGCCCGTACTCCTCGATCAGCGACACGGCCGTCTTGGGGCCGATGCCGGGAACGCCGGGAACGTTGTCGCTGGCGTCGCCGATCAGCCCCAGGTAGTCGACCACGCGCTCGGGAGGCACGCCCAGGCGCTCGTTGGCGTTGCGGGTGTCGACCCACTCCTCTTCCACCGCGCCGGGGCCGCCGCGGCCGGGGTTGAGCAGGCACACGTGCGGGCGGATCAGCTGGTAGAAGTCCTTGTCGCCGCTGATGATGACCGTCTCCAGCCCCGCGTCCAACGCCTGCGCGGCCAGCGTGCCGATCACGTCGTCGGCCTCGAAGCCCTCCAGCTCCAGCACGGGCACGTTGAAGGCGGTGACGATGTCACGCACGCGCGGGAGCGAGGCCTTCAGCTCGTCGGGCATCTTCTCACGCGTGGCCTTGTACTCGGGGTACACCAGGTGGCGGTCGCTCATCCCCGCGTCGAACACCATCCCCAGGTAGTCGGGCTCGTGCTGCTCGATCACCTTCTTCAGGAACCGCGTGACGCCGAACGCGGCCGAGGTGTTCTCGCCCTTGCTGCTCATCAGCGGCCGGCTGACCAGCGCGAAGAAGGCGCGGTAGATCAGCGCGTATCCGTCGATCAGGTACAGGCGCGGGCGGGTCTTTTCGGGCTTGTCCACGTGCGTTCGGGCGCGGGTTGCCGGGCGATTCGCGAGGGGCGGAATCTACGGTCGCCGGGGGATGCGGGAAAGCGATGGCGGGCGGATGGCGGCGGGGCGGGGCGTGGAGCGCGGCAATGGGGGGAGCAGCGCTCGGCGCGAGCGCTGGAGACCAACGAGAATGTCCTCGGGCGGCCTCGAGACCGGCGGCTGAAAGCCGCGGCAACAACCACGGGAAGCCTCGCAAAGGGCGCGAGGCTTGGGCGAGTGCGGGGAGAGGCCGTCATGCGGGCCGCTGGCTTCGAGGCCCGGCGGCTGGAAGCCGCGGCAACAACCACGGGAAGCCTCGCAAACGGCGCGAGGCTGCGCGTGGCGGAGTTCGGCGGCGGGGTAGAAGGATCGAGCGGCGGTCCGGGATCGACCAGGCCGCCGGCCGGGTGACTCCGGACCGGCGGCCATCGATCGGGCCAGATGCGGCGGTCAGGCCTCGGTCTGCGTGTCGTTGCTGCAGCCGGCGGAGGGGCCGAAACAGTCTTCGGCGAGCAGCGACAGGCAGTAGCACACCTCGTCGTTGGTGTTGCCACCCAGGGCGGCGGCGCGCGCCTGGGGCGTTGCCTCGAAGCTGCTGACGGTGAGCTCGCCGGGATCCAGCGAAAGCTTCTGCATGACGATTCTCCAGTGTGTGGGTCAGCAGGCGTTGAATCTCTGCGTGCAGTCGCAGATGACCTGGCAGCTGGCGTATGCGGTGTTGCGTACGGCATCGCTGTAGACCGGGCAGTTCGCGGTGACCTCGTGGGCCCCCACGGTGCCAGCGGCCGCCGGGGTCACCACCACCGTCTGGAACGATTCGACGGCGAGCGAGTCCACCTTCAGGTCGATCTTGCGCATGGGTCCTCCCATCGGTTCGATGTGCCTGCGGTGGCGGGTCAGTACTGGTTGGTGCGCGTGCAGCCGAGCCGCGTGCAGGTGTCGTCGGTCGGACACATCTTGATGCAGGTGTCTTCCCAGGTGTTCGGCTCCGTTTCCACCGGGTCGGTGGCGGGAACCGGGTACGACGACTGGATGCCGCTGCTTCCAATGTCGAACGACTCCACCGTGAGCGTGTCGGGCTGCAGCCGGATCGTGGCCATGCGTCCTCTCCCTGTTCGGTTGATGATGATGCGGGTGCGCGACCAAGTATCGCCGCGAGACCCCCGTCCATCAAGAGAATTGCTGCCGGAAAGGTGATTTGATCGGATGGAGATCGCCCGTCGCGGCATCTGCCTGCCGCCCGGGCGATCGTGCCCCCACCCTCGCGCCGCCACGAGGTATCCCGTGTTCGCTGGCCGTGGCGTCCAGCCACCGGTGCCGGTTCGCGCACGGCGATCAGCTCACCGCGATGCGCTCCAGCGCGGCGCGGATGGAATCGTTCAGCTTGCCGGCGAGGTCGGCCACGAACGGCTGCTGCAGGATGGTGCCGTGGCTGCCGCCCACGCGGTGGACGGTGGACCCGCCCAGCGCGCGGCGCGTCCAGAACTCCACCGCGCCGTCCGGCGGCACCGACCGGTCCGACGCGGCGGTGCGCACGTAGGTGAGGTGGCCCTCGTATGGGGGCGGATCGTAGCGCACCAGCGCGCCCAGGTTGGCGCGGCGAACGCGGGTGAGCGTCAGGATCTCGTCCACGCGGCTGGTGGGGAGCACGCGCGGCGCGTTCACCTGGCGCACGGCCTCCAGCGCCTGCTGCCGCGGCGGCAGCTTGCCGATGCGGTCGATCCGGATCCCCCCCGCCATCCCCCACCCCACCAGGTCGGCCACGATGCGCTGCAGCACCCGTGCGTGGTCCAGCAGCTCCTTCACGTCCTGCCTGGGGCGCGGCACGCCGGTGTCCAGCAGCGCCACCAGCCCCACCTCGGCGCCGGCGGCGAGCAGCTGGCGCCCCATCTCCCACGCCACCATCCCCCCGAAGCTCCATCCCCCCAGCAGGTACGGCCCCTCCGGCTGCACGCGGCGGATGGCATCGACGAAGAAGGCGGCGATCTCGCCGGCGCTCTCCAGCGGCGCATGGCCGTCGTCGATGCCGCGCGCCTGCAGGCCGTAGACGGGCTGGTCCGCCCCCATCTCCCCGGCCAGGGTGTGATAGCACACCACGTGGCCGCCGCCGGGTGGCGCCAGGTAGAGCGGCGGAAGCCCGCCGTGCGGCTGCAGCGGGATCAGCGGCGGGTGCACGGCGGCGCGCTCGCCGGCCAGCACGCGCGCCAGCCCCGCCACCGTGGGCGCCCGCAGCAGCGAGGCGATCGGCAGCTCGCGCCCCATCTCCGCCCGCACCCGCGCCGCGAGCCGGCTGGCGGTGATGGAGTTGCCGCCCAGGTCGAAGAAGTCGTCGTGGATCCCCACGCGCGGCAGCGACAGCGCGTCGGCCCAGATCTTCGCCAGCTCCGCCTCTTGCGGCGAGCGCGGCTGCGTGGAGATGCCGGCGGAGACCGTCTCGGCCGGCGGCGCGGGGAGGGCGCGGCGGTCGACCTTGCCGCTGGCGGTGCGCGGGAGCGCGTCGACCCAGGCGAAGGCGGTGGGGACCATCGCCTCGGGGAGGCGGGCGCGCAGGTGCTCGCGCAGCTCGGGCGCGGCGGGGCGATGCGCGTCGGCCGCGACCAGCCAGGCCACCAGGCGGCGGCCGCCCGCCGCGTCCGCACGCGCGTCGACCGCGGCGGCGGCCAGGGCGGGATGGGCCGCGAGCGCCGCCTCCACCTCGCCGGCTTCGATGCGGACGCCACGCACCTTCACCTGCGCGTCGGCGCGGCCCAGGTACTCCAGCGAGCCATCGTCCAGCCACCGCCCCACGTCGCGCGTGCGGTACATCCGCTGGCCGGCGGCCATGCCGAAGGGGTCGGGGCGGAAGAGCTCGGCGGTGAGCCCGGGCCGCCCGGCGTAGCCCCGCGCGACCCCTGCGCCGCCGAGCCAGATCTCCCCCGGCACGCCCAGGGGCACCGGAACCAGCGCCGGGTCCAGCACGTACACGCG
>Ga0247773_1000288_pt1 | contig 23484 bp, 20 predicted proteins | sample UWRJL092311B6_FD_179934 | JGI IMG/M metagenome (GOLD analysis project Ga0247773, IMG submission 179934) | Plant litter microbial communities from Arlington Agricultural Research Station in Wisconsin, United States - UWRJ-L092-311B-6 | ecosystem: Environmental > Terrestrial > Plant litter >...
CTCCAGCGCCACCGACAACAACACCGCCACCCACGCCGCCCCGTGCCTGACCGGCAAGGTTCCGGTCGGCGTGGTCGAGGAGATCTCGGCCAGCGGCAACTCGGTGCACATCAAGGGCTGGGCGTACGACCCGGACTCGCCGAGCACCTCCATCAGCGTCGCGATCTACCAGGACGGCAAGGGCCTGATGGGCATCCACGCCAGCCTGCCGCGCTCGGACGTGAACTCCTCCCGGCACATCAGCGGCAACCACGGCTTCGAGGTGCGCTTCACCGCCCCCAGCGGCCAGCACGCCTACACGGTGTTCGCGATGAACATCAAGGGCGGCAGCGGCAACCCCCGGATCGGTGGCAAGACCATCACCGTCAACGCCGGTACCGCGCCGCTCGGGCACCTGGACTCGGCCAATCCGGTGGGCGACAGCGTGGTGCTGACCGGCTGGGCCTTCGACCGGGACGCCCCGAGCACCTCGATCGCGGTCAACATCTACCAGGACGACAAGCCGCTGATGGGCATTCACACCGGAGTGATGCGCTCGGACGTCAACTCCGCGTACCACATCACCGGCACCCACGGCTTCAAGGCCCAGTTCAAGGCCAGCACCGGCGCCCACAACTACAAGGTGTGGGCGATGAACGTCGGCGGCGGCACCGGCAACACCCTGATCGGCAACCACAGCCTGATCGTCCGGGGCGCCGCGGTGGCACCGGCCAGTACCGGTTCGGAGCCGGCCGGCACCCAGGACGCGGTGCTGATCACAACTGCCGGCCATGGCACCGCAGGCGAGCTGGAGTCGGTGGTGGCCTCCGGCGGCGGCGTCCGGCTGGTCGGCTGGCTGCCCGACACCCGGGGCGAGCTCGCGGTCGCGGTGCACGAGGACGGCGAGGTGCTGCACTGGTACCCGGTCACCGATCCGGCCCGAGCCGACGGCCGGCGCGGTTTCGACCTCACCATCCCGGCCGGTACCGGGCTGCACACCTACTCGGTGTACGCGCTGCCCACGGGCGGCACCGACGCGGCCGGGGACCGGGCGCGCGAGTTCCCGCTGATCGGGCAGCGCACCGTCCGGGTGAACCAGTCCGGGGCACTCGGCGTCCTGGACGGGGCCCGGCGGCTCGGCGACACCGTCCGGCTGACCGGCTGGGCCTACGACCCCGACCGGCCACACCGCCAGCTGACGCTGACCGTGTATCGCGACGGGGTCGAGCTGTCCCGGCACCGGACCGGCATCGAGCGTGCGGAACTGCCCGGAGCCGGCGCGGGATTCGACATCACCCTGGCCGACGTGTCCGGCGTCCACACCTACACCGTGTACGCCGACCATCCCGAACCCGGCAGTCCCGCCACCCTGATCGGTGGCCGGACGGTGGCCGAGGACGAGCACCAGACGGCGGTGCCGGCATGACCGGCCCGCTGGCCACGGCCGCCCTGGTGGTCGCGGCGGTGGCCGGCGCCCGCGGCACCTGGTCGCCGTGCGGGCTGTCGATGGTCTCGGCGATCAACCCGCTGTCCGAACGGGCTCGCGGCAACCGGTACTCACTCACCGCCGGCTGGTTCGTGGCCGGCTCGGTGCTGGGCGGGCTGGCACTCGGCGCGGCCGGCGGCCTGCTGGCCCTCGCGGCGCGTCCGCTGCCCACCGCGGCAGCCCTGTGGCTCGGCGTGCTGGCCTGCTTGGTGACCCTGGCGGCGGACCGCCGGGTGGCCGGCTTCGGGCTGCCGCTGCACCCCCGGCAGGTCAACGAGCTGTGGCTCACCCAGTACCGCCGCTGGCTGTACGCGGCCGGCTTCGGGGCCCAGATCGGACTCGGCTTCGCCACCTACATCATGACCGCGGCCACCTACCTGATGGTGGCGCTGGCGGTGCTGACCGGCTCGCCGGCGCTGGCGGTGACCACCGGCGCGGTGTTCGGGCTCGTCCGCGGGCTGGCGGTGCTGCTGTCGGCCCGGTGCCGGACCGCCCAGGCGCTGCACCGGCTGCACCTGCTGCTGAGCCGCTGGGAGCCGGCCTCGCTGCGCACAGCGATGGCCACTCAGGCGCTGGCGGCCGGCGGTCTGGGGTACGCCGCGGCCGGGCCCGCCGGTGGTATCGGCGTGCTGATGGCGGCAGCCCTGCTGCTGATTGCCGGCGACCGGCGGTCGGTGGCCGCGCTTCGACGCGCGCGAACCGGACAACCCGGCCACTATGTAGCAGCAGAGTAAGCACCGGTACTTGTTCCACCCAGGCAGCGTCGGACAGCAGCGTCCGGTCGGCACCGACAAGATTGGCATCGCAATGCGGGTAAGGGTGCTGGCTGCCGCCAGCGGACTAGCTTTGGTACTGGGCCTGATCAGCGTCGTGGCGACGACCGCGCCGGCCGGCGCGTCGGTCAGCAGCCAGGCGACCAGCGCCGTCAACTACGCCCACGGCCACGGCTACCGGTCGGCGATCGCGGTGCTCGACACCCAGACCGGCGCGTTCACCGGTGCCGGCGACTACAACAGCACCTACGCCTCGGAATCGGTGATGAAGACCTTCATCGCCACCCGGCTGCTGCTGACCGGGCAGATGAGCGGCTGGAACGAGACCACCGCCTACAAGATGATCACCCAGTCCGACGACGCCTCGGCCAGCGCGCTGTACGGCCGGGTCGGCGGCGACAGCCTGATCACCTGGATCAAGCAGGCCCTCAACATCCCCAACCTGGGCTACCCGCCGCTGCGGTCGGGCTGGTGGGGCGGCACCCAGATCACCGCCGCCGGGATGGCCTCGTTCTACAACGCGGTCCGGCACCGGCCCGGGGTCTGGAACTGGCTCGGCAACGCCATGCACCACGCGACCACCTACGGCTCGGACGGGGTGTACCAGTTCTTCGGCATCCCCAGTGCCACCACCGGATTCGCGGTCAAGCAGGGCTGGGGCGGTGACAACGCCGCCGGCCAGCCGGCCTTCAACTCGACCGGTTTCGTCAACGGCGACCGGTACGCGGTGGTGATCCTGACCCAGGGCGGCACCTACGGCACGCCGATCGCGAACATGGTCACCGCCGAGGCCAGGTTGCTGATGCCGGGCGGCCGGATCGCCCCCGCCGACGACCCGGTCGGCGGAGTCAGCAGCTGGTCGCTGCACGGGCGCTACCTCACCGTCACCGGCTGGGCGCTGGACCCGAACGCGCTGTCCAGCGGCCTGCGAATCTTCTTCTACGTCAACGGAAAGCCGTTCACCTACGTCCAGACCACGCTGCCGCGCGGTGACATCAACGCGCACTTCCACGCCACCGGCAACCACGGCTACTCCAAGACGCTGATGCTGGCCGACGGCGCCAACACCGTCTGCGCGTACGCGATCAACGTCGGCGCGGGCAAGAACACCAAGCTGGGCTGCCGGGACGTGCCGCTGAACGGCTCGCCGATCGGTGGCATCAGCACCAAGAGCCAGAAGGGCAACCTGGCCACCTTCACCGGCTGGAGCTTCGACTACGACGCCCCGAGCACCCCGCTGACCGTGGTGGCCAACGTCAACGGCCGGTACGCCGGCTCGGTGGCCTCCACCGTGCTGCGGCCCGACATCAACACCGCCATGCACGGCACCGGGGCGCACGGCTACCTGATCAAGGTGCGGTTGCCGGCCGGCAGCAGCACGGTCTGCCTGCACGCCCTCAACCGCGGCGCGGGCAACCAGAGCAGCTTGGGGTGCGCGTCCTACCGGGTGTCGCTGTCGCCGATCGGCAAGATCGACTCGGTGACCGTGCAGGGCGGCCGGGCGCTGATCACCGGCTGGACCTTCGACTTCAGCAACACCGGCCAGGCGATCGGCGTGGTGATCGACCTCAACGGCAAGCACGTCGCCTGGGGCCCCACCGCCGTTACCCGAAGCGATGTCAACCAGGCCTGGTCGATCACCGGTGTCCACGGGTTCAGCTACTCGATCCCGCTGGCAGCGGGTACCAACCAGCTGTGCGCCTACGGCGTGAACACCGGGGCGGGCGGCGGCAACTCGGCCCTGGGCTGCCGGTCGGTCAGCCGGGCCTCCGGTGCGGCGGTGGCGCCGGCGAAGCCGGCGCCGACCAGCTCGGCACCGGCCACCCCGACGCCGGCGACCTCGGCTCCGGTCACCTCCGCCCCGGCCAGTTCGGCTCCGGCTACTTCCGTCCCGACCAGCTCGGCCCCGGCAACGTCCGGATCGCCCACGACCGGATCGAGCGCATCCGGATCGAGCACGACCAAGTAGGGCAGCTACTCCCTGTGTGATACCCACCGGTGCCTCGAGCAACCGGTGGGTATCACACGAGGGTCGTGGCCACGTGTCGGCCGAGCCACGCGCCCGGTCAGGGCGCCAGCTGGTCCCGGTGCTCGGGCTCGAGTCCCTCGTCCAGGTCGGGGTTCGGCTTGCCGAGCTCGCGCCGCCAGGTGCGGAAGGCGCTCACCATGCCGATCAGCCACACCGTTCCGATCAGGTAGGCCCCGATCACGTCCGACAGGTAGTGCACTCCGAGCGCGATCCGGGAGAAGCCGATCGCCAGCGCCAGCAGCGTCGCCACCGTGATGGCCAGCGGGCGCCACCGGCGGCCGATGATCGGCAGGAACACCGCCAGCAGGATGCCGTAGCCGACGATCGCGGCCTGCGCGTGCCCGCTCGGGAAGGACTTGCCGCCGGCCACCGCGACCGGGTCGCTCAGGTGCGGCCGGGCCCGGTTGACCACCAGCTTCACCAGGTTGTTCAGCAGCGAGCTTCCCACCACGGTCACCACGACGAAGATCGCCAGCCGCTGCAGCCGGCGACTCAGCAGCCAGCCGGCCACCAGTGCCATCACCACGAACCAGACCACCGTCTTGCCGGAGTCGCTGAGCGCCCGCATCACCTGGGTGAACGCCGAATGCCGCAGCGCGTAACGGTGCAGGTCGGCGGCCACCGAGCGGTCGGTGCGCAGCAGCCACGGCGACTGCGAGGAGACCAACAGCAGCACCGTCAGGAACAGCGCGGCGGCGACCAGGGCGATGCCGAACACCAGCACCGCCCGGCCGGCGAACCGGCGGCGACCGGCCTGCCGCTGGCCCTCGGTCGGGGCCGGCCGACGGCCGATCACGACTGCCCGCAGCGCAGCGTCAACGCGGCGGGCAACACCTCGACCCGCAGCTCGGTGGCCGCGCCGCGGAAGTCGCCGTCGAACTCGACCGGCACCTCGACGGAGGAGGTGATGGAAACCGACCTGCCGCGCAGGATCTCGGCCTGCCGGCCGGAGTCGGGCCGGCGTCGCAGGATCCGCCAGACCAGGGCCGGCCAGTCCCGGACGGTGCGCGGAGCGAGCACCAGCACGTCGAGCCGGCCGTCGTCGGGGCTGGCATCGGGCATCAGCGTCACGCCGGCCTGCAGCTGGCCGACGTTGCCGACCAGGACGCCGATCGACTCGGTGGTGACCGGCGGCCGGTCGTCGAGCGTGACGGTGAAGCGCGCCCGGGGACTGCGTCGCAGCGCCTTGGCCATCCCACCAACATAGGCGACCCAGCCGAGGCGTTCCTTGAGCTGATCGTCGGTATCGCGGATCAGCGCCGCGTCGAAGCCGAGCCCGGCCATCACCACGAACCGCTGTTCGGCCGACTCCAGCACGTCGATCACCCGCTCGTCCGGGCCGAAGGCGACCTCGAGCGCCTCGGCCGGCTCCAGCGGGATGCCCAGGTTGCGGGCCAGCAGGTTGCCGGTGCCGACCGGCACCACCGCCATCGCCACCCCGGTGCCGGCCAGCGCCCCGGCACAGGCGGCCACCGTGCCGTCCCCGCCGCAGACCAGCACCAGCCGGGCACCGGCCGCCACGGCCGCGCTCGCCTGGCCCGCGCCGGTGTCGTCCTCGGTGGTCTCGTACCAGTCGGGCTGCCGACCGCCACAGTGTTCGACGATCGCCGCCTTCAACGCGGCCAGGTCGTCGATCTTGGCCGGGTTGAGCACCGCGGCGACCTCGCTCACAGCGATTGCCTGCCCGAGGACGTGCCGGGCCGGCCGAGGATCACCGTGCTGGTCACCGCCAGCCAGCAGCAGGCCAGCAGGGCCCCGGCGATCACGTCGGTCGGGTAGTGCATCCCGCGATACATCCGTGACACCGCCACCAGCACCGGGACCAGGATTGCCGCCGCGGTGGCCAGCGTCCGCAGCCAGACCGCCGCGCCGGCCCGCCAGGCGAGCACCGCCAGGCCGCCGTACAGCGCGACCGAGGCGGCGGTGTGTCCGGACGGGAAGCTGGAGGTCGGCGGGGCGCTGTCCAGGTGCTTGACCGGCGGCCGGGCCCGGTCCACCAGCAGGGTGGTGCTGACGAAGATGGTCACCTCACCGATCAGGGCCACCGCCAGGAACACCGGCTCCCGCCAGCGCTTGAGCCCCAGCCGCAGCAGCACGAAGGCCACCAGCCCGACCGCGATCACGGTCAGCGTCTCGGCGAGGAAGGTGGCCAGGTGGGTGATCTCGGTCCACGGGTCCCGGCGGTCGGCGGCCAGGTGCCGGTCCACCGAGGCGTCCCAGCGGACCAGCGCGCTGTCCTTCCACTGGTGGCCGAGCAGGTGCCCGACCAACACCAGCACCAGCCAGATCAGCACCGCCGCGGCCACCAGCACCAGGGCGTCCCGGCGCCAGCCGGCGGACTCGTGCCGACGCGGCCGGCGTTGCTGTTCCAGGCGGCTCACGTCCGCCGCCAGGCGGCCTCGGCGTAGCAGTACAGCCCGAAGGCGACCAGGCCGACCGCGCACACCGCGACCAGCAGCCGGCCGGAGTCGGACTCGGAGACGGTGCGGCGCAGCGCGCCGTCCAGGCCGCGGGCCTTGCTCGGGTCGTAGTCCCAGGCTGCCCGGATCAGGAAGAACCCGGTCAGGGCGAACACCACGCCCCGGGCGGCGGTGCCGAAGGTGCCGAGGATCCAGACGATCCGCCGGCTGCCGGCCGGCATGTCGGCCAGCGCGAAGTACTTCTTGAACTTGCGGGTCACGCCTTCGTAGACCAGCCCCAGGCCGATCACGATGACCACCGCCCCGGCGATGCCGACCACCCAGCGGCCGAGCGAGTGCTGCATCACCCGGGCGGTCAGCAGCTGCTGCTGGCCGGCCTGGCTCTTGCTGCGGGCGTGGGCCAGCAGGTTGAAGGCGTTGACGGCGAAGAAGGCGTAGATGATCCCGCGGGCCAGCGACTTCAGCCGGGGGCCCTTCTCGTAGCCCTTGGAGTCGCCGACCACCCCGAAGGCAGCCTCGGAGAACCGCCAGATCGCGTAGCCGGACAGGCCCAGCGCGATCACCCACAGCAGCAGGAAGCCACCGTTGTGCCGGGTCACCTCCTGCAGGGCACCCCGCTGGTCCGCCTCGGGCGGCCGCTTGCCCGCCGCCAGCAACACCGCGAACCACCCGATGAGCAGGTAGATGGTGCCCCGGGCCGCGAAGCCCAGTTTGGCCAGACCCTTGAACCCGTCGCTGCGGGCCACCCGCCGCGCGCTCGTACCTGCCGTCATTGTGCCCCCAGAGGTTCGGCGAAGGGTACTACGGTTCTTCTCGCCAGCAGTCCCCGTTGCATGCCTGGAGTTCCACCTGATGGATACCGACCCGAATTCGACCGATCAACCGGCCGACGACGACCGGCACGGCGTGGTGCGGGCGGTCGAGCAGGTCGTCGACCGGCTGGACGAGCGGGTGGGAGCGGCCGAGGGCACGAACCAGGTCCTGCCCGACAACACCAGGCTGGTCCGGTGGGCGGCCCTGCTGTTCCTGGTGTGCGCCGCGATCCTGCTGCCCTGGATCGTCATCGCCGCCTTCATCCTGCCCTCCCATCAGCTGTCGGAGAACTACGACGTGGCCTGGGCCGGCTACGACGTGGGACTGTTCATCGGCCTGGTGTCGACGGCGGTCTGCACCCTGCGCAGGTCGGCGCGGCTGCCGATCGCGGCCGCCGCCACCGGCGCGCTGCTGGCCGCCGACGCCTGGTTCGACGTACTGACCTCACCCGGCGGTTGGGACCTGGCGGAGGCGATCGCGATGTCGGTGCTGGCCGAGCTGCCGCTCGCCGCGCTGTGCTTCTGGCTCGCCTTCCACAGCCAGGAGGTCGTCGAACGGCGGCTTCTGCTGCTGTCCGGACAGCGGCGCGACCGGCGGTCCTGACCTGCCGTCCCGGCCCGGGTTGCCGACTGTGACCCCACGCGGCAACCCGGTCGGGGCCGACCCGTATCCTCGTCGGCGGAGGATTCGCATAGTGGCCTAGTGCGCACGCTTGGAAAGCGTGTTGGGTTAACGCCCTCAGGGGTTCGAATCCCCTATCCTCCGCCAGCTTTGCCTTCGGACGCCCGCCTCCGGCGCGCCTGTTCGAGCAGGACCGGGCGGCGCTCGTCGCCGGTGCCGCCTGCTACCCGGTCCCGCACAGCACCGCCGACGTTCACACTGTGGTCATGTTCTGGTCAGCTTGATCGACCGGACCTGGCCTCGGTCGGCTGGCAGCGTGTTGCCCCGAGGACGCACCGGCATCCACGGGGGAGGTGGACGGTATGCGCGTGGTACGGGTGCTCGCCAAGCTGGAGCCGGGTGGGGCGCAGTTGGCGTTGCTCCGGGTGATGCGGGGACTGCAGCGCCGGCATGGGATACCGGCCGAGCTGTGGGTCGGCGATGCCAGCTCCGACGGGATGCGACTGGCCCGGCGCTACGGGGTGCGGCCGGTGGCCCACCGGGTCGGTAAGGACCTGCACCCGGATCACAACCTGCAGTGGCAGCTGTCGGATCGGTTCGCCCAGTGGCTGGCTGCCGAGTTACCCATCGGCGACGTGGTGCACGCGCACATGCTCGGTGCCTGGTGGGCCGTGGCACAGGTGATCGATCCCCGCACGCCGTTGGTGGCGACCGAGCACAACCAGGTGAACTGGCAGGCACGGCGCATTCGCGCGCTGCGACCGGCCGCAAGCCGGGTCGACCGGTTCTTCGCCATGGGCCCGGCGGCCGCTCGGTTCGCCGTCCAGGCCGGCGTACCGGCAGCGGCCCTGCGGTCTGCGCGATCTCCGGTCGCGGGGTTCCAGGCCCGGCCCGACAACCGGCTCAGGACGCCGCGCCTGACCTTCACCGGGCGGCTGTGCCCCGACAAGGGACCCGACCTGCTGGTGGAAGCGATCGGCATGCTCGGCGATCCCGACCTGTCCTGCTACCTGCTCGGCGACGGGCCGCTGGCCGCCGACCTGGCTGCCCGGGTCGAGCAGCTCGGCCTGGCCGACCGGGTGTTCCTGCCTGGTTGGGTCGACCGGCCCTGGACGTACCTGGCCGGCAGCGCGGTGCACGTCGTCCCGTCGCGCGAGGAAGCCTGGTCACAGAGCGCCGTGCTCGCACTCGGCCTCGGCGTGCCGGTGATCGGAACCCGGGTCGACGGGCTGGCCGAGACCCTGGCCCAGCAACGAGGCGTGCTGGTGCCGCCGGAGGATCCCGCCGCGTTGAGCCGGGCGATAGCCGAGATCCGCGGCGGGCGGGCCGTGCTCGATCAACCAGCCGCGCGCCGCTACGCCCGGCAGTTCAGCAGCGCCAGGGTCAGCGACTTCTACCACGACCAGTACCGCGAGCTCGTCGAACACAACCTGGCGCGATCGGTTATCGCGGCCGACGGTGGTCGGCCGTGACCGCCGCGGTGCTGGTACTCATCGCCTGATCCGCGGCCTTCGCGGTCAGGTGCCGGGCGGGTAGTTGGCGTCCTTGAGCAGCCGCGCGAGATGGGCGGCGTTGGCGGCCACCGTCCTGGTGGTGCCGGCGGTCTCGTCCGGAACCTGGTCGAGGTCCTGGTAGTCCACGGTGTGCATCGCCTCGCCGTTCCAGTAGGTCACGCCGCCGGCCGGAATGGTGAAGCCGACGTCGTTGAGCACCTGGAACAGCACGGCGCTGATGTGGTGGGCGCCGTCCTCGTTGCCGACGACCGCGGCGATCGCGACCTTGCCGTAGGTCAGCAACCGGCCCTGGTCGTCCTGCTCCGACAGCTCGGCGTCCAGCCGCTCCAGGACCCGTTGGCAGACGCTGCTGTGCTGGCCCATCCAGGTGGGTGTGGCGATCAGCAGGATGTCGGCCTCGAGAACCTGGCGGCGGATCTCCGGCCACTCGTCGCCGTCGCCCATGTCCAGCTGCACGCCGGGCTTGACGTCGTAGTCGACGACCCGGACGGCGGTGCCGGAAACACCCTGGGTGGCGAGTTCGTCCAGTACCTGGCGGGCGATCAACGCGCTGCTGGACTCGGCCGGGGACGGGCTGAGCGTGCACACCAGGGCGATGGCACGCAGCGGGGTAGGGACGGTCATGAGCTGCCCTCTCGAGCGACCGGATGCGCTGGCTGCTCAGCCCTGCCACCGTAACCGAGCCTCGGCCGCCCCCGGCCAGTCCGCCCGGGAAATCTCACCGTTGACACAACCGCGACATCCGCACGTCACGGCTGGGTACTGCACTGAGGGACATCCACACCTGCAGGGGGATGACGATGACCACCGCGCTGACCTTCGAGTACACCTCGGTGCACGGCACCCTGGCCGCGGCCTACACCTGCGGCGCGCTGGCCGCCGAGTTCGGGCCGCAGCTGGTCCGGGTGGCCTTCAGCATCGAGGCCGAGGAACGCGGCTGGCCACAGCCGCTACTGGCCGAACTCAGCCTGGCCGAGGCCCGCCGGCGCCGGCTGGACACCCGGTTGCTGGGGCTGGTCTCCGACGGGGACGGCCCGGCCTGGGCGCTGGTCACCTCACACGTCACCCTGGAACGCCGCGCGCCGTTGCTGGTCCGGGCGCTGAGCGCGGTGCTGCAGGCCCGGCCGCACCGCCCACCGCTGCTCGGGGCGGCGCTGGCTCCCGACGAGGTGAGCTGGGCCGCCGACCAGCCGCTGCGGGCGGCCAGCATCCTGATCATCGAGGACTTCGTGGCCGGCGCGGCGCCGCTGGCCGCCTGAACCGACGCTGCCTCAGCCCCCGGCGGAGCTGGTGGCGTGCCACTCGTCCAGCAGCTTGCGCTCCACCCCGGGGTCCAGCCCGACGGTGACCGGCTCGTCGGTGCCGATGACGGTCACCGCGACCGGATCAGCCCGCTCGGCGGCGAGGATGTCGGCCGCGGTGTCCCGCAGTGGCCGCGCGGTCAGGCCGGCCCGCACCGCGCGGGACGGGTCCGCGGCTTCCACGATCCCGGCCGGATTGGCTCCGGGCCACATCGGCAGCTGGCCGCCGTCCACGCCGCGGGCCAGCAGGAAATCGCGCTCGACCCAGGTCAGGCGCAGGTCCGGTCCCGCCACGGCGGCGGCGATCGCGGCCAGGGCAGCGCCGAATTGCACCGGCGGGTACGGCGCGGCCGCATGGAAGACGCCCCGCTGATCGGCTTCGACGAGGCTGAGCATCCACGAGGTCAGGTCCCGGGCGTCGATCCACTGGAACCGCTCGTCGGCCGGTCCGGGGGCCAGCACCTCGCCTCCGGCAGCGAGCCGGTTGACCCAGTAGGCGAGTCGGCCGGAGTAGTCGAGCGGGCCGACCACGTAGGTCGGACGCACGATCAGGCAATCGCCGAAGCTGTCCCGCGCCGCCCGCTCGCAGAGCGCCTTCAAACCGCCGTAGGACTCGTCGGTGATCTCCTCGTCGGCTTCGTCGGCGAGGCCGACCAGCGGGAGATCCTCGGTGAAGCCGACCGGCTGGGGAGCGGCGTAGACCGAGGTGGAGGAGACCAGCAGGTACCGGCCGCCCCGGCCGCCGAGCACGTCGTGCAGCTGCCGGACCTGCCGGGGCAGGTAGGCGCTGATGTCGACCGTCGCGTCCCAGGACCCGCGGCTGAGCGCGCCGAGGTCGCCGTCCCGGTTGCCGATCAGGTGCACGGCGTCGGGAAACAGGTCGGCACCGTTGCGGCCGCGGTGGAAGAGGGTTACCCGGTGGCCGCGGGCCAGGGCGGCCGCCACGAAGTGCCGGCCCACGAAGCGGGTGCCGCCCAAGACCAGGATGTCCATTGCCGCCGCTCCTTCGCAGTTCCGGTAGGCCGCGAAAGCATCTTATGACGCAAGCAGGACAAGGTATTTCCGAGGGAATGCGTCAGTAGCTACGACGCGGCTTCTTCGGTCGAACCGGCCGGTCGGCGCCGTCCTCCCGGGTCAGCTCGATCAGCTGGCCCGAGATCCGGGTCCGGCTCAGCGCGTCCAGGGTGCCGCGCGGCAGGTCGGCCGGCAGCTCGACCAGGCTGTGGTCGACCTTGATGTCGATGTGGCCGAAGTCCTGCCGGCTCAGGCCGCCCTCGTTCGCGATCGCCCCGACGATGGCTCCCGGCTGCACCTTGTGGCGCTTGCCGACCCGGATCCGGTAGGTGGCCAGCCGGACGTCGGACTTGGCCCGGCGCTGGCCGGCGATCCGGGCCGGCGACCGGTCCCGGTCGAAGGACCGCTCACCGGCTTCGGGCCGGCGCTTGGCCAGCGGGGGTTCGGCGGTCAGCAGGAACGACGCGCCGTCCTGGGACAGCACCGCCAGCGCCGCCGCCACGTCGGCCACCGGCACGTCGTGCTCGCGGGCGTAGTCGTCGACCAGGCCCCGGAACAGGCCCAGCTGCGGCGAGGCCAGGCTGGCGGTGATCGAGTCGGCGAACTTGGCGACCCGGGTGCTGTTGACGTCCTCGACCGTGGGCAGTGCCATCTCGGCGATCGGTTGCCGGGTGGCCCGCTCGATCGAACTGAGCAGGTGCCGCTCCCGGTGCGTCATGAACAGCAGCGCCTCGCCGGTCCGGCCGGCCCGGCCGGTGCGCCCGATCCGGTGGATGTAGGACTCGGTGTCGGTCGGAATGTCGTAGTTGAGGACGTGGCTGATCCGCTCGACGTCCAGGCCGCGGGCCGCCACGTCGGTGGCCACCAGGATGTCGACGGCACCGCTGCGCAGCTGGGCGATGGTGCGCTCGCGCTGGGCCTGCACCAGGTCGCCGTTGATCGCCGCCGCCGAGAAGCCGCGGGCCCGCAACCGCTCGGCAAGGTCCTCGGTGGCCTGCTTGGTCCGGACGAAGATGATCATCGCCTCGAACGGCTCGACCTCCAGGATCCGGGTCAGCGCGTCCATCTTGCCGGGGTTGGCCACCTGCAGGTAACGCTGCCGGGTATTGGCCGCCGTCACCGTCTTGGCCTTCATGGTGATCTCGGCCGCGTCGGTGAGGTAGCGCTGGGCGATCCGGCGGATCTGGGACGGCATGGTGGCCGAGAACAGCGCCACCTGCTTGTCGGCCGGAGTGCCGGCCAGGATCGTCTCGACGTCGTCGGCGAAGCCCATGTTGAGCATCTCGTCGGCCTCGTCGAGCACCAGGAACCGCAACTGGCTCAGGTCCAGGGTCTTCTTCTCCAGGTGGTCGATCACCCGGCCGGGGGTGCCCACCACCACGTGCGCGCCGCGCCGCAGCCCGGACAGCTGCACGCCGTAGCTGGAGCCGCCGTAGATCGGCAGCACGTGCAGGCCGGGCAGGTACTTGGCGTACTTTCCGATCGCCTCGGCGACCTGCAGCGCCAGCTCCCGGGTCGGCGCCAGGATCAGGGCCTGCGGCGCCTTCTGGTCCAGCTCGATCCGGGACAGGATCGGTACCGCGAACGCGGCGGTCTTGCCGGTACCGGTCTGGGCCAGGCCCACGACGTGGCGTCCGGTCATCAGCGCCGGGATGGTGGCGGCCTGGATCGGCGACGGGCTCTCGTACCCGACATCGCTGAGGGCGCGCAGCACCCGCTCGTCGATGCCGAGGTCGGCGAAACCTATCGGGGGGTGGTCCTCATTGGCGTTCATCACCGTTCAATCTAATGGAGCGCGACGCCGTTGACTTCCGGCCGCAGCCGCTCAGGTCAGCGAGCGGGGGTCGGCCGGGACGTCGATGGCGTGCTCGCGCAACAGCTCCAGCGGGATGATTTCCAGGGCCAGCGCGTTGGTCGCGGCCAGCACCACCGGAGCGGCCACCCCGGCCCGGTAGGACTGCAACCACCGCATCGCCACCACGCACCACCGGTCGCCCGGGCCGAGGCCGGCGAAGTCGTACTCCGGCCGGGGCGTCACCAGGTCGTTGCCGAGCTGGCGCTGGTGCTGCAGGAACTCCGAGGTCAGCACCGCGCAGACGGTGTGGCTGCCGACGTCCTGCGGCCCGGAGGTGCAGCAGCCGTCCCGGTAGAAGCCGGTGACCGGATCCGACCCGCACTCCTCGAGCTCGGTGCCCAGCACGTTCAGATTCTCGCTCACCCGACAAGTCTGGCACCGGCACGGCGTCACCGGGGTCAGTTGGGCAGGTGCGGATAACTCAGCTGCTGCCGAATCGGCGCACCCAGCCGGCCCGGCCCTCGTCCAGCCGGAGTTCGGCGTCACAGATCGCCGCCGCCTCCGGGTCGTGGGTGGCCACCAGCACCCCGGCGCCGCGACCGGCCTCGGCCCGCAGTAGCGCCATCACCCGGCCGCGGTTGACCGCGTCCAGCTCGCTGGTCGGCTCGTCGGCCAGCAGGTACGCCGCCTGCTCGGCCAGCCCGCGGGCCACCGCCACCCGCTGCTGCTGGCCGCCGGACAGCTCCTCCAGCAGCTGGTCGGCCGCCTCGTCCAGGCCGAGGGCCAGCAGCGCCGCCTCGGCCCGCTGCCGGGCGTCGGGGTGCCGGGCGGCGACCAACGGCACCGCCACGTTCTCGATCGCGGTCAGGATCCGCACCAGCGCATTGCCTTGCGGGATAAGGGCGATCCGGTGCCGTACCGCCTGGTCGCGTCCGGTCACCGGCCGGCCCGCCACGCTCAGCGTTCCGGCCGACGGTGGGATCAGGCCGGCCAACGCGGCCAGCAGCGAACTCTTGCCCGCGCCGGACGGGCCGGTGACGGCCACCAGCCGGCCCGGCTCCAGCACCAGGTCGATCGGCCGGACCGCGACCACCTCGCCGTACCGGACCTCGATCCCGCTGGCCTGCAGCGCCCCGGTCACCGGTCGGCCCCGGGCAGGTCGCCGGCACCCGGGCCGGGCCGGTCGCCGGCACCCGGGCCGCGCGGGTCCAGCAGTACGGTGCCGTCCGGATTGAGCCGGACCCGCAACAGAGTCCCGGGCGCCAGCCGCTCCCGGACGTCGGGGGGCAGCTGCAGCGAGCCGTCCCGGCCGAGCACCGCGAAGTCCTCGCCGCCATGCCCCTCCGCCCCGATCCGGCCGTCGCGGATGGTGATGGTGCGCGGCATCCGGGCGGCCACCTCGGGGTCGTGGGTCACCGTGATCACCGTGGTGCCGACCGAGGCGTTCACCGAGCCGATCGCCTGCAGCACCTCGTCGCGGTAGCGGTGGTCGAGCTGGCTGCTCGGCTCGTCGGCCAGCAGCAGGCCGGGCAGCGTCGCCATCCCCACCGCCACCGCCAGCCGCTGCAGCTGCCCCGGGGTGAGCTCGACCAGCCGGCGCTCGGCGCAGTCGGCCAGCGCGAGCAGGTCCAGCACCTCCGCGGGCCGGGGCAGCTGCCGCACCCCCAGCCGGCGGGCGGCCTTCTGCGCGAAGGTTACGTTCTGAGCGGGGGTGGCGTAGCTCAGCAGGTTGCGCACCGCGCCCTGCAGCACCGCGCCCACCTCGACGGCCCGCAGCCGGTCGAGCTCCGGGTCCTCCAGGACGCTCAGGTCGTACTCGCCGACCCGTAACCGGCCGGCGCTGGGCCGTTGCACCCCGGCCAGCAGCGTGAGCAGGGTGGACTTGCCGGACCCGGACGGCCCGAGCAGGCCGACCAGCTGGCCGGCCGGCACCTCCAGGTCGACACTGGTCAACGCCACCACGTCGTTGCCCTCCAGCCGGTAGATGTGCACCAGGCCGTGCGCCGAGACCGGCAGTCCCCTGCTCACTGGCCCTCCCGTAGCGCGCCGGGCGAGACCGCGCGCAGCACCAGGCCGGCCGCCAGCACCGCGGCGCAGCCCAGCAGCAGCAGCGCGCCGCCGGCGCTGAGCAGCACCGCCGGCCACCCGGTGCGGTAGTCGGGCAGCGGCACCGCGGCCGGCCGGACGAACAACGCGACCGCCGGCAGTGCCAGCCGGGCGCCGGCCACCCCCACCGCGGTGCCGGCCAGTACCCCGGCCAGCACACCGAGCAGCTGCTCGGCCAGCACCGCCCGGCGCAGGGTGCCAGCCGTCAACCCCACCAGCCGCAGCGCCGCCAGGTCGTAGCCGCGCGCCCGCCGCGAGGTCAGCGCCACGATCACGATCACCAGCGCGGCCAGCAACGCCGCGATCGCACCGGCGGCCAGCGCCGCCCGGATCGCCCAGGCCGGTGGTGACTGGTCATAGGAGGACTGCCGGTCCGCGGCCGTCGACCGGCCGGTGACTGCGATGCCGGCGGCGGCCAGCACCTGGGTCAGCTGCCGCTCCCGGGCCGGGTCGGCCGTCCGGAGCCAGACCGCGGCGGTGCTGTTGGTGAGCACCGACTGGCTGGCCGCGATCGCCAGGTCCAGGTCCAGCAGCAGCGCACCGGTGCCGAGCCGGGGCAGGAACGCCAGGTTGCCGACCGGCTGGCAGCCGGTCGACTCGCCGTCGATGCCGTGGGTCTGCACGGCGGCCCCGGCCTCGCCGCCGGCGCCGGAACCGGGTTCGACCCCGGCCAGCAGGCACGGCAGGTTCACCGGGACGTCCAGGTGTTGCACGGTGGCCCCGGAGCCGTGGCTGACCGCCCGCAGCAGCAGGCCGCCGGTCGCGTCCGGGCTGAACCCGATGGTCGCCGCGGTCCCGGCAGCGGCGGCGTCGGCCTCGGCGTTGCGCCAGTCCGACGCCCGGCCCAGCTGCACCGGCTGCCAACCGCCCGCCTGGGACGTGCCGCTGTCCAGGCCCAGCAACTGGATCGAGGCCTTGACCGCCAGGAAGTCCCCCACCGTCCGGACCAGCTCGAACTGGCTCAGGGTGCAGCCCTGCTCGCAGCCGGCCAGTACGCCGGTCGGACTGCCGCCGGCCGTCAGCGGCAGCCGCACGGTGGTCAACGAGCCGTCCGGACGCCGCAACCGCAGCAGCAGGGTCACCGGCTGGGGCCGCTCGGCAGACGTCGGGTCGTCGCTGACGATCCGCACCGTGCCCAGCCGCAGCCGGACGGCGCGGCCGCGGACGACGATCGGGGCGGGCCGGCCGGCCGGCACCAGCCGGTCCAGCAGCGACTGCGGCGCGGCGTCGCCGTCGTTGCCCCAGTCGGCGATCCGGTTCAGCCGGCGGGAGTCCACGGCCAGCACCGGGCTGGCACCACCGTCCGGGCGTTGGGTGATCGCGGCCATCGCGTAGTCGCCGGTCGGGTCGGCGGTGGCCACCGCTGACCGGAGCATGGCCGCCGTCGGGGCCGCGGCGTCCAGCACCACCGCGGCACCGACCTCGGCACCGGCCCGGGCCGCCCGGTTGGCCGCCGCGACCTGCCACTGGTCGACGCTGGAGACCAGCAGCGCCACCGCCACGCAGACCAGGGTGAGCACCCGGCGGAAGCCGGGCCGGCGGGCCGCCTGCAGGCCGGCCACCGCGAACACCAGCCGGCCGCGCCAGAGCGCCCGGTGCCCGGCCAGCCGGGAGGCCCACAGGGCCAGCCGGCCCAGCAGCAGGCCGGTGAGGATGGCGAGCAGGCTGGGGGTGACCAGCGCCAGCGCGCTGTCGTGGTCGCCGGTCAGCGCTACCGCGAGGCCGGCCATCGCGGCCACCGCCAGCGCCAGCTCGGCCGCTCCGACTCCCCGGCCGGCGGTCCGGGGCGCCACCGAGCGCAGCAGCTGCCCGATCGGCTGGGCCGCGGTCCGGCGGGTCAGCACCACGGCCAGCGTCAGCTCCGCCACCGCCACCGCGAGGCCGGCCAGCAGCACCGGCCAGCGCCACTCGGGCCGCACGCCGGCCGGCAACCACCACCGGCACAGCAGCGTGCAACCCAACCAGGCCAGCAGCAGGCCCGGCACCAGGGTGCCGCCGACCAGCACCGCGATCTCGCCCAGGTAGGGCCCGGCCGCGGCCCGCTTGTGCTGGCCCCGCAACCGGGCCAGCGCGATCTCCGGCCGGCGCTGGTCCACCCCGACCGCGACCACCAGGCCGAGCACCACCAACACCACCAGCGCCAGTTGCAGGGCCAGCACCGGGATGATCACCCGGCTGGTACGCCGTCCCTCATCGGCCTGCCGCAGCAGTGGAACGAGCTCGGAGCGGACGCTGCCCCGGTTCGGATCGCCGGCCGGATGCGCGGCGTCGATCCGGGCCTCGATCGCCGACACCGCCCGCAGCAGCCGCCGGCTCTGCTCGATGCCGATCCGGCCCGGCGACACCGGCAGGTCGGCGAAGTAGCGGAACGGGGTGCTGCTGCCGGCATTGGCCGAGCGGCGGGCCGCCTCGAACGCCGCGACGCCGGCCGGCGACAGCAGCAGGGCATCGGAATGCAGCAGGTCGGGCTGGTCGCCGCGCAGCTCGTGCACCACCCCGGCCGCGGTGGCATAGGGCCGGCCGAACCAGTAGTCGGTGGCCGGGTCGAAGGGCTGGTACAGCCCCGCCACCCGGACCGCGCCGATCGGGTAGGCCGCCGAACCGCCCCGGCCGGTCAGCTGCAGCCGGTCGCCGAGGCCCACCCGCAGCGCCCGCGCCGACGAGCTGCTGACCAGCACCTCCAGCCCGGCCGACGGGCACCGGCCGGCGACGATCCGCAGCTGCCCGCAGACGTCGTCGCGACCGGCCGCGACCGCGTCGAAGCTCGAGTGCGGCGCGCTGACCGAGACGTCGGTCTCCATACCGGCCACCGGGGTGCCGAACAACGCCCGCTGATCGCCGGTGGGCAGGTAGGACCGGACCTCACCCGCCGAACTCGCGGTGACCGTCAGGCCCCGCTCGCCGGTGCCGGTATGGCCGAGCTCGGACCGGATCGCGGCCTGTTCCACCGCCCGCTCGTACATCGGGCCGGCCGCGCAGGCGGCGATCGCGGCCATCGACAGCAGCGCGACCAGGACGGACTGACCGGCCCGGTGGCGCAGCGAGCGCAACCCCAGCCAGCCGCCGATCATGGCGTCAGGCTAGCTCGCCGGCCTCCTCGGCACGGTGCGCACCGGCGACCGGCCGCAGCAGCACCACCGCCGCCAGCACCACCGCCGCGCCGACCACCTGGCCGGCGTTGACCCGGTCCCCGAACACCACGATCGCCGAGGCCGCGGTGACGACCGGCTCCAGGCAGGACAGGATGGCCGCCGTCGAGGCGCCGACCAGCCGCAGGCCGGCCAGGAAGCAGCCGATCGAGACCACGCTGGAGATCAGCGCCATCGGCACCAGCCAGAGCCAGCCGGTCGGCGCGGACGGCAACCGCAGCGTCCCGCTGGTCAACCCGAACAGCGCCACGCTGACCGCCGCGCTGCTGCACACCAGCGCCGAGAGCAGGTAGACGTCGAAGTCCTCGGGCAGCCCGTTGGCCACCGTGATGTAGAGCGCGTACGTCAGCGCCGAGCAGAAGGCCAGCAGCACCCCGGCCGGTGCCACCGGTCCGTTGGAGCCGGCGTAGCCCAGCAGCAGCACCAGCCCCGACAGCGAGCAGCCGAGGGCGGCCAGCTTGCGCCGGCTGGCCCGCTCGCGGCGCAATGCCAGTCCCAGCACCAGCACGATCGCGGGGTAGACGTAGAGGATCTGCCCGACCAGCGAGGCGTCGATGCGGGTCAGCGCACTGAAGTAGCAGGCGGCCTGCACGGCGTAGCCGAGGCCGCCGAGTGCCAGGCAGGTCAGCAGCACCCGCGGCCCGGGCAGCGCCGGCCGGCGGACCGCCACGATCGCCCAGAACACCACGGCCGCGATGCCGAACCGGCCGGCCAGCATCGAGCTGACGCTGAACCCGGCGGCGAAGCACTCCTTGCCGAACAGCGCGGCCAGGCCGAACGCGACCGCCGACAGCAGGCAGAGCCCGACCCCCAGCGCCGACGCCGGCCGGTCGACCGGCGTGCTGACGGCCGGCAGGCTGGCGGCCGGCGTCGGCACCAGCGGGTCGGCAACGTCCTGGTCGGTTGCGGTGGGAGTCACCAGGCAAACCTAGAGTGACGCCATTGATCGAGGTAGCCTTGGTTGCCTTGACCAAGCAAAGGAAAATCCTTGACTACTTTGCACCAGCTGCGCTGCTTCCTGGCCACCCTGGAACACGGCTCGTTCACCGCCGCCGCGGCCGAGCTGGGGCTGGCGCAGCCCTCGATCTCCGAGCAGGTCCGGTTGCTGGAACAGGGGCTGAACGCGCCGCTGTTCGACCGGGTCGGCCGTGGACTGGTGCCGACCGAAGCCGCCCGGGCGCTGCGGCCGCACGCCGAGCGGGCGCTGACCGCGGTCACCGAGGCCGGCCGGGCGGTCGCCTCGGTCCGCCAGGTCCTGGAGGGCACCATCCGGTTCGGGGTGTTCGGCACCGCCCGGCTGTACCTGGGCAGCGCCCTGGTGGAGGACGTCCTGCGCGAGCACCCCGGGGTCCGGCTGGAGCTGATCGGCCAGAACTCGACGGAGGTGCTGGCCGACCTGCAGCACGGCCGGCTGGAGGCGGCGGTGATCTCGTTGCCGATCGCCGACGAGGGCCTGCAGGTGCGGCCGCTGATCCGCGACGAGGTGGTCTACGTCAGCGCCGATCCCCAGCGGGTGCGCAGAGCGGTCACCGCCGCCGAGCTGGCGGCGGCTCCGCTGGTGCTGTCCGAGGCGAGCTGGGGCAACGAGGACTCCACCCGGCGGCAACTGGCCCGGGCGGTCCAGTCGGTGGGCGGCACGCTGCGGCCCCGGATCGAGGTGGAGGACATCGAGACCGCGCTGGAGGTGGCGGCCCTCGGCCTGGCCGACACGGTCACCGCCCGCGGGCTGCTGCACCGGCTGGGCGACCGGCTCTCGCCCCGGCTGCGGTGGACGTCGCTGCGGCCCCGGATCTTCGACGAGTTCGCCATCGTGCACCGCCAGGGCGCCGTCCTGTCGCCGGCCAGCCAGGCGATCGTGGCACTGGCGGCGGCCCGGATGCGGGCGGTGGGGGCCGCGGCGGCCGGTCGCTGATCAGCCGGGCGCGATCACCGGTCGTCCCGGCGCAGCGGGTGCTCGTCCGGCACCTGCACCAGCACGATCCGGACGCCGTCCGGGTCCGAGATCCAGGCCTCGATCAGCCCCCACGCCTCCCGCCGCGGCGCGCGCAGCACCGGCACCCCGAGCGCCGCCAGCCGGTCGTGCTCGGCGCCGACGTCGCGCACCTGCAGCCACAACTCCAGGCCGGCCGGTGACGGCTGGGCCGGCCCGCCGCCGGACACCTCGAGCATCCCGTTGCCGAGGAAGTACACCTCGCCGCCGGGAAACTCCCGGTAGACCGCCAGCCCGAGGAGGTCGCGGTAGAACTGCCGGCTGGTCGCCAGGTCACGGGGGTGCAGCAGCAGCCGGCTGCTCAGGACGTCCATGACAGCCATGATGCGCCCTGCGACCAAGCGGACCGGGTCGATAGATTGCCGCTATGACCGCAGCCGAGCCGACCATCCTGGCGACCTCGGGCGGCATGGTCGCCTCCCGTCGCATCCGCTGGGAGTTCAGCGCGCTCACCGACTACGCCGTGGAGCTGGCCGGCGTCGAGGGCCGGGCGCCCCGGGTGTGCTTCCTGGCCACCGCGATGGGCGACAACTCCGAGCAGTTGCGGGGTTTCTACGACGCCGCCCTGCAGCGCGGCTTCACCCCGAGCCACCTGGCGCTGTTCCCGATGCCCAACGTCGCGGACCCGCGCGGGCTGCTGCTCGGCCAGGACGTGATCTGGGTGCTGGGCGGCAGCGTGGCCGGCCTGCTGGCGCTCTGGCGGTTGCACGGGCTCGGGCCGGTGATGCGCGAGGCCTGGCAGGCCGGGGTGGTGCTGACCGGGGTGTCGGCGGGTTCCATCTGCTGGCACAGCGGCGGGCCCACCGACTCGTTCGGGCCCGAGTTGCGACCGGTGACCGACGGCCTGGGGCTGGTGCCGTTCTCCAACGGCGTGCACTACGACTCCGAGCCGGGACGCCGGCCGGCCTTCCAGTCGATGATCGGCGACGGCACGCTGGCGGCGGGCTACGCCACCGAGGACGGCACCGGCCTGCTCTACCGGGGCGAGCGGTTCGTCGAGGCGGTGACCGAGCGGGACGGCAAGCTGGCCTACTACGTCAGCCGGGGCCCGGACGGCACGGTCACCGAGCAACCCCTGGACACCCGGCTGTTGACCTCTCCATGACCGCCCCGTCGCTGGCCGCCCTGTTGGACGGCGCAGCCCTGGCCGGTGCCGATCCCGACTCGGTCTACGACGCCTTCACCGAGTGGGCGGCGGGCACCGGGTTGCAGCTGTACCCGGCCCAGGCCGAGGCGCTGATCGAGTTGCTGTCGGGCTCGAACGTGATCCTGTCCACCCCCACCGGCTCGGGCAAGTCCCTGGTCGCGACCGGCGCGCTGTTCGCCGCCCTCACCGCCGGCCCGGCACCCGGCGACGACCGACCGGTGACCCGGCGGTGCTTCTACACCGCGCCGATCAAGGCCCTGGTGAGCGAGAAGTTCTTCGCGCTCTGCGAGGTGTTCGGCACCGCGCGGGTCGGCATGATGACCGGCGACGCCAGCGTCAACGGCGAGGCCGAGATCATCTGCTGCACCGCCGAGGTACTGGCCAACCTGGCGTTGCGGGCCGGCCGCGCCGCCGACATCGGCCTGGTGGTGATGGACGAGTTCCACTACTACGGCGACGCCGATCGCGGCTGGGCCTGGCAGGTGCCGCTGCTGGAACTTCCCGGCGCCCAGTTCCTGCTGATGTCGGCAACGCTCGGCGCGGTCGACTTCTTTCGCGACGACCTGACCCGCCGCACCGGACGGCCGACCGCGGTGGTGAGCTCGGCCGAGCGTCCGGTGCCGCTGTTCCACTACTACGCCACCACGCCGTTGCACGAGACCGTCACCGAGCTGCTCAACACCCGCCAGTCGCCGATCTACATCGTCCACTTCACCCAGGCCGCCGCACTGGAACAGGCCCAGGCGCTGACCAGCATCAACGTCAGCAGCCGCGCCGAGAAGGACCTGATCGCCGCCGCGATCGGCGACTTCCGGTTCAGCTCGGGCTTCGGCAAGACGCTGTCCCGGCTGGTGCGGCACGGCATCGGGGTGCACCACGCCGGCATGCTGCCCAAGTACCGGCGCCTCGTCGAGCAGTTGGCCCAGGCCGGCCTGCTCAAGGTCATCTGCGGCACCGACACCCTGGGCGTGGGCATCAACGTCCCGATCCGGACGGTGGTGCTCGCCTCGCTGAGCAAGTACGACGGCCGCCGCAGCCGGCAGCTGCAGGCCCGGGAGTTCCACCAGATCGCCGGCCGGGCCGGCCGGGCCGGCTACGACACCGCCGGAACGGTGGTGGTCCAGGCGCCCGATCACGAGGTGGAGAACGCCCGGCTGCTGGCCAAGGCCGGCGACGACGAGAAGAAGCGCCGCCGGGTGCAGCGCAAGAAGGCACCCGAGGGCTTCGTGTCCTGGTCGAAGGCGACCCACGACCGGTTGGTGGCCGCCGAGCCCGAACCGCTGAGCTCGCACTTCCGGGTGTCGCACTCGATGCTGCTCAACGTCATCGCCCGGCCCGGCGACGCCT
>Ga0247773_1000289_pt1 | contig 23482 bp, 16 predicted proteins | sample UWRJL092311B6_FD_179934 | JGI IMG/M metagenome (GOLD analysis project Ga0247773, IMG submission 179934) | Plant litter microbial communities from Arlington Agricultural Research Station in Wisconsin, United States - UWRJ-L092-311B-6 | ecosystem: Environmental > Terrestrial > Plant litter >...
CCTGCCCCGCCCTCTCCACCAGCCGCGCCGATGCTCGAAACCTTCACCATCGACACCTTCAAGCCGCACGTGGGCCAGCCGTTCCGCGTGATCGTGGACGACACCCACCAGATGGTCACTCTGCTGAGCGACGTGAGCCCGTGGGGTCACCCGGAAGGAGCCAGCCGCCCCCGGATGCCGTTCTCGCTCACTTTCCACGCCAGGCCCGACGCGGTCATCCCGCAGCAGACCTACCGGATCGAGAGCGAGGCGCTGGAGCCCTTCGACTGCTTCCTGGTCCCTATCGGCCCCGACGCTGGCGGCATGCGCTACGAGGCCGTGTTCACCTGAACGCGCAGAACCGACCGAGGGGGAACGAACGAGACCGGGGGCGCCCACAGGCGCCCCCGGTCTCGTTTCGTGTTTCCGCAGGCCCCGGCCGGACAGCCGGAGCCTGCGTTACCCCGGGTCAGGGAGTCGGGCAGCCCGCCCCGCCAACGAACCCGCCGCCACCGGTGGAGACGGTGTTCGCTGCACTGCCCGTCGGCGTCCCGCCGTTGTTCGCCTGGATGAATGCGGTCACCGCGGCATTGTTGTTGTTGGCCCCGGCATAACCGGGAAGCCGAACGGTCGTCAGCATGCGCTGGCGCAGCCTGAAGTCGGTCCCACCGAACGCACCCGATCCGGTGATCGAGTTGCCGCTCATCGCAAGGCACACCTGGTGCGCATCACCAGCGTTGGTTCCGGAGTTGAGCATCACGCCGTTCATCGCGAACCCCGACGTCCCCGGGTTGGCGACGGTGTTGCCGGTCACGGTGGCGTTGAGGGCACCGCTTCCGCCCACGCTGGCGTTACCTGCGGTCAGCGAGATCCCGAAGTTGTTGTACTGGCGGATCTGGTTTCCGGTGATCAGGGTGGTGCTCGTCCCTCCGTCCACCGAGGTCACGTCGATCCCCGCGCCCTGCGCGGAGCCCGAGTTCGCGACCCCGGCCGCGCCGATTACGTTCGCCGAGATGGTGCCCACGAACGAGCTCGCCCCTGCGCCCTTGGAGATCACGAGCGCCGAGCCGAGGGCGTCCCGGATCGAGTTTCCGTTGATCACATAAGTCAGCGAGGTACCGGCGCCCGAGCCGGAGATGGTGACGCCCCCTGCGCCGCTAAGAATCGAGGGGTGTGCGTTGGTAAGGGTATTGGTGTCGAACACCAAGTCCGACCCGGCCCCGCCGCTCAGCGCCAGGTGGAACTGATCCGCGCGCGACGCGGTGAACACGCTGTTCTGCACGGTCGCGTTCAGCACCGCGCCGCCGCTGGCCACCAGCGACAACCCGTCACGACCCGTCGCCGCCGCGTTGCCGGCGAACGTGGCATTGGTGAACGTGATGCGGTTCAACACGCCCGAGGTGTTCGTCACGCGGAAGTTGTCTTCCACGCCGCCGCTCACGCTCGTCCCCGATACGGTGGCCGAGCCAGTGAGACCGTCGAACGCGACCGAAGCCTCGTGGACCGCTGTGCTGGTGCCGTTCGCGCCGCCAACTACCGAATTGTTCAGCGTGAAGTTCTGCACGTCGACGCCACGGATCCCGAAATTCGACGCATCGTTGATCTGCATCCAGTTCAGCGACACGTTGAGCGCGCCGTTCAGGTACACGCCGATGCCGGACGTCGAGCCGTCCACGCCCGACTGACCCTGGATGGTGCCGCCGCTGCCGGCCGCGCCGCTGCCGGTCACCTGCAAGCCGTTCACCGCACCCGAGTTGTCCAGCACGATGCCATTGGCACCGCCAGACGCCGAGATGCTGCGGAACGACAGCCCGCTGGCGCCGATGGTGGTGTTCACCACGCTGAGCGCGGTGGCGCCGCTCGCCGTGATCGTGTTGTTGGCGCCCGTGACGTTCACCGTGCCGCCGCCCGCCGCGCTGAAGCCGGTCCCGGTGGTGGTGGTGATCACCAGCCCGCCGCCACCGAAGCTCACGGTGGCGCCGGTGTTGTTCGCCAGCGTCACGCCGTTGCCCGCGCCGGTCGCCAGCACCTTCGAACCGCCGTTGAAGGCGATGGTCCCGCCGGTGTTGTTCTGCACCAGGATGCCGCCGTTCGCGTCGGCGATGTCGCCCGACAGCGTGAGCGAGCCACCCGTGCGCCCCGTGACCGACGCCGCGCGGGTGCCGCTGCCGGCGATGCTGCCGCCGTAGGTCACGATCGCGTTGCCGCCCGAAACCTCCACGCCCGCGCCCGCCGCGTTGCTCACCACGCCGGCCGGCGCCGCGAGCGTGCCGCCCACCCCTACCAGGCGCAGCCCGGCGCCCGTGCTATTGGCCGACGACAGCGAGGCGAAGCTCGCGGCGACGGTGCCGTTCTGCAGGTCGAGCGAAGGCCCGCCGATCGCCGCCACGTTCACCGCGCCCGCGGTGAAGGTGCCGAACCCGCTGCCGCTGATGCCGGCGCCGGCCGTGGAGTTCACGTTCAGCCCCTGCACGGTGTTGCCCGTCGCCAGCCGGATGGTGGCACCCGGTGCGGCGTTGGTCACCGTCGGTGCGTTGCCAGCCTCCAGCAGCACCACCGTCTGCCCGTTCACCACCGCCGTCACGTCTGTGGCCACGCCCTGCCCGGTCAGCGACTGCCCGGCCTGCAGCGTGATCCCCGCATCGTACCCTGCCGTGGTGCCGTTGCCGTAGAGAAGGAGGATCGTCTCGCCCGGCGACGACGCACCCTCCACCGCCGCCAGCGTGGCGAACGGCGACGCGTCGCGCCCGTCACCCGCCTGCGCGTTGGCGTTGCTCACGTACCACACGCGGTTCGGCACCGTCATCGTCACCGTGCCCGTGGCCGTCAGCGAGCCGTCCGTCACCGTGTAGCTGAACGAGTCGGTGCCGGTGAAGCCGGCGCCGCTCAGGTAGGTGAAGCTGCCGTCCGCCGCGAGCGTGGCCGTGCCGCCGTTCGCGGTCGCCACCGTCTCTGCCACCACGCTCAACCCGGCCGGCGTCTCCGTGTCGGTGTCGTTCGCCAGAACGCCCGGAGCGGACACGGGGATGGTCACGTTCCCGATCGCCTCGAACGTGTCGGGGTTCGCCACCGGCGGGGTATTGGGCTGGATCACCTTGAGCGTGGCCATGCCCGAGGTGTAGGCGTTGCTGGCGGTGATCGTCACCGTCCCCGCCGACACGCCGGTCGCCAGGCCGCTGCCGTCGATCGTCGCCACCGCCGGGTTGGAGCTGCTCCACGTGACCGCCGGCCCGCTCACGGGGTTGCCGTGCAGGTCCAGGTAGGTCGCCGTGAACTGCTTCGTGCCGCCCACGTTCACCGAGTCCGACGCGGGGCTCACCACCAGCTGCGCCGGGATGTTCGTCTCGATGCGGAACTTGATGGGCAGCGTGCGGTCGTCCAGCAGGGCGATGAACTGGTTGGTGTCCACGTTCTTCAGCTCCTTACCGCTCCCCACCACGTCCACGTCGGCGTAGCCCAGGCGGAAGGCGCCCTGGTACACGCTGATGCGGTAGTTCTTGTTGACGTCGAGGTTGTAGCTGCCGGCGTGCCAGTTGACGATGTAGTTCTGCCCACCCGCGTCCACCCGCACGTTGGTCGAACCTGTTCCCGGAACGAAGGTGGCGATGACGGTGCCGCAGACGCTGCCCGACAGCTCGCAGATCTCCACGCGTGGCTGCAGCGTGGCGTCGAAGGTGCCCGAGACCGTGGGCTGCTGCACCATGGGGGGCAGGAAGTAGAAGCCCGGAACGGCGCCCGCGTGGGCGGCGTCCGAGATCGTCGCGCGCGGCGCGTCGGGCGCCAGCGGCGACGACGAGTCGGCGGAGCACGCGGCGACGGCGAGTACGGCCGCCGCGGCGGCGACGCGCTTGAGTCGTAGCATGGGGTGGTTCTCCTTCTCAGGGTACGGATCGAGGGGGCGGAGCGCCCCATCCACCCGGCGCGCCACGCAGGCGGCACGGGAGGCACGGAACACCCGGACGTGGCCGGAGTGAGTGCTGCTGCGGAGGCCTTTCGCCAGAGCAGGCGAAGAGGAGGCGAGAGCGGCGGCCCACGATGGTGCACGGGCGGCCAAAGGCAGGTTGCGAGCCGTGCGCGGACTACTTCGCGCGCGACTGCCGGAGATGCTTACATGCCAACGATTTGCAGCCGTATCGGTGCACGCCGTGCACGCTGGCCGCAGCGTGCCAACCGGGACACCGATGTATCATAGTGTGGCCTGTGAGCAACACTTCGTTACGGAACATCTGTCCTGCGGCCCGAACTACGCTACTCCGTGCGGAGATGGGCATTACCCCGTCACGCCGTCAATTGGGTCAGGCCGACGCCTCGGCTGGAACCGCACGGCCTACCGGCCGCTCCATCAGGATGTACACGTCGCCGTGGGTGCCCTTCTCCACGAAGCCGAGCCGCTCGTAGAGGCGCCGGGCGGGGTTGAACACCTCCACGTGGATGCTCACCGGCTTGCCCGCCGCGTCGGCTTCGCGGAACACCCGCCGCAGCAGCAGCGTGCCGATCCCGCCCCGGCGGAACTCCGGCATCATCGCGATGTCCACGATGCGGATCTCGCGCTGCCATACGTCCACGTACAGCCGTCCTGCCGGCTGCCCTCCCACCAGCACCAGGTCGAAGCGTTCCGTCGCGTAGTGCTCCTGCCACCACGCGTGCTGCGCCTCGAACTGCTGGTGCACGAACATCGCCTTCTGCTCATCGGTCCAGGGCACCTGCGCCAGCTCGTCGGCGCGGGTTGTCGCGTAGAGCCGAAGGAGGAACGGCAGGTCGGCGTCGGTGATGGGGCGCAGCGTAACGGGGCCGAACGGGGTCTGGATCATTCTTGCGAGACGGGAGCTGGGACGTGGATACCACCACACTTCGCGACCAACTGTTTTACCGGCGGCGCAAACGGGGCGGCCCGAAGGCCGCCCCGCTGCTCCGTTCCACCACGTGCCGTTAGGGCCGCGGCGGGAAGATCCCCTGCAGCGCGATGCAGAAGCTGAGGGTGAGGTACGGCTGCATGTTGTTGTGCGGCAGGCCGCCACCCGCCGGTGGCAGCGCCTGGAACGCCATCTGCCCGTCCGGCGCCTGGTTGTTGAGGTAGATGAACGCGCCGGTCGACTGCCCCAGCGACAGCGTCGGACCCGGCACCGTGTTGTCACCGGGATCGATGGCGGCCATCATGGTGTGCGTGTGAACCGGAATCTCGGAAACCAGCAGGGTGATGCTCTCCACACCGGACATCTCGCCGAGGTCCCGCAGGGAGAGGCCCTGCCCCTGTCCCGGCTGCATGGGTGCCGAGCCCTGCAGGTCCGGAAGGGCGAACGTGCTCTTGCCATCGCCCCCGTACACCGTCCCCAGGAGCGAGAACAACGCGGTGTTCTGCGAGATCGGCATCAGCTGCCCGTCACAGAACGCCCAGCCCGTTGGCGGGAAGTTGAACGGGAAGATCCGGATCTCCGCCACGAATTGATCGGACATGGCTGCACGCTCCTCAGGTTTGGCTCGGGAAGACCCCGAATAGCGAGATGATGAAGTTGATGCAGAGGAACGGCTGGCAGTTCTCGTGTGGCTGGCTACCGCCCGCGGGAGTGATCGCCTGGGCACTCATCGCCGTGTCGGCATCCTGCTCGAGGTACGGTTTGACCCCGCCCGGGGTTTGCGCGAGCACGTTGCCCGCCGGGGTGGTCTCCGTACCGGTCGCGGTGGTCGCTGTGAGCGGGTGCGTGTGGGAAGGAATCTGCTGCACGGTGAGCGTCACTTCCTCCGTCCCCGCCATCTGTGCCATCGGGTAGGTAACCCCGTCTGGGCCGTTGCCGAAGTGCATCGGAACGCGGCTGGCGAGGTTCGGGAGGTTGAACGTCTCCTCGCCGTCACCGCCATACATGGTGCCGATGAGCTGGAAGAGAACGTCGTTTTCAGAAATCGGGAGCGTCTGCCCCTCGCAAAACATCCATCCGGCGGGTGCGAAGTTTCCGGCGAACATCCGGATCTCGCCCACGTAGGGTTGAGCCATGGGGTGGTCTCCGTCAGTTCTGGGAGGGGAAGATGCCCTGCAGCGCGATGATGAAGTTCAGCACCAGGTACGGCATCATGTTGGTGTGCGCCTGGCTGCCGCCCACGCTCGTCACCGAGCTGGGGCTCATGGTGGTCAGCCCGGAGACGGGCGCTGCATACAGATTGCTCACCCGCCCAAGGATGGCGTTGGAGGGGTTCGGCGTCGCACCGTTCTGGCTGCTCGCCTGGAGCCCATGCAGGTGGGTGGGCAGCTGCTGGATGTTCACGGTCACCGCGGAAGACCCCGCGGCTTCCCCCAGCGTATGTCCGTTGCCCATGTGGATCGGCAGCCTGCCCTGCAGGTTCGGCAGGGCGAACGTGGTCTGCCCGTTCCCGCCGTATTGGGTGCCGAGGAGCGCGAACAGCGCCTGGTTCTGATTGATCGGCAGGAACTGCCCGTTGCAGAAAGCCCAGCCCTTGGGCGGGAAGTTGAAGCTGACGATCTTGATTTCGCTTAGGAACGGCTCCGACATGTCTCCTCCTGGAGAGCGAAGGGTGTGAATGGAGCGTCGGTACTGCGGTCCTGCGGGCCTGCGAATGCGGTCCTGCGGGTCCTGCCGTTCGGTTTCTGAGGTGTGCCGGGTGGACGGGGAGGGTGGAGGTGGAGGTCGGGAGTGATCGTGGGAATGTGAAGGGCGGCGGCCATTGGGCTCCGGCGGTGCCCACGGCCCCCTGTCCACGGCGGTGGCCCGAGCCGGGCCACCGCCGTGGGGGGTCAGGTCAGAAGGGGCAGCTTCCGCCGGCGTACGTGCCGCTCCCGCCGGTGACGCTGCTGACGGTGGGGGCCACCGCGTTGTTGCCCTGGACGAACGTGTTGCGCTCCGACGCGACGGTGGCATTGCCCGCGAACCCCGGCAGAAGGAGCGTGGTCGACTGGAGCGCACGAAGCCGGATGTCGGTGCCGCCGTTGGCACCGGTACCATTCAGCGTGTTCGCCAGCGCTCCCGCTCCGCCGATCGTCATGCATGCGATCAGGTTGTCGCCGCTGTTCGTGCCGGTCTGCACGTGGATGCCGTTGGTGACGATCGAGGCCGATGCCACGGTCGACGAGAGCTGAGCGATCGAGTTGCTCTGCACGACGGCCTTGATGCGCCCCTGCCCACCGTTGGCGACACTGTTGTTCCCCACCTGGAACAGGATCCCGGCCAGGTTGGTGAACTGGCGGATGGTGTTGCCGGTGATGGTGGTGGTGTGCTTCCCGCCGCCAACCTGGCCGATGTCCATCCCCGACCCCTGTGCCGAGCCCGATCCGTCCACGCCGGACACGCCAATCGTGTTGCCGGTGATGGTGCCGGTCGCGGTACCCGTCCCGCTCGTCTTGCTCACGACAAGCGCGGTGCCCAGTGCGTCGCGGAAGGTGTTGTTGGTGATCGCGTAGGTCATGGTGGGGCTGCCGCCGCCGCCCGCCGCGATCACGACTCCGCCACCACCGGATGCGATGTTCGAGTGGCTGTTGCTGAACGCGGTGTTGTTCAGGACCAGGTCGCCCACGGCGGTCCCGCCGAGGTCGTACTGGAACAGGTCTCCGCCGGCCGCCTGGAACCGGGAGCTCTGAATCGTCGTGTTCACCGTGGCCGTCCCAAGCCCCTGCACCAGCAGGGCGTCATTCAGCAGGCGCGTGGTCGGGTTCCCGGCCTCCACCGCGAACGTATCGCTGGTGAAGGTGATCCGGTTCAGCGATCCCGAGGTGTTGCTGACCCGGAAATTGTTCCCCTTGCCGCCGCTGAAGTAGCTGCCGGTGATGCCCGCGCTTCCGGTCAACTGGTCGAAGTACACCGCCGACTCGTAGTACGGACCGGCTTCGGTGCTCCCGTTGGAACCGGTGAACCGCAGCTTGTTCATGGTCACGCCAACCACGTCGATCCCGCGGACGCCGTTGTTGGAGTGCCCGTTGAGCTGCATGAACGCGAGGCTCACCGCGCGGGTGCTCGACAGGTAGATGCCGTTGCCCGCCGTGGTGCCGTCGCCGCCCGTGGTGTTCTGGATCGTGCCGCCCGAAGCCGCCGTGGCGCCGTCTCCGGTCACCGTCAGTCCGGCGTTGGTGCCCGTGCTGCTCAGCACGATCCCATTGCTGCCGCCGTTCGCGCTGATGCTGCGGAAGGTCAGGCCGCTGGCTCCGATGGTAGTGCTGCTCACCGTCAGGGCGGTGCCCGTCCCCGAGCTGATCGTGTTAGCCGAGCCGGTCACGCTCACCGTGCCGCCGCCAGTGGCGTTGAAGCCCGCCCCCGCGGCGGTGGTGATGACCAGGGCACCACCGGTGAAGTCGATGGTCGCGCCAGTGTTGGACGACAGGGTCGCGGCCGCGTTGGCACCGGTGGAGAGCGTCTGGGTAGCGCCGCTGAAGGTCAGCGTCCCACCCGAGTTGCTGCTCGCGTTGATCCCGGTGCAGGAGGCCGTGCACGACAGGTTGCCCGACACCGTGGTGGCTCCGCCCGTGCGGCTGGTCACGTTCGCGACGCGCCCGGCAGAGGTCTTGGTGAGCGAGGCCGCGACGGTCACGGCGGCATTGCCACCGGTGACGGCCAGCGCGTCACCCACGGTGTTGGCAACGCTGCCACCGTTGACCGCGACCGCGCCGGTGTTGCCGTTCAGGTAGATCCCCTCGGCCCCGGTCGCACCGATGGACGCCGTGGTGAAGGTGAAGGGCGCCGAGTTCGAGTTGAGCTCCAGGCCTCGCGACGTCCCGCCCGTGGTGCCCGCGACCGTCAGCGACCCCGCGGTGAAGGCGCCGCCGCCCACGTTCGTGGCGCTGAATGCCGACGCCGTGGTGGTGCCGCTCGACGAGATGGTGGAGAAGTCGATCCCGCCGGCCGCCAGCGTGATCCCGCTCAGGTTCACCGCGCGCGCCGCGGCACCGGTGACGGAGATGGTGTTCCCCGAACCGCTCACCTCCACCGTGCCGCCGCCGGTGGCCGTGAACGGCGTGCCGGTGGAGGTCGCGATGGTGAGCAAGCCGCCTGTAAAGGCGACCGTCGCGCCGGTGTTGCCGGTCAGGGTCACGCCCGCGGCGGTGGCCGAAGAGATCTTCTTGGCCGCGCCGCTGAAGGTGACCGTTCCACCCGTGTTGCCGGTGACGGAGATCCCCCGTCCCGCCGCGGCCGGATTGATCGAGCCCGTGAAAGAGACCGCGCCGCCCGACTTGTTCGCGACGTTCACCGCGAGCGAGGCCGAGTTGGAGATGGTGCCGAGGTAGGTGAACGACCCGGCCCCACCGCTGATCACGATGGCATCACCCGTGGCACCCGTAAGCGCGTCGGCTGCGGCACCCAGGATCGCCGGGCCCGTGGTGGCGACGGAGGTGAGCGACACGTTGTTGGTGCCGCCGCCCGACTGGACGTGGCCGAAGCTGCCCGCCAGCGTGCCGTTGTTGAGGTTGAGCGCCTGGCCCGAAGGATTGTTGATGTCGATGTTCGACACCGTCAGCGTACCGAAGCCGCTGCCGGCAATCCCGCCTGTGCTCGTGAACCCGCGCAGCGTGTTGCCGGCGGCGCCGGTGCCCAGCGTCAGCGCGCCGATGGATGGGGCAGACCCGACCGCCAGCAGGGTGACGGTGGTGTCGTTCAGGACGGTGGTGAAGGGCGCGGCGCTCGCCGCCCCGTACACCAGCTGCCCAACCTTGAGGGTGCCGCCGGCGGTGACACCGCTGCCCGTCCGCACCAGGATGCTGTCGTTCGGCCCCGCCACCGCCTCCGCCGCGCCGATGCCGGCGAACGGTGATACGTCGCGCCCGTCGGCGGCGCCGCCGTTGCTGCTGTCCACGTACCACACCTTGCCGACGAAGCGGAACTTGATCCACGCGCTCGACTGTACCTTGGTGTCGGTGATCGTGTACTGGACGCTGTCGCGGGCGGTGTTCCCAGCGGGGGGCAGGTAGGTGAAGCTGCCATCCTCCGCGAGCGTGACCGTCCCTCCGCGCACCGTCGGCAGCGCGCCGGTAGCGACGAGCGAGATGGGCAACCCGTTGGTGCCTGCGTCGTTCGTCAGAACGTTGGGGGCGACCAGGCTGTCGAGCTTGGTGTTGCCCATCGCCTGCGAGCTGTCGGAGAGCGCAGTGGGCGGGATGTAGGCCGTGAAGACGACGTGCGGGGCCGAGCCGGGGGCGGCCGAGACCTCGAGCGTGTTGAGCGTGGGCCCGGCACCCAGCGTCCAGCTGGTGAGGGTCGCCACGCCGGCCGCACTGGTGGTCACCGTCACCGACGTGCCCGAGACGACGCCGTTGCTGACAGAGCCGCCGCCGCCCGTCACCGCGAAGGTGACCGTAGCGTTCGGAACCAGGTTCCCGAACTGGTCCTTGACCGTGACCTTGGGAGGGATCGCGACGTTGGCTCCGGGCGTCCCGGTCTGCTCGTCGCCCGCGGTCTTCTCGATGAGCGCCGGCGCGCCGGGCCTCACGATGATCTTGGCCGTTCCCGTGCGCGCGCCGCTGGTCGCGGTGATGAACGTCACGCCGTTGGTCACCGGCGTCACCAGCCCCGCTGCGTCCACCGTGGCGACGGCGGGGTCGCTGCTCGACCACGAAACCGATGCATCGGAAATCGTCTTGCCGAGGTGGTTGCGCACCGTGTCACTCAGCTGGAGCGTCTGCCCCACGGCGATCGCCGCCGAATCAACGGTCAAAGGATTGCTGGGGCGAGGCGTTAGAGTATCGGTATACACGTCCACCCACCCCGCGTTGAACTGCACGGGGGCGTTGACGCCGAGCTCGAACGCGAACGTCGTCACAGCGCTGTCGAGCCGAAGCACCCAGTTGAGGGCGGACGAGGTCTCGTCCGTCTTCAGGATGTTGTCGGCACCCAGCGTTGCGCCTTCGTACCGGTAGTACTCCTGGCCGGTGGCCGTGAACGTGCCGATCTCACCGGTCTCGACCGTGGTCTCGCCCACACCGGCCGTGGTGTTGGGGCCCGAGATGAAGAAGATGTCGATGGGTGCGGCGGCGCCGGTGGAGTCAACCCCAAGCGCCTGGTGCAGGAGGTTCTTCAGGGTAACGTCGAAGGCGAACAGCAGATCGCCAGTAGCTGCTTCGTCGGTGACCACGATGTTGCTGCTCGCCACCTTCACGTACACGTTCTGATTGCCCAGGACGAGGTCGGCACGCGCACCCTCGGCCGGTGCGCTGGGCGAGGTGCACGCGACCGTGCGGGCCCGCACCTGCGCCACGCACTTGATTCTCAGGTTGTCGGCCGAGCCCGGGTCCACCGGCGCGCCCACGCGGAAGCGCGACACGTCGCGGCCGGCGGCGTAGGCGCGCACGATGGCCGCGTCCACGCTGGTCACCTTGCCGTCACCGTTCACGTCGCCGCGCTCGGCCACGCTGGCTCCCTGTGGAACCGGGCGGCCCACCAGGAAGTCGGCGATGATCCGCGCGTCGGCCGCGGTCACGCGGCCGTCGCCGTCCACGTCGCCGCGAATGGGGCCGGCGGCCGCGGCGGCCGTCTGCGCGGTGAGCGCGGGCACGGCGGCCAGCCAGGCCACACCCGCGATCAAGAGGGTCCTGCTCAGGTTCCGAAGCATGGGAGTGCGTCCCCTATAGGTGGCGCGCGGACCCGTCAGGTGACGGGGCTCCGCGCGCGAAAGAAGAACGGAAGTGGGTTGCGGCTCAGCGCTGGAAGATCAGGTAACCGCTCTGCACCTGGCCGGTGAGGTCGGTGAACGCGCCGTCGGTGACTTCCTCGAAGCTCACCGAGAACGCCTCACGCTTCACCTCGCCGCTGGCGGCGAAGCTCATGCGCAGCAGTGGCGCGCCCACGGTGCCGTCGAGCGCCGTGGCCGCGAAGCGGATGTGTCCGGGCGAAACCAGGTTGGCCACGCCGTCCACGCCCTCGGGGAGGGTCGCGCTCTGCAGCGTGAGCACGGCGGGGTCGAACACCACCTCGCCCTGGTAGCTGGCGAAGGTCAGCCCGCCGGGGATCTGGCGAAGCGCCAGCTCGGCCTTCACGCTGGCGCGGCTGCCCGACACCGAGATCTGCGGATACAGGCCCGCGCCCGCGTTGGTGGGCAGGCCGCCACTGGCGGTTTCCTTGTCACTGCAGGCGGCGAGCGACAGGATCGCGGCGGCGGTGGCCAGCCAACGGGTGCGGTTGCGCGTAAGGCTCATGACAGGACCTGCTCGCTTTTGCGTGGATTCAGCCCCGGTGCGGGGCACCAGGGCAATGGAGGCACGGGAACGTCGGGGTGGGGCCGGCGGAAGGGGCTGCGCGAATGCGCGATCTGTGTCGCGGCGGCGTAGCACCCCGTAAGCCCTGTGAATCTCTATGCGCGAGGGGTCCGCGTCAAGGTTTCGCATACACTTGCGAGCCCTTGCGGCCCATCGCCGAAGCCGCTCGATCGGGGCGGCGCAACGCGGGGCGAGCGCGGGTCGCGTCGGAAACGGAGGTGCGCGGACCGCCATCGCGTTACAGCCTGCAACGATTCGTTGCATCGATCCATGAGGTGCGGGTGTATCGCTCTGCGCGGCAAAAGCGCCTCGCCGTTCGAGACGCAGCGGATCTCGGTCATCCCCAGCTCGGCAGCCCCCACCCTGAAAGGGGGGCAAAAGCCTTTGACTGCCTTGGAATCCGTGGGCTCATTCGCGGTATGCCCAGCGAGCATCCGGCGCTCGAGAACGGAGCCGGGCCATTCGCCCCACACCTCGCCCCGGTGGGTGCGTGGCATGAATCACGGTCAACAACTGGACCACGCCACGCAGAGAATCCGACGGCCGAAAAGGCTGGATGGCGGCCGGACCTTGTGTGCCGCAGGACCTCCCACCGGTACGTTCACGGACGGTCCGGCAGCCGTGTACCAAACGCCGAACGCGACCGGCTGGCGATCGTTTCCGCGCGGCCGCGGCGATGCAACGAGTTCTCTCACCTGAACTGCGCGCCGGCGCTTTCCACCGGCGAGTCAAGGAGATGTCGGGCGCATAGCCACATCTGACTCTGCGCAACCGCCGGACCACGCTGGCGCATCTCGTATCCTGTTGTACAGCAATCGTTTACAATATAAACAATTGTGTGTAAATGTGGAACTGAGACAGATATGGTACGGTAGTTGGGACATCTTAGGGGCAGACCAAGGGTATTACAGAGTCATCTGCGCCACACCAAGTGTTCAGGTGTGCATGTTCCAGGAGACGAAGCGGCGATGATGGGGGGCCGCTGCTTGGCGGCCCCCCACAAGCGGGTCGGCATCAATCGCCCTGATGATGAGGCTTGTGTTGCCCCAACTGGCCCCTGGCGGGTGCGACAGGAGAGCGAAGCGTAAAGGAACGGGTGGCGAGATCACCAGCCGGGGGGCGGAGAACAGCACAAGATAGACAGAGGCGACCGCAGGTACTGCCGCCCATCCCCCACCCTACGCGGCCTTGCGTCGAAGAACGCGGGCGATGCGCTCCCCGGCCTCGCGCAGGCGGTCTTCGGGCTCGATCAGGGCGAAGCGCACGTGGCCCTCGCCCTCGCGCCCGAAGCCCACGCCGGGCGACACCACCACCCCCGCTTCACGCAGCAGGTGGCGCGCGAACTCCATCGAGCCCATGTGCACGTAGTCGCCCGGGATCGGCGCCCATACGAACATGGTGGCCTGCGGCGGGGGGACGGGCCAGCCGCCGCGGTGCAGCGCGTCGATCAGCGCTTGGGCGCGCCGGCGGTACACCTCGCGTGTTTCGCCCACGCACTCCTGCTGTGCGCGCAGCGCGTGCGCGGCCGCGATCTGGATCGGCTGGAAGATGCCGTAGTCGAGGTAGCTCTTGATCTTGGTGAGCGCCTGCACCATCGCGGTGTTGCCCACGCAGAAGCCAACCCGCCAGCCGGCCATGCAGTAGCTCTTGGACATGGAGAAGAACTCCACGCCCACGTCCATCGCCCCGGGGATCTGCAGCAGGCTGGGTGGCGCTTCGCCAAGGAACGAGAAGTCGGCGTAGGCGAAGTCGTGGATCAGCAGCAGCCGCTCGCGCTTGCACAGCTCCACGGCGCGCGCCAGCAGCTCGGGCGTGGCGCTGAGCGTGGTGGGGTTGTTGGGGAACGAGAGGACCAGCGCCTTGGGCCGCGGCCAGGTGGACTGGCAGGCGGCTTCGACCGCCGACAGCAGCGCGTCACCCACCACGTAGCCGTCCTCGTCGCCCACCAGCGGGATGGAGTGCACCCGGCCGCCGGCGAACACCACCGAGTAGTAGTGGATCGGGTACGCGGGCGAGGGGACGATCACGGTGTCGCCGTTGTCGAGCAGCGCCAGCATCAGGTGCGCGAGACCTTCCTTGGCGCCGATGGTCACCACCACCTGCGTCTCGGGGTCCAGCGTCACGCCGTAGCGCCCGGCGTAGTGCTCGGCCATCGCCTCGCGCAGGCCGTGGATGCCGCGCGAAGCGCTGTAGCGGTGGTTGTGGGGGTCGGCGGCGGCGCTCACCAGCTCGTCGACGATGTGGGGCGGCGTGCCCAGGTCGGGGTTCCCCATCCCCAGGTCGATCACGTCCGCCCCCGCGGCGATGCGCTCCTGCTTCTCGGCGTTCACCTGCGCGAACACGTAGGCCGGGAGCGCGGAGAGGCGCGGGAAGTCGGCGGCGCTCCGCGGCGGCCAGGGGGCGGCTGCGGGGGTGGCGATATCGGTCATCGGCTCTGGGTCCAGGTTGAAATCCATTCAACGCCCCGTCGGCATGTCTCGGCCGGACGGCGCTGCGTCACTGTCGAATTCGGGACCGCGACCAATGCAGGATTCTAGCCGCCGAAGGCCGCCTCGGACGCACCCGGTACGGCGCCCGCGCGCCCGACGGACGAGTCTCTGTCTGCGGGTTCTTTAGCTCGCGCGAGGCGATGAACTGCGATACGGGAAGGCACCACACGCAGAAACGCCGCCCCGGCAGGTGCCGGAGCGGCGTTTCTACTGCTGTGGCGCCAGATCCATCGCGTCAGTCCGCGGAAGCCTCGGCCTCGGGTGCCTGCACCTCGACGGCGAGCGCCTCGAACGGGACCACGGAAACCTTCTTGCGCTTCTTGTCCTTGCGGCCGAACAGGACCACGCCGTCCACCAGGGCGAAGAGCGTGTCGTCGTTGGCACGCTGGACGTTCTCGCCGGCGTGGAACTTGGTGCCGCGCTGCCGGATCAGGATGTTGCCTGCCAGCACGCGCTCGCCGCCGAACTTCTTCACGCCCAAGCGCTGGGCGTTCGAATCGCGGCCGTTGCGGGTAGACCCGCCGCCCTTTTTGTGAGCCATTGCTTTCTACTCTCCTCAGCCGAGGCTGATCTCGGTGAAGCGCACCTCGGTGAACCCCTGCCGGTGACCCTGCTTCCGGCGGTAGTTCTTCCGGCGCTTGTGCTTGAAGATGATGATCTTCTCGCCGCGGCCGTGGCGCACCACCTCGGCCGAAACCGAAGCGCCGCCCAGGACCGGCGTGCCGACCTTGATGGAGTCGCCGTCGGCGCCGAGAAGGACGTCGTCGAACTGGACCGTCTGCCCCGGCTCGCTGTCGAGCAGCTGAACACGCAGGGTCTTTCCCGGCTCGGCGCGGTACTGATGGCCGCCGATGCGGATGATGGCGTACATGTGGTTCCGAAACTCCCGTGTAGCGGACGGAACTTGCCCGAAAAGCAAACAAGACGCTGAATATCGCCTGGCCCAGCGGAATAGTCAATCCCGCCAAGCCCGCAATATCCAGCGCCGACGCGAGAAAACTTCGCCTCCCGGGCGTCCGTCCGTGGCTCCAGAGGCGGCGTCGTGGGGAACAATCTAACTCACGCACCGCGAACCGTATACCCCCACCCCGCGCGGTGCGCCGAATTCCGCTGGAGAAGAGCGCCGTCCCGGCGGTGTCGCGAACGGCGCGCGACAATCCTCCGGTCCATGTCTCGTCCTCCTTCCAGATACGCAACCCTTTCGAAAACAACGACTTGTCTCGCAATTCAGCCAAGTTGTCCAGTCAGCCGTTCGCAGCAAGGCTCCCGTCATGCATCCGATTCCCAGAACTGCGTGAACACGGAGCAGCGGAGAAAGCGGAGGGAACGGAGGCATGCGCGGACATCCTCCGCTCCCTCCGTGCTCTCCGCTGCTCCGTGTTCATGCAGTAGCCCCACGCGTCCCTCGGATGAACGAACGGATCGCGAACAAGAAAGCCCCGCCTGATTATCCAGGCAGGGGCTCCCCGAACTTCGTCTCGCGTACGCTCGTCAGCCGGTCACCCCAGGCTGAACCTGGCCGAGATGTCCTGGTGGCTCACGGCGGAGACCAGCTTGAAGTCGTCCTGCGGCAGCAGCGGGTTGTCGCGCAACGCCACCTTCATCCCCAGGCTCTTCTCCATGCTCTTGAGCCATCCCGGCTCTTCCTCCAGCACGTAGAGGGCGACCACGGGGTGCACGCGCAGGATCAGGTTCTTCTCCTTGCCGTCGGCCCAGGCGCGGCGGATGGCCCGCTCCACGCGGCGGATCACCGTTTCGGGGGTGAAGATGCGCCCGGTTCCGGCGCAGGTGGGGCAGGTGTCGGTCTGCGTGTGGTAGAGCGAGGCGCGGACGCGCTGCCGCGTCATCTCGATCAGCCCCAGCTCGCTCACCTGGAACGCCTTGGTGCGCGCCCGGTCGCGGGCGAGGTGCTGGCGGAGCTCCTGGAGAACCTTTTCGCGGTTCGCCTTGGTCTCCATGTCGATGAAGTCGCAGACGATGATCCCGCCCACGTCGCGCAGGCGCACCTGCCGCGCGATCTCGCGGGCGGCGTCCACGTTGGTCTTGAAGATCGTCTTCTCGGGATCCTTCTTCCCCGTGTAGCGCCCGGTGTTCACGTCGATGGACACCAGCGCCTCGGTGGGCTCCACGATGATGTAGCCGCCCGAGGGGAGGTTCACGCGGCGCTGGAAGGCGTCGCGGATCTCGCTCTCGATGTCGTAGGCGTCGAAGAGGGGCTTGGGGTCGGTGTACAGCTTGACGCGCTCGATCAGCGACGGGTCGACCTGCTCGAGGTAGACGCGGACGTCGTCGAACACCTGCTGGCTGTCCACGATCAGCGAGTCGACCTTCTGGCTGAACAGGTCGCGGATGATGCCGGCCACCAGCTTGGCCTCGCGGTGCACCGCGGCGGGCGCGCGCGACTTGGCCGCCTTCTTCTGCATCTGCTTCCAAAGCCCGATCAGGCTCTTCAGCTCGCGCTCGAAGGTTTCGCGGGTGAGCTCCTCGCCCACCGTGCGCACGATCACGCCGCCCGACTTCGGGGGCAGGCTCTCGCGCGCCATGGCGCGCAGCCGGGCGCGCTCCTCGCGGTCTTCGATCTTGCGCGACACGCCCACGTGGTCGCTGCCGGGCATGTACACCACGAAGCGGCCGGGGAGGGAGATGTGGGCGGTCACCCGGGGGCCCTTGGTGCTGATCGGCTCCTTGGAGACCTGCACCAGCAGCTCCTGCCCCTTCTTGACGATGTCCTGGATGGGCGGCAGGGCGCGGCGGCCGCGCCCTCCCCCGCCCCCGTTGCCGCCCGCCTCGTCGTCCTCGGCGGCCGCCGGGGTGGCGCCGGGCTCGTCGTCTTCGTCGTCGTCCTCCACGGCCACGTCGCTGACGTGCAGGAAGGCCGCTTTCTCGGTGCCGATGTCGACGAAGGCGGCCTGGATGCCGGGAAGGACGGCTTCGACCCGCCCCTTGTAGATGTCGCCCACCATCCGGGCCGCGTCGGGCCGGTCTACCATGAGCTCGACCAGCACGTCGTCTTCCAGGATGGCGACGCGGGTCTCGCGGGCGGTGGTGTTCATCAGGATCTCGCGCTTCAATCCATCCTCCGGGGTGCGGATGACGGGGCGAGACCGCTCAGGGGTACGGGCCGACCCCGCGGCGCACGGGCGCCGTGACTGGATCGATCCATGGTGTACTGCCTCTGTGGGCCGCGCGCGGGATTCAGGCCCCGCGCGGAACTCTGGTCAGTGGGCGAGGTCGCGGAGGATGTTGCGTGCGATCACCAGGCGCTGGATCTCGCTGGTGCCCTCCCCGATCTCGCAGATCTTGGCGTCGCGCATCATGCGCTCCACCGGGTATTCGCGGGTGTAGCCGTAGCCGCCGTGCACCTGCACGGCCTTGGTGGTCACGCGCATGGCGGTCTCGCTGGCGAACAGCTTGGCCATGGCGGCTTCCTTGGTGTACGGCCTCCCCTGCTCCTTCAGCCACGCCGCGTGGTACACCAGGTGCTTCGCGGCTTCGATCTCGGTGGCCATGTCGGCCAGCATGAACTGGATCCCCTGGAAGTCGGCGATGGGCTGGCCGAACTGCTTGCGCCCCACCGCGTAGGCGCGGGCCTGCTCGTAGGCGCCCTCGGCGATCCCCAGCGACAGCGCGCCGATGCCGATGCGGCCGGCGTCCAGCGTCTTCATGAAGTTGATGAAGCCCATCCCCACCTCGCCCAGCACGTCGTGGTCGGGGACGAAGGCGTCTTCCAGGATCAGCTCGCGGGTGTCGCTGGCGCGCCACCCCATCTTGTCTTCCTTCTTCCCCGAGCGGACGCCCCTGGTGTAGCAGAGCTGGCCGTCCTGCGCGTGCCCGGTGCCCACCTCGCGCGCGCGCTCCAGGTCCACCGTGGGCTTGCTGACGATGAAGGAGGTGATCCCCTTCGTCCCTTTCGCCTTGTCGGTCTGCGCGGTGGCCACGAAGATCTCGCCCACGCCGGCGTGGGTGATGAAGATCTTGGCCCCGTTCAGCAGCCAGCCGCCATCCACCTTCGTGGCGGTGGTCTGCGTGCCGCCCGCGTCGCTGCCGGCGCCCGGCTCGGTGAGGCCGAAGCCGCCGAGAACGCTTCCCGCGGCGAGGAGGGGGACGTAGCGCTGCTTCTGGTCGTCGGTGCCGAAGTTGACGATAGGCGAGGTGCCCAGCGTGGTGTGCGCGCTGACGGTGATGGCGTGGCTGGCGTCGACCTTGGCCAGCTCGTGGATCACGATCATGTAGGCGATGCCGTCCATGCCGGCGCCGCCCAGCTCTTCGGGCCAGGGAATGCCGAACAGCCCCAGCTCGGCCATCTTCGCGATGTTCTCCCACGGGAACTCGCCGCTCTGATCGAGCTGTGCGGCCACGGGCGCGATCTCGTTCTGCGCGAAATCGCGAACCATGTCGCGGATCATCAGGTGGTTCTCGTCGAAGTACCGTTCCATCGCTCCCACTATGCCCTGCGGGCGGATCGTCGTTGTCTGTAGAGAGTCTGCCGAAACTGCGGGAATCTACGCCGCACGCAAGGAAACCGAAAGGATCGGGCCAGCAGGTGGGAAAGGGCGCCCGGGGTTACGAGGGACGACACCATCGACGGAGCGTCGCTCCCGGAATCCCACAGGGACGCGGGCGCCGGCGGGGGCCCTCTCCCTGGCGCCTGACGGCGCCTGTCCCTCCCCCAAAACAGCCTGGGGGAGGGACGGGGGCTCGCTTCGCTCGCGGCTACTTCGAGTAGCGACGGCGTTTACTCTCCTCCGCAGCCAGGGCGCAGAAGGTCAGTTCTCGCCTCGCAAGACGCGCAAGAAGGCTTCGCCGAACTTTTCCAGCTTGGCCGGGCCCACGCCGGAGACGGCGAGCATCTCGCTTTCCGTCGTCGGGTGCGCGCGGGCGATCTCGATCAGCGTGCGATCGGCGAACACGCAGTAGGCAGGCTGGTTCAGCTCCTTGGCGAGGCGCGAGCGCAGCGCCCGCAGGCGGCCGTAGAGCTCCGACTGCTCGGGCGTGGGGTCGTCGAGCGCCGCCTTCGGGCGAGGCTGCGCACCACGGGGCCGGGGCGCGCTCGACGGGCCCGGCCCCGTGGCGCCCTCGGCGTGGGCGCGCAGGAGCTCGGCCAGCGGCGCGCCGAAGCGGTCGAGCAGCCTGGGCGTGACGCCCGGCACCTCCAGCAGCGCCTCCGGCGTCGACGGCTCGGCCTCGGCGACGGCGTTCAGCAGCGCTTCCGACATCACCATGAAGGTGGGCACGTCGTGGCGGCGCGCCAGCTCCTTCCTGAGCGTGCGCAGGTGGCCGCGCAGCAGGTCGGGGCCGCTCTGCACCTCCAGCGTGCCGTCCGTCCCCAGGTCGTACCCCTCGCGCCGCGCCGCGCGCCGGTCGCGGCGGAAGTCGGTGGGGAGGCGGCCGCGTGATTGGCGCTCGCCGCGCACGGGCGGGCCGGCGGGGGCGTCCACGGTGATGCCGTGCCTGGCCGCCAGGCCGTCGCCCTCCTGCAGGCAGTTGTCGCAGGCGCCGCAGTGCTTCATCGCCGCGCTGTCGCCGAAGTACTGCAGCACGAAGCCGCGGCGGCACTCCTTGGTGTAGGCGTAGATCTGCATCTTCTGCAGCTTGCCCAGGTCGCGCTCGCGCTTGGTCTCCAGCGCCTGCCAGTCCACCTCCAGGCGGTTGATGGGCGTCTTGCGATCGATCACCCACACGCCCTCGCCCGCCGGCTGCCACTCCAGGAAGCTCCCCTCCTGCAGCCGGTCCATCACCGCCACCGGGCTTTCGCCGCCGGCGGCGCGGGCGAGGACGCGCCACTCGACCTCCACGCCCTTGTACACGCGCTCGCCGCCGCCCGCCTTCCACAGCGCGCGCAGGAAACCCAACTCGGTCTCGCGCCCCGCCAGCTCGGCCGAGATGCGCTGCGGCGTGGCGAGGAGGCGCAGGCGGATCCCCTGCCCCGCCATGGTCGTGGCCTTGACCACCCCGGCCTGCTCCAGGATGCGCACCGCCGAGCCGATCTGCTTGTCGCTCTTGACCACGCCCTTCAGCTCCAGCGCGATCTGGTCGGGCGGGGTGGTGCAGATGCCGGCCGCGTCGGCATCGCGGCGCAGCACGCGCAGCACGGCTTCCACCGCGGGGCGCGGCGGGCTGGACATGTCGATGAAGAACTCGTGGGTGAAGCGGTCGGGGAACGCGTGCAGCAGCACGCAGTCGGAGTCGCCCCCGTCGCGCCCCGCGCGGCCCGCCTCCTGGTAGTACGCCTCCAGGTTGCCGGGCATGTTGTAGTGCACCACGATGCGCACGTCGCTCTTGTCGATGCCCATCCCGAAGGCGTTGGTGGCCACCACGCACCGTGTTTCGCCGGTCATGAAGCGCTCCTGGATGCGCTTGCGCTCGCGGTCCATCAGTCCGGCGTGGTAGCCCACGGTGGCCACGCCCGAGCCGTTCAGCAGCGCGGTGAGCGCGTCCACGCTCTTGCGGGTGGAGGCGTAGACGATCGCGCTCCCCTCGCGCCCCTTGAGGAGCTTGAGGAGCATGCGGTCCTTCTCGCTCTCGTTCTTCGCGCGCAGCACGTGCCAGTGCAGGTTGCGCCGGTCGAAGCCGGTGACCAGCACGCGGGGCGACTGGAGGCGAAGCTGGCGCACGATGTCGCGCCGCACCTCCTCGGTGGCGGTGGCCGTGAGCGCGGCGATGGGCGGGTTGCGCAGCAGCTGGCGCACGCGGCCCAGCCGCAGGTACGAGGGGCGGAAGTCGTGCCCCCACTCCGACACGCAGTGCGCCTCGTCCACCGCCAGCAGCGATACGTTCAGCGCGGCCAGGCGCTGCTGGAACGCCTCCGAGTCGAAGCGCTCGGGGGCCACGTACACCAGCTTGTAGCGCCCCTGCTCGGCCCCGTCGAGCCGGGCACTCATCTCACTGCCGGTGAGGGAGGAGTTGAGGAAGGTGGCGGGAAGGCCCACGGCCTCCAGGTTGTCGACCTGGTCCTTCATCAGCGAGATGAGGGGCGACACCACCAGGGTGACCCCCGGCAGGATCATGGACGGCACCTGGTAGCAGATGCTCTTGCCGCCGCCGGTGGGCATCACGGTGAGCGAGTCGCCGCCGGAAAGGACGTTGGTGACGGCCCGGTCCTGCCCTGGCCGGAAGTCTGAATACCCCCAGAAGCGGCGCAGCACCTCGCGGGCGGCGTCGAGGGGATGATCGTGGACGGCGGCGGGGGCGATGGCGGCTTCGCTCAAGACTGCCGGACGCGTGCTGAGGGTGGGCAGGTGTTCACCGCGCCCCGTACCCGGCCGAGCGGATACGGTTCGCCCAAGATGAACGAAGGATACGATTCCGTCGCGCGACAATATGAGTGCGCCACGTCCAATTTTCAAGCACGTTGTGACGTGTTTGTGCGGTGGCGGATTCGGCGCGGCGATATTCTCGACCGTGATTCAATCTTGATGATCGCCGACAATAGATCAGGACGGTGAGATTGGAAGTCTGGCGCAGATCTGCCCGGATTGGCGCTACCTTGGGCACCCCGGATTAAAATCCGAGGCAACGACGGCACGAAGTCCGCCTTCACGGCGTCTTCGCGGACTGCGAGGCACCGGTTGCTCAAGTCGCCATCGATCGCGCGAGAGCCGATCCAGCAGCCTCGCGCAGTTAGCGAGGTATTCCGCAACCGTCCCGTAAGTGGACGATTTGCAGGCACTTAGCATTTTAGTTCGTGCCTGCTGTCGGTTCGCTGCTGTCGGTTCCTCCGCCGCCTTTGTGAGGCCGCGCCGCGTGCCGACCTGCGGCGTGCTGGGCGTGGGCTGGTCGCTGTCGGTTTCTAGCATCGCCATGGCGTTTTGCAGCGTCGGCAGGTCTACGAAGTCGTACACCCGCCGCATCGTCTTCCCATGTCGTTCCCACTAGTTCCTTCTGCACGGCCGGGTCCAGCCGCCGGAACTTGGGGTCACGAATCCCCGCCCGCTTCTCGCCGTGGTAGCCAAGGCGCGGAAGGTCGATCCCCTGCACCTTCTTGGTACCTCGCATCAGTTGTCCAAGCGGCTGCGCGGCACCGGCTGCGCCGCGTTCGCCTCGGCCGGGTTCAGCCAGGGCGAGTGTTCCAGCCCTTCCACGCTCCAGAGCGCGAAGAATCGCTTTTACGGCGATTCGGGGCAGTGGGGTTACTCTGGGTCTGGTCTTGCCCACCTTGTCAAACGCGCTGAGTTGTCGGAGGGGGGCGCCGCCCGACGGTGCCCCACTACGGTAGGCGAGCGGGGGGCCTCTCCCCCCGAGCCTGCCGTTTCGGTTTTTTAGAAAATGGGCCTCACTCCAAACCGCTGAAGAATCGGACACGAGCATAAACGGCTTACCTTCTCGTCGGTCTCCTCCAAGAACTTCCGCCGCCCCGTTGTACAACTTGTTCCGACTATCAGAATACTGGAAAATCTTTAGGAACATTGCCGTATTGTTGAAGTGCCTTGTCAATCTGCTCAATCGTAAACTGAAAACGAAGAGGATATTTCGGTCTCATTGGTTGTGCCACGTAAACGAGTTTACCCGGATCTAGTACGCCACGTCCAACATAATCATGCGGGAAATTCGTAATGTAAAGCGTGGTAAACGGTACACCTCCAAATACCCCGACGGGATTGAAGCCATGCCCAATCCGTTCCACCATGTCCTGCGCCTGCACAACCCACTCTTTTTCCCCTTCTTGCCACGCAACCTCCGGGGGGATATTCGCATCCAGGAATACTAGGTAGTGTCCGTCCGAAAACCCGGTAAAGCGGGTGGACGATGCTCGCAGGCAGCCACGGGTGAAGCGGGCGCGATGTCCGGAGAGCGCTGCCAGCGACGATTACCGCTCCGATTGAGCCAGGTG
>Ga0247773_1000290_pt1 | contig 23470 bp, 23 predicted proteins | sample UWRJL092311B6_FD_179934 | JGI IMG/M metagenome (GOLD analysis project Ga0247773, IMG submission 179934) | Plant litter microbial communities from Arlington Agricultural Research Station in Wisconsin, United States - UWRJ-L092-311B-6 | ecosystem: Environmental > Terrestrial > Plant litter >...
CAGCATCTGTCGCGAGTGGCGCACCGAGAGAATCACGACCTGCTCCGGGTCGATACGGTAGATCACCCGGTACCCGCCATAGAGGACCTCGCGCAGGTCGTCGCGGTGCTTTTCCGGGACGACTCTCCCGCTCTTGGGGAAGCGCCGCAGCCGGGTGACGGACTCGAATATCTCATCCACCCACCGGGCCGCCGCATTGGATTGCTCCTGGGCGATGAATTCACCGATCTCGACGACTTGCTCCAGCGCTCTGGGCGACCAGATGAGCCTCACCGCGCCAAGCGAGCGAGCACCTGCCGCTTCGCCTCGTCATGCTCGATTCCCTCCCCGCGCGCGACCTGCTCCTCGGCAATACGGATGTCTTCGAGCACCTCGGCCCGTTCCACGAGCCTTTCGTACTCGAGAACGTTGAGGAGCACCGCGGCGCCACGGCCATGTTGCGTCAGCAGTATAGGCCGCGCGGAGCTCTGCACCTGCTCGATGAATGCAGCGGTGTTCGCGCGGAACTCAGAAACAGGGCGGATGTCTTCGCTGAATCGCAGCTGCGGCATGTTGTACCTCCCCTAATTCGTGTACGAAGGATCGTACGAAATAAAGTACGATACTTGGCGTAGCGCAAGGATGGGCACAGTTGCGTGCGATTTGGGGGCATCGTGGTGTGCCGTACTGCTTCCCCTGATCCTACCCCTCCGCCTCCTGGCTCAGCCAGAGGGCGCGGAAGCGGCCTCCGGGCTTTTCCACCAGGGTGGACCAGTCGCCGCTCTCGACCAGGCGGCCGGCCTCCATCACGTGGATGGTGTCGGCGTCGCGCACGCTGGAGAGGCGGTGGGTGATCAGCAGGATGGTCACGCGGCCGCTGAGCGCCTGGATCGCCGCCCGGATGCGGCGCTCGTTCTCGGTGTCGAGGGCGCTGGTGGCCTCGTCCAGGATCAGCAGCGCGGGGCGGCGCAGCAGCGCGCGGGCCAGCGCCAGCCGCTGCCGCTCGCCGCCCGAGAAGCGCACGCCGCGGTCACCCACCACCGTGGCCAGCCCCTCGGGGAGCGCGCGCACGAACTCCTCGGCCGCCGCGGCCCGCAGCGCCTCCCACAGCTCGTCGTCGGTCGCCCCGGGCCGCGCCCAGCGCAGGTTCTCGCGCACGCTGTCGTGGAACAGCACCGTGTCCTGCGCCACGTAGCCGATCCCCTGCCGCCATCCGCGCATCCACCCCTCGTCCAGCTCGCGCCCGTCCACCACCACCCGGCCCGCGTCGGGGCGCACCAGCCCCATCACCAGGTCGGCCACGGTGGTCTTCCCCGAGCCCGAGGGGCCCACGATGGCCGTGGTGCGCCGCGCCGGGATATCGAGGTCCACCCCGGCCACCGCCTGGCGCGCGGCGGCGGGGTAGGCGAAGCGCACGCCTTCGAAGCGGATCTCCCGCGCCAGCTCGTGGGCCTCGCCCCCGGGGGAGAGCCGTTCGCGCTCGGCCTCCATGGTGGTGATGCGCAGGGCGAGGTGCTCCCACGCGGGGAGGTCGTGCTGCAGCATCTGATAGGTCTGCTGCAGGTTCTGGAGGCGCGGCACCAGGCGAAAGAAGATGAAGGCGAGCAGCAGCGCCGAGGTGCCCGGCAGCCCCAGCCCCGCCACCGCCACCCAGGTCACCAGCCCCAGCAGCACCACCGAGCCGATGGTGAACATCGCGCGCGAGTCGCCATAGATGCGCGACGCCCGCAGGTGCACCTCCGCCGCGTGCTCGGCGGCGGCGCCGAAGAGGGCGGCGTTGCGCTCCTCGGCGCCGTAGCTCTTCACCACCTTCATGTTCTGCAGGTGCTCGCCCGCGGCCGAGGTCATCTCCTTGTGCGCGCGGGTGAGCCCTTCGCCCTGCACGCGCACGGCGCGGCCGTAGCCGCGCAGCGCCAGCATCAGCACCCCGCCGCACGCCGCCGCCACCAGCGACGCCGCGGCCGACACGCGCAGCGCCAGCGCGAAGTAGGCGGCGCTCACCAGCGCGAGGGTGAACACGCTCAGCAGGTAGCCGGCGGCGTGCGCGCAGCGGTTGCACTCCTCAGTGAGGTCCTGCAGCAGGTCGCTGGAGCGGATGCGGGTGAAGTGGAGCCAGCGCGCGCCGGCGATGGCCGCGTAGAGCCGGCGCCGGTAGTGCAGCGCCGCCTCCAGCTCCATCCGCCAGCTGGCGCGGTTCTGCGCGCGCTGCGCCAGCGCCTGCGCCACCGTGACGGCCACGAACACGCCGAGCGCCGCGGCGAGGGTGGGCCGCAGCCCCACGGCGCCCATGATCCGCGCCGCCATCCCGCCCAGCCGCCCCGCGCCGCCGCCCGGGGTGGGCAGCCCCACCGCCGTGAACAGCGGCACGATGGCCAGCACCGCCGCCGCCTCGGCCGCGGAGGCGAGCAGCGACAGGCCGACCGCCGCCAGCACGCGGCCGTGGTCCAGCCGCCAGATCTCCGCGGCGAAGGCGCGCACGGTGGCGCGCGGCGGCGCGGGCGTGCTCATCGCCCCCCGCCCGCGCCATGGCGGCCCAGCAGCCGCAGCGGCCGCAGCACGCGGTACAGCGGGAAGAGTGCGTCGGGGAGCCGCTTCCAGCGCCAGTCCTCGGGGCCCGGGCTCAACAGCCAGCGCGCCAGGTAGCGCGCCCGGTCGGTCGCGCCGTCGCGCAGCGCCAGGTTGAAGCGCAGGTTGGCGCGCGTCGCCCCCGCGTCTCCGGCGTCCCCGCCGTCGATTGCGTCCGCCGCGGGCGCGAACCAGCGCTCCCGCGCCTCGCGGGCGAGCGGGGCCAGCCCGGCGTCGGCCGCGATCTCGCGCTCCACCCCCGCGTCCAGCGGCGCGCCCAGGACTTCGCTCGCGAGATGGAGGCCCAGGAGGACGGTGCGGCGCGCGCCCAGCTCGGCCGCGCGGGCGAGCACGGCGGCCACGTCGCCGCGGCGGGCGCGGAGGAGGGCGGCCACGGCGGCCAGCCACTCCAGCCGCTTCCAGCGGTGCTTGGCGCCGTGCACCAGCAGGACCAGGAGCAGGTCGTCGTCGCCCAGCGTGCGCACCTCGCCGCCGCCCACGGGAACCATGCGCGAGCGGCGGATCAACTCATCGGTGTCGATGGGCATGCAGAAGCGCAGCGACGAGACGCGGGCGTGCAGCTCCACCAGCAGCCCGGTGCCGGCGTGGACCAGCGGGTAGTCGCCGTCCACCCGCCGGAACCAGCGCTCCTGGGCGGCGGAAAGGTGCAGCGCCGGCGCGTAGCCGGCGGCGGCGAGCGTGGCGAGCGCTTGCAGTACGTCGTCAGGACGGACGAGCAGGTCGAGGTCCACGAACGAGCGCAGCGCCAGGTCGCCGTAGGCCTGCACGGCCAGCGGCGGCCCCTTGTACGCCAGCGCCTCCACCCCGCCCGCGGACAGCGCGCCGAGCAGCCGCCGCAGCTCGCCCGCGAGGCGGAGGGCGCGGTGCACCTCCTGGGCATTGCGGGCGCGCAGGCGTTCGCCGAGCGGCGGCGGGAGGGCGGCGCCGCGCAGGTGGCGGTGGAGCAGGGGGATCATGCGATGTCGCTCGGCCAGCGCCAGCAGCCGCTCGCCGTCGATCGCCGCCACGTCGGTGGACAACGCGTCGAGCTCCGCCTCCGCGTCGTCCATCCGCGCGGCGCGGAGGAGCAGCGCCTCGTCCGTGGACGGACTGGGGGGACTGGGCAGATGCGACGCGGAGGAGCGGTTGCGCGGCAACGAAGATCGGGATGCGTGAAGGATGCGCGCCCGGAGGGCCGGGAACGCGGCGGCCCGCCTGCGCGGGCATCTCCGATGACCAGGAGCATGGGCGGGGCGCCGTGGGCCCGGCGCGGTTGGCAACGGCGGTATCGTTGCCTACCGCGCGCGCAGCCTGGTTCGGCGCCCCTGCGCCGAACACGCCCGAATCGGTCGTACGACCACGCGGGTTCGAGCGAACGGACGGTCGAATCAGCGAAACCGCCGACTCGAGACGATCGCAAGCTCCGGCTCGACGCGTCAGCACAGTCAGCACGGGTACGTCTTCGTGCCGCCGGCGTCACTCCGCGTACTGCTCCGACAGCCGGCCGGCGTGCGCCAGCGCGGCCTCCCAGCTCGTGAACCGGCCGGGGAAGCGCCCCAGCAGCTCGCGCGCAATCTCGCCCAGCGTGGCGCTCCCGTCCATCCGCGACAGCACGTAGGCGTCGACGCGCCCGCCTTCGCCCAGCGCGGCGCGGAAGCCGTCGTGCCGCTTGCGCAGCCGCGCGGGCGACGGCAGCGAGGCCGGGAAGGTGGACTGCCGGAAGGCGAGCGGCGGCTGGCCCTCGCGCAGGATCTCCGAATCCCACGACCACACGTAGTCGCCGCCCACGTGCCGGGCCGACAGCTCGGCGCGCACCCGGTCGCCCGGCGCCAGCTTCACCGGCCGGGGCCAGGGCCAGAACGCGGTCTGGTAGATGGTGGTGTTGCCCGGGCCGGTGTCGAACCCGGCGCCGAAGCCCAGGTCGGCGCGGAACCACACCGCCAGGCCGTGCGCCGTGCCCTCGCGCGCCACCGTCCACGCGGGCGCGCCGCGCAGGTCGGGGTGGGTGACGGCCGTGTAGTCGATCTCGGCCCACTGCCGCGGCTCGGCCAGCAGCTGTCCGGGGTCGAAGATCCCCCGTGTCCACAGGTTGAGGGCGGCGGCGCGCGCGGCGGCCAGGGTCACGCCGTGCGCCTCGGCGGGGCCGGCGGCTTCCTCCCACGCCACGGGCGCCTCGATGGGCGCGGCCATGAGCCGGTCGGCACGGGGGATCAGGACGCCGCCGGGGGCCAGCAGCCGCTCGCGCGCGTCGGCCACGGTGGCCACCGCGCCCTGGAAGGCGGGGAGCACGCCGCGCAGGTCGAACACGATCACGTCGGCGCGCTCGGCGAGCGTCACGCGGGTGGAGAGGTCCTGGATCAGCTCCACGCGGCCGTCCATCCCGTTCTCGCGCACCGCCTTGCGCGCCGTCTCGATGGCGCCGGCGGGCTCAATGCCGTAGACGCGCCGGGCGCCCAGCCGCGCCGCCAGCAGCGCGAAGAAGCCGGTGCCGGTGCCCAGGTCGAGCACCACGCTGCCAGGGCGCACGGCGGCCTCCAGTGCGCGGGCGTAGGCGTCGCGCCGCTCGTGGTCGGCCAGCATGCGGCCGTAGCCGCCCACGTCGTAGGTGTCAGCCACCCGCCCCCTCCCGCGCGGCAGTGAAGTGCCGCTCGATCATCTCGCAGAGCTCGCCCAGCCGCGCCGGGTGTTCGTGCGGAACGGCGCGCACGACGGGCACCCGCCGCGCCAGCCGCGCGAACAGCGCCAGGTCGCGCACCTGCGCGTCCAGGTTGGGCAGCCACCCGGCGTAGGTATTGGACACCAGCGCCATCACCGCGCTCCCGTGCGAATGGGGCTCCAGGCGCGGGGCGCCAGCCTCCTCGCGGTCGGCCAGCAGGTACACGGCGCCCAGGGGGAGGGGGTCGGCCTGGAACGCGCCGCCCTCGCTCAGGTCGAGGTAGCGCTTTTCCCAGCTGGGCGTGAGCGGCGGCAGCACGGCCCCGGGCCCGTACAGCGCGCGCACCGCGCCGGGCCACAGCCGCAGCTGCGGGTAGGCGGGGTGCACCTGGACCTCGCCTCCGCTCCCCTCCTCCAGCGCCGCCACGTCGTCGCCCATCACGCGGTGGTTGCGCGCGGCGAAGGCGGCCGCCGTGGTAGACTTGCCCGCGCCCGCCGGGCCGCAGAGCAGGAGCGCGCGGCCGCCCACCTCCACCGCGCTGGCGTGCAGGCAGGTGAGCCCGCGCAGCCGCAGCACCATTCCGAAGACGGGGCCCAGCAGGTACGTGGCGGTGTCTTCCAGCGTCATCGGCGCGCGCCAGGTGCAGCCGATGCGCGTTCCCGCGGCATCCACCGTGAACTCGGTGCCGTCGGCGTAGCGCAGCCGCAGCCACGCGCCGTCGGCCATTTCCTCCACCACCACCGTGGGCTCGTCGTCGGCGTTGGACCGCGGGGAGACGTGCAGGCTGCGCCAACCGGCCGCCTCGCCCGCGGTAGCGAAATGGCCGCCCACCCGCACCCGCACGTCGGGCTCGCCGCCGTCCATGGAGCGCGGGAGGGCAGGGAGCGCAGTGCTGGATTCCACCCGCAGCCCGTACAGCCGGTGGCGCGCGGGCGCATCGGACACGTCGGACCCGTCGACGGAGGGGCCGGCGGACAGGTCGTCGGACAGATCGGCCGACGGGCGGATGGACGGCGGCGACTCGGTCACGGCTCGCTCCCCGCGCCCTGCTGCCGCAGCCACACCGAAAGCGAGAGCGGGCGCAGGTTCAGCCACAGCGGGTGCCCGTCGCCCGGCGCGCGGCCGCCGGTGATGGCGGGGACGCGGGCGATGTCCACGTACGGCTCCACCTCGGGCCCCAGCGTGCGGCCGCCCAGCCACGCGTCGCCGTGCGCTTCGCGGCGCACCCGCACCGGGTCTTGCGGCAGCGGCGTCTTGGGGCGGCGCAGCAGCGGCGCGGGGAGCCGGCCCCGCATCGCGATGCGCAGCAGCCCCTTGTCGTTGTACCACTGCGCGGGGGGGATGGAAAGGAGGAAGCGGATCAGCCGCACGTCGAAGAAGGGGTAGCGGATCTCCAGCGGGATGCCGGTGGCGCCGGGATCGTGCGTGGCGAAGAGGTGCGGCCAGAGCGGGCCCGCGATCATCTCGCACGCCTCGGGGCGCAAGGGATGCGGCGCACCTGACGAGAGGGAGGCGGGTGACGCGGAGGCCTGTGCCGCAACGCGCCCGGCCAGGTCCACCCGCCGCGCGAAGGCTGGATCGATCCACTCCGGGATCGGGGTCGTGGGCTCGGCGCCGTCGCGACGGAGCCAGGTGCGCACGCCGGGGCGGGGGAGGCGGCCGTGGTGCCGGGCGTACTGCGCGGCCTCCACCGCCGCCCGCAGCAGGTGCCCGCCCGCCGCCAGCCGCGTGAGCCGCGAAGGCGTCTCGCGCAGCACCGCGTCGCCGCCGTAGCCGGTGAGCAGCACCCGCGCGTGCCCGGCCGCCTGCAGCCACTGGTCCACCGTGGCGGCCAGGAAGGGAGCGGGCACCGGCTCGGGGCGCTCCATCCGCGGGTCGGCGCCGAAGCGCTCGAAGGCGCGGTAGCGATCCACGTCGTGCCAGGTGACGGGGATGCCCAGCACCTCGGCCGCCATCGCCGCGTACCGCCCCTCCTCCTCGCGGAAGAGCCCCGACGAGTGGGCGGTGAACGCGCGCACGCCGGTCTCCACCTCGGCCTTCACGTCGGCCGTAGTGCCGCGCAGCGCCGCCACGGCCATCGCCGCCACGGCCGGCGAGTCGTGCCCGCCGCTCATCAGCACACCCACGCCGCCGGGGGGCGTCCGCTCACGCACTGCGGTGGCGAAGATCTCCTCGAAATGGTCGGCGTACTCACCCACCCGGCGGTAGCGCAGCGGCTCGTCCACGGGCAGATGCCAGTAGCGCTCGACGTGCACGCGCCCGTCCTCCACCCGCAGCCGGTGCCCCGGAGGCAGTGCACGCACCGCCCGGCGGATGGTGCGCTCCGCGTCCATCTGCGCCGTGTGCACCAGGAAGTCGGCCACGGCCAGCTCGTCCAGCGCGGCGCTGACCCCCGGGTGCAGCAGCACGCAGTCGAGCGTGTTGGAGCAGACGAACGCGCCCGGCGCCGCGGCGTGGTAGAACGGCTTCACCCCCAGCGGGTCGCGCGCGCAGAACAGCCGGCGGCGTGGCGCGTCCCACAGCGCGAAGGCGAAGTCGCCCACCAGCCGCTCCACGCACGCGGGGCCCCAGGCGCGGTACGCACGCGCGATCATCTCGGCCGCGGGCGCGAGCGCGTCGGCGGGCTCGCCGGCGGCGCGCAGGGCGCGCGCCAAGTCGCCGCGGTCGTCGAGCCGGGCGTCGCACACCACGTGCAGCCGCGCGTCCAGCGAGAAAGGACCCTGCGCGGGCTGGGGACGGTCGCCGGTGAGGAGGCGTGAGTGCGCGAGGCCGCAGCCGTCCAGCATCTCGATGCGCTGTCCGTCGGGGCCGCGGCGGGCCAGCAGGCGCGCCATGCGCTGCACCACCTCCGGGTCCACCCCACCCCCGCCGACGGGGACCACCGCCGCGAACCCGCTCACGGGCGGGGTGGACGACGGCGAACCGCCCCGGGCGCGCGACGGCGGCCGGGGCGGTGTGCGACCGTGGCCCGTGCGGGGGCACGCGGCCGGCGCGGAACGCGACGGGGAGGCAACGGCACGGGCGCGGCGGTCAGGTCTTGAAGTTGGTGCCGCCCTGGATCTCGTCGTTCTTGTTCATGTTGAGGTTCACCGTCAGCGTAAGCTCGGTGACGGTGCCGTAGACCTTGAGGCGCGCGGCCTGGTAGGCACGGCGGGCGGCGTCGTGGACTTCGTTCATAACCGGGTTCGTCATCGGAGTGCAAGCCACCACCTTGAAGGTCGCTACGATAACCACATGCTCAAGGGCGGCCAAGGCGATTCGGGATCGTGCCACGCGCCGGGTCTCGCGGCAAGCGCTGGGCGCAGTCGTGCACGGGCGGGGCGGTCAGGTCTTCAGGTTGTTGCCGCCCTGGATCGAGTCGTTCTTGTTCATGTTGAGGTTCACCGTCAGCGTAAGCTCGGCGACGGTGCCGTAGACCTTGAGGCGCGGGGGCTGGTAGGCACGGCGAGCGCCGTCGTGGACTTCGTTCATGGCCGGGTTCGTCATCGGTGCGCAAGTCACTTGGTCGAAGGCGACTCCATGGAATATACACCATTCGCGCCGCGGCGGGTCCCCACCGGCGGCCGGGCTCAGCCGCGCGGGGTGCCGGCGGAGGTCTCCACCAGGCCGCGCCCGGCCAGCTCGCCCAGCAGCGCCAGCAGGTCGGCCAGCGCCGTGTCGCGGTCCACGTGGTACTCGGCGGCCACCGCGCCGGCCAGTTCGTCCACGCTGCGCGGCTCGCGGAGCAGCTCCCAGACGCGCGCGCCCACGCCGTCCAGCCCGTAGTACACGCCGTCGCCCAGGTTCAGGATCACGGCCTCGCCCTCGAGGTCGGCCGACACCTGGTCGCGCGCGGCGACCACCAAGGTGCCGGGCGAGAGCGAGGGCGCCGGCCCCCGCCCGGTCACCGGCGGTGGCTCAGGGTGTGGTAGACCACCGTCTGCAGCGCGGCGTGGATGGCCACCAGCTCCGGCGCCGGCGGCGAGAAGGCCGCGTCGGGCGCGTGGCGGATGAAGTCGTTGAAGGCGCGGATCGCCTCCTGCCACCGCGGTGCCTCGGCATAGGCCCCGCGCTCGTCGGGGCAGCCCTCGGGCACGCGCATCAGCCCGTTCAGCGCGTCGGCCAGCGCGCGCGCCGAGAGGCCGAAGGGCGACGCGGGGTCGGCGCCGTGCGACAGCGCCGCCGCGACGGCGGCGGGGTCGGGGGTGCCGGGGAGGATGCCGAGCAGCGTGAGCACCGCGGCCTCGGCCGGCGTGTGCGGGAGCGGGGCCACGCTGTCGCGGTAGACCCGCTCGGCGGTGCGCACCGCGCAGCCCAGCCCCGCGTTGCGGAACACGGTGTCGTCGGCGCCGTTGCGTGCGAACAGCTCGTTGACCGTGCGCAGCCCCGGGCCCAGGTAGCTGCCGCCGGCGGCGGCGCCGATGGGGCCGATGGGGATGTCGGTCTGGTTGCCGGTCTGCGCGCGGATGGGCGCGGCGGCCAGGAGCAGCGCGGCCGCGGCCAGCAGGCGCGGGAGAAGGGTGCGGGTCATGATCGGGTCCCTCGCCATCAGAAGATGAAGGGCGGCAGCCAGCGGAAGCCGATGCTGGCCGACGCGATGAAGCGTGCTCCGTCGCCCGCGTTGCCGGTGATGTCGGCGAAGCCGGCGTTCAGCAGCAGCGGCACCCGGCGCATGGGGGCCACCGACACGCCGGCGAACAGGTCCTGCCCGTTCCAGTCGGCGGTGAGCGACACCGGCTCGGCAACCTGGACGCCCAGGGCGCCGAACACGTTGGGGCTCTTGCTGCCGTCCACCACCGCGCTCTCGCTGCGGAAGCGGCCGGCGCCCACGCCCAGCGTGGCCGAGACCGCGCTGAAGGTGGCGCGGCTGTCCTCGCGCAGGCGGAAGACGCGGGTGGCCACCGCGAACGGGCTGTTCCCCGCGTCGCTCCCGCCCCAGTTCACCGCGTTCTCCCACCCCACGGCCACCCCCATCTGGTCGCCGAAGGCGTGGTGCAGCTTGAAGTTGAGGCCCCCGGTCTCGAGCGGCCCGCCGCCGCGGATGGTGGAGTAGGACGAGACCGTCACCTCCAGCGCCAGCGTGCGCCGGCTCCCCAGGCCGATGCCGATCGCCGCCGCGCCGTCGTTGATGTCGGTGAAGCGGGTGCGCGACTGGTACGCGAAGCCGGCGAACCCCTCGCCCATCTGCGCGCCGAAGGCCGTGGGCGAGCTGATGCTGGCCGCGGGCACCGCCAGCACCCGCGTGACCGGGCGGCGCAGCGTGAGGCGGCGGCGCCATTCGTCGGGCGTGCCCTGCTGGAGCGGCCGCTCGCGCACGGTGGTGGTGCCGGGCATGGCCGTCACCGCGTTGGGCGGGAGCGCGTCGGCCCCGTTGTCACGCGGGGGCGTGGCGGCGGCCGGGGGCGTGGGCGCCGGAGGCACGGCCGACGCCATCACGATGGCGCTGGGCGGCGGCCCCGGGTCTGCCGCCGACAGCCGGCACTCGTCGGCCGGCGGGGCGGAGCGGTCGGACGCCGGCGTGGTGAGCATCTGCCGGTCGGGGGTGGCGAAGCGCCCGGCCACCACGCGGCAGTCGCGCACCACCACGTAGTCGTTGGTGCAGCCGGCGCAGCCGTTGGGGTACTCCATGTAGGTGAGCTCGCCCTCGCGGCGCACGCGCACCGGCTCGCCCAGCACCTGGCGCACCTGCGCGGGCGTCATCCCCGGCGCCACCGCGCGCGTCTGCTTGCGGGGGCGGGTGGGCGTCTGTGCGGATGCATGCGCCGGGTACAGCAGCGCGGCCGCCAGCAGGACCATGAGAAAGCGTGGCATCGTGTGTCCGGACCTGCCTGGATGGGGAAGGCGGAGAGAGGAGTGCCTGGAATTTCGCTGGGAGTGGGGCGGAGGAGGTGCCGCGGCCCGTGTGGAATATGTGTGCGGTCCGCCGATGGCACAAGTCTGCCTTCCCCACGCTGCAACATTACGCGTAGCAGTTGGCGAGCGGCGGCGTTGCATGGAGTGCCCCACGGCCGATGGTCGGTCCGCATTCCGTGGAGCCGAAGTCGACACGTGGTGGTGGCCGGATCCCCGTTCATCCGGATCGTCACGGCGGCGCCTCGGCGCACGTCCGTCCCGGCGCGCAGGAGGGCGGAGCGGATGGGAACGTCCACGGTGCGGGCGTGCGGGGTTTCGGGGATCGCCGCCTTTACGCCCCGTGGGCCGCCACTTAGGTTGCGCGGGACCGCTCCAGGGTCCACACGCACTCCTCTTCCCCGCCACCACCCCATCATGCGCCGAACGCTCCTGCTCGCCCTCGCGCTGCCGCTGGCCGCCGCGCTTCCGCCGCGCGCCGCCGCGCAGACCGTGGCAACCGCCACCGCCGTGGCCGATTCGTCCACGCTGCGCACGGGCGACGTGATCCGCATCGCGGTGTTTCGCCAGCCCGAGTTCTCGGGCGAGTTCAGCGTGGGGCCCGAAGGCACCGTCCAGCACCCGCTGCTGGCCGACGTGAGCGTGGTGAACGTGCCGCGGGCCGTGGTGCGCGAACGGCTGCGGCAGGCGCTTTCGCGCTACGAGCGCGACCCCAGCTTCGTCTTCTCGTACCTGTACCGCATCGCCGTGGGCGGCGAGGTGCGGCTGCCCAACCTCTACACGCTGCCGCCCGAGACCACGCTGGGGCAGGCGGTGGCGGCGGCCGGGGGCGTCACCGAGTTCGGCCGGCTGGACCGCGTGCACGTGATCCGCGACGGGCAGGAGCTGCTGATCAACCTGCAGCGGCCCGACGGCGCCACCGCCTCCATGCACATCCATTCCGGCGACCAGCTCCGCGTGGCCCGCCGCCGCAACGTGCTGCGCGACGTGCTGGGCCCGCTGGGCGCCATCGTGGGCGCCTTCGCCGCGGTGGCGACGCTCGCACGGTAAGCGCGGACCAATGGATCATTGCGACAGCAGGACCTGCTGAAATGTCACACGGAGGCACAGAGACACAGAGAAAAATCCGCAGTTCTCCGCGTCTCTGTGCCTCTGTGTGAGAAAGCAGTTCAGCCGGATCTGGTGTGAGCGCCGCACGGGCGGGGAGTGAAGGGACAGGGACGGGACCGGGCTGGCAGCCGGTCCCGTTCTGCGTTCCGGGAGGCGAAGCAGCTCCCGCCAGCCGCCCAGATCCACCCCCTCCCCCTTCTTTGCCCCCGCCGCTGGTCCTTTCTCCCCCTCCGTTCGTCCCGTTCTCCCCCCCTCGATCCCCATCCTCCACCCACCTGTCGACTTTCTCGACACCGCGTCCACGCCCAACACACCCGCCAACAACCCGCAACCCTGCACGCAGAATCGAGTTCCGTCGGGCGGGGGTGTAGGATCTCTCGGCAGGAAACACCCATTCACCGATCCGGCAAAAACCATCCTAAACTCTTTACTGACATGAGCTTGCAGTAATTCGTACCCGCGGTACGGGGCTGGCTTAGGCAGGAGTCGTCCACGCCGATCCCGGCGCGGCGCCACCGGAGCCAGAGACCATGCCCGCGACCCGCTCTTCCCTCGCCCTCGCCGCCTTCGTCGCCCTCGCCCTCCCGCTGGCCGCTTGCGGCGATGCGGGCTCGGGCGGCGCCGCCGCCGCCGGCTCGCCCACGCAGCCGCAGGCGACCGCGAGCTGCGCCGCGAAGGCCACGGTCGACCTGCAGCCCGGGCAGACGGCGTCGCTCACCGCGGCCGAGGCGGCGTGCTTCCAGCTGGCTCCGCACGCCGGCGCCCGCTACGCGCTGGCCGGCTTCGACGCCCGCGCCATCGAGGGCGCCCGCAGCGGCCCCGAGCCGTCGCTGGGCAACGACCCGGTCTACGTGGTGGGCGACGGCTCGGCCGTGGCGCCCGCGCCGGCCCCCGCCGCCAGCCGCGGCCCCGCCGCCACCGCCGTGCCGGTGGACATGCACCTGCGCGCCGACGCCGCGCCCGACCCGCTGAGCCCCTTCAGCCGCGCCACGCCGTGGCAGCAGGGCGAGCGCTTCGCCATCCGCCGCCTGGACGGGCAGCCGGCCACCGCGCGCGTGGTGCGGGTGATGGGCCGCTACGTGTTCGCGCTGGTGGACGGCGACGAGGAGGGCCACACCAACCGCTTCATCGGCGACACCGAGGAGGCGATGGGCTACCTGCAGCGCGAGGGCTTCGGCGTGCTGAACCGCGTGTGGGGCGGCGCCGAGCCGTCCACCAGCGCAGGCTCGGGGCAGATGCTGGTGGTGTACGCCGCCTGGAACCCCGACCAGGGCGCGGGCACCGCGTCCACCAACGCGGCCCCCGACGGCAGCGGCATCGGCTCCTTCGTGTGGCTCAACCTGAACGTCCGCCCGGGCGTGCGCGATGCCTACAACATGATCGACGTGGCCTCGTACCGCCTCAAGGTGCTGGCGCACGAGCTGACGCACGCCTGGCAGCTGCGCTACGCCTACGACTCGCAGCCGGCCGGGAAGCGCACCATCTCCTTCGGCCCCGCCTGGGCCATGGAGGGCACCGCCGACCTGGTGTCGATGGACCTGGTGCGCCGCTCGCTGGGCGTGGGCCTCACCAGCAACTGGAACTGGCAGGACCGCCTGCGCGCCCCCAACTCCGGCATCACCCTGGCGCTGCAGCCCATCGACACCAAGGGCCGCGTGTCGCGCGGCTACTACGACGCCGCGTCGTTCCTGCAGGACGTGGAGGTGCGCATGGTGCGCCGCGGCGCCACCGCCGACGAGGCGCTGGCGCAGGTGGCCCGCGGCGCGGTGGAGGGGTGGTACGGCACCGACGCGGCGGGCGTGCGGCGCACAGGGCTGGCCGCCCGCGTCCGCGCCGTGCTGGGCGCCGCCTGGGAGCCGGCCGACGCGGTGCTGCTGTGGACGCTCACCCAGGCCGCCGACGACCAGACCGACTTCGCCGACCTCAACAACCCCGTCTACGACCACGCGGCCGACCCCGAGAGCAGCTACGCCTGGAAGGCCGCGATCGACGAGGTGCAGCCGGGCCACGCCTTCGCCTACCAGGTGGCGCGCACCGCCGGCAGCAGCTTCTTCGTGCGGGTCAAGGACGGCGGCAGCGGCGGCACCGTGTCGCTCAGCGCCAGCGTGGAGAGCACGCGCTGGATGATTGCCCGGCTGAAGTAGCGCTGTCGAGTTTCCGTACGCTGTCGGCTACGGTGACAAATCTCCAGACAGCGAGGCGCGGCGCGGGAAATCTGGATCGGCGGCAGGGGCGGAGTCGCAAGGATGGACGGACGGGGAGGTCCGGCGGAGCGGGCTGAATGTGGCCTAAGTATCTGCGGGCGAGTGACTTGAGATGATTGGCCCCGCGTGGCGCGAAGCTCGCCTTATCATGCGGTGGCAGGATGCGGCAAACGACTGACTACACGGAGAGCAGACCATGAAGATCGTGCGCATGACCATCATCCTCGGCACCCTGGCACTGGCCGGACTGGCCGGCGGCTCCGAGCGCAGCGTGCTGCACAGCGTGGCCTGCAGCGTGGACAGCGTGGCGAGCGCGCTCGCCGGCTCCACCCAGGGCGGCAGCTGCGAGCGCTGAGCTCGCACCTGCGTCGATCTCCGGCATCCGGGGATCAACGGAGAGTGGGGGGTGGTGACTGAAGGTTTCTTCCGCGGCTCGGCCTGCAGCACGGCGTGAACGCGGAGCAGCGGAGAGAGCGGAGGAAGCGGAGGCGCGCACCGGCTCGCCGCGGTTCCTCCGCCGGGTTGGGATCCCGATCTCCGGCGGGTGAGACGGCGCCGTCAGGCCAGCACCATCGCCACGATCCAGGCCACGCCGCCGCCGCCCAGCGTCACCCGCACGTTGTCGTCGATGGGCAGGTCGAGAAACTCCAGCACCGCCGCCGCCGTGCCGCCCGCGGCCGCCGCCACCGCGGGGAGCACGCCGCCGCTCAGCGAGCTGATGCCCAGGCCCACGGCCAGGTTCACCGCCAGGCCGGCCGCGAAGCCCTCCCAGCTCTTACCCCACCGCGTGCGGTGCCGGCCGAAGCGCTTGCCCACCAGCGCGGCCGCCGCGTCGCCGAAGCCGTTGAACAGCATCGCCATCACGGCGATCGGCCTGGGGAACAGCACCACGGCCGTCGCATAGGCCACGGCCATGTAGGTGGCCCCGGCGAAGCGGCGGCGCTCGTGGTGGCGCAGCATGCGGCGGGTGTAGCGCAGGAACAGGTAGCGCGGCCCCCGGTACCGCAGCCGCGTCCAGTCCACCGCCACGGCCACCGCGGCGGTGGGCAGCAGCACCGCCAGCGCCAGCCAGCGCGGCGCCACCCATACCAGCAGCGGCAGCGACGCCGACGACACGTGGAACGCCTTCCGCGCCAGCTCGCGCCGGATCCGCGGCGGCGCCGGCGCAACGGGCGGAACCGCGATCACACCCTCCATTGGAACGCCCCCCACCGCATCATCCCCCACGAAGAACTCTTCCGCCGTTGAAGTCCGCGCAGGCGGACTGTGTGCCCTCGTAGCCGCGACTTCAGTCGCATCTTTCCCCTCGACACCGCCCCGCCCCCGCGGCTCTGCCTGTCCCTCCGCCGACGCACCGCCTGATCGTCCGCTCGCCCAATCTCGTCGTGTCAGATCGCCGCCCGGCCCCTGTCCGAATCACCCATCCGACACGGTTGCCGGGCGCTCGCCCGCAGAGCAACACCCGTTCCCATCCCGGAGCGTGGCCGCGGGCTGTGTTACGAGGCCCGGAAGAAGTCGGCCATCAGCCGGTTCACCCGTTCCGGCGCGTCGGCGGGGACCCAGTGGCTGGCTTCGGGGATGCGCTCGATGCGCAGCTCGGGCACGTAGCGCTCCAGCCCCTCCAGGTTGTGCGTGGTGAGCGCCGTGTCCTGCTCGCCCCAGATCACCATCGTGGGACGATGGACGATGCCGTCGCCGCCCGCGTCTTTGCCATCGTCCTTCCCCCGCACCGTACCCCGGCCGAAGGCGCGGTAGTAGTCGAGCATGGCGGTGAGCGCGCCCGGCTGGGCCGCGGCCTCCTTGTACAGGCGGATGTCGGCGTCGGTGTAGGCGCCCGGGCGGCGCGGGCCGTTGCGGAAGATGCGCTCCAGCAGCGCGTAGTCGTTCGCGCGGATCAGCGCCTCGGGGATCAGCGGGAGCTGGAAGAAGCCGGCGTACCACGAGCGCAGGAGCTGCCGCGGGTGCCGCAGCTCGCGCGCGAACACCGCCGGGTGCGGCGCATTGACGATCACCAGCCGGTCCACCACCTCCGGCTTTCGCATCCCCAGGCGCCACGCGATCACGCCGCCCCAATCGTGCCCGGCCACGTGCGCCCGTTCGGCGCCCAGGTGGCGGATCAGCGCGGCCACGTCGTCCATCACCGCGCCGGCGCGGTAGCTGGCCGCGCCCCGGGGCTTGTCGGACAGGTTGTAGCCGCGCAGGTCGGGGGCGATCACGCGAAAGCCGGCCGCAGCCAGCGCCGGGATCTGGTGGCGCCACCCGTACCAGAACTCGGGGAAGCCGTGCAGCAGCAGCACCAGCGGCCCCTTGCCGGCTTCCACCCAGTGCAGCTTCAGCCCGTTCACCGCCTCCAGCCGGTGCGTCCACTCCTCCGCCATCATCCCGTCTCCCTGTCTCGATCCCGTGACCGCCGCCGGGGGACGCGCGGCAAGTGCGGGGCCGCGCGGCGGCTTGCGTGCCCCCGCGCGGCGGGTCAGATTGGGCGCCGCATCATCCAGCACTTTCCTGTGGAGGCGGAAGCGGGGCGCATGGCGGCCGTGCCGGTGGTGGTGTTCTCCGATTTCACCTGCCCGTTCTGCCACGTTTCCGAGGCCGCCCTGCGCCGCCTGGAAGACGAGGGGCTGGCCGCGCCGCGCTACGCCGCCTACGAGCTGTACCCCGCGCCCGCGCCGCTCCCCGCCGCCCCGTCTGCGGGCGATGTCGAGGCGGCGCGCCCGTTGGCGGACGAGCTCGGCGCGCCGCTCACGCCGCCGCCGCTCGTCCCGCGCACCCGCAAGGCGCACGAGCTGGCGAAGTTCGCGGCGGGCAAGGGCGTGGAGCGGGCGATGCGCGAGGCGCTGTTCGCCGCGTACTTTGGCCAGGGCCGCGACATCGGCCGGGTGGACGTGCTGGTGGAACTGGCCGCCGGCCTGGGGCTCGACCCCACCGAGGCCCACGTCGTGCTCGACGTGGACACCTTCGCCGATGCCGTGGCGGCCGACGCGGCGCTGGCGCGCCGGCTGGGCATCGCCGCGGTGCCCGCGCTGGTGGTGGGCGGCGGGGCAGACGCGGAATTGCTGGTCGGCGCGCAGCCGGTCGCGGATTTGCGCGAGGTGCTGAAGGCGAAGCTGGGGTGATACGATCCGGGGCCGGGTGCCCCGTCTGGCGATACACCGGGAGGATGGACGATGTCGGACTACGAGCGCAGCACGGTTCTGCCCACGCGGCAGGTGTTCGCGAAGGCGCACGAGATCTTCACCGAGCGTGCCGACCTGGCGCGGGTGGAAGAGTCGGGGCACCACGTGACCTACAGCGGTGCCGAGGGCACGGTGACGCTGGAGGCGCACCGCCACGGTCTGTCCACGCAGGTGGTGGCGCGCACCGACCGCCTGCGCACCAACAAGATCGACGTGGTGGTGCGCTACCTCTTCAACCAGCTCCCCTACCAGTGGGGCGACCCGCCGCGCGAGTAGGGCCGGCTGGAGCGGGGTGGAGAGAAGAAACGGGGGCGAGGCCGAATGGCGTCGCCCCCGGTTTGCGTACGCCCTCTGTCGTGGTGGGGGATGCGACTGAAGTCGCCGCTACAACGGCACGAAGTCCGCCTTCGCGGACTGGGATGCCGCCATCTCCGCGATCACCATCATCCCCATCGCCGTTGCAGTTCCCCCCTCTCCCGCGAAGCGCAGCGTAGCGGGGGAGGGGCCGGGGGAGGGGGCCAGCCGCGGCCGCCCCAAACCCCTTCGCAACGCGCAAATCCCCTATCGCACGCATCCACGTGATCGCGCCAACCCGTCCCATTCCACCTCCGCATTGGCCCGAACGCTCATCATGTACGTAGATCGGGCCCACTACCTTCCGTCGCGTCGGATCGATTCACATCAACCGTGACGCGGAGAAGGACCATGGGAGCGAAGACGAAGGAGCCGATCGAGCGGTCGACGCTGCTGGTGATCGACGTGCAGGATTCGTTCAAGGCCGACCCCGAGCGCTGGGCGCGGCGCAGCAACCCCGCGTTCGAGGCCAACCTGTCGCGGCTGGTGGAGGCGTACCGCGCGGCGGGGCTGCCGGTGATCTGGGTGCTGCATACCGACAGCGACGGCGCGTTCCAGCAGGGGAGCCCGTGGCTCAAGCTGCAGGACTTCGTGGAGCGGCGCGAGGACGAGCCGCTGCTGCTGAAGAGCACGCGCAACGCCTTCACCAGCACCCGCCTGGCCGACCTGCTGGCCGAGCTGGGGGTGCGGCGGCTGGCCATCACCGGCATCCAGACCGAGCAGTGCTGCGAGACCACCGCGCGCCTGGCCGGCGACCTGGGCTACGACGTGGATTTCGTGACGGAGGCCACCGCCACCTTCCCCATCATCCACCCCGATACGGGCGAGGAGCTGGCGGTGGAGCACGTCGCGCGCGGCACCGAGTTCTCGCTGCGCGGCCGCTTCGCGCGCATCGCAACGGTGAGCGAGCTGGTGGAGGAGCTGCGGCCGGCGCTGGTGGGGTGAGACGGTAGGGGAGTGCCGAGTGCCGAGTGCCGAGTGGGCGGGTACATGCCTCATGTGCACTTCAGCGCCTGAGGAGTTCGGGCGTTCAGGATTCGAGCCGAACGTTCGTCGTCGGGGTGATGAATCAGGGTGCTGGGGCGTCCGCGGCTTGCTCGGAAGCGGCGTCGTGCACCCGCGCCTGGACGGCCAGCGCCTCGTCGAGCGCGGCCTCGAGGTCGTCGTCGCTCCAGCTTTCCCAGTCGGACGGGATGGGGATGATGCGGCGCTTGATGCCGCCGCCCTCGAAGCACAGCCACCCGTCCGACATGCCGGTGCCCAGCGTGAGCTTGCGCGTGTTGTGCGCCAGCGTGGGAACCACGTTCCACACGTTCCAGGTCACGCCGTCGCGGGTGGTGAAGGTGCGAAGCGCCATGCGATGAAAATTAGAGCCGGCGAAAATGGGTGGACCGGCGGCGGATCGCCCCCGTCCCGGCAGCTGAACGGTAATCACCAGGGCCGTCAGAGAGCAAGTCTGAAACCGCTTCGTGTAGCAGGCCAAACCCAATGATGGGTTGGACATACATTGGACGCCCACACGATTCAGCCGACCATCCGCTGTTCACTGCTTGCTCTGCCGGCTGTGCGTGAGGCAAGCCTTTTCCCGGTCTGGTACGAGATGAAAGCGGGCCTCCGGGGATGCGTTCTTACCGCCCTCCTCGCCGGATCATCTGTTCCGCATAGGTTGATGGGGCGCACGTGGCCCGCCGCTTGCCGCGCCGCGCGGTTGCACCCTGAACCCGAGCGCACCCCCCACAGGACCGCCGATGCCGGAGCAGATCGACGCCAGCCGCAAGATCGTGATCGAAGCCGTGGAGCCGGAGCTGGACTGCGGCCGCTACCCCGTGAAGCGCGAGACCGGCGACACCGTGACCGTGCTCGCCGACATCTTCAAGGAGGGGCACGACGCCATCGCCGCTGCCGTCCGCTACCGCCACGAAGACGAGGCGCAGTGGCACGAGGCGCCGATGAAGTTCTGGGACAACGACCGCTGGACGGGGTCGTTCACCGTGACCCGCATCGGCCGCTGGCACTTCACCGTGGCCGCCTGGACCGACTGGTTCGGCACCTGGCAGAGCGACCTGCGCAAGAAGTACGACGCCGGCCAGAACGTGGTTCTGGAGCTGTTCGAGGGCGCGCAGCTGGTGGCCGCCGCGGCCGCGGGGGCGAAGGGGAACGACGCGGTGCAGCTCCAGCGCTTCCTGGTGGAGATCCTGGGCGACGAGACCGGCGAGGTCACCCACCTCCACGCCGGGGCCGAGTTCGACGCCGTGGCCGCCGCGCTCGAATCGGGCGCCGGCGACCGCACCCTGGCCGACCGCGTGGCCGCCGCGCTCGACCCCGGGCTGCTGGCGCTGATGTGCGCCAACCCGCTGCGCGACGACCTCACCGAGTACACGCCGCTGCTGCCGGTGCAGGTGGACCGGGTGGCCGCGCGCTTCGCCGCGTGGTACGAGCTGTTCCCGCGCTCGATGAGCGACGATCCCGCGCGCCACGGCACCTTCCGCGACGTGATCGCCAAGCTGCCCTACGTGCAGGAGATGGGCTTCGACGTGCTGTACTTTCCGCCCATCCACCCCATCGGCCTGCAGTTCCGCAAGGGGAAGAACAACACGCTGGGCGCGGGCGCAGACCAGCCGGGCTCGCCCTACGCCATCGGCGGCGAGGCGGGGGGCCACCGCGACGTGCACCCCGAGCTGGGCACGCTCAGCGACTTCCGCGCGCTGGTGGAGGCCGCGCGCGAGCATGGGCTGGAGATCGCGATCGACTTCGCCGTCCAGGTATCGCCCGACCACCCGTACGCCACCGAGCACCCGGGGTGGTTCTACGTGCGCCCCGACGGCACCATCAAGTACGCCGAGAACCCGCCCAAGAAGTACCAGGACATCTACCCGCTCAACTTCTACGGGGACGAATGGGAGGCGCAGTGGCGCGAGTGGCGTGACGTGATCCTGCACTGGGTGGCGCAGGGGGTGAAGATCTTCCGCGTGGACAACCCGCACACCAAGCCGGTGCAGTTCTGGGAGTGGATGATCCGCGAGGTGCAGCGCGACCACCCCGACACCATCTTCCTGGCCGAGGCGTTCACGCGCCCCAAGATGATGAAAGTGCTGGCCAAGGCGGGGTTCACTCAGAGCTACAGCTACTTCACCTGGCGCAACTTCAAGGGCGAGCTGGTGGAGTACTTCACCGAGCTCACCCAGTCGGGGATGCAGGAGTACTACCGGGCGAACCTGTTCCCCAACACGCCCGACATCCTCCCCGAGTTCCTGCAGCGGGGCGGGCGGCCGGCGTTCATGATCCGCGCGATCCTGGCGGCCACGCTGTCGTCGGTCTACGGCATCTACAGCGGCTTCGAGCTGTGCGAGAACCAGGTGCTGGCGCCGGGGAAGGAAGAGTACCTCGACAGCGAGAAGTACGAGATCCGGGCGTGGGACTGGGACCGCCCGGGCAACATCCGCCCGCTGGTCACGCGCCTCAACCAGGTGCGGCGCCAGAACCCGGCGCTGCACGAGTACGACAACCTGCGCTTCCACGCCGCCGACAGCGACGACGTCCTCTTCTACGGCAAGATGACGGACGATCGCACCAGCATGGTGTTCGTGGCCGTGAACCTGGACCCGTTCCAGGCGCACGAGACGATGCTGCACTTCCCGCTGGCCGACATGGGGATCGGCTGGGGCGACCCGTGGGAGGTGGAGGAATTGCTCACCGGCGAGCGTCACTTCTGGCACGGCCCCGACCAGTGGGTGCGCCTGGAGCCCGACGCCCCCGGCCGCATCTACCGCGTGCGCGCCTGGCGCAGCTCGGAGACGGGGTTCGACTACTTCATGGAGCCCACGCTGGTCTAGCGGTTGAGCCCGGCCGCGGAGTGTCGCGCCTCCGCGGCATGGCCGAAGGGTGCGCGGGTGCGCCGGACAGCTGCAGGGTCCGGCGCACTTGCTTGTTTGTGAAATCTCCGGAATCCCTGCGCGGAACCATCGGTTGCACGGAACAGCCTCGCGTTGTTTGCGAGGCTTCTCGTAGTCGTTGCTGCGGCTTCAGCCGCCGGTTGCGGGGTCGGCACGACGCGCGGAACCCTGCACCTGCACGAAACAGCCTCGCGCAGTTTGCGAGGCTTCCCATAGTCGTTGCTGCGGCTTCAGCCGCCGGTTGCGGGGTCGGCATGACGCGCGGAACCCTGCACCTGCACGAAACAGCCTCGCGCAGTTGCGAGGCTTCCCATAGTCGTTGCCGCGGCTTCAGCCGCTCGTGTAGATCTCCGCCGACCACATCGAACGGCCTATTCCAATCGATTTCACCTGATTTCTTTCCCCGTGTCGATTTCCCCTCCCGTCGTTCGTCGCCCATGCAGAGCGCACGATCGAGCCGGCCACCACCGCGCTGGCTCCAAACCCCCAGACCGGAGACACCACCATGCGTTTCATGCTGATCGTCAAGGCCAACGCCGATTCCGAAGCGGGCGTGATGCCCACCGAGGCCGACCTCGCCGCGATGGGGCAGTACAACGAGGAGCTGGTGAAGGCCGGCGTGCTGCTGGCCGGCGAAGGGCTGCACCCCAGCTCCAAGGGCGCCCGCGTGAAGTTCTCGGGCAGCCAGCGCACCGTGGTGGACGGGCCCTTCTCCGGGACCAACGAGCTGGTCGCCGGGTTCTGGCTGATCCAGGTGAAGTCGCGCGAAGAGGCCATCGAGTGGGTCAAGCGCTGCCCCAACCCCGCCGGCGAGGGCAAGGAAAGCGAGATCGAGATCCGCCAGGTGTTCGAGGCCGAGGACTTCGGCCCCGAGTTCACCCCCGAGCTGCGCGAGCAGGAAGACCGCCTTCGCGCCGAGCTGGCCGCCAAGTCCTGACCCGGCGCTTCGACCCGTCGTCCGCCCCGCTCGCCGGGCGCGGACGCGGGCGCCGGGACCGGGTCCCCGGAACGAAGCGGGCCGGTCACGCCATCGCGTTCCATCGTTGCAGCGTTCCCATGCTCACGATCACCCCGATTGGGAGCTGCCCCATGCTCTACCGCCTGTTCGCCACCCCATCACCGTTCGCCACGGAGTGCATCATGAAGATCAACGCGTACCTCAACTTCGACGGCCAGTGCGCCGAGGCCTTCCGCTTCTACGAGGAGGTGCTGGGCGGAAGCATCGCCTTCATCCAGACGCACGGCGACTCGCCCATGCGCGACCAGACGCCGCCCGAGTGGCACGACCGGGTGATGCACGTGCGCCTGGAGGTGGACGGCCAGGTGCTGATGGGCTCGGATTATCCCCCGCAGTACGCCACGAAGGCGCAGGGCTTCGCCGTGTCGATCCACGTGGACGAGCCCGAAGACGCCGAGCGCGTGTTCGCCGGCCTGGCCGAGGGCGGCGCGGTGACCATGCCGCTGCAGAAGACCTTCTGGGCCGGCCGCTTCGGCATGCTCACCGACCGCTTCGGCACGCCGTGGATGGTCAACTGCGAGCGGGGCGACTGATACCGATTTCGCTGAATGATTGTGCATTCCCCCACAGACAAACTGGCTCACACGGAGCAACGGAGGGAGCGGAGAACTGCTTGTGTTTCCTCCGTTTCCTCCGTTTCCTCCGTTGCTCCGTGTGACATTCTTCCGTAGCGGTCCTTCCGAATG
>Ga0247773_1000291_pt1 | contig 23469 bp, 18 predicted proteins | sample UWRJL092311B6_FD_179934 | JGI IMG/M metagenome (GOLD analysis project Ga0247773, IMG submission 179934) | Plant litter microbial communities from Arlington Agricultural Research Station in Wisconsin, United States - UWRJ-L092-311B-6 | ecosystem: Environmental > Terrestrial > Plant litter >...
CGGTGTCGGACATTGCAGCGCGGGCGGGTTCCGCGCGGGGCCCTCACCCTGCGGCTATCGCGACGCGCTGATCGCATCAGGCCTGGTCGAAGCCGCGGGACGCCTGTTCGGCTGAGATGAGATTGAGGTGACGCATGGCCAGACGAAATCCGCCTCCGGCGCTCGTGCGCGGAGGCGGTTTGTGCTTCTTGCTGGTCGATCGTGGTCTCGCGTGTCAGGCACCGCACCCGGCGGACACCAGCTTCTGCGCGGCGAGGCTGCGGATGCGGTGGATGGTGGTGGACCCGCCCTCGTAGTAGCGGCTGCGGGTCACCACCTCCGACGCGCCGTCGCCGTCCAGGTCGTAGGCGCCCACGATGGTGAACTCGTTGGGCGTGGTTTCCGACCGGGCGCGGGGGTGGTATTCCTCCTCCAGCATCATCGTCCGCACCGCGCCGTTCGCCAGCTTGCGGACGAAGAGCACGGAGTAGTCGCCCGAGCCCACGGTGAAGCTGCCGTCGCCGGTCTTGCGATGGGCCGAGACGATCACCTCCTCGGTGCCGTCGCCGTCAAGGTCCACGCGCACCGCGCCGGTCACCCGCGGCACGGGCGTGCGGATGCCGTGGCGCACCAGGATCTGCCGCACCGCGTCGCGATAGCCGTCGGCCGCCGCCTGGCTCAGCCGCGCCACACGTCGCGGCACCACGTTCCACGCGCCGTCCACCGCGATCTCGCCCGCGCGGCGCTCGGGCGACAGCCGCACGCCGAAGGTTTCGGGGCAGGGCACGTCCAGCGACTCGGCCCGCGCGCCGGTGGAGGCGCCCAGCTCGGCGGCGGGGCCGAAGACACGGTAGCGGCGGCCGGCGCGCACCTGCGGCGCCACGCTCTGGCCGTCGCGCCAGCTGCCGTTCACCCGCGCGCCCAGCAGGTAGCCGCCCTTCACGTCCAGCACGGGGTGGATCGCCTGCGCGCCGGCGGCGGGTGGAGCGGCGGCCGTGCAGGCGCAGGCCAGCAGGAGCGCGCGGAGGTGGAGTCGCATGGACGGTTCTCCCGTGGTGGGGATGGAGCGTAAAAGACTCGGCCCGGGTGCGCATGGGGCGCGGCCCGGGCCGTGCGGCGTTCGGTGGCGGGTCACTCCGTGGGTGTCGGCGCGGGCGGCACCGTCTTCAGGTACATCCACACCGCGCGGATCTCGTCGTCGGTCATCTGCCCCGAGAGCGCCCAGGGCATCGCCGCGTTGATGCCGGTGCCGTCGGGGCGGATGCCGGTGCGCAGCGCCTTGAAGAAGTCCTGCTCGCTCCAGTGCCCCAGGCGCCCCGCGGGGGTCAGGTTGGCCGCGCCGGGCTCGCCGGGCGCATGGCCTTCGGCGGTGCCCGCCAGCGTGGGCGTGTGGCACCCCTTGCACCCGCCGATGGTGGCCAGGTACTCGCCGTATTCCACCGTTACGCCGGCGGCCACGGTCGCCGGCGGGCGCACGTTGTGGTCCATGCGCTCGGCCTCGAACAGCGGCAGCTTGCCGGCCACGTACAGCGCCCGGCCCAGCGCGCGCAGCGTGGTGGGCGGCAGCTCGCGGTTCACCGGCGGCAGGGTGCGCAGGTAGGCGAGCAGGTCGCCCATGTCCTGCTGGCTCATGGCGTTGTAGTCGCTCGACGGCATGATGGCCAGCGCGTGGCCGTCTGCGTCCACGGCGTGGCGGATGGCGCGCTCGAGCTGGCCGTCGCTGTAGCGCGCGGCCACGCCTCCGCGGCCGCTCGTGAGGTTGGAGCTGACCACCTTCCCCAGCGGGCCCACGTCCATCATCACCTTGCCGCCGAAGTCGGCGTCGTGGCACACGCCGCACTTGGCCACCACCACCGCCAGGTGCCGCCCGCGCGCGACCGCCGCCGGCCCCGTCGCCGCGTGGAGCTGCGACACGGCCACCTCATCGTAGGCGCGGCGGAAGCGCGCCTCGCTGGCGGCGTACACCGTGATCAGGCCAAGAATCAGCGCCAGCGCGATCGACCCCAGGCCGATGCCGGTGCGCTTCATCCACTTCTTCATCTCAGGAAACTCCGGGTAGGACGGAGGATTGGAACAAGCTCGGCCGCGGGGTACGGCCGGCGGAGGGATTCGGTTTCAGCGGAGCGCCGGGCGGAGGGGACCGCGCGGGGTGCGCGGGATGCCCGGCGAAGCACAGGGTACGCGCACGCGGGGCGCGAGTCAAGCATCGCGGCGACCGGATGTTCTGCGCCGGAAAGAACTTGCGTCCGCTCCGCCCGCGCTTTGACTTCCCGTCCACTGACTTCGGCAGGATCATCGATGCGGAAATGCAGGCGTCCGCTCGATGCAAATCCCCGCATTATGAACACGGAGCAGCGGAGAGAGCGGAGGAAGCGGAGAACTGAATGCAGTCCTCCGTTCCCTCCGCTCTCTCCGTTGCTCCGCGTTCACGCCGTTGCCGTTGTCCGGTACGGCGAGCCTGCCATCAGCCCGCCAGCCGCGCCGTCCAGTCGGCCAGCGCGACCAGCAGCTTGCCGATGAAGAGCCGCGTGCCGTCGTCGGTGAGGCGGCCGTCGGCGTCGAACTTCTCGTGGGCGCGGAAGACCAGCACCTCGGGCTGCGGGAGCACCGGCGTGTTGGTGAAGACGAACGACGCCCGCAGCTGCGTTTGCGCGCGCGCGGTGCCCGTCTGCCCGGGCGAGGCGCCGAGCAGCGCGGTGGGCTTGCCCGAGAGCGGCGAGCTGCGCGGCGGCCGGCTGGCCCAGTCGATGGCGTTCTTGAGCACGCCGGGCACGCCGTGGTTGTACTCGGGCACGGCGATCAGCAGCGCGTCGCCGGCGGCGATGGCGGCGCGGAACGCCTCCACGGCGGGCGGCACGCCGGCGGCTTCCACGTCCTCGTTGTACAGCGGGATGCCCGAGATGTCGTACGTCTCGATGTGCATCCCCGCCGGCGCCAGCTCCTGGGCGGCGCGCAGCAGCATCTTGTTGTACGACGCCGCGCGCAGGCTGCCGGCGAAGGCGAGGACGTGCAGCGGCGCGCGGGCGGTGGATTCGTCGGTCATGGCGTTTTCGTTCGTGTTGAAGGTCTGGTTGAACAGGTGCGCCAGTGCGTGAGTGCGCGAGTGCGTCGAATCGCATGCGACCCGCATCCCTTCGTAACGCACCCGTGCCTCCGCACTCGCGCACTGCCGCACCTGTTGTCGATCTCTGCCCTCGCGCGAGCTACCGAATCGGCACCAGCCCCGCCTCGATCTCGGCCTCCCGATCCCGCAGCCACGCGGGGAGGCGAAGCTGCGTGCCCAGGGTTTCGCGCGGCTCGTCCACGGTGAAGCCCGGGCCGTCCGTAGCGATCTCCAGCAGCAGCCCGTCGGGCGTGCGGAAGTAGATGCTGCGGAAGTAGTCGCGGTCCATCACCGGGCTCACCGGCGCGCCCAGGCTCAGCAGGTGGTCGCGCCAGGCCAGCTGCTGCTCGTCGCTCGCGGCGCGGAAGGCCACGTGGTGCGTCTGCCCCACCCCGCCCTTGGCCCACTTCCCGTTCTCGGGAAAGCCGAAGAGCGTGAACGCGCTGTGCGGCGCCACCGTGTGCCCGTCGTAGCCGGCCCAGAACCAGTGCGGCATCCCCGGCATGTCCTGGTTCACCGTCTTCTTCACCAGCCGCAGCCCCAGCGCACCCTGCAGGAACTCGTCGGCCGCCACCACGTCGTGGGTGATCGCGCTGACGTGGTGCAGCCCGTCCAGCGCCATGTCGGGGGTGATCGCGGGCACCGGCTCGGGCCAGGTGCGCGCCTGGATGGCGTCCTCGTCGCGCTGGCCGGCCAGGTTGCCGGCTCCGGGCGTGATCACGGTCTGCCCCAGCGCGTCGGCGGGCTCGTCCAGCGTGTATCCGGGGCCCTTGGTGGCGATCTCCAGGATCTGCCCGTCGGGGTCGCTGAAGTAGATGCTGTGGAACCAGCGCCGGTCGTACGGCCCCGACACGTGCACGCCCAGGTCGGTCAGCCGCCGCTTCCACTTCAGCAGCCCGTCTTCCGTCGCCACGCCCATCGCCACGTGGTGCACCCCGCCGATCCCCCAGCGGCCGCGCGGAGCCTTTGGCCACTCGAAGAAGGTGAGCAGCGTACCCGGGCTGCCCACGGGGTCGCCGAAGTACAGGTGGTACGAGCCGGGGTCGTCGAAGTTGACCGTGCGCTTCACCAGCCCCAGCCCAAGGATGCCGCGGTAGAAATCCACCGCGCGCTGCGCGTTCGCCGACACCATGGTCACGTGGTGCAGCCCCGTCGTGGTCAGCGGTTCCATCATCTCCTCCTCGGGATACAGGAAAATCTCACCAGTGAGATAGTTGTTCAACACGAAACCGCCGTCACCCTTCAGCCGAGCAGGCCGTTTCCTGGATGACGCGCAGCAGACGCGCCACCTCGTCCTTCTCCGCGGCGCTCAGCCCCGACAGCGCGGCGCGGATCGTGGCCGCGTGCGCGGGGAAGATGCTGGCGACCAGCTCCTGGCCGTCCGCCGTGAGCGCGGCGAGGCGCGCGCGCCGGTCGCCGGGGCAGTCGCGGCGCTCTACCAGCCCGCGCTTCTCCAGCCGGTCCACCAGGTATGTGATGCCGCCGCTGGACACCAGGATGCGCCGCTGCACCTCGTTCAGCAGCATGGGCCCCTTGTGGTACAGCACCTCCAGCACGCCGAACTCGGCGGTGGTGAGCCCGTGGCGCGCCACGTCGGCGGTGGCGAGCTGGCCCACGGCGTTGTTCGCCCGCGCCAGCGCGATCCACGTGCGCAGCGCCTGCGCCGTCTCCTCGTCGCGTACCGGCGGGGCGGCGGCGTGGTCATCAGCCGGATCTTCGTCTCGTGTATTCATCTCAGGGCTAAGGTAATCAGGGTGTCAAGGGGTAGCAAGAGGGGGAGCCGTGCCAGGAGGGCGGGGAGCGAGGAGGTGGGAGGGAGAGTGGATGGTGGGATATCGGTCGATTTCGGGTTCGCACGATCTTCAGTTCAGAGGGCGGTTGAAACCGCGGCAACGACGGCCCAAAGTCCGCTTCGCGGACTCCCGCGCGAGCATTCGCGTAGAGAGCGGAGAATCTTGTGGCCCGCAGGCCTCCGCCGGTTCAAACCGGCGGCTGGAACATCGGAAAGTCCGCCTTCGCGGCGCCTTCGCGGACTGCTCGCAAGCCCGGGTGCGAGAAGCGGGACGAGGTGCGAGGCCGGGTTGGCGGCGGATCTTCCAGAGCGATCAAAGCAGCCGGCGCGAAGCGCCAGGGTGAGGGCTTGGAGGAGCGCCCGCACTTCGCACTTCTCGTCCATCCTCTTACATTCCGCGCTCATTACATTTCTCGACCGCATCCAGATCCACCCGATGACCCTGTCTCCCACGTTCCCCGAGTTCACCGGGCTCGCGCGCACGGCCACGCTGGTGCCGGTGTGGCGCGAGCTGCTGTTCGACACCGAGACCGCGGTCACGGCCTATGCCAAGATCGCGCGGCCGCCGTTCGGCTTCCTCCTGGAGTCGGTGGTGGGTGGCGAGACGTGGGCGCGGTGGACGTTCCTGGGCACCGAGCCGCGCGGCGCGTGGCGGCTCACCGGGCGGCGGGTGGAGACGTGGGCGCCGGGCGAGGGCTGGACCGACCGCGGCGAGAGCGACGATCCGCTCGCCGACTTCGACGCGCTGCTGCACGCCACCGTGCCCGCCACCGTCCCCGGCCTGCCGCGCTTCTGGGGCGGCGCCGTCGGCTTCTTCGGCTACGACGTGGTGCGGCTGATCGAGCGGCTGCCCGACGGCAACGGCGGCGCGCTGCCGCTGCCCGACGCGCTGTTCATCCTCACCGGCACCGTGGTGGCCATCGACAACCTGTTCGGCCGCGCGCGGGTGATCGCCGCGGTGGACGTGGGCGGCGCGCAACATGACGAGGCCGAGCTGCGGCGGCGCTACGACGCGGCCGCGGTCGACGTGGACGCGCTCGTCGCACGCCTGCGCGAGGGCGAGGCCCCGGCGCCGCTGGCACTGCGCGCCGACCCGCCGGAAGATCCCGAGTTCAGCAGCAACATGACGCGCGCGCAGTACGAGGACGGCGTGCGCCGGGTACAGGAATACATCCGCGCGGGCGACGCCTTCCAGATCGTGCTGTCACAGCGGCTCACGGTGCCGCTGGCGGTGGCGCCGTTCGATCTGTATCGCGCGCTGCGCACGCTCAACCCGTCGCCCTACCTCTTCTACCTGGAGCTGGACGGTTTCCAGCTGGTGGGCTCGAGCCCCGAGGTGATGGTGCGGCTGGAGGAGGGGACGGTGACGGTGCGCCCCATCGCCGGCACCCGCCGCCGCGGTCGCGACGCCGAGGAAGATGCCGCCCTCGCGGCCGACCTGCTGGCCGACCACAAGGAGCTGTCCGAGCACCTGATGCTGCTGGACCTGGGCCGCAACGACGTGGGCCGCGTGGCGCGCTACGGCAGCGTGCGCGTGCCCACCCGCATGCTGGTGGAGAAGTATTCGCACGTGCTGCACCTGGTGAGCACGGTGCAGGGCGACCTGCGCGAGGGGATGAGCGCGGTGGACGTGTTCCGCGCCAGCTTCCCCGCGGGCACGGTGTCGGGGGCGCCCAAGGTGCGGGCGATGGAGATCATCGACGAGCTGGAGACGGTGCGGCGCGGGCCCTATGCCGGCGCGGTGGGCCACTTTTCCTGGGGTGGCAAGTCGATGGACACCGCCATCGCCATCCGCACGGTCGCCGCCGAGGGTGGCCGCGCGCACGTGCAGGCCGGCGCCGGCATCGTGGCCGACAGCGACCCCCGCGCCGAGTACGAGGAAACGCTGAACAAGGCGCGCGCCCTGCTCCGCGCCGTCCAGCGCGTCATGCCGGCGAAGTAGGGGGAGCGGGGAAAGCCGAACGCGAGAAAACGCCCAGGGCGAGGCAAGCCTCGCCCGGCGGGTCGGAAGCGATGCGGAAGACGGGGCTACGAGTGGGCCTGGGGTCCGGCCGGACGCGCATGCTCGCCCCTGCGAGCCGCACTCCGCACTGTCGTACTCCTACACTTTCGTACTTTCGTACTTGGTCGACACGAACACGCCCGGGGCCGTCGCGAATCCGTTCGCGCGGTCCCCGGGCGTGTGAGCATGCCGGTACGTCGGGCCATCCGCTAGCGCCAGAGGCGCAGGAGACGGAGGAGAATCGGGAAGAAGCGGCCCAGGACCTTGATGATGAAGCCCAGGACCACCGTCTGGAAGACGTACCTCAGTAGAACGAGCACGGTGGGTCCGGCGGTTCGGGTGGATCGACGTCCTGCTCGGATCTCTCTACGGGGCGGTCGGCGCGGGAGTTTCAACCGTCTTCGCGCCGCCTCCCCCCGCCACCCCCGGCACCGCGATCTCGAACAGCGCCGGCCACAGCTTTCCCGTGACCCACAGCCGGTCGGTGGCCGCGTCGTAGGCGATCCCGTTGGGCACCGCCTCGGGGTCGGCCCGGCGCGACGCGTCGAGCACGCCGGTGAGCTCCACCCACCCCTTCACCCTGCCCGTGGCCGGGTCGATGCGGGCGATGCGGTCGGTGTGCCACACGTTGGCCCACACCTCGCCCTTCACCCACTCCAGCTCGTTCAGGTCGTTGACGAAGTTGCCGCCGTCCATCACGCTCACCGTGCGCCGCACGGTGTTGTTGGCGGGGTCGATGAAGCGCAGCTGGTTGCTGCCGTCGCTCAGGATCAGCGACTGCCCGTCCGTGGTCAGCCCCCATCCCTCGCCCTCGTAGGCGAAGGTGCCGGTCTGCGCGACATCGGCCGGGTCGTAGACGAAGCCCACGTGGTCCTGCCAGGTGAGCTGGTAGAGGTGGCCGCCGTACAGGGCCAGCCCCTCGGCGAAGTAGCGCTCGCCCACCAGCTTCTGCCGCAGCACCCGGCCGGTGGCGATCTCCACCTGGCGCAGCGACGAGTGCCCGGTGCGCCCGGTGCTCTCGAAGAAGGCGCCGTCGTGGTACACCAGCCCCTGGGTGAAGGCGGACGTGTCGTGCGCGTACTCGTGCAGCACGCTCGCGCTGACGGCGGGCGCAACCGGGCCGCTCTGGTCCACGGTGCCTCCGGTCTGGTTGTCGTCGGTCTTGCAGGCGCAGAAGGTCACCACGCCCAGCACCAGCAGCGCGGCCGGGCGGCGGACCATGCGAGACGGGCCGCTCACCGGGCACCCGCCCTGGAGCCCAGCCAGCTCGCGCGGAAGGCGCGCATGGCGTCGGTCACGGGCATCCCCGCGCTCTCGTAGGTCACGATCTCCATCTCCGGGCTTTCCACCAGCGCCACGGCGACCTCGCGGCGGGTGCCGCGCTGCGCCACGTCCAGGCGCACCGTCTCGCCCGCGCGGTGGCGCAGGACGACGGCGCGCAGCGAGTCGGGGGTGGGCGTGGGCACCCCGTCCACGGCATACACGCGGTCGAGCCGGTCGATCCCCGCGTTGTACAGCGAGCCGCCCTGCGTGGTGGAGGCCAGCACCACGCTGCCGTCGTCGGCCGCCGCCAGCTGGGCGCCCAGCCAGGGCTGCCCCGCGTGCGCCCGGCGCAGCAGGAAGCCGGCCGGGGCCAGGAGCCGGGCATAGTCCACCACCTCGTGCCCCTGCACGTAGCGGCGGAAGAAGTCGCCGGCGAAGGCGGTGTCGCGCGTCACCTCGCCCAGCACGCGACGCAGGTCGGCCAGCGTGTAGGGGCGCTCGGGGGCCAGCGCCGGCGTCTGCGCGCGGCCGTACTGGCGCCACATCGCCCGCATGTAGTCTTCCAGCGAGAGGCCGGGATACTTCGTGCGCAGCGTCAGGTCGAGCCCCAGCCCGATGGCCGCGCCCCACGTGTAGTACGAGATGAAGGTGTTGCCGCGGTTGTTGGGGTCGATCGAGGCGGCGGCGTCCACGAAGGGCGCCTGCATGCTCATCTCCACCGCGCTGAAGTGGCGCCGCCCGGGCGCGGCGATCACCGTGGCCACGTTGCCGGTGATGTCCTCCGCGTACTGCGCGTCGTCGAAGAGCCCGGCTCGGCGCAGGAACAGCGCGTCCCAGTAGCTGGTGAAGCCCTCGGCGAACCACAGCTCGCCCGACATGTTCTCGCGCTCGAAGTCGAACGGCTCGAGCGCGCGCGGGCGCAGCCGCTCCACGTTCCACGAATGGAAGAACTCGTGCGACACCGTGCCCAGGTTGTCCAGGCGCTGCTGCGGGTCGGTGATGTTGCGCGAGCTGGTGACGACGGTGCTGTTGCGGTGCTCCATCCCGTCGCCGTTGGCCCACGGCAGGTAGTCGGCCAGGAAGGTGTAGGTGCCCAGGTCGTAACCCGCCGGCTCGCCCCACATCGCCACCTCCTCGGCCACGATCTTCTTCACCGCGTCGGCGAAGGTGTCCACCGCCGCCTCGTTGCCGGCGTGGTGGATGGCCACGCGCCAGGTGGAGGTGCGCCCGCCGTGGCTCGCCGTCCAGGTGCGGAAGGAGACGGGGCCCACCTCGGTGGGCGAATCCATGAACCACTGGAGGTTGGGCGCCGTGAACACGGTGCTGTCGGCCGTGGGGTGGAGCTGCGTGGCCACGCGCCAGCCGGGCTGCGGGCGGATGGTCAGGCGGATCGGCACCTCGGCCATGCCGCGCGCGAACATGAACGTAGCCGGCATGTTCATGTGGGCGTGGGTGCGGTCCACGCCCAGGTAGGTGCCGTCGGTGCGGTCGCCGAAGACGGTGTAGCTCACGCGCACGGTGCTGCCGCGCGGGGTCACGTCCCACTGGTGCGGATTGGGGCGCGTCACGTCGAGCGCCCTCCCCGAGGCGTCGGCCACGCGCACGTCGTACACGTTCTTGGCGAACTCGTGCAGCGCGTAGCGCCCGGGCGACGAGCGGCTCATGCGCAGCTGCAGCGGCCGGCCCTGCGGCACGCCGCGGAAGGTGGCGGTCACCTGCGCCTCGTGGTGCACGGCGTTGGGAAACGAGATCTCGTACTCCACGCTGCGCTGCTGCGCGCGGGCCGGCGTGGCCGAGAGCGCCACCACGGCGCAGCACGCGGCTGCGGCGGAAACGGCGGCGGCGCGGGAAAAGATGCGATTCATCCGGCGTGATGCGGCGGGTGGAACGTGACGGTGGGGCGAGCCATTGAGAGTAGCGCGTCGGGCGCGGAGGGGCCAGCGGGGCGGGGGATGGGGATGAGGCGCGGAGGGCGATCAGCGATCGCGGAGCGGGGCGCTAGAGGGGCACGAACATCAGCCGGACTTGAGCCACTATGAAATCCAGAGGCAAAGAAAGATCACGACGATGATACCACCCACGATCAGGGGAAGCACGAATTGCTGGGGCAATCGGATCGGCAATCGGTTCGTCGCCAATTGAAAAGCGTCAAAAATACTCCGCTTCGGGTGAACGGTCTCCCAGGCATCGTCGCGTTCCAACAGCATGGGGACGGATCCTACTGAAATCTCCGTGATGAAGAGAGCGGCGAACCGGGCCTGGCCTTCGACCCTCAAGTTGCCCCACACCCGCTGCTTTTCACCCGGGCCGATGTCACTGGAAACAGGGATTTTCCTGGTCAGATATCCGTCACGGTCGTGTTCGCCGATGACGAACCGCAGACGAACGCTCGTTGCTGAATGATTCTCGATACCCACTCCGAAATCGTAGTAGTCGCGCGATTGCTCTACCGCGCCACCGTTGCTTGACGCGTATGAATTCACCTCGCGATGAACACCAATTCCAACATGGGTTATCCTGCAGCCGTCGTTGTTTGGCACCGCCAACCCCGCCGTATCAGGATCAATCCACCGCAACACCTGCTTTTCGCTCATGCTGATCCTTTTTCTGAGATGGTACAGAGTTGATCGTCCCAACGAGGTCGGGGATGCTGCGCGAACCCATTGCCTGGGTGTTTCCTGACCACTGCCGCGGCCGAGGGCGAGCTAACCGCCGCGGCCGTGCCACCGGACGGGGAGCGCGAGGCGGTAGGATGAGGAGAAGCTGCTTGAAACGGCGAACAATGCGCCGCAAGCGGAGAGTACTGTGGTAGTTTGGAGGAGTTCGGCTCCGAGAGTCTGGTTGGCTTCACTGCGGCGTTCAGCTCAGGATGGGCGAATCCTACGTTGAGAAATAACGTTCGTCAAACGTGTCACACTTTGGCGCGAGACGTGGGCGAAGATGGGATGACGGCGAAGCGCCGGGCGATGGCTCGCCCGGCGCTTCGTCGTCCATTCACCTCAAGCGGCCGGTCAGGCGCCGCTGTCGGGGTTCCCGCCCGAGGCGGTCTTTCCCGCCGATGTATCCGTGGGACCGGTGGACGAGCCGCCGGTCGACGAGCTGCCGGTGGACGAGGTGCGGTCCACCGGGCTGCCGCCGGCGCCGGAACGGTCGCCCAGCGTGTGCTCGATGGGCGGGTCGGCCGGGTGGGTGTCTTCCTTCTGCTCGGGCCAGGTGCCCGAGGAGGACGACGAGGTGCCGCCGCCGGCGTCGTCGCCGATGCCGAACGAGCGGCCGCCGGTGCCCGCGCTGTCCGACGCGCTCACGCCCGGCGAGCTGCCCACGCCGCTGGAGGTGGACGACGTGCCCGAGCCCGTGCTGCCGAAGCTGGAGCCCGAGCCGCTGCTCGCCGGCGACGCGCCGCCGCTGCCGTAGCCCGACGGGGCGCCCGGCGTGGTGCCCGTGCCGTAGCCGCCGCCCGGCGTGGTGCCGCCGGTGGAGCCCGCCGAGCCCGAGACGTCGGCGCCCCCGGTGGTGCCGCCGGTGGACGCGGTGCCGGCATCTGCTTCGTGGCGGGCGTCGGCGCGGTCGGCGCGGCCCTCGAACTCCTTGCGCAGGCCGTCGATGGCGCCCTGGATCCTGGAAAGGAGGCTGTCCACGCGCGGCTGGATCTCGCTCACGAAGTCGTCCACGCGGGGGCGCACGCGGTCGCGGGCGTTGTCCACGCGGGGCCGGATGTCTTCGAGCGCCGAGTCGATGCGCTGGTCGAGCTCCTGGAAGACGCCCTTCAGCTTGGGCCGCAGGTCGCTGAACGCCGACTCGATCTTGGCGCCCAGGTCGCCCAGAGGATCGTGACGCTTCCCGCCTTCGCCGCCCGACGCGCTGCCGCCCGCGCCGCCACCCGACGACGAGCCGCCGCTCGCGGTGCCCGCGTCCGAATCGAACGCCGACGAGCCGCCGGCCGCGCTGCCGCCCCACGCACTCCCGCCGCCGGTCGAGCCGCCGCTGGCCGATCCCGCACCCGTCGACCCGCTGCCAGACGACTCTCCGCCAGTCGAGCTCCCCCAGCCCGCCGACCCGCCCGAGCCCGAGCCGCTGCCGCCGGAAGAGCCGCCGGTGCCACTCGTCCCGCTCGCCGACGACGCGCCGGTGCCGCCCCACCCTGCCGAGCCGCCGCTTCCCGACCCGCTGCCTCCCGACGAGCCGCCACCCAGGTCCGAGCCAGACGACCCTGCCGTGCCACTGCTCGACGCACCGGTGCCCGAGCTGCCCGTGCCGGTGGTGGCGCCGGAGCCTCCACCGCTGCTGCCCGTGCCGGCCGTTGAACCAGTGGAGCCTGAGGAAGTGCCGGATCCGCCCGACGTGCCGCTGGAGCCGGCGCCGCCGGTGCTGCCGCCGTAGCCGCCACTGCCGCCATGCGTGTCGGGCGTGCTGCCCCCGCCCGGGTTGTTCGTGGGATCGCTGTTCATGGACCGTCTCCGTTCGCTGAGCGTGCGAAAGCCGGCCGGGCGTGTGCCGGCCATGGCCGGACTTACGTGCGCCGGCCCCGTGGTGTTTCGTGTGCACCGCTCGTGCCGGAGACCACGGCCGCGGTTCGATGGGGCGTCATGAAGGGAACAGGGTTTTATGGACGAGAGGAGAACCGGGATCGTCCAAAGTGTTTGGGAGATCCTGTTTCTCGTGATGGATCCAGCATTTTGGGGCCTCTGACCCTGAGACTGGGTTTGTTGTACCAAGGTGGATTTACAGATTAGTCACAGAAATGGCATTACTGCTTCGGGGCCGATCTACCGCATCACCAACCCTCGCACCGCCTTCACCCACTCCGGCGTATACATGCCCGCCTCCTGGTAGGACGTATCCACCGCCGCCAGCAGATTCACCACCCCGCAGTCCGGCTCCGGCAGCGTCACCACCAGCCGGCGCAGCACGCCCACGATTTCCTCAGGCGGCGTCTGGTGCATGCCGGCTTGGCGAAAATACCACTCGCGTAGCCGCTCGACGGTCGGGCCGTACGGCTTGGTGCCGTCGAGAAACTTGGTCAACCCGGAGGGAGACATCCCGACGGAGCGTGCCACCGCCCGGAGCGTGGAGTGATCGATTGCATCCGCCAGAGCCAGGCGGAAGCGCTTGAGATCCTGAGCCGTGGCACCACCGCTCAGCGCAGGCGTTGTTTCAGGAAGCTCGGCTTCCTCTGGCTTTCTCATTCCCTCACCTTTCGAACGGGGCCGCGGCTGGGACCGCAGCCAATGCAGTCCAAAGTGACGCGCAACCCTCCGAGGGGGTGCGTACTCGGCGCGGATACTTTCCTCTAGCCATACACCAAACGCCTCGGCGTACTCTGTCTCTCCGGCATAACGGATAGCCCACAACGCTCGAAGCCGTCTGAGTTCTCCCAGCGCCGTACGTAGTCCGGGTGGGAAGCAATCAGCCACATGGCCACCCTTCCGCCACCGTTCAAGGAGGAGATGGACGTTCGCCCCGTCCCGCCGGACATCGTGCTGCACCACCGGTGCGTCTTGCCACCGTTCCGGATACAGCTCGCCGGTGCCCATCAGGTTGCAGGAGAGCCCAGGCCGTTGGCGCGGCTCTTCGCTCACGTCGTGTGATTCCTGGGTCGAAGTGCCGGGTCTGTCGAGCCTTGGTGCCCTTTGGAGCGTGGCCCGCCCAAGGTGTGACTCTGGTTTCGGCGGGTGTACATGTCCACCAGGAAAGCGGGTGGGGCCAGAGATTACGGCGGCCGAAAGGCGAGAGAGCGCCAGCCGACCCGTTCCCGCGTCAGGCGTACCGACTTTTGAGTGCGCGCGGCGGTCCTGCTCCGGCGTGACCACGTTCCCAAAGGGCACCCCGGAGGATAGGCGGCGGTGAGCCGGCCGGAGACATCGACTGATGTCCGCTTGTATTTGGTGGTGTGAAGTGGCGGCTTGCAAATGGTGGTGCTTGATGACGGGTTGCATGTGGTTGGCGTATGATTCCCCGGTGCGGCCAGATGTCCGCTCCATTCACCTCATCGGGGAGAACCACAATGAAAGCACGGCACTTCCTGCTCGGCGCGCTGGTCTTGTCGGCGTGCACACAAACGCCGACAGCAGCCGTGACCCACTCGCCAGAGCGCGGGCCACGGCTGGATGGGACAACAACGACTCCGTGTGAAAAGGGAGGGATGACGATGGGAGGCGGGCAGTTTGCTCCGTGCCCGTGACGTGGGTCTAGCCTTGTACCCCGGCGCTCCGCCCATACCGCCGCCAGCGCTGCAGGCCGGCAGCAAGGCGCCGCGCCAAGACGGCGATCGGCGCGTCGGGGTCGGGCTCAACAGGGGGCACGGGCATCTGGCGCTGGTTCGCTTGGTCGAGAAGCGTCAGCGCCAGGCGCTCGACCTCACCATCGGCCCGACGCTGGGCGACGGTCAGGGCACGCCCGGCCAGATTCGCGACCGCTTCCCAGTTACGCCGGAAGCGAGCGGCTTCGGCCAAGTTCACAAAAACTGGTCCCTGCGCATTCCTCGTTGAGCTCGGCGATGTTGAGCGCCATCTCCGCGGCCGCGTGGTAGGAAGGTTCGCGCCCGGCGCCGGCTGCGGCCCTGGCCGAGATTCCAAATAGCATCCCCATCGCAGCGATGCCATCCACACGGTGTCCCAGCCCGTCAACGAGGCGAAGGGCGACGGCGTGATAGTTCTGCCGGATGAGCAGGTAGGCCACGTCATGGACGAGAGCCGGTATTCGTTCGTTGTGAAGCGGATAATAACGCAGGGCTTCACCAGCATCGCGCACGGCCACGCGAACGTGCCCGGTCTCCGCTGCCAGGGCGAACGAATAGTGGAATGCGATTGCAGCCCGACGTTTTCGTCCCGTCCGCGCAGCTCGGCGCGCCGCGCGCACGTACAGACGCCACGCCTTGCCGTACTCGCCCATGTCCTTCATCAAGGCGCCGGCTCCAGTGAGGGCCCGCAGCACCACCACTCGATTCTTCTGCTGAACGGCCAAGGCAAAGCCACGTGCGTGCCACGCCTCGGAGCGACTGAACATCTCAGCACCACCGGCCGATCGAGTCATGTACCCAGCGCGAACCGCCCAGCGTGGGCGTGTCGGCTCAGCATAGGCGGACGCTTCAGCAAAGTGTGTGGCAATTGCATGCAAGCCGCTCCGCTCAGCCCATTCGTAAACTTGGTCGCAAGCCTTCGCGACCTGTGCTGGCTCAGCTGCTGCCGGGTCTTCTTGTAGGGCCAACAGCACGGCCAAGGGATCGGCCAGCAATGGAGCTGCGTCGGCCGCTGCACGCATTCGGTCGCACACGCTGGCACCAACGCGGCGAAACAGGCGAGCCGGCGTCGGCTGGGCGTTCTGGCCCATAGGAGCACGTTCCGAAGCGATTGCCACAGCGCAAGGTCTATGGGGTCTTTCTGACTCTCCAGAGCGCCAAACACCGGACGTTGCAGCGGTGCGGGGGGGACGCCACGGCGGCGGCCCGGCTGAGGGTTCTTCTTGGACATCGGATGGGGCGCGAGTGAACGAAGTGCACCGCTTTCCGACAAGACTAATGGAGGCTTAGTCTCAGCGCCACAAACTCAGCCCGCCCCACGCCGATCGTCTCAGCCGAAGACGAAGCAGGGGCGGGCGGCCGTGGGCCCGGGTGCGTTGGGCACAGTGGTATCGTGCCTTACGCAGCGCGCAGCCCGGCCCGGAGCGCAGCGGAGGGACACGCCCAGGCCCCGGGCCGTTTCCGTCTCTGCCGTCGAGCCAACGGACTGTTCCGTCGAGGGAACCGGCGGAACGTCAGCCCACGCGCCCGAAGAACGCCTTGAGGTATGCCGTCTCGGGGATGGCCGGGTGCACCGGGTGATCGGGGCCCTGGTGGCCCTGCTCCACGATCTGCAGCAGCCGGCCGCGGTGGCGGGTGGCGCGCAGCATGGCGTCCTGCAGCGCCTCGCGCGGGAGGTGGTAGCTGCAGCTGGCCGACACCAGCATCCCGTCCTGCTTCAGCACCTCCAGCGCGAGCTGGTTGATGCGCCGGTAGGCCTCCTCGCCCGCCTTCTGGTCCTTGCGGCGCTTGATGAAGGCCGGCGGGTCGAGCACCACCACGTCGAACTTCTCGCCGTCGGCGCCCAGCTCGCGCAGCGCGTCGAAGGCGTCGCCGCGGCGCACCTGCACCTTCGCCCCGACGCCGTTCAACTCAGCGTTGCGCCCCGCGTGCTCCAGCGCCTCGGCACTCGCGTCCACGCACACCACCTGCTCGGCGCCCGCGGCCGCAGCCTGCACGCCCCACCCGCCCACGTAGCTGAACACGTCCAGCACGCGCCGGCCCGGAGCGTAGGCCATCAGCCGCGCCCGGTTCATCCGGTGGTCGTAGAACCACCCCGTCTTCTGCCCCGCCATCGGCGCGCCGAACTTGACTCCGTTTTCTTCCAGCTCGACGACGTCGGGCACGGTGCCGAACGCGGTCTCCACGTATTCGGGGAGCCCCTCCAGCGCGCGCCCCGACGAGTCGTTGCGGAAGAGGATGGCGTCGGGCGAGACGACCTCGCGCAGCGCGTCCACGACCTGGTCCTTGACCCGCTCCATCCCCGCCGTGGTGATCTGCACCACCAGCACGCCGCCGAAGCGGTCCACCACCAGCCCCGGCAGGCCGTCGCTCTCGCCGTAGGCCAGGCGGTAGAAGGGGCGGTCGAACAGCATCTGCCGCAGCGACAGCGCGCGGGTGAGCCGGCGCTTGAGGAACGCGCCGTCCAGCTCGGCGTGCGCGTCGCGGCTCAGCAGGCGGAAGGCGATCAGCGAGCGGGGGTTCACGTAGCCGGTGCCCAGCGGCGCGCCGCGCGCGTCCTGCACCTGCACGGCGTCGCCTGGGGCGAAGGCGGTGAGCGGCGTGCGCTCCACGTCGACCTCGTTGCTGAACACCCACAGGTGACCGGCACGCAGCCTGCGGTCTTCGTCTTTCCTGAGGCGTAACGGCGGAAGGCTCATCCGGCGGCTCCGGTTCGGTAACTCTGGTGTTTGCACGGCCGTGACGAGGTGTCCGGCACGGGGCGCACAAGATACTGCCACGGTGCCCCGCCGCCCACCCGCCGCCCTCCAATCCCCCGCACCCGCACGTACGGACGCAATGGCGCAGGAGACAGTCGCCCCCCCCGAGCCAGCCGCCGCGCGGCTCGCCGACCCGCAGCCGGATTCCGGCCCGGGCGACGCGGACGCGCGCCGGCTGGCCGAGATGCAGCTGCTGCGCGACATGGCGGTGGCCGCGGCCGACACGGGCGAGCCCGAGGAGATCTTCCAGATCGTGTGCGGCGGGCTGCCCGGGCTGTTCGGGGCCGATTTCGCGCTGGTGGCGCTCCCCGAGCTGGACGCGCCGCGCGAGTGGTGCGCCGCGCAGGAGCCCTCGCGCGAGGCGGTGGCGCGGCTGGCACAGCTGCTGGAGCGCGCGCGGCGCGAGGTGCGCACCGTGGTGGCCGGCCGGGCAGGCGCGGCCGGGCTGGACGGCGCCGAGGCCGTGCCGCCGCCCTGGGGCGCCGCCACCGCCATCGCGGTGCCGCTCTCGGGCGACGCCAGCGGCGGCGCGCTGCTGGTCGGGTGGCACGGCGAGCGGGCGGTGGATGCGGATGCGGTGAAGCTGGCCGAGACGGTGGCCGAGCAGGCCGGCGCCGCCTTCCGCAACGCCGCGCGCTACCAGGCGCTGAGGCAGACGGCCGAGCGGCGCGAGCGCTTCTTCAGCGCCATGAGCCACGACCTGCGCACGCCCATCACCGCCATCATGGGCTACAGCGAGCTGCTGCAGGACGGCATCATGGGCGACCTGGAGCCGCACCAGCAGGACATGGTGGAGCGCATCTGCACCGTGAGCGGGCACCTGGCGCAGCTGGTCAACGACGTGCTCGACATCGCCAAGCTCGACGCGGGGCGCATGGAGTTCCACCGCGAGCCGGTGCGCCTGGGCGAGCTGGTGGACGAGGCGGTGGTGGCCGTGCAGCCGCAGGCGCGCAGCAAGGGGCTGGAGATCCGCCTGGAGACCCACGCGCACGCGGACGCCGTGGTGGACGTGGACACCGGCCGCGTGCGGCAGATCCTGGTGAACCTGCTCTCCAACGCCGTCAAGTTCACCGAAAGCGGCGTGGTGACGCTGCGCGCCGGGGCCGAGGGGCAGCGCCGCTGGTTCCGCGTGCTCGACACCGGCCCGGGGATCCCGCCGGGAAGCGAGGCGGCTGTGTTCGAGGAGTTCCTGCAGATCGCGCAGGGAAGCAAGGCCAAGCGCGAGCCGGGAAGCGGGCTGGGGCTGGCCATCTCGCGGCGGCTGGCGCGCGCCATGGGCGGCGAGCTCACCGCCGAGAACGGCGACGCCGGCGGCGCCGTCTTCACGCTCCACCTCCCTGAAAACTGATCCGCCTCGTCCGAAGAGGGGGAAACGGGAGTTCCGGCGCGTTTTCGGCGGAGGAACGGCGGGCTCGGGCGTGTCCCTCCGCTGCGCTCCGGGCCGGGCAGCGCGCCGCGTAGGGCACGATACCGCCGTGCCCAACGCAGCCGGGCCGCCGCCACGATACCGCCGTGGCGCCGTCTCGGCCCTCCGGGCGCGCATCCCTCACGCAACTTCTTCCCACTCAACGACGTAGAGGTCGTTGCGTGGCGCGTTTCCCCTCTCCCGCGTTCGGCAGATGGCGCGTCGGGGAGGGAACGAAGTTGAGCCGTTCACCTCCCCCAGTCGGTTTTGGGGGAGGTCGAAAAACGCGGACAGCCGTACCGTCCGCGTTTTTCGGGGTGGGGGCCCTGCCGCGGCCGCGCACCGGCTGATTTCGGGGCGCTGGTTCCCGCGGTCACGACGCCCCCGGCGCATCGTGCCTCACGGCTTCCTCGACCCGAGGACCGTCTTTCGCACTCTCGTACTTTCGCACTCTCGTACTTTCGCACTTCCGCACTCTGGAGATAAATGGCCAACGGCTGGCGCGAGCTTTTCTTCGGCCCCGAGCCCGAGCGCGGGGGAATGGTCCTCTCGGTGGACCCGCGGCGCACCTTCGCCGACGTGATCCTGCCGCCCTCCACGCGGCGCCAGCTCGAGCAGGCGCTGGTGCAAATCCGCAAGCACGACCTGCTGTTCGGCGAATGGGGGCTGGGCGAGCGGCACGACACCGGGCTGGGGCTGGCCTTCAACTTTGCCGGGCCCCCGGGCACCGGGAAGACCATCTGCGCCGAGGCGATCGCCCACGCGCTGGGCAAGAAGCTGCTGGTGGTGCGCTACGCCGAGCTGGAGAGCCAGTGGGCGGGGGTCACGGGGAAGAACGTGTCGGCCGTGTTCAAGGCCGCGCAGGAGCAGGAGTCGGTGCTCTTCTTCGACGAGGCCGACGCCATCGCCTCGCGCCGCTTCACCCAGATGGACCAGGGATACCAGCGCGAGGCCAACTCGGTGGTCAACGTGCTGCTGCGCGAGGTGGAGGAGTTTCCCGGCGTGGTGATCTTCGCCACCAACCTGGCCGCCAACTTCGACCCGGCCTTCGAGCGGCGCATCCGCACGCACATCCTGTTCGAGATGCCGGGCCCCGACGAGCGCGAGAAGATCTGGCGCGCGCAGCTCCACGCCAAGAAGACGCCGCTGGCCGACGACGTGGACTTCCGCGCGCTGGCCGAGCGCTACCCCGGCAGCGGCGGCGACGTGAAGAACTCCGTGCTCAAGGCCGCCCAGGCGGCCATCGTGGAGCCGGGGGAGGACAGGGACAAGCGCATCTCGCAGCGCCACTTCGAAGAGGCGATGGACGAGGTGCTGGCCGGCAAGCGGGTGATGGAACAGTCCATCTTCGGCGCCGCCGCCGCCAGCGGCCTGCCCATGCCCTGGTCGGCGAACACCCCCGCCGCGGTGGACGACGCGGGCGACGACCTGACCGCGCTGGCCACGCGCCTGGTGGAGGTGGAAGACGCGCTGGTGCCCGTCCCCGACGCGCTGCGCCGCCTGGAAGCCGCGCGCGACGACACCGCCGTGCGCCTCGACCAGCTCCTCGCCACGCTCACGCAGCAGCAGGAGGGCGCGCAGGCCGTCCTCGCGCAGCACCAGGCCGCGTGGGAGAACCGCCTCAACCGCGTGCTGCTGATGTCGGGCGGCGCGGTGGTGGTGGCGCTGGCCGCCCTGGTCGCCGCGCTGCTGCGCTGATCCTCGCAGCGCATCGGATCGCCTGACTCAGCAGGTCCAACCCCTGCGGCCCCGTTTCGTAGAGGCGAGCATGCAAGTCCGGCGGAGCCCGGGGCCACACCCGAGCCCCGCCCGACGAGCATGCCTCGCCCCCACCATCCATAAACGCCGTGTGTGGATCCCGGGACGACCGGAACAAGCCCGTCGTTGTCGAGTCCGGGCTCGCCCCAAAATCCGCCGGAGCGCGTCAGCCGCGCTTCCGGCGGCGCGCCAGGCGCTCCTCCCTCCGCTCGCGCCCGGCCTCGAAGCGGCGCTTCTCGTCGTCGCTCTCGGCGAGGACGGGGGGCACCCGCACGGGGCGGCCGCCATCGTCCAGCGCCACGAAGGTCGCGTAGCAGGTGTTGGTGTGGCGCTCCTCGCCCGTCACCGGGTTCTGCGCGAACACCTTCACCCCGATCTCCATGCTGGTGGTGCCCGCGAAGTTGACCGACGCCTTGGCCACCACCAGCTCGCCGATGTAGATGGGCTCGTTGAACTCCACGCTGTCCATGCTCTTGGTCACCACCGGCCGCCCGGCGTGCTTCATGGCGCAGAACGCCGCCGCCCGGTCGATGAAGCCCAGCAGCACCCCGCCGAACAGCGTGCCCGCCACGTTCTGGCTCTGCGGCTCGGCCAGGTCGGCGAACGTCACCTGCGATACGCTCACCGGCCGCGGCACCTGCGGGTCGGGCGGCGCCGACTTCAGGTAGATCTCCACCGGCCGGATCATCCTCTCCGCCATCTCCCCATCCTCTCCCGTTCGTTTGGCCCTTCTGGAACGCGGCAAGATCGTCCCCGCGCCACCCGGCCGAAAGGGCGAGACTCACCCGGCCTCTCTCACGGAGGGCACGGAGAACCGCGCGCGTTCTGCAGCGAACTTTGTTCTCCGTCTGATCTGATGCTCATACCGGATCCGCATGATCGGTGGGTGCATCCAGGTCCGCTGGGGGTCACACAGAGGCACAGAGACACAGAGGGATCCAGGCAGTGACTCTGTGTCTCCGTGTCTCTGTGTGACAAGTCTTTAGCCGGGCTTGATATGAGGATGAGAGCAGGGGACGATCGGGCCTGGAACGACGCTCCGGAGACCGGAAGCGCGGGAGTACCAAAATCCGCCACCGGAGAGACACGGTGTTCGCGAGCTGGCGAATTGGGCGCGCAACCCGACCGCGAGCGACAGCCGTCCCGCACCTTTCACGACCACCGACGGAGCAAGGATGGCGAGAAGGGAGCGGCAGGTGGCGGGAGTGGTAGTGTACGAAGTGAACAGGGCTCCTTACGTTGAAGGGCGCGGGGTTTTTCGCCCCGTGTCATTTCTCTCCAACCCTAAGGAGCCCGTATGCGCAAGCCCGTCTATCTCCTGGCCGCCCTGGCGCTGTTCGCCGCCGCCGGCTGCACCCGCACCGGCGATCTCACCGCGCCCGAGCGCAAAGCCACGCCGCACGTGAACGACGCGGGCGGAAACGGCACCGTCACCACCAACACCACCCAGGCCGACACGGTCACCCGCGGCAACGGCCTGATCGGCTCCGGCGGCTGACGCCGGGCCGGCCTCGGCCGGTCTAGCTCGCCAGCTCGGCCGCCAGGTCGAAGCTGAGCGCCTCCACCAGGTCGGTGGCGAAGTCCGGCTCCGTGTCGTCGACCGGGTGATCGTCGACGCGGGGCCGCGGCTTCGTGATCACGCCCCTCCTCACCTTGCGCAGCGACTCGAGCACCCGCTCGGCGGCCAGGCGGTGCTCCGACTCGTTGCGCTGGATGGCCACCTTGAGCGCGTGGCTGGCCGCCAGCTGGCCGCGGTCGGGGTCGCCCAGCAGCGCGGCGCCCTCGGCCAGCGTCACCAGCGCGTTGGGCACCCCCTCGCTGTCCTCGTAGTCGTCCACCAGCTGCCACGTCTCCTGCCACATGGCCGCGAACGCCAGCCGGTCACCCAGCCCGGCGGCGGCGCTGGCCATGTTCGAGACCACCAGCCTGCGCTCGGCCACCCGCTCGATGTGCGGGATCACCGCGCGGAACACCCGCAGCGCGTCGCTGGGGCGCCCGTCGTTGAGCCAGAAGCGCGCGACGTCGTGCGCCAGCACCACCAGCCGGGGGTGCTGCGGGCCATACGCCTTGAAGGCGCGCCGCGCCCACGCCTCGGCCTCGTCGCGCTGCCCGGCGATCACCGCGATGCAGAACAGGTCGTGCATCGCCATGGGCCGCACGTCCCACAGTCCCTTGCGCCGCGAGGTGCGCAGCGCGCGGATGAACCAGACCCGCGCGGTGGGATAGTCGCCGCGCTGCCGGTGCAGGTTGCCCAGGCCGATGCAGGCCAGCCCGTAGTAGCGCCAGTCCTCGCCGCGCCGGGCCAGCGCCAGCGTGCGCCTGAACCACGTCTCGGCGCGGCGGTACTCGGCGTTGCGGCGCGACAGCAGCCCCACGTTGTAGGCGGCCGCCGCGCGCTCGGGGTTGGCCAGCGCCGCGCTCTGCGCGAACGCCAGCGCGGTGCGCGGCCACCCCTGCTCGCCCGCCCAGCGCGACACCCCCTGACAGGCGCGCATCAGGTGCACCCCCGACTGCCGGGGCCGCCCGTCCAGCGCGCGGCAGAGCGCTTCCAGCCACTCGCGCAGCTCCGTGCCCCCCGCTCCGATGGCGGCGAAGCGCTCGCGGCGGCGGCTGGGGGCGCGGGGGGCGAACAGCCGGGGGCGCAGCTCGGGCGGGGTGCCCGACCACAGGTCGGCGTCGCGCAGGAACTGCCACAGTGCCACGCCCAGCGACGAGCGTACCTCGTCGAGCACGTGGTAGCCTGAAAAGGGCTCGCTGAGCGATTGCAGGCCGGGGGGCACCACCCATTGCCGCGTTGGGCGGCTGGGGCGTTTTTCGGGCGGGGATTCGTCCATGCGGAGGCTCTCCGGACACGCGGGTTGAGGGTTTCATGGCACGGCCAAAAACACACGTTAATCGTTGGGCTTTCACGCGGCAATTGGACGAAGTAAACCGCACCGAGTGCACGGAGTAGACACCGCGCGGCCGCGACACGTCGGCTTGAGTGGACTGGATGTATGTCGTGTGGAGAGTGGGCGGAACGTGCTGTGCCGATGTGCTGCCGGAAATGACCGGGTGTGAAAGTGGACAACAATGGGCAACGTGGACACTTGGAGAAACGGGGCGGGGAACGGGTGGGGTCGCGGGCGGAGGTGGGCGGCGGGGTGCGGGGGGATGCGACGGGACCGCGA
>Ga0247773_1000295_pt1 | contig 23177 bp, 21 predicted proteins | sample UWRJL092311B6_FD_179934 | JGI IMG/M metagenome (GOLD analysis project Ga0247773, IMG submission 179934) | Plant litter microbial communities from Arlington Agricultural Research Station in Wisconsin, United States - UWRJ-L092-311B-6 | ecosystem: Environmental > Terrestrial > Plant litter >...
GTCGGTGCCGCCGTACCGCTGGCTGGCCATCGCCTACGTCGAGATCTTCCGGGGCCTGCCGGCCCTGCTCATCTTCATCTTCGTCGGGGTCGGGGTGCCACTGGCCTTTCCCGGCACCACGATCCCCGGTGGCACCGTCGGCAAGGTCGCGCTGGCGCTGGCGCTGGTGTCGGCCGCCTACATGGCCGAGACGGTGCGCGCCGGCATCCAGGCCGTGCCGCGCGGCCAACGCGAGGCTGCCAGGTCGCTGGGCATGTCCAGCAGCCGGGCGATGATCAGCATCGTCATTCCGCAAGCCTTCCGCATCATCATCCCGCCGTTGACCAACGAGCTGGTGCTGCTGTTCAAGGACAGCAGCCTGGTGCTGTTCCTGGGCGTGCAGTTGGAGGACCGCGAGCTCACCAAGTTCGGCCGCGACCTGGCCAGCACCAAGGCCAACATCACCCCGATCCTGATCGCGGGGCTGTGTTACCTGGTCATCACCGTTCCGTTGAGCTACCTGGCCCGCCGCCTCGAGGCCCGCAACGCGAAGGCGAACGCATGAGTACGGCTCGGATCCCCACCGATCCCGCCCCCGGCCACAGCAGGGCCGATGCCGCGATCGACGTCCGCGCGCTGCACAAGTCCTTCGGCTCCAACCATGTGCTGCGCGGCATCGACTTCTCGGTCGCCGCAGGCGAGGTGGTGTGCGTGATCGGGCCGTCCGGATCGGGCAAATCGACCCTGCTGCGCTGCATCAACCTGCTGGAGGAACCGCAGTCGGGCCAGGTGTTCGTCGGCGGCGTCGAGATCACCGACCCGGACGTCGACATCGACGCGGCCCGGCGCCGGATCGGCATGGTGTTCCAGTCCTTCAACCTGTTCCCGCACCTGACCGTGCTGGAGAACCTGACGATCGCCCAGCGCCGGGTGCTGCGCCGGTCGAAATCGCAGTCCGAGCAGCTGGCCCGCGCCAACCTGCACAAGGTCGGCCTGTCGGACAAGGCCGGCTCCTATCCGGCGCAGCTGTCCGGTGGTCAGCAGCAGCGCGCGGCGATCGCCCGTTCGCTGTCGATGGGTCCGGACGTGATGCTGTTCGACGAGCCCACCTCGGCCCTGGACCCGGAGCTGGTCGGCGACGTGTTGGCGGTGATGCGCGAGCTGGCCGCCGAGGGCATGACGATGATGGTCGTGACCCACGAGATGAGCTTCGCCCGCGAGGTCGCCCATCGGGTGGTCTTCATGGACGGCGGCGTGGTGGTGGAGGAAGGCGCTCCGGAACAGGTGATCGCCAATCCGCAACAGGAACGCACCCGCTCGTTCCTGGCCCGGGTCCTCGACCCGGCCGCCGCGGCGGCACCGATCGAGGACTGACCGACGGCACGTGGTCTCAGGGCCACGTGCCGCCGCCCTCAGTCGATCACGCCCATCTGCCGCAGCTTCGCGATCACCTGCTCGGCGGCCGCTTCGGCCGAGGACACCGTCGTGTCGATGTGCACCTCGGGCTCCTGCGGAGCCTCGTAGGGCGAGTCGATGCCGGTGAAGTTCGGCAGGTCGCCCCGCCGGGCCTTGGCGTACAAACCCTTGCGGTCGTTGGTCTCCGCGACGTCCAGCGGGGTGTCGACGAACACCTCGCAGAACTCGTTGGCCCCCAGCAGGTTGCGTGCCATCGCGCGGTCCGCCTCGTAGGGCGAGATGAAGGACGCCAGCACGATCAGGCCGGCGTCCACCATCAGCTTCGACACCTCGGCCACCCGCCGGATGTTCTCGATGCGGTCGATCTCGTTGAAGCCGAGGTCACGGTTGAGCCCGTGCCGGACGTTGTCGCCGTCGAGCAGGTAGGTGTGCCGGCCGGCCGCGTGCAGCTGCTTCTCGACCAGGTTGGCGATGGTGGACTTACCGGCTCCGGACAGGCCGGTGAACCACACCACGCACGGCTGCTGGCCCTTGAGGGCGGCGTGCGCCCGCTTGTCCACCTCGATGGCCTGCCAGCTGATGTTCGAGCTGCGGCGCAACGCGAAATTGAGCAACCCGGCGGCCACCGTGTCGTTGGTGAGCCGGTCGATGAGGATGAAGCCGCCCAGCTCGCGGTTGTCGCCGTAGGGGTCGAAGGCGATCGGCTGGTCCAGGCTGAGGTTGCACACCCCGATCTCGTTCAACGTCAGCGAGGTGGCGGCGACCTTCTCCAGGGTGTTGACGTTGATCTTGTACTTGGGCTGGCTCAGCGTCACCGTCGTGCGGCGGGTGCCCTGCTTGAGCAGGTAGGGCCGCAGCGGCAGCATCCGGTCCTCCGACATCCACACCACGTGCGCCTCGAACTGGTCGCCGACCTGCGCGGCGTCGCGCACCGAGGACAGCACCTCGCCGCGGCTGACGTCGATCTCGTCGGTGAGGGTCAGGGTGACCGACTGGCCGGTCACCGCCTGTTCGAGGTCGCCGTCGGCGGTGACCACCCGCGCGACAGTGCTCTCCTGGCCGCCGGGCAACACCTGGACCCGGTCACCGGGACGGACCGAGCCGCGCACCACCAGCCCGGAGGCACCGCGGAAGTACTGGTCGGGACGGTTGATCCACTGCACCGGCATCCGGAACGGCTCGGTCGGGTCGGCTTCAGCGGTCTGCACCTGCTCCAGGTAGCCGAGCAGGGTGGGTCCCTCGTACCAGGGCATCCGGGCGCTCGGGCTGGTCACGTTGTCGCCGGTCAGCGCCGACATCGGGATCGCGACCACGTCCAGAACGCCGAGTTGTCCGGCGAAATCCCGGTAGTCCGCTTCGATCTCGGCCGCGACCGACTCGGAGAAGTCGACCAGGTCGAGCTTGTTGATGGCCAGCACGATGGTCTTGATGCCCAGCAGTGACACCAGGAAACTGTGCCGGCGGGTCTGGGTCAGCACGCCCTTGCGAGCGTCGACCAGGATCACCGCCAGGTCGGCGGTGGAGGCTCCGGTGACCATGTTGCGGGTGTACTGCTCGTGCCCGGGGGTGTCGGCAACCACGAACTTGCGGTGGGCGGTGGTGAAGAAGCGGTAGGCCACATCGATGGTGATGCCCTGTTCCCGCTCGGCGGCCAGGCCGTCCACCAGCAACGCCAGGTCCAGCTCGGCGCCCTGGGTGCCGAACCGCTTGGAATCGGCCTCCAGCGCGCTCAACTGGTCGTCGAGGATCAGCTTGGATTCATAGAGCAAACGCCCGATCAGGGTGCTCTTGCCGTCGTCGACGCTGCCGCAGGTGATGAACCGCAGCATCGACTTGCGCTCGTGCGCGCCGAGGTACTCCTCGATCTCCGCCGTCGTCGTCCCCAGCTCGAGTGGCGTGGTCATCAGAAGTACCCTTCCTGCTTCTTCTTCTCCATCGACCCTGCCGAGTCGTGATCGATCACCCGGCCCTGCCGTTCGGAACTGGTGGCCACCAGCATCTCGCCGATCACGTCGGTCACCGAGTCGGCCTCGCTCAGCACCGCCCCGGTCAGCGGGTAGCAGCCCAGCGTCCGGAACCGCACGCTGCGCAGCTGGGGAACCTCGCCCTCGTGCAGCGGCATCCGGTCGTCGTCGACCATGATCAGGGTGCCGTCGCGCTCGACCACCGGGCGCGGTTTGGCCAGGTACAGCGGCACGATCGGGATCTCCTGCAGGCGGATGTACTGCCAGATGTCCAGTTCTGTCCAGTTCGACAGCGGAAACACCCGGACGCTCTCACCGGGATTGACCCGCGCGTTGTAGAGCTGCCACAGCTCCGGCCGCTGGCGCTTGGGGTTCCACCGGTGCGCCGCCGAGCGGATGGAGAACACCCGCTCCTTGGCACGGGACTTCTCCTCGTCCCGGCGGGCGCCCCCGAAGGCCAGGTCGAAGCGGTGCAGATCCAATGCCTGCTTGAGCCCTTCGGTCTTCCAGATGTCGGTGTGCACGGCCGAGCCGTGGGTGAACGGGTTGATGCCGGCGGCCAGGGCGTCCGGATTCTGGTGGACCAGCAGTTGCATGCCGGCCTCGGCCACCGCCTTGTCGCGGAACTCATACATCTCGCGGAACTTCCAGGTGGTGTCCACGTGCAGCAGCGGAAACGGCGGCCGGGACGGGCTGAAGGCCTTCTGCGCCAGCCGCAACATCACCGAGCTGTCCTTGCCGACCGAGTAGAGCAGGACCGGACGCTCGCTCTCGGCGGCAGCCTCCCGGAAGATATGGATGCTCTCGGCTTCGAGCTGCTGCAGATGTGTCAGCACTGCGCCTCCTGCTGTTCGGTCAACGTCAGATAACCGCGGTCATACCTGGCCGGTGGCCGCACCCGCGGGCGTTGCCCGAACGTTACCTTCCCGAGGGATCGCTCAGAAGTCCGATCTGGGCGGCTTTGCTGGCTGACTGCGGGAGCGGGGTGGTGAAAGGGGCGGTCAGTGCCGAAATCGGCCGTTCGCGGCAGCAGGTAGTAGCGGTTGGTGACGTTGCGGGCCGGCGTTGTTGACTCCCCGTGAACAAATGGCGCAGGCCAGAATAGATAGGGCGACATTGCCCTGCGAACGGTGTGTACGGCGCTAACTTCTGCGACTATCTGCGGCATGCAGGAGGACTCGACACCGGGCAGAACCGGCGTCGAGTCGACCTCCGCCGCGGAGCTGACGGCCGGCCCGGCGACCTCCGATGCGGCCCTGCTGACCACCGAGGACACCCTCGCCGCCGCCCAGCACCAACTGGGCGCTGCCCGGGCCCGGCTGGCCGAAGCCCACGACGAGGCGCAATCGCTGATCGGCGATGCCACCAACCAGGCGATGCTGGTCGCGGCGGCCGCCGAGCGGGCTGCCGAGCTGATGCTCGCCGAGGCCCGCACCGAGGCCGACCAGGAGCGCTCCCAGGCCAGGTTGACCGCCACCGCGTTCCGGGCCCAGGCCGAACAGATCCTGCTCGGCGCCCAGCGCGAGGCCGACCAGCGGCACGCCAGCCTGGCCGCCGACCTGACCCGGTCCTGGAACGAGCACGAGGCCGAGCTGCGCGAGCTGCAGGCCGTCGCCCAGGCCGAAGCCACCGCGGTGCGCAGCGCCGCCGATCAGCATGCCGCGACAGTCCTCGATCAGGCCCAGCACCAGGCGGCGCTGCTGGTGGGTGCCGCCCAGGACCGACTCGACCAGGCCGAGCGCGAGGCGACCTCCCGGCTGCGGCGAGCCACCGAGGAGGCTGCCGGCCTGCTCGACGGGGCGCGCGACGAGGCCGCCCGCGAGCTGGCCGCCGTGGCCGATCAGACCGCCTGGGCCCAGCAGGTCGTCACCGGACTGGTGGAGGCCGCGCACCTGGAGGCCACGCGGATCCGGAGCCAGACCTCGGCCGAGGCGTCCGCGGTGTTGCGGCAGGTGCGGCTGCGGGTCAGCGACGTGCTGGCCACCGCGTCGCAGAAGCTGCGGCAGCGGCGTGCCGAGCTGGAACACGACATCGAGGCCGCCGCGCTGGTCGGCGAACACCGGCTCACCGAGGCGACGGCGGAGTCGGCGGCCCTGCTGGCCCGGGCGCAGCAGCAGGCCAAGGCTGTCATCGCCGAGGCGGTAGAGGTGGCGGCCGGCCATCACGACCGCGCCGAGCGGCGACTGGCCGAGGCCGAGGCCGGTGCCCGCGCGGTCCGGGAACAGGTCGCCGAGCAGGTCGGCCAGTCGCAGCGGGAGATGTACGAGCTGCGCCGCACCGCCAAGGCCGAGGCCAACGTGCTGCTCGGCGACGCTCGCGCCGAGGCGGAGGACCTACGGGCCCTGGCGCAGCAGCTGCTGGCCGAGGCCAACGCCGAGGTCAGCCTGCTCACCGAGCGGCGGGACGCCATCGCCACCGAACTCGGTCAGCTGTCCGGGGTCATCGAAGCCCTGGCCGACCCGGACAGCCCGCCGTTGGTGGCGGTTCCGGACCCGGCGTCGCCCGCCGAACCGGCTCCGGCCATCGAAACCGGGGGTGCCGCCGAACCGGTTGTGGCCGTCGAAACCGGAACTGCCGCCGAGCCGGCTCCGGCCATCGAGCCGGTGACGATCATCGAGGCGGCGGCCGTGCCGGTGACGCTCACCGAGCCGTGGAATGCCGGCTCCCATCGTGCGGTGGTCGACGCCGTGCTGGCCGACAGCCCGCCGGTGCCGAGCTGGTTGCGCACTGCTCCTCTCACCGACAAGGCCGAACAACCACCGGCCGAGCCCGGGCCCGACGCCGATGATCCCGACTACCCCGAGGACTCCGAGAGCAGCTTCCTACTCGAGCAGATGATGAGAGCGGCCAATGATCCAGAACAGCAACGAGGCTTTCCGGACGGTAATGCGCGGCTACGAACCCGCCGAGGTCGACCGGCGGCTGGCTGAGCTGACGGCTGCCAAGGACGCCGCCGAGCAGCACGCCGCACGACTGGCGACACGGATCGAGGAGCTGGCCGCCTCGGAGGCGGCTGCGCGACAGGCCGCCGGGACGAACCCTCTCGAGCCGACTTTCAGCCACCTCGGCGCGCGGGTCGGCCAGATCCTGACCCTGGCCAACGAGGAGGCCGACGAGCTGCGCGCCGCGGCGGCGGCCGAGGTGAACCGCCGGCTCCTCGAACTCGACGCCACCAGTGCCCGCACCATGGCCGAGGCCGACCGGTACGCCGAGCAGGCCAGGCTCACCGCGGACCGGGACGCGGCCCGCATCCTGGACGAAGCCCGGCGCGGCGCCGACCAGATCGTCGACGAGGCCAACCGGCACGCCACCGCCCGCCGGGCCGAGGCCGAGGCGATCTACGAGGGCCAGCGCGCGCAGGCCGCCCAGGCCGCCAACGACTTCGAACAGGCGCTGGCGCAGCGACGCAACAAGGCCGAGCACGACCTCACCCAGCGCACCGCGATCGCCGAGCGGCAGCTGAGCATCACCCGCGAGCACGCCGAGCTGCTGCGGGCCGAGACCGAGCACGCCGCGGCCGAGGCGGCCCGCGAGGCTGCCGCCCTGCTCACCGAGGCCGAGCAGAAGGCCGGGCAGCTGGTCGCCGAGGCGGTCGAGCGGGCCGACCGGATCCGTTCGGAATCCGAACGCGAACTCAGCGCCGCCACCCAACGCCGCGACAGCATCAACATGCAGCTGGCCAACGTCCGGCAGATGCTCGCGACCCTGACCGGCGGCGGGTCCGGCGGGCCGACCATCGAGGACGCACCGGACGCCGCCGAGCCGGCGGCCGAGGACCCGGCTGAGCAGTGCGAAGCGGAGCAGTCCGAAGCGGAACAGTGCGAAGCGGAGAACCCAGCTGACGCCGGCGCCACCCGGGCCGGGCAGGTCGGCGTCGAAGCCGCCGAGGTTGTCCCGGCAGCTGCCAAGCCCACAGCCAGCTGACCCAGCCGTCAGCTCGAGGTCGGCCGCGGGTACTCGCGCCGGTTGGAGTCGGCCTCGATCAACCGGTTCAGGGTCTGCTGGACGTCGTTGGCCCGGGGGATGTTGACCAGCGTCTCCTGGCCGTTCTCGCCGGCCGACTCGATGTGCAGGGTGCCAGAGCGGAAGATCCGGTCCCACAGGCTCTGCTCGTAGGCCACGTCGCTGATCCGGCCGAGCGTGATGTCGCGTCCGACATGCTTGAACACCCCGCGCCGGATCAGCACCCGCCGGGTGGTGATCACGTAGTGGGTGGACCGCCAGCGGATCAGCGGGGCCACGGTCAGCCAGGCCAGCAACGCCAGCGCCACCACCACGATCACCAGCAGCAGGCCCTGGCGGGCGGCGTGGTTGTCCTCCCCGTCGGGCAGGAAGGCCAGGCCCAGCCCGGACAGGCCGCAGATCACCAGGAAGGCCAGCACGGCCGGGACCAGGGTCAGCCAGTGCGGGTGCAGGTGCTCGACGATCTCCTCGTCGGTGTTGAGCAACTTCTCCGGATACGGCATCTCCGACAACCCCCCGCGGTCAGGCAGCACAACATGGTGGGTGCACGTTAGCGAACATTTTTTCGCACATGCGTCACATCTCCGGCGGCGACCGCCACCGGGGCGCCGCCATCGGCCGGCCGCACCAGCAGCCGGCCGTCGTCGTCGATCCCGTCCGCCGTACCCAGCAGGGTGCGACTGCCCAGTTCGACCGACACCTCGGTGCCCAGCGTCGCGCATCCGGCCCGGTAGCCGTCGGCCAGCCCGCTGGCCCGGGCGTCGCCGCCGTGCGCCTGCCAGGCGGTGTACAGCCCGTCGAACCGGCCCAGGAAGGCGACCAGCAACTCGGCACGATCCAGCTCGCGGTGACCGTCCAGCAGCAACGAGGTGGCCGACTCGACCGGCAGCTCGTCCCGGCCGGTGGAGACGTTCAGGCCCATCCCGACCACCACGGCGTGATCGTCGGCCCGCGCTGAATTGCCGGACTGCACCAGGATGCCCGCGACCTTGCCGCCGTCGTCGCCGAACAGCACGTCGTTCGGCCATTTCAGCCGGGCGGCCGAGCCGAGGGTGCGAGCCAGCGCCAGCCCGGTCAGCAACGGCAGCCAGCCCCAGGTCGGCATCGGCGGCACCGGTCGCAGCAGTACCGAGCAGGTCAGGCCGGCGCCGGCCGGGGACGTCCAACTGCGGCCCAACCGACCCCGGCCCCCGGACTGCAGCTCGGCCACCAGCACTGTGCCGGCCGGCGCGCCGGTGGCCGCCGCGGCGAGCAGGTCGGCGTTGGTGGAACCGGTCTCGGCCACCGCCTCGACCAGCCACCGGCCGGCCAGTCGCGCGGTGACCGCGTCGGCGTCCAGTGGGCGCCTGGACTGCTCCACCGGTTCGGTCATGGCCCCATTCTCTCCCCCGGCGGCCGGTCGCGCGCCCGATTCGGCGGGGCCGGTCGCGAGGTCGGTCACTCCGCAAGCTGGGCCCGGAGGCCTCGGGCTAGGCTCAGCGCTCATGAGTGCTGACCTGCAGCCGGTCGCCGAGGTCCGGGCAACCCCGCCCGACGCCGGGCCTCCGGGACCACCCAGCCGTCCCGACCCGCACAGCACCGCCGGCAAGCTCGCCGAGCTGGAAACCCGCTACGACGAGGCCGTCCACGCCGGTTCGGAACGAGCGGTGGCCAAGCAGCACGCCCGGGGCAAGAAGACCGCCCGGGAGCGGGTCGCCCTGCTGCTGGACGAGGGTTCCTTCGTCGAGTTCGACGAGCTCGCCCGGCACCGTTCCACCATGTTCGGGCTGGAGAGCAAGCGCCCCTACGGCGACGGGGTGGTCACCGGCTACGGCACCGTCGACGGCCGGCCGGTGTGCGTGTTCAGCCAGGACGTGACGGTCTTCGGCGGCGCGCTCGGCGAGGTGTACGGCGAGAAGATCGTCAAGGTGCAGGACTTCGCGCTGCGGACCGGCTGCCCGCTGATCGGCATCAACGAGGGCGGCGGCGCGCGGATCCAGGAGGGCGTCGTCTCGCTCGGCCTGTACGGCGACATCTTCTACCGCAACGTGCAGGCCTCCGGGGTGATCCCGCAGATCTCGCTGATCATGGGCGCCGCGGCCGGCGGCCACGTCTACTCCCCCGCCCTCACCGACTTCGTGGTGATGGTCGAGGGCACCTCGCAGATGTTCATCACCGGCCCGGACGTGATCAAGACCGTCACCGGCGAGGACGTCAGCATGGAGGACCTGGGCGGCGCCCGGGTGCACAACACCACCTCGGGCAATGCCCACTATCTCGGTGCCGACGAGCAGGACGCGATCGACTACGTCAAGGCGCTGCTGTCCTACCTGCCCAGCAACAACATGGACCTGCCGCCGGCCTTCGACGCAGTCACCGACACCGAGCCCGACCCGTTCCTCGACACCTTCATCCCGGACTCGGCCAACCAGCCCTACGACATGCACACCGTGATCGAGCACCTGGTCGACGACGAGGAATTCCTCGAGGTGCACGCGCTGTTCGCGCCCAACATCATCTGCGGCTTCGCCCGGATCGACGGCCAGCCGGTCGGGGTGGTGGGCAACCAGCCGATGCAGTACGCCGGCTGCCTGGACATCGACGCCTCGGAGAAGGCGGCCCGGTTCGTGCGGACCTGCGACGCCTTCAACGTGCCGGTGCTGACCCTGGTGGACGTTCCCGGCTTCCTGCCCGGCACCGACCAGGAGTGGCAGGGCATCATCCGGCGCGGGGCGAAGCTGATCTACGCCTACGGCGAGGCGACCGTCCCCAAGATCACCGTGATCACCCGCAAGGCCTTCGGCGGCGCCTACGACGTGATGGGCTCCAAGCACCTGGGTGCCGACGTCAACCTGGCCTGGCCGACCGCGCAGATCGCGGTGATGGGTGCCCAGGGGGCGGCCAACATCCTGTACCGCAAGGAACTGGCCGAATTGGCCGACGACCTGCCGGCGCAGGAGGCCCGCCGGGCGGAACTGGTCACCGAGTACGAGGACACCCTGGTCAACCCGTACGTGGCCGCCGAACGGGGCTACGTCGACACCGTCATCCCACCGTCGCAGACCCGGGCGCTGATCGTGAAGTCGCTGCGGATCCTCAAGACCAAGCGCCAGACGCTGCCGCCCAAGAAGCATGGGAACATGCCGCTGTGAGCGCCGACTTCTCGGTCACCGCCGGAAACCCGACGGATGAGGAGCTGGCCGCCGTCACCGCGCTGCTGCTGGCCATCGCCCGGACGCCTGCCGCGCCACCGGTGCACCAGGTCGGCGGCTGGGCCGACCCGGCGCTGCGGCTGCGCCGGCCGCTGCCGCCCGGACCCGGGGCCTGGCGCGCCTCGGCCTGGTCGTAGCCGTTCAGCCCTGACCGCCCGGCGTCAGGGCAGCTGGTAGGGCGGCGTGGTGTCGCCGAACACCCCGGCGCACTCGCAGTCGCCGCCCTGCCCGTCGGGCAGCTCGGCCAGGGTGGCGACCAGCAGCTCGCGCAGCTTGGGCAGGTTGGCCGCGAAGGTCTCCAGCACCTCGGCATGCGTCACACCGGTGCCGGCCTCGACGCCGGCGTCATGGTCGGTGACCAGGCACAGCGAGGTGAAGCACAGTGCCAGCTCCCGGGCCAGCGCGGCCTCGGGCATCGCGGTCATGCCGATGATGGTGGCGCCGCTGCGGCGGTAGTCCAGTGACTCGGCACGGGTCGAGAACCGCGGGCCGTTGATCACCGCCAGGGTGCCGGTGCCGGTCAGCGGCAGCCCGGTCGCCGCGGCGGCCCGCTGGGCGCCGGCCCGGCCGGCCGGGCAGTACGGGTCGGAGAAGGACAGGTGGGCGACGCCGGTTTCGCCGTCAGAGTAGGTGTGCGGCCGGCCGTGAGTCCGGTCCAGGATCTGGTCAGGCAGCACCATCGTGCCCGGGCCGAGTTCGGGCAGCAGCGAGCCGACCGCCGAGCCGGTCACCACCTGGCGGACGCCGACCGACCGCAACGCCCACAGGTTGGCCCGGTAGGGCACCAGGTGCGGTGGAAACCGGTGGTCGGCCCCGTGCCGGGGCAGGAACGCCACCCGGCGGCCGGCCAGCGTGCCGAGGGTGAGCCCGTCGCTCGGCTTGCCGTACGGGGTGTCGATGCGCACCGTCTCGGCCTGCTCGAGCAGTGAGTAGAAGCCGGAACCGCCGATGACGCCGATCTCGGCGCGCAGCTCTGCTGGGGATGAGGTAGCCACCCGCATACGGTAGCGAGTGATCCGGGTGTGAGTTGTGCCCCGGCGGGCTTGGTGTTGGGACGTGGCCCGCGAGATACTAGGACGTCAGAACATCGGGTTTCATGACGGCCGGGAGCGACGAGATGCAGCGCAGGCACTACGACGAGGACCATCTCGCCTTCGGCGACGCGGTACGCACCTTCATCGCCAAGGAGATGCTGCCCGACTACCTGGCCTGGGAAGCAGCCGGCCTGGCGCCCCGCGAGCTGTTCCGGGCGGCCGGCAGCAACGGTTTCCTGGGCCTGCAGGTGCCCGAGCAGTACGGCGGCGGTGGCACCACTGACTTCCGGTTCAACCAGATCCTCGGCGAGGAGCTGATGCTGGCCGGTGTCGGCGGCGCGGGCCTGGGCATCACCCTGCACAACGACATCTGCCTGCCGTACTTCACCTCCTACTGCACCGAGGATCAGAAGCAGCGCTGGCTGCCCGGCATCGCCTCGGGTGAGCTGATCACCGCGGTGGCGATGACCGAGCCGGGCGCGGGTTCGGACCTGGCCGGCATCCGCACCTCCGCGGTGGCCGATGGGGACGACCTGATCGTCAACGGCGCCAAGACCTTCATCACCAACGGCATCAACGCCGACCTGGTGATCACCGCGGTGCGCACCGGCCCGGACCGGCACAAGGGCCTGAGCCTGGTGATCATCGAACGCGGCATGCCCGGCTTCGAGCGGGGCCGCAACCTGGACAAGCTCGGCATGCACTCCCAGGACACCGCCGAGCTGAGCTTCACCGACGTCCGGGTGCCGAAGGAGAACGTGCTCGGCGAGCTGGGCGCGGGCTTCCTGGGCCTGGTCTCCAACCTGCCGCAGGAGCGGATGTCGATCGCGATCTCGGGCGTGGCCGGCGCCCGCGCCGCGCTGAACTGGACGATCGACTACGTCCGCGAGCGCAAGGCCTTCGGCAAGTCGATCGGCGCGCAGCAGAACACCCGGTTCGTGCTCGCCGAGGTGGCCACCGAGGTGGACGTCGCGCAGGCCTACGTCGACAAGTGCGTCGACGCCCTGTCGGTCGGCGACCTGACCCCGGAGGACGCGGCGAAGGCCAAGTGGTGGGCCACCGAACTGCAGGGCCGGGTGGTCGACCGGTGCCTGCAGCTGCACGGCGGCTACGGCTACATGCAGGAGTATCCGATCGCCCGGGCCTACGCCGACGCCCGGGTCACCCGGATCTATGGCGGTGCCACCGAGATCATGAAGGAGATCATCGGCAAGTCGCTCAAACTCGGCTGATGCGGTTCCTGCTCGCCTCAGCCTCGTCCGGCCGGTTGCGGACGCTGCGCCAGGCCGGCGTCGAGCCCGAGGTCGAGGTGTCCGGGGTGGACGAGGACGCGCTGACCGCTGCTACGCCCTCGGATCTCGTGCAGGTGCTGGCCCATGCGAAGGCGGTCGCGGTTGCTTCGCACCAGCGAGGCACCCTGCTGGTGCTGGGCTGCGACTCGATGCTGGAACTGGACGGTGCTGCGCTGGGCAAGCCCGGGTCGGTCGAGGAGGCCATCGCGCGCTGGAAGGCCATGCGCGGCCGGACGGCGGTGCTGCACACCGGCCACACTCTGATCGAGGTGCTGGATTCCGTACCCGGCCGGGTGCTCGATCGGGTGGCCAGCACCGAGGTCCGCTTCGCCGAGCCGTCGGATGACGAGATCGCGGCCTACGTTGCGACCGGCGAGCCATTGCGGGTGGCCGGCGCCTTCACCGTGGACGGCCTGGGCGGCTGGTTCGTCGACTCGATCGCCGGCGACCACCACAACGTGGTCGGGCTGTCGCTGCCGCTGCTGCGCCGGATGCTTTCGGAGTTCGGCTACGCGGTCACCGACCTACCAGCGCAACCAACCTGAGGTTGCCCGTTGATCGTTAAGCTGCCCTCTCATGTCGATAGTGCGAGCAGCCGCGATCTACGCCCGGATCAGTAGCGACCAGGACGGGCGCGGCTTAGGTGTGCAGCGCCAGGTGGAGGACTGCCGCAAGCTTGCCAGCGAGCGCGGGTGGGTGGTGGCTGAGGAGTACGTGGACAACGACGTGTCTGCCTACTCGGGCAAAACCCGGCCTGCGTATCGGCGGATGCTGGCCGATCTGGCTGCGGGTGAGCGGGACGCGGTGATCGTCTACAACCTCGACCGGCTGCACCGACAGCCTGCCGAGCTCGAGGACTTCGTGACGCTGTGCGAGAAGGCCGGTGTCACCAATGTGGCGACTGTGACCGCCGACATCGACCTGGGCAACGACGACGGTCTGTTCATGGCGCGGATGTTCGCGGCGTTCGCGGCGAAGGAGTCCGGGCGACGGTCGGCTCGGGTGCGGCGCAAGATGCAGGCTAACGCCGCCGCTGGGTTGCCACACGGCGGGTCGCTTCGCCCGTTCGGGTATGACGAAACCCGGATGGCGGTGGTCGAGAGCGAGGCCGCGATCATCAGCCAGCTCGCCGCGCGGTTCCTGGCCGGTGAGTCGCTGCGATCCTTGGCTGCCTGGTTGGAGGACGCCGGGGTGTCCACGGTGGCGGGTAAGCCGTGGCGCACCACGACCCTGAAGGCGGTGCTGGCCTCGGGCCGGATCGCCGGGCTGCGCGAGCACCAAGGCGTGATCGTCGGACCGGCGGCCTGGCCGGGCGTCATCAGCGAGGAACAGCACCGACGCATCCGCGCACTCATGCAGCAGAAGGCGGTGTCAGGTCGCCGGGCGGCCCGGCGCTACGCGCTGTCGGGTTTGCTGCGCTGCGGCAAGTGCGGCAACCGGCTCTACTCCGCAGCCCGCGGTGAGCGCCGCCGTTATGTGTGCCTATCCGGGCCGGATCACGGCGGCTGCGGCCGGCTGACGGTGGTCGCTGAGCCGGTCGAGGAGCTGATCGCCAAGGCGGTGCTGTTCCGGCTCGACACCCCGGAGTTGGCCGACACCCTCGCCGGACGGACCGCGCAGGACGAGGCGCTGGCCGAGGTCGTCACCCACCTTGCCGGCGACCGCGCGCAGTTGGAGGAACTGGCCGAAGCCTGTGCGGCCAGATCGATCACCATGCGGGAATGGCTGGCTGCCCGTAAGCCCATCGAGGACCGGATCACCCGCGCCGAGAGGAGGTTGGCCCGAGCCAACGACACTGACGCGCTGCCTTCGCTGATCGGCAACGGCCAGGCGCTAGGCCGAGCGTGGGACTCGCTCAACCTCGACCGGCAGGTCGCGATCATCACCGCCCTGCTCGACCACGCCGTCATCGGACCCGGCCAGCCTGGAGCCAGAACGCTCGACCCCGCGCGGGTGCAACCGGTCTGGAATCCGTAGGCCGCCACCACGGCCAGCGGTCACGGCGGCGCGAGGCGCGCTCGCTCCGCTTGCAGCGCGCCTCCCATCCGCCGCCACCCGCACACCCGGACCGACGCCCAGCAGCGCCCCGACCCGGCCGACCAGCACCGGATCAGCCACCTTCACCGGCACACCCTGCGCCGCACAGGTGGTCCGCACCCAGCTCTCCACCTCCTCCGGGGTGAAGCTCTGACGGCTGGGCATGTCAGGCCCACTGAGCCCAGATCGCCGGGCCGCCCTGCCAATCCGGCACGTCGGCAGATGACCACCGAAGGATCGGTTCAGCGCCCACCCGCGCCGACGCCTCACCGATCACCGCGTCGGGGCTGCGACCGGTGATCCGCTGCACCCGTGGCTGGAAGCCCTGCGCCAGGTTATAGCGATGCAACCCGTCGATTCGGGCGTCGTCGGCGAAAGACTTCGCCACGTACTTCGACAGATACCCGGCTGCTTTGCGCGCCTCACCCAGGGTGCCGGACCCGACTGGCAGGTCACCGATCACCTTGATGTGCACGAATCCATGTAGCCAGGATGCTGCGATCAGCGAACGCGGAATGAACCGCCCGACCGCGAAGTGCAGATGCAGCCCGTGGTCGGTCTTGTGCCACTCCGGCACCCACGCATAGGCAATCGGCTTGCCGTCCAGCTCGGCCCGCATCGTCCGGAAGAACGTCCCGACATGTGCCCGCACCTGCCGCTGATCGTGACACCCCGCACCGCGGTAGGTCAGGGTGCCGAGCCGGTTCAGCCGGTTCGCCGCGCAGTACCGGCGGAGCTTGCCCTTCGCCCGCCGGCCAGCCTCCACCCGTGCCCGCTCAGGATTGCGGGCGTGCCCCTTGACCCCGCCACCACGCGGATACGGCCGCGACGGAACGAACGCACCGCCAGCTTCACGGGCGTCGGGATAGAACGACAGCGACCAGTGCGCGGTGGCAGGACGGTTCAGCAGTTCCGCGACGGGATCGCTGGCGGTGAGGGGTGACACATCGGGCTCCGTAGACGCGCAGGGACAGAAGCTCGATGACTTCTGCCCCACCTCGACGCGGAGCCTTCTAGTTCGTCTGTGTTCAACCCCAGGTAGCTACCCGCTACCCCGTTGTGGGCCGGGTCCGTCGAGCGACCCGTCTTCTATTCGTAGTCACCGCGGCTCATCGAAAACCGGGCGCGCCACGAGAATGACACGCCTGTAAGTCCGTCGTCAAGAAGCTATCGACGCCGGCGTCCGCCGCACGGTCAGGAGGGTGGGCGGTGTCCGTGGCAGAGCTGGTCCATGAGACTGCCCAGCGGCACGCCGAGTCCGTGGGCGACCCGGTGCCAGGTGTCCAGCGAGCCGCGCGTCGTGCCGTGCTCCAAGTTGATCAGCACGGTGCGGGACAGGCCGGTCAGCTCCGCGAGTGCGTCATAGGTCAGGCGCTTCTCGGCCCGCAGCCGGGACAGCTCCAGCCGCAGCGCCTCATGGTTCGGCTCGGGTCGGCGGGGCATCCGCTCAGACTGGCAGTCAACGAACCTTGACCGCAGTACAGGTTCGTTGACTATTGTGGTGAGGACCGCAATTGCTCATCGGGAAGGCCGAGCACCATGCCGCGTCCGCACGCCACCTTCTGTGACCTACCGCCCGGCCGCGACCACGGCCAGTTCTGCATCTCCCGTCCAGTCGCCCGCGAGGCCATCGCCATCAACGAAGCCGGCAAGCCCGTCGACCTCACCGTCGACCTCGCCGTCCGACGTTCAGACCGCGACGGCCACCGGCTGGTGAGAGTCATCGCCGAACCACCGACCATCGCCGCACGATCCGTAACGCTCCTGCCGTCTGGGACCGCGCGCCAACTCGCCGCAGCCCTCATTGTCGCCGTCGACCAGGCCGACGAACTCGACCGGGACGTCTCCATACGCCCAGCACCCTGAACGCCTCCGGTGGGCTGTGGGAGCCCGCTGAGCCCACCCCGAGTTATGTTGCTATTTCAAGTGAAGAGGTGCGCCCGAGCACCGAGTGGTGTCGGCGCGCGGATGGATGTGTAATCTGCCGCCATGAAGGCCAGCGATCTTCAATACACGACGCTCTCCAAACTCATCGCACCCATCGTCGATCGGACAGGCCTGACGGAGTCGGCCGCCTTCCTCGTTTGGTTCCTTGAGAACGTCTACCGGCTAGAGGAGACCGACGCGCGTGACGCGGTATGCGATCATGCGAACGATAAAGGTATCGATGGCATCTACGTCGATCACAATAATGAGGAGATTCACTTTCTGCAGGCCAAGGTGCGTCAAAGTGCCACCGGCAAGATCGGCGACGTCGGACCGAAGAATCTTATGGCATCCGTCGCGCAGTTTGACACGTCAGAGAAGGTGAAAACCATCCTGGCGGGTAACGCGGACATTGAGTTGAAGCGGCTTATCTCAAGAATTCAGCTCGCGGACATGGTAGATCAGGGATACTCCCTAGTTGGAGTATATGTCACGAACGAGCAGTCTAACGCAGACTCCATGGCCTATGAAGAGATTACTCCGAGTATCTCAATATTTGATCGCGAACGAATTGCCGCGAATTTTGTCGATGTAGACAGTGCGGGCGGTAAAATGACCAAATTTGTTTTCGATACGTCGTACGTCGATCCGATGGAAATGCAAGTCGGGGCTGGACTTAACAAGGCAACCATGTACGTGTTCCCGGCAAGAGCGCTCCAACTCGTGCATATGGCTGGCATTGGTGACGGTTCGCTCTTTCGCGAGAATGTTCGTTATACGCTTGGAAACACGGCGGTAAATAAGTCCATCCGCGGAGCCGTAGCACGGAAGGAAAGCCACGGAAACTTTATCCTAGGCCATAACGGGTTGATTATCCTGTGCTCGTCCGCGGACCATGACGACTCGAAGCATGAGTTAACGATCAAAGACTACTCCGTCGTTAATGGCGCTCAAAGCCTGACGAGCTTCTTCACTGATAAGGCCAAATTGACCGACGACCTACGCGTGCTTGTACGCGTCATCGAGCTGCAGGACGAGGTGCTCGCAAGGGAGATCACTCAAAACAGTAATAACCAGAACGCCATCAAACCTCGCGATTTGCGATCGAACCATGCCATCATGCTTCGTCTCCAGGCTGAAATGACTAAGGAGCCAGGCGGGTTCTTCTTCGAAATCAAGCGGGGTGAGAAGCCTCCCGCAGGGAAATCAGTCATTGCGAATGATGAGATAGGACGAGCCCTCCTTGCCTTTGACATTCAGGAGCCCTCTTCTGCGCATCAAATCTACAAGGTGTTCGACGAGAAGTACGCCGAAATATTTGGTGGACCCAGCATTACTGCGGGTCGAGTAATCTTCGTTCACAAGCTTCTACAGGTTGTAAATGCGAACTTGCATCGGATTACGAATCGTCAAATGGCATCGTACACGCTCGCGCGGTTCTTTCTTCTATTCTTGCTTTCTAAGATACTTCGCTCGAATCCAACCTCCCAGCGATATGTTGCCGACCCGTCACAACTGGTCGGCGCAGCTCAAGATCAATTTCTTGCAAGGTGTGAAGAGATTTTAAAGACTGTAATTGTGGATTTGAACTATGAGTCTAGTACCGTTCAGTTTGACTACAAGTCCGTGCTAAAGAGTCCTAAGCAGTCCGGCGACTTAGCAGATCGAATACTGGCAAGCTACGAAAAGGACGTCCAGCGCGATAAGGCGGAGTCCTTCACGGGCTGGGTACCGACGCAGGCCCCGGTCAAGAAGGCCCCGGTCAAGAAGGCCCCGGTCAAGAAGGCCCCGGTCAAGAAGGCCCCGGTCAAGAAGGCCCCGGTCAAGAAGGCAACTCCGTAGGGGCCGCTCGATGGGGTCGCACGACTTGTCAGGTTATCCCGATGGGTACGGCCGTCGACAGCTCAGTTCGTGCGTGAAGGATCACCGAGAGGGCTGACCTGCGAGCCACATTCCCGCAAGGTCTCGCCCCCTCTGCATAATGGATGACGTGAACCTCCAGACTAAGGTCGACACGCCAGAGCGGCACATGCGGCGCATTGAAGGTTTGGCGCGCCAGTTTCTCGCCATGCGGTTTTCTGGAGCGTTGGAATTGTGGCAGTTCCAACGCAAGCTTCTGTCTGCGCAGCAGGCCATACAGGAGGCGATAAGCGAAGCCAAGCGAGCGCCTAGGCGGGAACGAGACCTGCAAATGCTTGAACAGCTCAGATGGGTCCGGTGGCAAGCTCGATTACTTGGCGATACCTTCGCATGGGTTGTTCTTGGACTCGATGATCAGACCATCGTTCCCCTTGGTGAGAACGACCGAGGATCAGTCCCTCAGCGACATTCGGCCGGTACGCTCGGCGTACTGGCAATATCGGAATCTCTTGCCAATCAAGGTCTCGGCTTTCCTTTGATTCATGACATTACGGATTGTCTGCGGATCGGTGATGTGACCTTCGTGCATACCACTGGTAACCGGCACGAACGTGAGTTGACAACTTTCGAGGTAAAGACGCGGCAGACAGGGCTTGAGAAGGATCCGACGACTGGCGAGCAAATCGCGTCGTTAGCAATTACGGTTCACGGTATTTCCGCTTCCAAGCGGTTTGCCGAGGTGAACGAGAATATTCCGGTCGCACCGCTTGAAGAACAACTTCCAACACCTCGTGTCGACCGGCGGCTTGAGGATCAATCGGTCAGGATGGCGAGGGCACTCTCCAAGCAGACTCGCCCCAACAACGAGTTGAGCGATCTCGACGGTGAGCCGTACCTGTCATTCGAGCTTTCTAGCGAATCCTCGAGGCACTGGGATGCGCTTCGATACGTCACTCGGACCGCACGGCGAAGCGGAGTGGGCGTTCGTGCCATCGATCAGTCCTTCGTTTACCTCGCGGTTTACGACGACACCAATGATCTCTTGCACAGACTGCAGTCTGTGGACTTCAAGACGGTCGTCGCGCCTGAGTTCCGCCGGGTTTTGCCGGAAAGCGAGCGCGACGCGCGTGATTCACTGGTGATCAACGCGGTGCTTCCTCCGCACGAGATTCGCCGGCCATACCGCTCGATGCCGTATTTCTTGCATCCGTTAGCCAAGACCACGATTTTTGACCTGATGAATCGCCGAATGGTCGTGGTGGTCATCGTAAACCCAGGTCCAATCATCCGCCGACTAGAACAGCTTGGCTTCCAGGTAATCGCCGAGCCGCGACGCAAGCTGATGCCACATTTTAAGGTGTCGTGCGTAATAGGCGAGGGGGACGACCGCTACACACTCCACATGGATTCCTTCGATCACGACCTTTGGGAAGCACTCCATAATTTTCAGGGAAGCGAGGGCGTAATCGCCAAAATCGTCGCTAAGCGGGAAGCGCTTCGACCGCTCGCTGGTGACATCGTTGCAGCGCACCGCGCTGCCCGCGCACGGAACGTGACTGTCACTTGACGGCTTTTTGACTCCCCCCCGAGGCAATTTACGTACAGGCGGGTCGCAAGATGACGCGAGGGGTGTCCTAACGACTTGTCAGGTTGCCGAGGTCGGTCAGCCCTCCGTCCGGGGCGAAGGCGCCACGAGACGGCTATGGCTCGCGATGGCGAGGGTGTGGCACTGCCTGAACGGATAGGTCGTCGATTCCGGTGAAATCGCTGGGGTTACAGGTATACAGCGGCAGGTCGTGGGCAATCGCCGACGCCGCGATCAGGGCGTCGTAGGCGCGAGCGGCAGGCTTGCGTCCGGCCTGACTCAGCGACGCTGCGACGCGACCGAACGCCCGGGCCGACGCGGCATCGAAGGCGAGGGCTTCGAAGTCCGCTTCGGCTTGCTGGAGGTGCGCCTGGCGGGCCGATCGGTCGCGGGCCGTACTGGCGACATGCGGTCCGACCGACAGCTCGGCCAAGGTGACCGCGCTGATCACGCACTCGTCTGGAAGCAGGCTCGGATCTTCCAGCTCCCCGAGCAGAATCACTGTTGAGGTATCGAGCATTCCCCGAACCGCAGGAGCGTTCATACGGCCGAGTCGAGAACGGCGTCGATATCGCGGCGCAGCAGGTCGGGGTCCACTTTCGGCAGGTGCCGCCGGCGTTCGATTAGTTCGGCAGGCGAGGGGGCGGTTCTGCGCAGCGGACGTAATTCTGCGATTGCGGCACCGTCTTTGGTCACAATCAATTCCTCACCGCGAGCAACTCGGTCGAGCACCGCGCCGCCATCGTTGCGCAGCTCGCGCACCGTCACACTCTTCATGACCCACGTGTCTCACGGGTGAGACACAGGCGCCAGACTTACACCGGGGGGACGCCGTGCCGCTTGTCGGCCAGCGGGCGGGCCTTGCCGGCCAGCGCGGCGAAGCGCCGCACCAGCTCGGCGCGTAGCTCGGACGGGTTGATGATCACGTCGATCACCAGGTCGGCGGCCAGCCGCAGCAGGTCGACGTCCTCCTCGTACTCGGCCCGCTTGGCCTTGACGAACGCGGCCTGTTCCTCGGGGTCGGCGATCTCGGCGATCTTGTTGGCGTACACCGCGTTCACTGCCGCCTCGGGCCCCATCACCGCTACCCGCGCGGTGGGCAGCGCGATGCAGGCGTCCGGCATGAAGCCCGGGCCGTCCATCGCGTACAGGCCGGCGCCGTAGGCCTTGCGGACCAGCACCGACACCTGCGGCACGTTGGCCTCGGACACCGCGGTGATCATCTTGGCGCCGTGCCGGATGATGCCCTGCCGCTCCACCTCGGAGCCGATCATGAAGCCCGGCACGTCGGCGAGGTAGAGCAGGCCGATGTTGAACGCGTCGCACAGCCAGATGAACCGGGCTGCCTTGTCAGCCGAGTCACCGAACAGCACCCCGCCGCGTACCGCCGAGTTGTTCGCGACCACCCCGACCGGCCGGCCGTCGATCCGGGCCAGGCCGGTGATCAGCTCGGCCGCGAACTCGGGCTTGACCTCGAAGAACGAGTCGTCGTCGATCAGGCCGTCGATCACGGAGTGCATGTCGAAGGGCATCGACTCGGCAACCGGCACCGCGTCGTCGGCCAGCTCGTAGGCCGGCGGCTCGGCGGCATAACCAGGCGCGGGCAGCCGCCAATTGCCAGGCAGGTAGGAGAAGAACAGCTTGGCCTGCTCGATCGCGTCGGCGTCGTCGGTTGCCAGGTTGTCCCCACAGCCCGACACCGTGGCGTGCATCCGGGCGCCGCCCATCTCCTGCAGGCTGACCTTCTCGCCGACCACCATCTCGGCCATCCGGGGCGAGCCCAGGTACATCGAGGCATTGGCCTCGACCATGATCACGATGTCGCAGAACGCCGGGATGTAGGCGCCGCCGGCGGCCGAGGGCCCGAACAGGCAGCAGATCTGGGGCACCTTGCCCGACAGCGCCACCTGGTTGTGGAAGATCCGCCCCGCCCCGCGGCGGCCCGGGAACAGCGCGACCTGGTCGGTGATCCGGGCACCGGCGGAGTCGATCAGCCAGAAGACCGGCAGCTCCTCGACCAGCGCCCGTTCGGTGATCCGGATGATCTTCTCGACCGTCCGGGCACCCCACGAACCCGCTTTCACGGTCGGGTCATTCGCCACCACCAGGGCCGGCCGGCCCTCCACCAGCCCCTGGCCGGTCACCACCCCGTCGGCCGGCAGGCCGGAAGCACCCGCATTGGCGAGCTGGGAGTCCTCGACGAAGGAGCCCTCGTCGAACAGCAGGGCGATCCGGTCCCGGACGTAGAGCTTGTTCGCCGCGGCGAGCTTCTCGGCAGCCTTGGCGTGCGGCGCCAGCGTTGCCTGCCGCGCCGCCGCTACCTTGTCAGCGTCCGACATTCGTGACCTGCCTCGCGATCTCGTAGTAGTAATGCACGCCAGGGCGATCAAAACGTATACGAGATCGCCGTAACTCCCCGACCGGGCTGAGCTGTCAGGGCAGCGCTACTCGACCGGCAGGCCGAGCGCCCGGGCGATGACCATCCGCTGCACCTCGGAGGTTCCCTCGCCGATCTCGAGGATCTTGGCGTCGCGGTAGAACCGGGCCACCGGGTATTCCTCCATGAAGCCGTAGCCGCCGAACACCTGGGTCGCCACCCGGGTGGCCGAGACGGCCGCCTCGCTGGAGTACAGCTTGGCGATCGCGGCGGCCTGCTTGACCTCGGCGGCCGAGCGGCCGGCGTCCTTGAGCCAGGCAGCCTTGTAGGTCAGCGTCCGGGCCGCCTCGACCGCGACCGCGAGGTCGCTGATCGCGAACGCGATCGCCTGCCGCGCCCCGATCGGCTTGCCGAAGGTGTGCCGCTCCTTGGCGTAGCGCAGCGACTCGTCCAGGCAGGCCTGGGCCAGCCCGACAGCCAGCGCCGAGATGGCGATCCGGCCGTCGTCGAGAATGGCCAGGAACTGCTTGAAGCCGGTGCCGCGCTGCCCGAC
>Ga0247773_1000296_pt1 | contig 23134 bp, 21 predicted proteins | sample UWRJL092311B6_FD_179934 | JGI IMG/M metagenome (GOLD analysis project Ga0247773, IMG submission 179934) | Plant litter microbial communities from Arlington Agricultural Research Station in Wisconsin, United States - UWRJ-L092-311B-6 | ecosystem: Environmental > Terrestrial > Plant litter >...
AGTGTGGACAGCTCGCGCGCCAGCCACCCTTCGCCGCAGCCGGCGTCGAGCACGGGGCCGGGGGGCACCTGGCGGATCACGCCTGCCATCGCCCGATCGGTCACCTGCCGCGCCGGGTCCGCCCCCGCGCGCACGGCGGCCGCCCAGTCGCCCGCGGCGGCGTCCCACGCGAGCAGCGCGGGCGTGAGCTCGGCGGGCGCCGCCAGCCGCGCGGCCTCGTCCGCCTCGCGCCACGACACACGCGTCTTTCCCGCGGCCCCCCGCCGCCCGGCCGCGCTTCCCTCCCCCGCGCCCTTCCCTCGCTCGCTCATCCCATCTCCCGAACAACCACGCGCCGCCCACCTGCACCGAATGGCCGGTGGGGGGCGATTTCTGTTCATTTGTGGCGAAAAGGTAGACAGCGTGGACGGGGTAGTGTACGTTGAGTACGCGACGAGGTGCAAGGGGACGACTGCGCGACGGGAGGGTGGAGATGCACAGAGAGCCGGTGGACAGCAGCAGCCTCAGCAGCCTGGGGTACGATGCCCACAAACACCTGCTGGAAGTGGAGTTCCGCAACGGCGGCGTGTACCGCTACCTGGAGGTGCCCGAGGAGGAGTTCGCGGCGCTGAAGGAGGCCGACTCGGCGGGGCGCTACCTGAACCAGGAGATCAAGCCGTTCTACAGCGTGATCAAGGTGCGCTCGCGCCCGCGCCAGAGAGACTGACGGCCCGGGCCGGTGGACCGGCGCCCCGGACGGCGAGCCCGCCGTCCGGGGCGTTCATCGCTTCATCCCGGAACCGCCACGCTTACTGCAGGCAGTTGGGAGCGGTGGAGCTGATCGCCACGTTCTTGATGCCGATGCCGGTGGCCCCGTTCGCGTCGGTGACGGTCAGGGTGAGGGTGTAGGCGACGGAGCTGGTCGCCTGGTAGTCGCTCAGGTAGCCGCTCCCGCTTCCCGCGCTCTGCGACCACGAGTAGCTGTATGGCGCCGTGCCGCCGCTCACCGTGGCCCAGTAGGCGCACGATGCGTTCGGCTTCACGGGGCTGGAGCCGTCGATGGTGACGGCGAGCTGCGGGGCGACCGTCACCGTGGTGCTCCCGGTGTGCCCGTTGATGGTCGCCGAGATGGTGGCGCTCCCCACCGCCACGGCGGTGACCGTGCCGCCGCTGACCGTGGCCACGGAGGTGTTGCTCGACGCCCACGAGGTGACGGTGCTGCTGGCGTACTTCCCCGCCGCGTCGTAGCCGAAGGCCAGGCAGGGTCCCGTGGTGCCACGCTCGAGCTTGGTGGGGCAGGCCACGCTCACCGTGGCCGTCGGTCCCACCGTACGCCGCGGCGCGTTCGGCATTGCGCCCGCGCGCTCGCCGGCGCTGGTCACGCCGCGCTCGTTGCACCCCGCGGCGACCGCAACGACTGCCGCCAGCGCGATCCATCGCCTGTTGATCCGCATCGTTCATCCTCCGGGCCGGGTAGGGGAGACGCGCGTCGTACAGGACGCGCGAGGGGAGCTCGCAAGATGGCGGTGCATCTCCCATTAATCAATGTACGTCCGAAAATGTTAGCGGTGCTCCGCGGTCGAGGTTCCGGCGCCGAGGGCGGGTGGCTTGCGCGCGCATCGGTCGCGGAGCGATCCTTCCGCGCATCCAGCCGCATCGCTCGCCGATCCTCATCTCCCGTCCCGATCGCCCCCACCATGACAGAGACCGAAATGCCGGCCGCCGCGCCGGGCACACGCTCCGAGGCGCGGCTGGTGCGCGCGATGGGGATGTGGGCGCTGGCCGCCAGCATCGTGAACGTCACCGTGGGCGGCGGCATCTTCCGGCTCCCGGCGTTCGTGGCGGGGCAGCTGGGCGGCTCGGCCACGCTGGCCTACCTGGTGTGCGCGGTGGCGATGGGGCTGATCGTGCTCTGCTTCGCCGAGGCGGGGAGCCGCGTGGCGCTCACCGGCGGGCCCTACGCCTACGTGGAGGTGGCGTTCGGCCCGTTCGCGGGATTCCTTTCCGGCGTGCTGCTGTGGGTGGTGGGAACGTTCGCGCTCTCGGCCGTGGCCACGCTCTTCGCGGACGCGGTGGGCGCGCTGGTGCCGGCGCTCGCGGGGACGGCGGCGCGGGCGGTCGTCCTGGTCGCCACCTTCGCCATCCTGGGCACGGTGAACGTGCTGGGCGTGCGGCAGGGGACGGCGGTGAACGTGGTGTCGACCATCGCCAAGCTGGTGCCGCTCCTGCTGCTGCTGGTGCTGGGCGCGTTCGCGGTGAAGGCGGCGAACTTCGCGGGGATCCCCACGCCGGCCGGCGCGTCGCTGGCGCGGACCTCGGTGGTGCTGATCTTCGCCTTCGCGGGAGTGGAGAGCGCGCTGGTGCCGAGCGGCGAGGTGCGTGACGTGGCCCGCACCATCCCCCGCGCCATCCTGGTGGCGATGGTGGCGATCACGGGGCTGTACATCGCCCTGCACCTGGTCTGCCAGGGGATCCTGGGCGGCGCGCTGGGGAGCTCGCAGACGCCGCTGGCGGACGCGGCGGCCGTGGCGCTGGGCCCGTGGGGGCGGATGATGATGCTGGTGGGCGCCGCCGTGTCGATGTTCGGCTACGTGGGCGGGATGACGCTCGCCGTCCCCCGCGCGCTCTTCGCGCTGGGCCGCGACGGCTTCCTTCCGCGCCCGCTGGCGGCGGTGCACCCGCGCTTCCACACGCCGCACGTGGCGATCGCGGTGCAGGCGGTGGTGGTGTGCCTGCTGGCGGTGAGCAGCGGGTTCGAGAAGCTGGCGCTGCTGGCGAACGTCTCCACGCTGCTGCTGTACGCGGGGTGCTGCCTGGCCGCCTGGCAGCTGCGGCGCCGCGACGTGCGCGCGGGCGGCATCCCGTTCCGCGTGCCGGCGGCGGGGGTGGTGCCGTTCGTGGCGCTGGCGGTGATCGCCTACATGCTCGTCTCCGTCACCTGGAAGGAGTGGGCAGTCGTCGCCGGCCTCCTCGCCGCCGCAGCCCTCATCTACTTCGCCACCACCGCCGCCCGCCGCGGCCTCCGCCCCGCGGAGTCGTAGCGCGGCCGGGGCCTCGGCGTGTCATCCAACGCGACGATCCCTCCGCGCGCCTGATCGCACCGCAGGGATCGCTCGTTTCGGTGGATGCGGATCGTGCGCTTCGAACGGGGTTCGTCCGAGGGACGGATGGCAGATCCTTCGGCCTGCGAGCCGTTACGCATGCCGGCGGGGCAGTGTGGCCGGCCTCAGGATGACATCGTAGGGCGTCGTGCAGCAACGGGTTGATCGCGGAGCACGCGATCGAGCGAGCCGCAGCGACTCGTCACAGGCAGCGCTGTCATCCTGAAGGATCCGCGCGCCGCAATCGCGTCCACGCCGATGCCGGGCGGCGACGGAAGGATCCATACTCGCCCCTCGGACCACCGCCGGCCGGACGCGACGAGCGCGGCGCATCGATCGAGCACGGCATCCAACGCAACGATCCCTCCGCGCGCCTGATCGCGCCGGAGGGATCGCTGGTTCGGCAGATGCGGATCGTGCGCTCCGGACGGGTTCGTCCGAGGGACGGGCGGCAGATCCTTCGGCCTGCGGACTACCGCACATGCCGATGGTGCGGTGTTGCCGGGCTCAGAATGACAGCGTACGGCGCTTCAGAAGAACGGGATAGACTCGTCGCGCCGTGAACAGGTCGTCATCCTGAAGGAGCCGCGCGACGCAACCGCGTCCACATCGATTGCCCGGCGGCGACGGAAGGATCCATACTCGCCCCTCGCAGGACACGCCGCCGTTGTCCAACGCAGCGATCCCTCCGTCGCCCAGTGCGCCGGAGGGATCGATGTTTCAAGCGCACGATGCAACGGCTCAGGCGGTCGTGGCGGCGCCGAGGGGGAAGGCGCGGGCGTGCCAGGCGTCGCGAAAGCGCAGCTCCCAGCGGCCGGCGCGCACGTCGCCCACGGTGCCGAGGGTGTTGTCGAACACGGGCGTGTCGTCGCTCACCTGGCCGGCGGCGGCGAGCTGGCGGAAGGCGGGGCGCTCGGCGGATCGCACCTGGCCGTCCGCGTCGCGGTAGAAGACGAACGAAGAGGTGCGGCGCAGGTCGGTGCCCAGCTCGCGCTCCACGCCGGCCAGCGCGTTGAAGAGCGAGTCGATCGAGCAGCCGCTGACGCCGGTCGCGCGTTCGTCGGCGGCGATCAGCAGGAAGCGGTCGTGGCGAAGCTCGCGCGCGCCCACCACCGGCGCGCCGTGCGCGGCCCAGCGCCGAAGAAAATCATCCACCCGCCCCAGCAGCGCGTTCGCCTCGGCGGGGCTGAGCGGGCGCGGCGCGGCGAACACCCACACGCGGGCGTCGTCGGGCATCTGGTCGAAGGATACGGCGGGCATCGCAAGGTCTCCTGCTCGGTTGTGCGTCGGGCGTCGTCCGGCGTTGTACACCGGCGCGCCGATCGGGTGCGCCTACGACGGCGCGGCGATCTCGCGCAGCTGCTCGGCGGTGAGGCGGTAGGTGTACCACTCGGTCATCCGCCGCGCGCCCAGCTTGTCGTAGAAGTCGATCGCGAGCTGGTTCCAGTCGAGCACCACCCACTCCATCCGCCCGCACCCGCGCCGCACCGCCTCGCCGGCGAGATGCGCGAACATCGTCTTCCCCACCCCCAGCCGCCGCGCGTCCGGGAGCACGAAGATGTCTTCCAGATAGAGCGTGGGAAGCGCCAGGAAGCTGCTGTACGTCTCGCAGGTGATGGCGTACGCCACGGCGCGTGCGCCGGCCTCCGCGATGTACACCTGGATGCGGTGCGGCTCGGGGCCGAAGGCGTCGTTCAGCAACCGGCCGCGCGCCTCGGGCGTCGGCCGGTCCAGCTTCTCGTAGTCCGCCAGCGCATCCACCAGCGCCAGCCAGGTGTCGCCGTCCGCCACCGTGGCGGAGCGGACGGTCACGCGTTCGCCCATCTGCGTAAGGTCGGGGGATGATGAGGATGCGGTCGCGTCCGGATTCGCCCGGGCGCGGGAGGCGGAACGTTAGCGGCGCCGCGCCGGCCCGGCAACGAAGCGGGGAGGATGGCGCCGATCGTGCCCATCCGGCGTGGCCGATCACGCCGCTGACATGGATCCTTCCGGCGCCGCCCATCGTCCCTGCACCGGAAGGGCTGGGGAGCGGCGCCTTCAGGATGACATCCCCCGTGATCGATCGCACCGGTGGAACCTTCGCGCTGTTGACGGAGGTAGCACGCGGGGCGATCCTGTCGCGCACATCCTGACGAGAAACTCCGAACGGGCCGTACGAATGCATCGAAGGGCGCTTACCGCGGTTCTGCTCACGCTGGCGACGTTCGCCTGCGCGCCCCCTCCCCCGCCGCCGGCACCGCTCCCCCCGCCCCCCCCGGCGCCCACCGCCGAGGAGATGGCGGCGGAGCGGGCCACGCGCGCGCAGCGGCTGTGGGAAGAGGGGAGCGCCATGGGGCGGCAGGGGCGATGGAACCAGGCCGAGCGGGCGTACCGCGAGGCGGTCACGCTGCTGCCGGATTCGGCCACGTACCACATGGCGCTCGCCACCGCCCTGCTGCAGCAGGGCCGCGACAGCGACGCCGCCGACGCCATGATGGCCGGCATCCGCGCGGAAGAGGCGGAGACGCCGCCCAACCATCGCCTGATCGCGGTGGATTACGAGCGCCTGCTGCAGATCCTGGAGCGCGTGAACCGGCTGGACGAGGCGCGCTCCGCCCGCGAGCGCCAGCGCCTGCACCGCATGCTGCGCGACACCACGCCGCCGCGGTAGGCACCGTCCGCTCGCGAGATCAGCCCCGTCTCGCCATGGAAGCCTCGCGCCGGCCGCGAGGCTTCGCGCCATCGTGGCCGCGTCAGCCGTCGGTCGCCGGCTTCGCCGCGCCGCTCACCCCCGTCGCCGCCGCGCCGATCAGCCGCGACAGGTCGTACTCCGCGAGGTCGCCGATGCGGTCGAGCGTCACGTCGGCCGGGGTGAAGCGGGAGCAGAGCTCGGCATCGAGCGCGTAGTGCCCCTGGCGCGGGAAGACGGTGGTGAGGCGCGGCCCCCACGCGGAACGCATCGCGTCCAGGATGCGCAGCTTGTCATCCACCATCACGTAGTGGCGGGCGGGGTAGCGGGCCTCCACGTCGTCCAGCATCTCTTCCTTGTGGATGTAGATCAGGACGTTTCCATCCACCGCGTCCCACAACCCCGACCGCTCCACCTTTCGCGGCTGGAACACCACGTCGCCGTCGGAGAGGATCACCACGGGGCCCCACTGCCGGCAGTGGTCCAGCGCGTCGAGCGAGCCGGGGTACAGGCGGTTGGCGAACGGGTAGTTCACCAGGTAGGTGCTGGCCGCCAGCAGGTTGGGGTCGCGCGGGTGCTCCACGCGAAAGCGCTGCAGCGCGCCCAGGTAATCGGCGTACCCCAGCTCGCTCCGCAGCTCCTCGAACATCTCCCAGTACCACTGCGCCCGCTCGGGGCCGAACGCCTGCGTCAGGTGCCGCTTCAGGTCGGCGGTCACGCGGTCGTTGTCGAGCAGGGTGTTGTCCACGTCGAACAGGAACACCACGTCGTGGCGCAGGCTCATCGGCTTGGGTCTCTTCCGGGTTGACGGTCATCGGGTTCGCCCACGATACCACCCCGCCGCCCGCGCGACCAGACGAGCCCCGTCACGACGCGGAACCGGCTCGCCGGGAGGATGGAAACCGGGGATGCGGTTCCGTCCAACATCGATGCGTCCAGATCAAACAGCGCGCCCCATCCGCCCGCGGCCCCCGCGAACCCATGACCCGCATCGCGCTCCGCACCTGGCAGGTGCTGGAAGAGAACCATGCCGGCGACCGGCTGAACAGCGTGGTCGACCACTCGCTGCTCGCCCTGATCATCCTCAACGTGATCGCCTCCACGCTGGCCACGGTTCCGGAGATCCACACGGCGCACGGCGGTCCGCTCGAGCGCTTCGAGCGAATCTCGACGCTGGTGTTCGCGGCCGAGTACCTGGCGCGCGTATGGGCCGCACCGGTGGATGCGCGCTACCGGGGCGCCGTGCGCGGGCGGCTGCGCTACGTCGCCACGCCGATGGCGCTGGTGGATCTCTGCGCCGTGCTCCCGTTCTGTCTCGCCATGATCGGCGGCGACCCGAGCCTGGCGCTCGCCGCGAGGATCTTTCGCCTCGTGCGGCTGATCAAGCTCGCGCGCTACTTCCCCGCCCTTCGGCTGGTGGGCGAGGTCGCGCGCTCGCGCGCCGCGGAGCTGCGAGTCACGCTCGGCGCGCTGATGCTGCTGCTGGTGGCCGCGTCGTCGCTGATGTTCTACGCCGAGAACGCGGCGCAGCCGGAGCGGTTCAGCAGCATCCCCGCGACCATGTGGTGGGCGGTGGCGACGGTTACGACGGTCGGCTACGGCGACGTGGTGCCGATGACCCCCATCGGGCGGTTGCTCGGCGCCGCCGTGGCGATCCTCGGGATCGCCTTCTTCGCCTTCCCCACCGCCATCCTCGGCTCCGGCTTCATCGACGCGTTCGGCAAGCGCGGCCCGCCGCCCTGCTGCCCGCACTGCAAGCGCCCGCTCGACGGATCATCCACCGGCACGGTTCAGCCGCACTCCACCTGACGCATCGTGCCTCCCTGCGCCTCGAGGCAGCCCGGCGGCCGTGCAGCCTCGCGCGGGTTGCGAGGCTTTCCGTAGTTGTTGCCGCGGCTTCCAGCCGCCCGTCCAACCGGTCGCGGCTGGCGCCGGTCTTTTGCTCGGGCGCTGTCCACCACGCGCGTTTCGATCGTCCCCGTTGACAGACCCGTGCCGGCGGGATGATAATGGGATGGAAGCCGGCACCGACGCCGGCACGCAACCCCGGGCCCGACGCATGACCGCGATCGTCCGCAACACCAACAATCGCCTGAACAATCCCGTCTCCTCCAGGAGTCGCGGGCCCGGGCGCGTGTTGTCGTAGGCGAGACGAACGCAACCTGCAGGGCACCCGGCGGCTCCTCGAGAGGAAATCGAGGAGCCGCCTTCGTTTTGCCGCCGCCCCCTCGATCTCCTCCGGACCCGCGACACCCACCCGACCCCGGAGAGACCCGCATGTGCTCCATCCTCGGCATCCTGGACATCCACGGCGAGCCCGCGCCGCTGCGCGCCCGCGCCCTGCGCCTCAGCGCGCTGCAGCGCCACCGCGGGCCCGACTGGTCCGGCGTCTGGTCGTCGGACCGGGCGATCCTCGCGCACGAGCGGCTGGCGATCGTCGACGTGCTGCACGGCGCGCAGCCGCTGCGCGACCCCGCGGGGATGCACGTGCTCGCCGTGAACGGCGAGATCTACAACCACCGCGAGCTGCGCGCCGGCCTGCGCGAGCCCTTCGCCTTCGCCACCGACAGCGACTGCGAGATCATCCTCGCGCTCTACCGCGAGCGCGGCGACGGCTTCGTGGACGCGCTGAACGGCATCTTCGCCTTCGTGCTGTACGACGCGGAGCGCGACCGCTGGCTGATCGCCCGCGACCACATGGGGATCGTCCCCCTCTATACCGGGCGCGACGACGAGGGGAACCTGCACGTGGCGAGCGAGATGAAGGCGCTGGTCCCCGTCTGCCGCGAGGTGGCCGAGTTCCCGCCGGGACACCTGTGGGCGAGCGGCCAGCCCGAGCCCGTGCGCTGGTACCATCGTGGGTGGCGCGCCTACGATGCCGTCGCCGGCGCCCCCGCCGAGCCGCGGATGCTGCGCGAGGCGATGGAAGCCGCCGTGCGCCGCCAGCTGATGAGCGACGTGCCGTACGGCGTGCTCCTTTCCGGCGGGCTGGACTCGTCGGTGATCGCGGCGTGCGCGGCGCGCTTCGCCGCCCGCCGCGTGGAAGACGAGGGGCGCAGCGATGCGTGGTGGCCGCGCCTGCACTCGTTCGCCATCGGCCTGGAGGGCGCGCCCGACCTGGCGGCCGCGCGCGAGGTGGCGGCGCACCTGGACCTGGTGCACCACGAGTTCCACTTCACCGTGCAGGAGGGGATCGACGCGCTGGGCGACGTGATCCACCACCTGGAGACCTTCGACGTGACCACCGTGCGCGCCGCCACGCCGATGTACCTGATGGCGCGGCGGATCCGGGCGATGGGGATCAAGATGGTGCTGAGCGGCGAGGGGAGCGACGAGATCTTCGGCGGATACCTGTACTTCCACCGCGCGCCGGACCCGCGCGCCTTCCACGAGGAGACGGTGCGCAAGCTGGACCGGCTGCACCGCTCCGCCTGCCTGCGCGCCAACAAGGCGATGGCCGCGTGGGGGGTGGAGGCGCGCGTCCCCTTCCTGGACCGCGACTTCCTGGACGTGGCGATGGCGATCGATCCGGCGGCGAAGATGGCCGGCGGCGGGAAGATAGAGAAGCACCTGCTGCGCCGGGCGTTCGAGGACGCGCTCCCCGCCTCCATCGCCTGGCGGCAGAAGGAGCAGTTCAGCGACGGCGTGGGCTACGGCTGGATCGACGCCCTCCGCGCCCACGCCGAGGCCGAGGTGAGCGACCGCGAGATGGCGGCGGCGCGCTACCGCTTTCCCATCGGCACGCCGGCGAGCAAGGAGGCGTACCTCTACCGCTCGCTCTTCGCCGAGCACTTTCCGCTCGATTCGGCGGCCGCGTGCGTCCCCGGCGGCCCCTCCGTGGCCTGCAGCACCCCCGAGGCGCTCGCCTGGGACGCGTCGCTCGCCGCCGTCACCGATCCCTCCGGCCGCGCCGTCCGCGGCATCCACCAGCACGCGTACTGAGCGTCCGCGCGCCGGACCGATCGCCCGACGCATCGAAAGGCCGCCCTCGCCGGGCGGCCTTTCGCACGTCGAGCGACGGTCCTGGAAACAGCGCCAAACAGATGAAGCGCGGCTTGTCCATCTTTGTAATCGCCTCGCAGCACCGGCAGCTACGGAAACAGCCACGTTTCTCGGGCGCGAACCGGGCGGTCATCTCCGTCACCGAGGCAGAGGAAAGGGCTACCGGTCGGCAGGCGGATCGATGATCATCCCCGCTCCAAATCACTGACGAACCTCGCTGCCGGTGGATCATGAGTGCCAGGCTGGACGTCCCGACCGTGCTCCTGTTCGTGCTCGTGGTGTTCCCGGGGCTGATCTCCATCCACGTCTATCGGGTGATCATGCCCGCCCGGCCGCTGGATTGGACGACCGCGTTGCTCCAGGGCGTCTTCTACAGCACCGTGAACTTCATCCTTGGGATGCCGGTGGCGTACCTGCTCGTGTTCGGGCGGGACCCGCTGGAGCACCCGGGCCGGTACTTCGTGGCGGCAGCGCTCGTCATGATCGTCGCACCGATGCTGTGGCCGATGATTGCCGTAGCCGCGCTGAGGTCCGGCCGGTTCCCGCGGAGTGCGCGCATCACCTACCCCACGGTGTGGGACTATTTCTTCGACCACCGGGATCCCGCAGTCGTGCTGGCGCACATGAACAATGGCGCGTTTCTCGCTGGATTGTGGGGACCGAGCTCGTATGCCGGATCGTTTCCCAACGAGGGAGACCTCTTCCTGGAGCAGGTCTACAGCATCAACGAGGCGGGCGAGGTAGAAGGGCCTATTCCGAACACGCGCGGAGTCCTGCTGCAGAAGGCCCAGTATTCGTACCTCGAGGTATTTTCCGTGCAACCCGCGAAGGAGGTGAGCGATGGCGGAGAAGAATGAGCGGGAGAAAGGCCGTCGTGTCTTTGGGCCGTTTGCCGGTGGGTACAGCGCAATCGCGCCGCCGGGGTACGATCCGGAGCGAACCGTCTGGGTACCGAAAGAACCGGGGGGGATGCGGACGGGTGAGGTGCCGCTCTGGGAGCGCATGGCGTATCGCCGGCCGCCCTCCTCCTGACCCGTCGCGGAGACCCATGAACACCGAAAGGCCGCCCCGGAGGGCGGCCTTTCGTGCGTACAGGAACTCAGGAGATGCTCAGCTCGCGCCGAGACGCGTGACGTTCTCCGCGGCCGGACCCTTGGGGCCCTCGACGATGTCGAACTCCACGGCCTCGCCCTCGGCGAGCGTCTTGAAGCCTTCCTGCTTGATGGCGGAGAAGTGAACGAACAGGTCCCTGCCACCCTCGTGCTCGATGAAGCCAAAGCCCTTGGCGTCATTGAACCACTTCACCTTGCCGGTCGAGCGAGCCATCTCCTACTCCTGCTGCTGCGTTTGGATGGGGCGACGGTGGCGGCACTTCCGCACCGTCGTGTTGGTTGCGGGTTCGCGCCGGGTCTCGGCGCGTTGGGGGACGCCCCACCCGCGGGGCGCACGACCTGGACGTGCTCTTACGGATCGCGCGGGTTCACGCCCGGTTGCGGCACGCATACGTACGCACGTTCGCGCCCGAACCCATGCTGCGGGCGCGGGAGCGTCGACTTGCGGGGCGTGGAGCGGAGGCCGGCACGGATGAAACGGAGGCAAAACCGATCTTCAGCGAGCGGAACGGACTGCTTGCGGAGGATCCTGGGGAGATGAGCCGCGCGGGCTCCGGGGCACCGACGGGGGAGGTTCCGTCTGGAATGGACCCCTTTATACGTCTCGCCGGAGCCAATGTCAAGAATATCGTAGTCCGGAATCGCGAGGAACGCGGCGGCATGCGGCGCGAAAACGCGTGATTACGGAGCGAAAAACTCAGCAGCGCCGGGGCGAAGCTGGATCGTCTTTCGTCGAAATCGCGCGAATCGGCACGAATCCGTGCGGGAGCGTCATCACCGGCGCTCCCGCGGCCGCCCGTCTGAGGATCAGTTGCAGTACGCGTGATCCACGTAGACCTTCCGCCCCGAGCCGCCGAGGTAGTAGCATCCCCCGCGCGGACCGGTAAGGTACGTGCGTGACCCGGATGAACGCCGCGGTGAGGAGTTCGTCGACGCACGCGCGCTGGCGCCCGGGGCCGTCGAACGCGTCCGAGATCGCGTCCCGGCAGGCTGCGCCTCGGCGGCCGAGGTCAGGCCTTGCATGGAGCCGCCGCCACCGCAGTACGCCTGGTCCACGTAGATCTTGCGGCCGGATTCCGACAGCGTGTAGCACCCGCCCCGCGGACCCTCGAGGTACCGCCGCGACGACGCGGATTCCGTCTCGCCACCCGTCGAAGCGGCCGCGCGGGGCGTGCGGCGCACGGGCGCGGCCACCGGAGCATCACCGCGGAGGCGCGCGGCGGCGATGTAGCCGCGGGTGTCCTGGTAGGTGACGGAGCACCACGTACCGCCGGCGAAGGTGCAGCCGTTCACCCGCACCGCCGCACCGGCGGGGACGCGCGCGACGACTGCCGCCATGGGCATCGGTTCCGCACGGAGCCGGAGCGCCTGCGGCGCGCGCTGCGACTGCGCGGATGCGATTCGTGGGGACAACGCGGTGAAGGCGAGGAGGAGAGCGGCAGCGGATCTCATGGTTTGTTCTACCGGTGGGAGAAGAAGGGCGATACCATTTCGCCACTTTATCCTATTGTCCGTTGGACGGACGCGCATCTCCCGATTCAGATGCGAAACGCGGCGGGGGAGACGAATCGATCGTCTCCCCCGCCGCCGTTCATCTGCCGAAAGCGTGGCTCAGCCCAGGTCGGGCTCCGCGGCCCCGTGGGGCGGAAGGACGACCGGGAGGCGGATCTCGAAGCAGGCGCCGCCGAGCTCGTCGCCCGGGCGGTGGCGCACCCAGCCGCCGAGCTGGCTCACCATCCACGCGACGGCGCTCAGGCCCATCGCGCCCTCGGGGTCGCCGAAGGGGGCGGGCTCGAAGAGGGTGGCGGCGCGCGCCAGGTCGAGCCCGGCGCCGTCGTCTTCCACGTCGATGCAGACCACGGCGTCGGCGTCTTCGTCCATCCGCCGCGGGTCTTCCACGCTCACGCCGATCTGCACCTCGCTGCGGCAGTGGCGCATGGCGTTGGCCATCAGGTTCATGATCGAGCGGAAGAGGAACGACTGGCGCCCCTCCACCTCCACGTTCCCGGGCAGCTCGCTCTTGAGCCGCACCTCCACCCCGCGCGAGCCGGGGAAGAAGCGGCGCACCGCACCCTCCACCACCGCGCTCACGTCGAAGCGTACCTCGGGGCTGATCGTCTTCCCCTGCACCACCTCGAGGGTGTCGTTGACCATGCGCTTCAGGTCGGCGCTGGTCTCGGCCACGGTCTCCAGCTCCGAGGGTGCGGCGCGGCCGGCGCGCGCCTCGGCGGCAGCGATGCGGGCGCGGGCCTCCAGCGCGCCCAACCCCATCGACAGGTCGTGCATCAGCTCGGCCGAGACGTGGCCGAACGCCTCCATGCGCCCGCGGAGAACGCCGCGCGCGCCCGATTCGTCGTAGCTGTTACGGCTGCGGAAGTCCATCAGAGTTCGACCCGCCGGGAGAAGGTGCCCGTCCCGCGCGCGCTGGTTGGAGTGTGCGCCGCGCAAGACCGGAGAGCCGTGCGCTTCCTAACATAATCGGAACTGCAAGAGGGCCGCCACTGGATCGCGTCGGGAGATTCTCCATCCCCCCAGCCCCAACCGGCGGCCAAATGAACGCAAACCCTTCCTCCGCATCGACTTGCGGCAAAAATCGCACACGGATGTAGCTGAGGCGATCTTGTTGCAGTCGCCGCCCGGTGCCGCCCCGCTGCCTCATTCCGCGGCGGCGGCGACGCGGAAGCGGGCGGCCAGCGCATCGAGGCCCACGGCGGTTTGCGCGGCGTGCTGGGTGGTGCCGGCCAGCTGCTGCATGGCGGCGCGCTGCTGGCCGGTGGCGGCGGCCGCGTCTTCGGCGCGCGCCACGGCGGTCTGCGTGATCCCGCGGATGCGCGCCATCCCCTCGCGGAGGTGGGCGAGCGCGGCGGCCTGCCGCTCCACGTCGCCGCTGATGCGCTCCACGAAGGCGACGGTGCGCTCCAGCCCGCCCACCAGCATCCCCAGCGACTGCCCGCCCGCGCTCGCCACCTCGCCCACCCCGGCGATGCGCCCGCTCCCGCTCACCAGCCGCCCGCGCACCTCGGCGATCGCCTCGGCGGTGTGCTGAACGACCACGGCGACGTCCGCCGCGCTGGTGGCGGACTGGGTGGCCAGCGCGCGCACCTCGCCGGCCACCACCGCGAAGCCGCGCCCCTGCTCGCCGGCGCGCGCCGCCTCGATGGCGGCGTTGAGCGCCAGCAGGTTGGTCTGCTCGGCGATCTCCTGGATGGTGACCACGAAGCCGGCCACGCGCGACCCCGCCTGGTCCAGCGCGTCGATCGCGGCCTCGAGCCCGGCATAGTCGGCGCGCAGGTCCATCAGCAGCTCGGCCGCGCCGCCGATGCGATCGGCGTGCAGGCGCGCTTCGCCGGCCAGCGCCGCGGCCTCGCGGCTGCTCTCGCGCGCCTGCTCGCGCAGGTGCTCGCCCTCGGCGCTCACGGTGTCGACGGCGTGGGCGCTCTCGCCGATCAGCCCCAGCTGCTCGCGTGCCTCGCGCGCCACGCCATCGGTGGCCTCGCCGATGCTGGCGGCGGCGGCCTGCACGTCGCCCGCGGTGCGCGCCATCTCGTCGCTCAGCCGCGCCAGCTCCTGCGAGCGGGCCTGGATCTCGGCCACCATCTCGCCCACCGTCTTCTCCATGCTGTTCACGGAGACGGAAAGGAAGCCGATGTCGTCCAGGTGCCGCTCGGGAAGGCGCGTGGTGAAGTCGCCCTCGCTGGCGCGGGCCAGCGCCTGCCGCACGCGCCGCAGCCGCCGCGTGTACGCGACCGGGCCCGTGGTCGCGAGCCATGCCGTGCCGATCAGGAACAGCGTCTCGATCGCCACCATCCACGCCGTCTCGCGGCTGAACCCCATCCCCAGAAGCCGCCCGAGCGGGTAGACGATGGCCGAGAGCGCCAGCTGCGCCTGTGACGCGCGCGGCATCCCCAGCGCGTACCCGCCGATGGCGAACACCAGGTAGGGCATCACCAGGTATCCCTGCGCGCCCAGCGCCCACTCGAACCCGCCGATCACCAGCACGTCGAGGGTGCTGATGAACCAGAACTGCCAGGGGGAGAACGTTCCGCCGCGGAGGAGGAGCGCGACCAGCAGGTTCCCCGCGAAGGTGGTGGCCGCCAGCGCGACGGCGGCGGCGACGGAGATGTGCAGCGCGCCGGTGAAGTGGCCGGCGATCGCCATCGCCACCGCGAGAAAGCAGAGGAACCAGCGCTTGGTGACGGCCTGGCGATGGCGCTCGCGCAGCACCAGCGAGCGTTCGCGGGCGAACAGCCCGGTGAAGTCGTGGCGGGGCTCGGTCAAGGAGAGTGGGCGGGACGGGGGAGGATGGAGCGAAACCGCGTGGCGGGCCGAAATGATGCCGCCCGCGCGCGGCACTGTCAAGCAAATCCTTGTGGGAGATCGGCTTGGCGGATCCATCCCGGACGCGTGGCAGGATGCGTCGCGGCTCCGCGCCGCACCTGGAACACGGCGCGAATGCGTGGACGCCGCGCCGCCGCGCCCTCTCCCCGTCAGCCGCGGAGCGCGGCGCCACCTCGCACGCGACGCGCGGAGGACGGCGCGCGTCCGGCCGCCAGCGCCCGCAGCTCGTCGCCCACGCGGCGGAGCACGGGCGCCCACTCGCCCGGCGCGGGCTGGCGGAAGAGGCGCATGGTCGGGTACCACGGCGAATCGTCGCGCCCTTCCATCCACCGCCAGTCCGCGTCGTCGATCAGCAGCGTCCACACGGGAACGCCGAGCGCGCCGGCCAGGTGCGCCGGCATGCTGTCGACGGTGATGACCAGGTCGAGCGCGCGCATCACCTGGGCGGCGCGGAGCACGTCGTCGCTGCCGGTGCGGGTGCCCCAGCCGGCGGGGCACTCGTCCAGCGCCGGCCCGCGCTGCAGCACGTGCAGGTCGATGCCCGGGATCTCCGCGAGCGGTGCGAGCAGATGGAAGGGGATCGACCGCCGCTCGTCCCAATCGCCCGCGCGCCACACCAGGCCCACGGCGAGGCGGCCGTCGTGGGCGATCGGCGCGGGATCGGCGTGGAGGTAGGGGACGGCGTCGGGGACGGTCGACACGGTGCTGCGGAAGACGTGCGCGAGCTCCATCACCTCCACGTCGACGTCGTAGTCGCCCTCGTACGCCGCGTCGTGCAGGGGCTCCAGCCGGTCGATGCCGTCCACCGTGCGCAGCAGCGGGATCAGCGCGGGCTGCGCCCATACGATCGTCTCGGCCGCGGCATGTCTGACCAGCGGGAGATAGCGGATGAACTGGAGGGTGTCGCCCAGCCCGTGATAGCAGCGGACCAGGACGCGCCTGCCGGCGAGCGGTGTGCCGTCCCACACCCACTGCTCATGCCGCGGGCGATGCCAGCATGGCACACCCGCGTGCGCGCGGAGGATGGCGTCGCTCGCGCGCCACGCGGCCGCCCAGTCACCGCGGCGAATCTCGCGGAACCAGCGCGCGCCGAGCTCTTCCTCCGTCTCGCCCAGCGCACGCCGCCCATCCACACCCGCCACTCGCATCCTCCGCTCCATGCGTCCGTCCGTTCACCTCCGGCGGCCGACGCGTGCGGATTTCGTGCCGGGCCCTCATCCCCCGGCCCCTTCTCCCGAACCGCAGGAGAAGGGGTGACGCATGCGGAGGCGGCGGCGCGGCTCCGGTGGCATGGCTGCGCCGCCGATCATCTTCAGAGATGATGTGAAACGATGTCATCCTGAGTCGCCGCGGCGCTGCAATCCCCGTGTGCACGGGATTCTGGCGGCGGCGAAGGATCTAAAACATACGTCCGAGCGACAGGCGGCCTGTCGCTCGGACGTCGGCTAAGATCCTTCGTCGCGTCCAAGTATCTGCGCGGAGGAGGCTTACGCGCGGACGCTCCTCAGGATGACAGCGCTGCGGGAGGCCGAATTGGTCTCGCCGAGCGTCACGTCGCCGGCGATGGCGGGGGGAAGTGGCTGGCCATGCGGTCTTCGAAGGCGGCGACGTCGGCGTAGTAGTTCCGCGCCATCTCGGGGTGCGCGGGGTTGGTGTACACGTCCACGCGCGGCTGGTCGATCACGCCGGCAATGATGGTGGCGACCTCCTCGGCGGTTTGCGGCGCCATGGGGCCGCTCATGCGCATGGTGGTGGCGCCGGGCGCGGCGCCGAGCGAGTTGGCGGCGAAGGGTGTGTCCACGATCCCCGGCATCAGCGTGGTCACGTGGATGCCGGCGTGGCCGGCGGCGCGCAGCTCCATCCGCAGGTTGGCGGTGAGTGCGTTCAGCGCGTGCTTGGCCGCGTTGTACGCCGAGCGGATGGCGGCCATCGGCACACGTCCCAGGAAGCTGCTCACGTTGATCAGGTGCCCCGACCCGCGCTCCTGGAAGTGCGGGATGATGGCCTGGATGCCGTAGAGCGGCCCCTTCACGTTGATGTCCATCATCTCGTCGATGTCCTCGCCGGTCAGCTCCATCACCTTCCGGCTGATTCCCCGCCCCGCGTTGTTGATCCACACGTCCACGCGCCCGAACGCCTTCAGCGCCTCGTCGCGCACGCGCTCCACGTCCGCGCGGCTGGTGACGTCCGCGCGCACGACCGCCACGCGGCCGCCGAGCTCGCCGGCCAGCTGGCGCAGCGCCTCCTCGCCGCGCGCGGCCAGCACCAGCGCGTGCCCGCGCCGACCCAGCTCGCGCGCCACCGCCGCCCCGATCCCGCTGCTGGCGCCGGTGATCACCACCACCTTCTCCCCGTTCTCGCTCACGCCGCGCTCCCGTTGTCGTCTGTCCCCGCCATCCGCGCCCCACCGCGCGTGCCCGAAAGAAGAGCCGGATCGGGACGATGCGGCAAGGGACCGGGTTGCTGGATCGGCGTCGACCTCCGCCGCGCTACCGCAGCATCGAGGCGAGCAGGGCGATGAAGAGGAGGGCGGCGACCAGCGCCAGCATCCACGTTCGCGCGCGGGTGGAGGCGAGCCGCGCGGCGGCGGCGACGAGCTCCGCGCGGGCACGGTCCAGCTCGGCGGCGAGGTCGCGCTGCTCCGATCCCAGCCGCGCCAGGTGGCGCTGGCGGCGCTCCTCGGCGCCGAGCACCTGGCCCGCCACGGCGCCGAACGCGGAGGGCGTGTCGAACGCCTCGTCGGCGTAGCGGTCGGCCAACAGCACGTAGGTGCTGTGGCCCAGCGCGGTGTAGAAGGGCTTCCCCGCCGCGAGCAGCGCCTTCACCACCTCCGGGTCGTTCCACATCTCCATGGAACGCGCCTCGCCGCCGCCGCGCAGCAGCGCCAGCGCCGCGCACCCCGGCTCGGCCCCGACCTCGGTGATGGCGCGGATCATCTCCGTCTTGTTGCCGAAGTTGGCGATCACCGTTTCGCACGGCCACTCCTGCCCGGCGGCGCGGCAGGCGTTCTCCGCGTCGCGCGCGCCGGTCTCGGTGCAGAGCGCCGCGATGTCGCCCTGCTCGCGCGCCAGGAAGGTGGCCAGCGGCACGGGCGTGTGCCGCCGCTCCAGCACGTGTCCGCCCGTCGCCGCCACCCGGGCGCGGCCCAGGATCCGCCCGGTGAGGAACACCTCCAGCCCGCCGTGGAAGCGCGAGACGTCCGCCTTCAGCCGGCCGCGGATGGTGAGCCACTCTCCTTCCACCGGCGGTGCCTCGGCCACCGGGACCAGGAAGGTGACGGTGCCGTCCGTCCCCGCGAAATCCACGAAGTGCCAGTTGCGATAGCTGCGCACCTTCGCCACCCGGCCCTCGATCACCAGCTGCTGCGGCGTGGTGAGCTGCGCGGTGAGCGTCAGCAGCGCCTCGTCCACCGACACCGGCGCGTCGCCAGGCGCGGGCGCGGGCGAGGCCGGGCCGCGCGGCTGAGAAGAGGACGCCATCGCCCGGGTCAGCTGGCGCGGCCCCGCACGTCGTCCGCCGCCTGGCGCAGCACTTCCCAGGCGGCGCGGACGTGGCGCTCTTCCGTGCGGATGTTGCCGATGGCGAAGCGCAGCGCGATCCGCCCGTTCAGCTTCGTGTGCGAGATGAAGATGCGGCCGCCGGCATTCACCGCCGCCATGATCGCCTCGTTGTGCGCGTCCACCTCTTCCTCCGCCATCCCCGGCGGCACGTGGCGGAAGACGGCCAGGCTCAGGTGCACGGGCGCCATCCGCTCCCACCCGGGCTCCGCATCCACCCACGCGCCCAGGAGCTGCGCCAGCCGCACGTGCTCGCGGATGCGCGCCGCGATCCCCTCCGCGCCGAACGCGCGCATCACGAACCACAGCTTGAGCGAGCGGAAGCGCTTCCCCAGCGCCGGGCCGTAGTCCATCAGATTGGTGACGCTCTCTCCCTCCGGCGTCACCAGGTAGTCGGGGACGAGCGAGAACGCGCGCCGCGCCACCGACGGATCGCGGAAGTAGAGGGCCGAGATGTCGACCGGGGTGAACAGCCACTTGTGCGGGTTCACCACCAGCGAGTCGGCGTGCTCGGCACCGTGCAGGATCCAGCGCAGCTCGGGGACGGTGGCGGCGCTCCCGCCGTACGCCGCGTCCACGTGCATCCACACGCCCTGGCGGCGGCAGACCTCGGCCACGGCGGGGAGCGGATCGATGCTGGCGATGGAGGTGGTGCCGACCGTAGGCACCACGCAGACCGGGAGGATGCCGGCGGCGCGGTCCTCCTCGATCGCGGCCTCGAGCGCGGCCGGGTCCATGCGGAACTCCGCGTCGGTGGCGATCTTCCGCAGCCCCCGCATCCCCAGCCCCAGGGTGATGCACGCCCTGTCGATGGAGCTGTGCACGTGCTCCGAGGCGTAGACGCGCATCGGCGGCAGGCCGCTCTGGCCGTGCTCGCGCACCTCGGGCGCGGCGCGCTGCCGCGCCGCGGCGATGGCGACCAGGGTGGAGATCGACGCCGTGTCCTGGATCGTCCCGCGGAAGCCCTCGGGAAGGCCCATCATCTGCCGCAGCCAGTCGAGCGTGCGCTCCTCGAGCTCGGTGGGCGCCGGGCCGCTGCGCCAGAGCATGGCGTTCACGTTGAGGGCCGCGGCCAGCATCTCGCCCATGATCCCCGGCGCGCTGCCGCTGATGGAGAAGTAGGCGTGGAAGCCGGGGTGGTTCCAGTGCGTGATCCCGGGTACGATCACGCGGTCGAAATCCTCCAGCACCCGCGCGAAATCCTCCCCCGTCTCGGGCGCCGAGGGGGCGAGCTGGGCGGCGACGTCGCCCGGCTGCACGCGGCTGAGCACGGGGTAGTGCTCCACCCCGGCCAGGTAGTCGGCCATCCAGTCCACCACCGTGTGCGCGTGGCGGCGGAACTCGTCGGCATGCATGTCGCCGAGGGCGGGAGCGGGCGATGGTACGGCAGTCGCGTCGGACATCGGCATCGGGCGGCTTGGTGTGTGAAGGGTGCGCACCTAACTTATCCGCCCCGCGCGCCGGATGCACCGGCCCGCGCACCGACGGACGAGCCCGCGCGAGACGCGCGGCCTCCGCCTCTCCCTCGCTACCGACATCGGCCTTGATGCCCGCAGTCCACAAATCGCCCCGCGTGCAGTTCGCCCAGGAGAGCGGGCAAGGCGTGGTGGCCCTGGAATCGACGGTGATCGCGCACGGCCTGCCGCACCCGCGCAACCTCGCGGTGGCCCGCGCGCTGGAGATGGAGGTCAGCGGCTACGGCGCCGTTCCCGCCACCGTCGGCGTGATCGGCGGCCGGGCGATCGTGGGGCTGGATGCGGGCGAGATCGAGCACCTGGGAACGGCGAGCGGGGTGCTGAAGCTCTCCACGCGCGACCTGGCAGTGCCGGTGGCGCGCAAGCTGGATGGCGCCACGACGGTGGCCGCCACCATGTGGCTGGCGCACCGCGCCGGCGTGGCGGTGTTCGCCACCGGCGGGATCGGCGGCGTGCACCGCGGTGACGCCGGCGACGTGAGCGCCGACCTGACCGAGCTGGGGCGCACGCCGATGATCGTGGTGTGCGCCGGCGCCAAGGCGATCCTGGACCTCGCCGCCACGCGCGAGGCGCTGGAGACGGCCGGCGTGCTCGTGGTCGGCTACGGAACGGACGAGCTCCCCGCGTTCTACTCGCGCGAGAGCGGTCTGAGGGTGGACGTGCGGGCCGATTCGGCCGACGAGGTGGCGGCGCTCTGGCACGCGCACCGCAGGCTGAACGCGCCCGGCGCCATCCTCCTCTGCGCGCCGCCGCCGGCCGAGACCGCGCTCCCCGCCACCGAGGTGGAGCGCGCCATCCGCGACGCGCTGGAGCAGGCCGAGGAGCGCGGGGTGCGCGGCAAGGAGGTGACGCCCTTCCTCCTCTCCGCCGTGGCCGAGCGGACGGGAGGGAGGTCGCTGGAGGCGAACGTGGCGCTGCTGCGAAACAACGCGCGGGTGGCGGCGCAGGTCGCCACCTCGCTCGCCTCGGCGCGGTGGTGAGCAAGCAGGCGCTGCGCGCCGAGGCCCGCCGGCGCCTGCGCGCGCTCGCCCCCGCCGCCCGCGCCGCCGCCGAGGCCGAGATCGCGCGCCGTGTGTGGACGGTGCCGCCCGTCGCCGCCGCGCGCACCCTCCTCCTCTTCGCCGACCTCCCCGAAGAGGTGCACACCGACACCATCGCCGCCGAGGCGCGGGCGCGCGGCCTCACGGTCGTCTATCCGCTCACGCGCGTGGACGACCGGACGATGACGCTGCACCGCGTCGATTCCCCCGCGGAGCTGCGCACCGGCAACTACGGGATCCGCGAGCCCGCGCCCGGCCTGCCGGCGATCGACCCGGCCCAGGTGGACGCGGCGCTGGTGCCGGGGCTGTCATGGGACCGCGCGGGCAACCGCCTGGGCCGCGGCGCCGGCTACTACGACCGGATGTTCGCCCGCCCCGACTGGCGCGGCTTCCGTTGCGGCATCTTCTTCGCCGCCCAGGAGGCCGGCGAGGTCCCGCGCGAACCGTGGGACCTGCCGCTGGACGCGGTGGTGACGGAGCGCGAGGTGTGGGTGCGGAGCGGATCGTCCTGACGATCCACCGACTCGCCGCGACGCGAACAGCGCCGGCCCCACATGGGAGGCCGGCGCTGCTGCTGTCGATGTCCGCGAAGGTGGACGGCGTGCCGGGAGGCGCGGCTTCAGCCGCAAATCCCCACGACGAGATCGGGGGGGATTCGCCGCCGGCCTGCGCCGGGGATCACACCCCCGCCGGCTCCGCCTCCCACGCCACGATCTCGCCCGCCATCGCGCTCGCCGCCACGGTGTAGGGGCTGGCCAGGTACAGCTGCCCCGGGCCGCTGCGGCCGGGGAAGTTGCGGTTGATGGCGCTGATCGTCACGTCGGTCGGCTTGCGGCTCACGCCGGGGCCGGCGTTGATGCACGCGCCGCAGCTCGGCTCGATGAAGGTGGCGCCCACGCTCTCGAAGATCCGGTCGTACCCCTGCTCCTGGCAGTAGGCGTAGACCTCCTGGCTCCCGCACTGGATGTAGAACTGCACGTGCTCGGGCTTCCGCTCGCCGCGCTCGGAGTACTCGCGCAGCACGGCGGCGTACATGTCCATGTCTTCCTTCTTCCCCGCCGTGCAGCTCCCCGCGTAGGCGATGTCGATCTTCACCGCCTCGGGGAGCTCCTCCACGTACAGCCCGTTCCCCGGGTCGCCCGGGAGCGCGATCATCGGCTTCAGCGTGCTGGCGTCGATCTCGATGGTCATCACGTACTCGGCATCCTCGTCCGAGAACAGCCCCTCGCACAGCGCCTCGGCCTGCTCGCGGCTCATCCCGCGCTGCTCCACCAGGTAGTCGACCGTCTTCGCGTCCGGCGCCACGATCCCGGTGAAGGCGCCCACCTCGGCCGCCATGTTGGTCATCGTCGCGCGCTCGTCCACCGAGAGCGCCTCCACGGCGGGGCCGGCGTACTCGATGATCTGGCCGATGGCGTGCCCGTCCTTGATGTACGGCTGGCGCAGGATCTCGAGCATGAAATCCTTGGCCGACACGTTGTCGGGCTTCTCGCCGTGCACCAGCACGCGGAAGCTCTTCGGCACCTCCACCCGCACGTCCTTGGTGATCCACGAGTTGAAGATCGCCGTGGTCCCCACGCCGAAGGCGACGCAGCCGACGGCCCCCGCGTGCGGCGTGTGGCTGTCGCTGCCGATGATGATCTGCCCCGGCTCGGCGTACGCCTCCAGGATCTTGCTGTGGCAGATCGCCTCGGAGCCGTGCTTGCCGTGCCCCAGCTCGCCGTACAGGCGAACGCCCTGCTTCTCGGCGAACTCGCGCTGCTTCACCTCCAGCTGGTTCGCCACGTTCAGCAGCCCCATCTGGATGCGCTCCTGCGTCATCGCATCCTTCAGGAAGGTCAGGTGGTCGCGGAAGAAGAGGA